>Ga0181595_10000642_pt1 | contig 38508 bp, 36 predicted proteins | sample 041ome_7_FD_145604 | JGI IMG/M metagenome (GOLD analysis project Ga0181595, IMG submission 145604) | Coastal salt marsh microbial communities from the Groves Creek Marsh, Skidaway Island, Georgia - 041401AS metaG (spades assembly) | ecosystem: Environmental > Aquatic > Marine > Intertidal zone... | reverse complement strand
GGGGCGCTACGACGACTATGTGTCGCGCGGCCGTCCGCTGCCCGCCGAGACGGTCGGCTACCTCGCCCAGCTTACAGCGGTAGCCGGCGCAACGGAGGCGGTCGAAACAGCGGTGAGTGCGCCGCCGGACCGCTTCGCGTGGCGTCGAGCGGCGCTATTCGTCCGCATTACCGGCAGCGGGTCCGCGTCGCCGGCCGCGCAATCGGACGACACATCCGATGCGCCGGGATTGGTCGCGGCGCGCTCTACCGAAGCGCAGGAGAGCGCGGCTCCTTCGTCACCGGATACGCAGGCGGATACGTTGTTCGTCCCCCGCGCCCGCGCGGGCCGACCGCAATGATCGGAGCTCGCTCCCCATCGGCCGCCGGATTCGAGAAGGGAACCGGGAGGGCAGGAAACAGGGGGGAAGTGCGAGGGCAAGATATAAGCAGCGCCCCGTTCAGCCGAAAAGCCGAGGCTTTTCCGTGGCTTCACGCGGGGGCGTCGGTCGGCGCGCGTCCCGCACGGAAGGGAAAAGCCAGCAAAAACAACGCCTCGAATGGCACCACAGGCCATTTTCGGCCGAAAGCGGCCCGCCCGTGAGCGAGGACAGCGAGTTCCGCGTCCGGCCGGGCAAGGCCAAGCGCAGCAAGGCGCAGGGCCGCAATGCCCGCGGCCTGGTCGCCGAGGTGCTGCGCGTCGCCGCGATCCACAGCGGGGGCCGGCGCGGCGGCGCCAGCGGCGCGCGCCGGGGTGCGCAATCGACCTTCGGGCGGGGACGCACCGCCTTCGCCCGCAGTCGCCTGTTCGGCTCGGGCCGGCGCGTCATGGTCAAGATGCTGCCCGTGACCACCCGCAGCCGGGGTGGCCGACGCTCGGCGCCGCTGTCCGCGCACGTCGCTTATTTGAAGCGCGAAGGCGTCACCCGCGACGGCTCGCCTACCCGAATGTTCGACGCGGCCGGCGACAACGCCGACGATCGCGGTTTCGCCGAGCGGTGCAAGGATGACCGGCATCATTTCCGGGTCATCGTGTCGCCCGAGGACGCCGCCGAGCTGACCGACCTGCGCGAATACACGCGCGACCTCATGTGCCAGATGGAGGCGGACCTTGGGACGCGGCTCGATTGGGTCGCGGTCGATCACTGGAACACCGACAATCCGCACGTCCATCTGCTCGTGCGCGGCGTTACCGATCAGGGCGCCGATCTCGTCATCTCCCGCGACTACATCAGCCACAATCTCCGCTCGCGCGCGCAAGACCTGGCCTTCGCCGAGCTTGGGCCGAAGCCCGAACATGAGGTGCAGCGCGCCCTCGACCGTGAGGTGACGGCGGAACGCTGGACCCGGCTCGATACCGAGATCCAGCGTTCCGCCGACGAGCTGGGCGTGATCGACCTGCGCCCCGAGCGCTCCGGCCCGGACGATCCGCGGCTCCGCCGTCTGATGGTCGGGCGCTTGCAGCACCTCGAAACGATGGGGCTCGCAGCCGAAGGGGATACCGGCCAATGGGCGGTCGCGGAAGGTGCGGCGGCGAAGGTGCGCGAGCTGGGCGCGCGCGGCGACATCATCCGCACGATCGGCGCGGCGCTCAAGGACCGCGGGCAGGACCGGCCGCTCGACAGCTACGCCGTCGTGGGCAGCGCGCCCGAGAAGCCGATCGCCGGCCGGCTGATCGACAAGGGGTTGCACGACGAGCTGACCGGCACCGCCTATGCCGTGATCGACGGCACGGACGGGCGCACCCACCATGTTCGCCTGCCGGGCATCGAGTCGCTGGAGCATAGCCCCAAGCTCGGCGGCATCGTCGAGCTGCGCGGCGTCGGCCGGCCCGGCCAGGAGAAGCCGACGCTGGTGCTCGCCACGCGGTCGGACATAGACCTTGCCGCGCAGGTGAAAGCGCCCGGCGCGACCTGGCTTGACCATCGCCTGATCGAGCGTGGCGCCAGCGTTGCGGACGGCGGGTTCGGCGCCGAGGTGCGCCGCGCGATGGACGCGCGCACCGACCATCTTGTCCACGAAGGGCTGGCGCGCCGCTTCGGCGAGCGGACGGTGTTCGAGCGCGGGATGCTCGACACGCTCCGCAAGCGCGAGCTGGACGCGGTTGGGGCGAAGATCGCGGGGGAGACCGGGCTTGCCTATCGCCCCGCCGCGTCCGGCGAGAAGATCGCCGGCGTCGTTCGCCAGCGCCTCGCGCTCGCGTCCGGCCGCTTCGCCATGATCGACGATGGCCTGGGTTTCCGCCTCGTCCCCTGGGCCAGCACCCTCGAACAGCAGCTCGGCCGTCGGGTGTCCGGCGTCGTCCGCGCTGGCGGCGGCATCGACTGGACGCTTGGCCGCAAGCGCGGCCTCGGCATCTGACTCAGGAGAGAACCCATGTCCGCGACCAAGATTTTATGGGGCCAGGTCATTATCGTGTTCCTGATCGTGCTCGCCGGCATATGGGGCGCGACGCAGTGGACCGCCGCCGCGCTCGCCTACCAGCCCGAGTTGGGGCCGCCGTGGATTATGCTCGGCGACTGGCGCATCTATCCGCCGCCGGCCTTCTTCTGGTGGTGGTTCAGCTTCGACGCCTACGCGCCTGACATCTTCAAGACCGGCGCGTTCATCGCCGCGTCGGGCGGGTTCGTGTCGATCGCCGTCGCCATCGGCATGTCGGTGTGGCGTGCGCGCGAGCTGAAGAACGCCGAGACCTACGGTTCGGCGCGCTGGGCGAGCGAGCGGGAGGTGCGCGCGGCCGGGCTGCTCGGGCCGAACGGCGTCGTGCTCGGCAGGCTCGCACGCGACTATCTGCGCCACGATGGCCCCGAGCATGTGCTGTGCTTCGCGCCGACCCGGAGCGGCAAGGGCGTCGGGTTGGTGGTGCCGTCGCTGCTGACCTGGCCGGGAAGCTGTATTGTCCATGACATCAAGGGCGAGAACTGGACGCTGACCGCGGGCTTCCGGGCGCGGCACGGCCGCGTGCTGCTGTTCGATCCGACCAACGCTGCGTCGGCGGCCTATAACCCGCTGTTGGAGGTGCGGCGCGGTCAGTGGGAAGTGCGCGACGTGCAGAATGTCGCCGACGTGCTTGTCGATCCCGAGGGCTCGCTGGAGCGTCGCAATCATTGGGAGAAGACATCCCACTCGCTGCTGGTCGGCGCGATCCTCCACGTCCTCTATGCGGAGACTGACAAGACTTTGGCCGGCGTTGCGGGATTTCTTTCCGATCCGACGCGCACGATCGAGCAGACGTTGGCGGCGATGATGGCGACGCCGCACCTTGGCGAAGCCGGCGTGCATCCGGTCGTCGCTTCGGCCGCGCGCGAGTTGCTGAACAAGTCGGACAACGAGCGATCCGGCGTGCTTTCCACCGCCATGTCGTTCCTTGGCCTCTACCGCGATCCGGTCGTGGCGGAGGTCACGCGCGCCTGCCAGTGGCGCATATCGGATCTGGTTGATGGCGATCGGCCGGCGACGCTCTATCTGGTCGTGCCGCCCAGCGACATATCGCGCACCAAGCCGCTGATCCGCCTCATCCTCAATCAGATCGGTCGCCGGCTGACCGAGGAGCTGACGCCGAACGGCAATCGCCATCGCGTGCTCTTGATGCTCGACGAGTTTCCGGCGCTCGGTCGCCTCGACTTCTTCGAGTCCGCGCTGGCCTTCATGGCCGGCTATGGTCTCAAGGCATTCCTGATCGCGCAATCGCTCAACCAGATCGAGAAGGCTTACGGCCCGAACAACGCGATCCTCGACAATTGCCATGTGCGCGTGAGCTTCGCCACCAACGACGAGCGCACCGCCAAGCGCGTCTCGGACGCGCTCGGCACCGCGACCGAACTGCGCGCGATGAAGAACTATGCGGGTCACAGGCTTTCGCCCTGGCTCGGGCATCTGATGGTGTCGCGGTCAGAGACCGCCCGCCAGCTCCTCACGCCAGGCGAGGTGATGCAGCTCCCGCCTGATGACGAGATCGTCATGGTGGCTGGCGTCCATCCGATCCGGGCGAAGAAAGCGCGTTACTACCGCGACGCGCGGTTCGCCGAGCGGATCATGCCCGCGCCCACCCCGGACGCCGGCCCGGTGCGGCCCGATGACTGGACGGGCCGCGCCGTCGTCGCCGACCCCGCCGCCGTGGCGCGGATCGTCCGTTCGGCAGAGGACGCGGCCAACGGCGGATTGCGCCGCGAACCCGAACTGCCGGAGCATGTCGCCATCGCGCCGGAGACCTCACCGCCGCCCGCGCAGGAGTTTGCGATCGTGGACGACGAACCCGACGATGCCGCGCGACAGGCGGCCCTGCGGCGCCGGATGCAGGGGCTCGCGCGGCAAGCGTCGCTCGACCCCGGCGACGGTATCGAGCTGTAGGCGGCGATCATGCGCGTCCGGCTCAATGTCTATTTTCCGCCAGCGCTCGCCAAGCAGGTCGACGAGCTGGCGATCCGACGCCGAATCTCACGCTCCGCGATCGTGGAGGCAGCGGTGGCGTCCTACCTGTCGCCCGATGGTGCCGATCGTATGGAGGCGGCGTTCGCTCGCCGGCTCGACCGGCTGTCGCGCCAAGTGCAGCGGTTGGAGCGGAACACCGGGCTCTCGACCGAGGCGTTGGCATTGTTCGTCCGCTTCTGGCTATCGGTGACGCCGCCGCTGCCCGACGAGGATCAGGCCGCAGCGCAGGTGAAGGGACGCAAGCGCTACGAAGGGTTCATCGAAACGCTTGGTCGGCGCTACGCCAGCGGCAAGAGCCTTCTCGACGAAATCCCCGAAGATATATGGCCGACCAACCGGCCCGATTCGGTATAATCGGCTCCATGCACGACGTGTTGACAATCGGCTGATCCGCACCCTGCAAGTATATACCGCCGCCTCTACTACGCCCCCAACCAACTGTTGCAGCGGCTGATTTTCTGGCTCTCTTGATGTGCTCCTGACGCCGGGCGGCGGTTCGCCCGGTCCATTGCAGGGGCCAAGTCTTGACCGTCCAGCCAACCCAATCCGAGGCGAGGTCACGCGGCGCGCGGATGCTGCGCACGGCGCTCGGATCGTCGATCGCCGCGTGGCTGGACGATCCCACCGTCATCGAAGTGATGCTGAATCCCGATGGCCGGCTGTGGCTCGATCGGCTCGGCGAGGGGATCAGCGATACGGGCTTGTCGCTCGCGGCGGCCGATGGCGAGCGCATCGTCCGCCTGGTCGCGCATCACGTCGGCGTCGAAGTTCATGCCCGGTCTCCGCGCGTCTCGGCCGAGCTGCCCGATAGCGGAGAGCGGTTCGAGGGGCTGCTGCCGCCCGTCGTCACCGCGCCGGCCTTCGCCATCCGCAAGCCCGCTGTCGCCGTCTTCACGCTTGATCACTATGCGGCGGCGGGCATCATGCGACCGGATGCGGCGATAGCGCTGCGTCAGGGTGTCGAAGCCCGCGCCAACATCCTCGTGGCGGGCGGGACCGGCAGTGGCAAGACCACGCTCGTCAACGCGCTTTTGGCCGAAGTCGCCAAGACGACCGACCGCATCGTCCTGATCGAAGACACGCGCGAACTGCAATGCGCCGCGCCGAACCTCGTCGCCATGCGGACCAAGGATGGCGTCGTTTCGCTCTCCGATCTCGTCCGGTCCTCGCTGCGGCTGCGCCCCGATCGCATCCCCATCGGCGAGGTGCGTGGCGCCGAGGCGCTCGACCTCCTCAAAGCCTGGGGCACCGGACATCCCGGCGGGATCGGCACTATCCACGCCGGAACCGCGCTCGGCGCGCTGCGCCGCATGGAGCAGCTCATTCAGGAGGCCGTCGTGACGGTCCCTCGTGCGCTGCTGGCCGAGACCATCGACATCATCGCCGTCCTGGTCCGCGACGGACACGGCCGCCGCCTCGCCGAGCTGGCCCGCGTCGAAGGGCTCGACGCCGCGACCGGCGACTACCGCCTCACGCCACTGACCACCCCCCAACCCGGAGACCTGCCATGATCCATGCCCTTCGGCATGGCGCACGCCGCGCCATGCTTACCGCCACCGCCAGCGTTATCGCGCTGAGCATTTCCGTTCCGGCCCACGCAGGCGGTTCGTCGATGCCGTGGGAAGCCCCGCTGCAAAGCATCCTCGAATCCATTGAGGGGCCGGTGGCGAAAATCGTCGCGGTCATCATCATCATCGTGACCGGCCTGACGCTGGCGTTCGGCGATACGAGCGGCGGCTTCCGCCGGTTGATCCAGATCGTGTTCGGCCTGTCGATCGCGTTCGCGGCCAGTTCCTTCTTCCTGTCGTTCTTCAGCTTCGGCGGCGGGGCGCTGGTCTGATGGAGAGCGCCGAGCCGATCGCGGGCTTCTATGCCCCCGTCCACCGGGCGTTGACCGAGCCGATCCTGCTCGGCGGTGCCCCGCGCTCGCTCGCCATCGTCAACGGGACGCTGGCGGGCGCGATCGGCCTCGGCCTGCGCCTCTGGATCGCCGGGCTGGTCATCTGGGCCATCGGCCATGCGCTGTCCGTCTGGGCCGCTCGCCGCGACCCGCAATTCGTGGACGTGGCCCGCCGTCACCTCCGTTACCCGAGCTGGATGCAGCCATGATGAGCCTTCGCGAATACCGCAACAAAGCGGCGCATCTCGCCGACTTCCTGCCCTGGGCCGCGCTGGTCGGTGAAGGCGTCGTGCTCAACAAGGACGGTTCGTTCCAGCGCACCGCCCGGTTCCGCGGCCCCGATCTCGACAGCGCGACGCCGGCCGAACTGGTGGCGACCACATCGCGGCTCAACAATTCACTTCGCCGGCTCGGTTCGGGCTGGGCGATCTTCGTCGAAGCGCAGCGGACGCCCGCGCTCGACTATCCCGAGGATGACTTTCCCGATCCCGTGTCGGCGCTGGTCGATATGGAACGGCGCGAACAGTTCCGCGAGGAAGGCGCGCATTTCGAGAGCGCCTATTATCTGACGCTGCTGTGGATGCCGCCCGCCGAGGAAGCCGCGCGGGCTGAAGGTTGGCTCTACGAGGGTCGCTCCACCACCGGCGTCGATCCGTGGGAGCTGCTCAAGGGCTTCACCGACCGCAGCGACCGCGTTCTCAACCTGGTCGAAGGCTTCGTGCCCGAGGTCCGCTGGCTCGATGACGGCGAGACGCTGACCTACCTCCATTCGACAATTTCGACGCGCCGCCAGCGCGTGCGCGTCCCCGAGACGCCGATGCACCTCGACGCGCTGCTGGCCGATGAGCCGCTGACGGGCGGGCTTGAGCCGCGCCTGGGCGACCATCATCTACGGACGCTGACGATCACGGGATTCCCGAGCGTCACATTCCCCGGCCTGCTCGACGAACTGAACCGGCTCGCCTTCGAGTATCGCTGGTCCACCCGCGCGATCATGCTCGACAAGACCGATGCGACCAAGCTGCTGACCAAGATCAGGCGGCAATGGTTCGCCAAACGCAAATCGGTCGCCGCCATCTTGAAAGAGGTGATGACGAACGAGGCGAGCACGTTGCTCGACAGCGATGCCTCGAACAAGGCGGCCGACGCTGACACTGCCTTGCAGGAACTGGGCGCCGACTATGCCGGCATGGCCTATGTCACCGCCAGCGTGACGGTGTGGGACCGCGATCCCGCCATTGCCGCCGAGAAGCTGCGGCTGGTCGAGAAGATCATCCAGGGCCGCGACCTCACCGTCATTCCAGAGGGCATGAACGCGATCGAGGCGTGGCTTGGGAGTCTCCCCGGCCACACCTACGCCAACGTCCGCCAGCCCCCGATTTCCACCCTCAATCTCGCCCACCTGATCCCCCTGTCAGCGGTATGGGCGGGGCCGGAACGGGACGAGCATTTCGGCGCTCCCCCCTTGCTGTATGGCAAGACCGAAGGCTCGACCCCGTTCCGGTTTTCCCTTCACGTCGGCGATGTCGGCCACACGCTGATCGTCGGCCCGACCGGCTCCGGCAAATCGGTGTTGCTCGCACTCATGGCGATGCAGTTCCGCCGCTACGAGAATGCACAGGTCTTCGCCTTCGACTTCGGCGGCAGCATCCGCGCCGCCGCGATCGGCATGGGCGGTGACTGGCAAGATCTCGGCGGGATGCTCGCCGACGAGTCCGGCGATGGCGTGCAGCTCCAGCCGCTCGCCCATATCGACGATCCGGCCGAACGCGCCTGGGCCGCCGAATGGCTGGCGGCCATCCTCGCATCCGAGAATGTGACCGTCGATCCACAGGCCAAGGAGCATATCTGGTCGGCGCTGACATCGCTCGCCACCGCGCCGATCGCGGAACGGACCCTGACTGGCCTCGCCGTCCTGCTCCAGAGTCAACAGCTCAAGCAGGCGCTCGCGCCCTGGTGCGTCGGCGGCGCATGGGGCCGGCTGCTTGATGCCGAAACCGAGCGGCTTGGCGAGGCCACCGTTCAGGTGTTCGAGACCGAAGGCTTGATGGAAAGCGGTGCGGCGCCCGCCGTCCTGTCCTACCTGTTTTACCGCATCGCGGGGCGGCTCGACGGAAGCCCGACGCTCATCATCATCGACGAAGGTTGGCTGGCGCTCGGATCGCCCGCGTTCGCCAAGCAGCTTTCGGAATGGCTGGTGACGCTCCGCAAGAAGAACGCGAGCGTCATCTTCGCCACGCAGTCGCTCGCCCAAATCGAGGGCAGCACCATCGCGCCCGCTATCGTCGAGAGCTGCCCGACGCGGATATTCCTGCCCAACGAACGCGCAGTCGAACCGCAGATCGCAGTGATCTACGAGCGGTTCGGGCTCAACGCTCGCCAGATCGAAATCCTCAGCCGGGCAACGCCCAAGCGCGACTATTATTGTCAATCGCGGCGCGGCAACCGCCTGTTCGAGCTGGGGCTGGGCGAGGTCGCGCTGGCCTTCGCCGCCGCATCTTCCAAGACCGATCAGCGCCAGATCGCGGAGTTGGTGGAGGCGCATGGCGCATCCGCCTTCGCGGCCGAATGGCTGCGCCATCGCGGCTGCGCCTGGGCGGTCGAGCTTCTTCCCGAACCCCAACCCGATCCGCTGGCCGGAGGCCGGGAAGATGCCGGCCAGCTCCCCCTTGCCTTGAAGGACACGACCCCATGAAAACCTCCATCCTGCGCCGCGCCATGCTCGCCGGTGCGATCGCCACGTCGAGCATGATCGGCATCGCCGCCGCGACGCCGGCCCACGCCCAGCTCGGAGGGATCGTCTATGACCCGACCAACTACGCCCAAAATGTGCTGACGGCGGCTCGGTCGCTCCAGCAGATCAACAACCAGATTCAGCAAATCCAGCAAGCAGCGACGAGCCTCACCAACGAGGCGCGCAATCTCGCCTCGCTGCCGTTCAGTTCGCTCCAGCAGCTCCAGCAGCAGGTGCAGCGCACCCAGCAGCTTCTCGGCGAGGCGCAGCGGATCGCCTACGACGTGCAGAACGTCCAGCAGGCGTTCAACGGCCGCTACAAGGGCGTCGCGCTCACCGGCACCCACGCGCAGATGGTCGCCAACGCCAATGCGCGCTGGGAGGATAGCGTCGGCGCGTTCGAGGACGCGCTGCGTGTTCAGGCCGGAGTCGTCGGCAATATCGACGGCGCGCGCACGGCGATGAACGGCCTCGTTTCGTCGAGCCAGTCCGCGACCGGCGCCCTTCAGGCCGCGCAGGCCGGGAACCAGCTTCTCGCCCTGCAATCGCAGCAGATCGCCGACCTCACGGCCCTGGTCGCGGCGCAGGGCCGCGCGCAGGCGCTGGATGCGGCTCGCCATACGGCGGCGGAGGAGGAAGGGCGTGAGCGGCGTCGGCGCTTCCTGACGCCATCCACCGGCTATCAGCCGGGCAATGCCCGCATGTTCCGCGACTAACGCCCGTGGACAGCAAGCTCCTCGCTCGGATCGGTGCAATCGTGTTCGTCCCCATCGCACTCACGATGACCGCGATCGAAATGGCGCGCGCACCCGAGCCGATGCGCGAGGCGCCGGCGTCCGTCGCCGAAACCCCGGCGACGGACCCCCTGCTGATCGAGCTGCGCCGTTGCCAGTCACTTGGGGCTTCCGGTGCCAGCGATCCCGATTGCCTCCGCGCATGGGCGGAAAATCGCCGCCGCTTCCTCGCGCCTGGTGCGCGTCCCGCCGCCCGCCTCGCCGATGGGGCGACCCCGCAGGAGAACTGACATGGGCGGCACCGGCGTCGTCGATCGTTTTCTGGACGTTTTCACCCGCTACATCGACAGCGGATTCGGTCTGCTCGGCGGAGAGGTGGCGTTCATCGCCACGACGCTGATCGTCATCGACGTGACGCTTGCCGCGCTGTTCTGGACGTGGGGCGAAGGCGACGACATCCTTGCGCGGCTTATCAAGAAGACCCTGTTCGTCGGCGTCTTTGCTTACATCATCGGCAACTGGAACAGCCTGGCGCGGATCGTCTTCGAGAGCTTCGCCGGCTTGGGACTGAAAGCGTCCGGCACCGGCTTCACTGCCGCCGAGTTGCTCCAGCCCGGCCGCGTCGCTCAGGTCGGCCTCGAGGCGGGTCAGCCCATCCTCGAATCAATCTCCGACCTGATGGGTTGGATCGCCTTCTTCGAGAATTTCATCCAGATCGCGTGCCTGCTGTTCGCCTGGGTGCTGGTCATCCTCGCCTTCTTCATCCTGGCGATCCAGCTTTTCATCACGCTGATCGAGTTCAAGCTGGCGACGCTCGCGGGCTTCGTGCTCATCCCGTTCGGCCTGTTCGGCAAGACCGCCTTCATGGCCGAGCGCGTGCTGGGGCTGGTCATCTCGTCGGGCGTCAAGGTGCTGGTACTCGCCGTCATCGTCGGCATCGGCTCCACCCTGTTCGACGAGTTCCGCGCCGGCTTTGGCGGCGCGCAACCGACCATCGAGGACGCGATGGCGGTCGCGCTTGCCTCGCTCTGTCTGCTCGGCCTTGGCATCTTCGGCCCGTCGATCGCCAACGGCATCGTCTCCGGCGGTCCCGCGCTTGGCGCTGGCGCCGCGGCCGGAACCGCACTCGCCGCCGGTGGCGCGCTGGTCGGTGGCGCTGCCGCCGCTCGCCTCGGTGCCGGCGCAGTCGCCAGTGGCGTTGGCGGCGCGGCCCGTGGCGCGGCGTTCACCTCCGGCGCGGCAAACAGCGCCTATGCGCTCGGTTCTGCCGGAAAGTCCGGCGCAGCCGCCGCAGCGGGCGGCGCAGCCGGCGTTGGGCGGGCCGCTGTGGGCGCCGCGCTTTCGCCGCTCAGGAAGGCCGCCGCCTCCCTCAAGGATAGCTATCGCTCGGGCGGCCGCGCCGCCGTTACCGCCACCGGCGGGGCCATCTCGGGCGGTGCGCCCAGCCCGTCGCCGGAGGCGTCCAGCGGTCCGCCATCTTGGGCCGCCGCCATGAAGCGCCGCCAAACCATGACCCACGGCGCGACAGTCGCCGCCCATACGCTGCGCTCGGGCGACGGCGGCGGCGGCGGCGCGTCGGTCGATGTCAGCCAGAAGGATTGATCCATGTTCAAACGCCCCAGCCTCCGCTACGGCCAAACGCCGGAACCGACGACCCCTTACCAGCGCGCCGCGCAAGCCTGGGATGACCGGATTGGATCGTCCCGCGTGCAGGCGAACAACTGGCGCGTCGCCTTCTTCGGCGCGTTGGCGCTGTCGGGCGGTCTGACCGGTGGCCTCATTTGGCAATCGGCGCGCGGCCATATCGTGCCCTGGGTTGTCCAGGTCGATCGGCTCGGCGAAGCGCAGGCGGTCGCCCCGGCCGAGGCCGGCTATCGCCCGACCGATCCGCAGATCGCGTTCCACCTCGCGCGCTTCATCGAGCAGGTTCGCTCGATCCCGGCCGACCCCGTGATCGTCCGCCAGAACTGGCTGCGCGCTTATGACTTCACCACCGATCGCGGCGCGGTGGCGCTCAACGACTATGCCCGCGCCAATGATCCGTTCGCCAATGTTGGAAGGGTGCAGGTCGCGGTGGACGTGTCGAGCGTCATCCGGGCTTCGCCCGACAGCTTCCGCGTCGCCTGGACCGAGCGCCGCTATCAGGACGGCAGCCTGGCAGCGACCGAGCGCTGGTCCGCGATCCTCACCGTCGTCGTACAGCCCCCGCGCACACCCGACGCCCTGCGGAAGAATCCGCTCGGCGTCTTCGTCAATGCCCTCAACTGGTCGAAGGAGCTGTCGCAATGACCGCCAATCCGTATCGCCGCGCCGCATCGACGGCGCTGCTCGTTTCCGCCACCGCGCTCGCCGGATGCGCCACCACATCGGCGAGGCCGCCTGCCATCACCTATGACGATCCGCCGGCCGAGATCGCTGCGACGCTCGCGCCGGAGCCGCCGCGTGCTGTCGAGGTGGTGGCGATCCCCGAGCCGCTGCCGCTGCCTGGCCAGTTGATGCCCGCGCCTGACACACACCGTACACCGGAGCCGACCGATCCTCGCCAGCGTGTCGGTGCGGCGAACGCGGCCGCCCGCGTCCAGCCGGTGCGCGATGGCTTCCTCAACGCCATCCAGCAATATCCGTGGACCGACGGCGCGCTCTATCAGGTCTATACCGCGCCGGGTCAGGTGACGGACATCGCCTTACAGGAAGGCGAGCAGCTCGTAGGGCCAGGGCCGGTCGCGGCCGGCGATACCGTGCGCTGGATCATCGGCGACACCATCAGCGGCAGCGGTCCCACGGCGCGCGTCCACATCCTCGTCAAGCCAACCCGGCCTGATCTCACCACCAATCTCGTCATCAACACCGATCGGCGCACCTATCACCTGGAACTGCGCGCCACGTCCTCGACCTACATGGCGTCGGTGAGCTGGACCTATCCACACGACGCATTGATCGCATTGCGGGGCCGCAACGCGGCGGCCGCAGCCGCCGCGCCTGTGGCGAGCGGCATCGACCTGTCCACGCTTAATTTCCGCTATCGCATCGACGGCGATCGTGCGCCGTGGCGACCGGCGCGCGCGTTCGACGATGGACGGCAGGTGCTCATCGAGTTTCCGGCCGGGGTCTCGCAGGGCGAAATGCCGCCGCTGTTCGTAAGTGGCGCATCGGGCGAAGCCGCGCTGGTCAATTACCGGGTGCAGGGCCGCTACATGGTCGTGGACCGCCTGTTCGCCGCCGCCGAACTGCGGCTGGGCGACCGGCGCAGCGCGCAGCGTGTCCGCATCGTCCGCACCGATGGACGGGAGCGGCGGCCGTGAGCGATCCTACCGTCACCGCAGAACCCGCCGCATCGACGGCGCCGACCAATCCCAACGTCTTTCAGCTACGCGGGCCGCCTCCGCGCGTCATGCGCCTGTCGCGCAAGGCGCTCGCCGTCGTCGGTGTCGCCGCCGGCCTCGGCATCGGCGGCTCGCTGATCTACGCGCTGCGACCGCCCAGCGAGCGGCAGGCGCAGGAACTCTACAACACCGACAGCCGGACCACAGCCGAGACCATCACGTCGGGACCGCGCGACTATGCTCAGGCGCCGCGCCTCGGCCCGCCGCTTCCCGGCGATCTCGGCGGTCCGATCGTGTCGGCGCAGCAGCGCGGCGAAAATGTGCCGGTTCCGCCGATCGGCGCGGGGGCCGGGCCGCCCGATCCGCGCGCGCAGGCCGAGGAAGCCGCCCGCCAGCGCGCCGCCCAGGAACGCGACGCTGCGCGCACCAGCTCGGTCTTTCTTGGCAGCAGCGTGGGCGCGGCATCGTCAGCCGAACCGCCGATGCGAGCTCCGACCGCCCCGGCACCAGCGACACCGGCGGACGCGGCACCGCAAGGGAATCAAGCAGGCAGGCGCGCCTTCATGGCTCAAGCGTCCAACCAGCGCACCGTCAGCGTCGAACGGCTGACAGCTCCGGCCTCGGCGAACATCGTCCAGGCGGGCAGCGTCATCCCTGCCGCACTCATCACCGGCATCCGCTCCGACCTGCCCGGCCAGATCACCGCGCAGGTGACGGCCAATGTCTACGACAGCCCGACCGGGCGCATCCTGCTCATTCCGCAGGGCTCGCGCCTGATCGGCGAATACGACAGTGAGATCGCCGCAGGGCAGACCCGCGTTCTGCTCGCCTGGGATCGGCTCATCATGCCGGACGGCCGCTCGATCGTTCTCGAGCGCCAGCCGGGCACGGACGGCGCTGGCTTCGCGGGGCTACAGGACCGCGTGAACCAGCATTGGGGCAATCTGTTGAAGGCGGCTGCGGTCTCGACGCTCCTCGGCGTGGGCGCCGAGCTGGGCGCGGACAGCGAGGACGACCTGACCCGCGCGCTGCGGCGCGGCTCGCAGGACACCATCAACCAGACCGGTCAGCAGATCGTTCGGCGGCAGCTCAATGTGCCGCCGACGCTCACCGTCCGGCCGGGCCATCCGCTGCGCGTGGTCCTGACCCGCGACCTGGTGCTTGAGCCGATGGGAGCAACAGGATGACGAAGTTGAAGCTGGGGCCGCTCGCCGATGACCGGCCGGTAAAGCTCACCCTGGAACTGCCCGCCGCCGTCCACCGCGATCTTGCTGCCTATGCCGCCGCATTGGCGGCAGAGACCGGCGGCGAGGCCGTGACGCCGGAAAAACTGGTTGCGCCGATGCTTGCGCGGTTCATGGCGAGCGACCGTGGCTTCGCGCGCGGTCGGCGTAGCGGGAAGAGTTGAACGCCGCGCCAGGATCAGTTGCCGAGGAAACGCTTGCGGCGTTCCGCGGCATCGACCTTGATGATCGCTTCCTCGGCTGTGGCGCATTCGCCGCCACGGACCGAGCCGTCGCGGCATCCGGCCACGACCTGTCGCGCCTCGTCGATATTCGCCACGAAGTACTGCGTGCCGCGCGCCTCGGTTGGCACCGGAGCGACGGGCGACGGGCTGGCGGCGGCAACTGCCTGCTGCGGCGGCGCGATGACGGGCCGCAAGATGAATCCACCCGCGAAGCCGATCGCCAAAGTGACGATCACAACGATGATTGTCTTGCTTTTCCACATAGCGGTAACTCCAAGAACTTGTCGCCTAATTTACTGCAATCTCTGCGAGCAATCAAAAGGGAGAGCATAGCGCGCCTTGATGAATTCCAAGAAACGCCGCAGTGCTGGATTACCATTGTCTTCGCGCCAGTAACCCGAATAACAGATCAGCGCTGGTCCCTGTTCGCCGTGGATCGGACGGTAAACAACATCGGGATAGCGCGCGCCGCTGGCGCCTTCGCAGACGATTGATACGCCAAGTCCTCCACCCAGGACGCTCAAGATCGACTCGCGGCTGGACCTGTGCATCCTGATATCTGGTGTCGCGCCCGATCCCGCCAATCGGCCAAGCAACATATCGCGGATTTCGGAGCCAGGATCGGCGGCGGTCAGCAAGAACCGCTCGCCGAGCAGATCGGTCCAGTGGACAATTTCGCGCTCGGCCAACGGATGATCGGAGGGGAGGGCAGCTAGGACACGCTCACTCCAGAAGGATTCATGCCGATGGCCATCATGGTTTGCTTCACCCATCAAAATTGCAATGTCGATCTCCCGCGTGTCGAGCCCGGCGATGAGCGCGCTTCGGTCAGCCTCCACGCCGTCAACATCGACGTCGGGGTGCGCAGCGCGCCATGCCAGGACGGTCGCCCGCAGATTGCCGGCGGACACCGAGCTATTGTAACCAATCATCAGCCCACCGGCATGGCCTTGCCCGGTCGCCCGCATCAGAGCCACCAGCTTGTCTGCATTGGCAAGCATCGGCTTCGCGCTGCGGATAAACGTGCTGCCGGCGATCGTCATGGTGACGCCTGCGCGCGAACGCTCGAAGATCTTCACCCCAATCGTCCGCTCCAGTTTCAGGATGTTGCGGCTCAGCGTCGATTGCTCAACCTCGAGTGCGCGGGCCGCACGGTAAAAGCTTCCATGATCGGCAGCGGCGATAGCGTAGCGAAGCTGGCGGATGTCGAAGGGCATATAGTTATCGAAGCGGCCGATGCGGATGCAGCTCGTCGATTACGAAGGCATGGCGCGTGCGGCCGTCAGGGTGCCCCTCGACAAGATGTGGATGATCCGGTGGCAAGTCGTCATGCGTATGCGCCACCACTTCGGGGTCTTCTTTCGGCCAGATTCTGAATGCAATCAGCGTGCCTGTCAGCGCTAGCACGGCGGATGCGCCGAAGGCGATTCCCATGCTGCCGAGGGCGCCGGCCTGCCCTGTGAGTGGATAGGCGACTAGCCAGCAGACGTGGCTGAGCGCGAACTGAGCGGCGAACAATGCCGGCCGGTCTACCTCGCCCGATGATCGCCGCAGCAGGCGTCCGCCCGGTGTAATGCTTGCCGAATAGGCGATACCGAGTATCAGCCACCCAGCGAGGATCACTCCCCAATAATCGGGCGAAGCATGACCGCGCCAAGACAGCGCGAGCGCGGCAAGTGTGATCGTCATGGCCGACGCGGCCGAGAGCATGACGATCCGATCGGACACCCGTTCGAGCAGACGCGGCAGCAGCAGCGCGGCGAGCATCGAACCGCCGCCGAATGCGGCGAGCGTAATTGCCACTGCGCTCTGCCCACGCCCAAGCATGGCCTGGATCAGCACAGGCGTATTGACGATGACCACCGCGCTGGCCGCTGCGGCGGCAAGCGTGACTGCCAATAGTCCACGCAGCCGCGGTGTCTTTAGATAGAGCCGCGCACCGCGTGTCGTATTGTCATAGATTCCTCCGCCGGGTTTGCGAGCGGCAGCACGCGGAAGAACCGTCGTCAGCACCAGCAGCGCCGAGCAAACAAAGCCGATTGCCGTGCCCGAGAAAAGCCAGTGAAAGTTCATCACCGTCAGCAGAGCGGCGGCGAGCATCGGGCTGGTCAGGCTCTCCATGTCATACGCGAGCCGTGAAAGCGACAGCGCCTTGGTATAATCCTTCTCTTCCGGCAATACGTCGGGAATGGTCGCCTGGAAAGTCGGAGTGAAGCCGGCTGAGGCCGATTGCAGCACGAAGATCAGCACATAAATCTGCCAAATCTGATCGACGAGCGGCAGGGCGAGGACGATGAGCGCGCGGATCACGTCCATCGCCACGAGGAAGGCGCGACGCGGCAGACGGTTTGCATAGGCGCCGACGATGGGTGCGACGCCGATATAGGCGACCATCTTGATCGCCATCGCGGTGCCGAGGACCGCGCCGGCGTCGGCTCCGGCGAGGTCATAGGCAAGCAAGCCCAGCGCCACCGTAGCAAGGCCGGTTCCGACCAGCGCGATGATCTGCGCCAGGAACAGATGACGATAGGTTCGATTGGCGAGAACCGAGAGCATCGCTACCTCATTCGATTCGCGGATTTGGAGAGGGTCTCAGGTGAAGGGCGGGGGTGTCAGACAATCCGTTTGACCTCGCCATATTCGCCCCGAGTGCGCAGCGTGATCGTGACCGGCGCCCCGGAGCGGTTGCGCCAGAACCAACCGTGGCTTCCATCGAACGCCGCGACAAGCTCGCCTTGCTCGCCCGTCGATTCCCGACCCTTGCCATAGCCATGATAGGAGATGCCCGGCGCGTCGGCGTGCGTGTCATAGTTGACGTGCCCGCCTTCAACCGACCAGTCGAAGGTGATCCGTGCGCCTCTTGCCGCCGTCACCTTGATCTCGGCGCCCTCTCCCGGTGCCAGCGTCAGACGGGTCGAATCGCTGCGGCCGAGAGCCGCGCTCGGGGCGGCCGGCTGTGCCGAGGGCGATGGCGGTCGTGCGCTGCCGCTGCCTGGTTGCGCAACGGTCGCGCGGGCGCCTTCCGCCGATGCTGCGGCATCCGCAGCAGCGTCCAGCGCCGCTTCCTCGGCGAGTTGCATCTTGATCTCGCCCATTTGGGTCAGCCCCAGCGCACGGCCAATGGCGGTCGGATCAACCCCATATTCCGAAGGGAGGACGACAGTGACGAGGAGGCCGCCGGCCGCGGCGGCGGCAATGAGCGTGGCCCGAACCAATTGCCCGGTGGTCGGCAGGTCTTCAAGGTTGGGGCGTTGTGCGTTGAACATGATTGAGACTCCCTGAAATCAGGCGACGGCGAAGCCGACGAGCTGGTAGCCGACCAGCACGAAGCCGGCGGCCATGAGGATAGTGTTGGCGGCGAAGGCGTGGCGCATGAAACTGCTCGTTCGGCGCCAGAAGCCCATCAGGATCAGGATGGCGGCAAGCGCGAGAAGCTGTCCGATCTCGACGCCGATGTTGAATGCGATGAGGTTCGCAAGAAGGCCGTCCGGCGAAATCTCGAACTCGATGATCTTGGTGGCGAGCCCGAAGCCGTGGAAGAAGCCGAACACCAGCGTCGCCGCCTTGGTGTTCGGTTGAACGCCGAACCAGCGTTGGAATGCGCCCAGGTTGTCGAGCGCCTTGTAAACCACCGACAGGCCGATGATCGCGTCGATGATATAGGCGTTCGCGCTGATCCCGGTCAGCACCCCGAACAGCATCGTTGTCGAGTGTCCGACCGCGAACAGCGTGACGTAGATGGCGATGTGCTTCATCCGGTAGAGGAAGAAGATCACGCCGAACAGGAACAGCAGATGGTCGTAGCCAGTGACCATGTGCTTCGCGCCAAGATATACGAACGGGAAGAATAGGACGCCGCTGCTCTCCTGGATGTAGCCTTTGTCGCCCTCGGCGACGTTGTGGGCGAAGGCGTCAACGCCGAAACAGAATGAGAGCGCGAGCAACCCGAAAACAAGCATCAGCCTGTTTCGGGGAACACGCTGCATGGTGCCAAAGAAACTCATCAAGAAACTCCTTTCCAGTCTCCCACGCGCCGGGGGGCATATGGCGCGTGGGAGTGGCTGACTCAGGCTTGCGCCGGAGCCGTGTCGGGTGATGGATGTTCGTCTTCCGAGCGCGTTTCGCGCCCGTGGACGAGGCGATAGAGCGCGGGCAGGACAAGGAGCGTCAGCAGCGTCGAGGAGATGATGCCGCCGATCACCACTGTTGCGAGCGGCCTTTGAACCTCCGCGCCCGCGCCGACGTTGAACGCCATCGGCACGAAGCCGAGGCTTGCCACCAGCGCCGTCATCAGCACTGGTCGCAGCCTTGTAAGCGCGCCTTCGCGGATCGAGTCCTCAAGACCGCTGCCGTTGGCGCGGAGTTGGCGGATGAAGCTCAGCATCACCACGCCGTTCAGCACCGCCACGCCCGACAATGCGATGAACCCGACGCCTGCCGAGATCGACAGCGGCATTCCCCGAATCAATAGCGCCGCCACACCGCCGGTTAGCGCCAGCGGTACCCCCGAAAAGACGATGGCGGAGTCCCTGGCGGATCGGAACAGCCCGTAGAGGAGCCCGAAGATCAGCAGCAGCGCGGCGGGCACGACCAAGCGCAGCCGTTCGGCCGCCGAGATCAATTGCTCGAACGTGCCGCCATAGCTCACCCAATAGCCGGACGGGACTTCAACCTCCGCATCGACCTTCTGCCGCAGCTCCTCGATGAAGGAACCGAGATCGCGGCCTCGGACATTGGAGGTCACGACCACGCGCCGCTTGCCGTCCTCGCGGCTGATCTGGTTCGGGCCGATCACCACCTCGACCTTGGCCACATCGGCAAGCGGCACAAACCCGCGCGGATCGGCGCCATCGCCTGGCAGCGGAATCCGCAACCTGCCGATCTCGTCGGCCTTGCTCCTGATGTCCTCGGGCAATCGCACGATCACCGGAAAGCGACGATCGCCCTCGAATATCCGGCCGGCTTCCCGGCCGCCGATCGAGACGGCCACCACATCCTGAATGTCGCCGATGTTGAGACCAAGCCGCGCCAGCGCCGGCCGGTCGGGCGTGATCTGGAGGACAGGCAGGCCCGTCACCTGTTCGACGCTCACATCCTGAGCGCCCTCGATCCCACTCACCACGCCTTCAATCGACCGCCCGACCTCCAGAAGCCGGTCGAGATCATCTCCGAACACTTTGATCGCCACATCGGCCCGGACGCCCGACAGCAGTTCGTTGAACCGCATCTGGATGGGTTGAGTGAACTCATAATTATTGCCGGGGATGGCAGCGGCCGCTTCCTGCATCTCGCGGACCAGCTCCGCGCGGGGTTTGCGTGGGTCCGGCCATTCACTGCGATCCTTGAGCATGATGAAGGTGTCGGCGACCGAAGGTGGCATCGGGTCGGTGGCGACCTCTGCGGTGCCGATCTTGGCGACGATCCGCTCGACCTCGGGGAACCGCTTCAATCGCGCTTCGAGCGTTGTCTGCATCTGGATCGCCTGGCTGAGGCTGGTGCCTGGGATGCGCAGTGCGTGAAGCGCGATGTCGCCCTCATCGAGATTGGGAACGAACTCCGATCCCATGCGCGTCGCGGCAAAGCCTGCGATGGCGACCAGCGCCACCGCACCCGCGATGAATGCAACCCGCAGCCGCAAGGCGGTATCGAGCGCGGGCGCATAGAGTTTGCGCGCCCAGCCCATGAGGCGGCTTTCCTTCTCCTCGACCTTGCCGGTGACGAACAGCGCCACCGCTGCCGGCACGAAGCTCAATGACAGGATCAGCGCGAAGGTGAGCGCCATGACGACGGTGATCGCCATCGGGTGGAACATCTTCCCTTCGACGCCAGTGAGCGCGAAGATCGGCACATAGACCAACGCGATGATGAGCATCCCGAACAGGGACGGCCGAATGACCTCGGACGTGGCCGACGCCGCTAGACTGAAGCGTTCCTGACGTTCGAGAAGACGCCCTAACCGGTGCTGCGCCTCGCCGAATCGGCGCAGGCAGTTCTCGACGATGATGACCGCCCCATCGACGATGAGGCCAAAGTCGAGCGCGCCCAGGCTCATGAGGTTGCCCGAGACGCCTGCACGAAGCATCCCGGTGATCGTCATCAGCATGGTGATCGGGATGACCGCCGCCGTGATGAGCGCCGCGCGGATATTGCCCAGCAGCAGGAACAGCACGACTATGACGAGCAGCGCGCCTTCGAGCAAGTTCTTCTCGACAGTCCAGACCGCCCGTTCGACAAGATCGGTGCGGTCATAGATCGCCACGGCCTTCACACCCGCCGGGAGTGCCTTGGCCGCTTCCTCAAGCCGCGCAGCTGCCGCGCGCGCGACGATCCGGCTGTTCTCGCCGGCCAGCATGAACACGGTGCCCAGCACCACTTCCTGCCCGTTTTCAGTCGCAGCGCCGGTCCGCAACTCCTCGCCCATCCCGACGTCGGCCACATCGGCGATGCGGATCGGCACGCCGCCGCGATTGGTGACAATGATCGACTTGAGATCGTCGATGCCCGAAGCCTGACCCGGCACGCGGACCAGATATTGCTCGCCATAGCGCTCGACATAGCCTGCGCCGACATTGGCATTGTTGCGACCGAGTGCCTCGACCACATCATTTAGCGTCAGGCCATAGGCCGAGAGCCGGTCGGGCAGCGGCGTCACATGATATTGCCGTTCATAGCCGCCGATACTGTTGACCTCGGTGACACCTGGCGTGTTGCGGAGTTGCGGCCGGATCACCCAATCCTGAAGCGTGCGCAAATCCTCTGGCGTATAACGGCTGCCATCTGCCTTGCGGGCGTTCGGCGCCGCCTCCAGCGTGTACATGAAGATTTCGCCCAGCCCGGTCGCGATCGGCCCCATTTCCGGGATGACGCCTTCGGGAAGCTGGTCACGCGCGGTCTGGAGCCGCTCGTTGATGAGCTGGCGCGCGAAATAGATGTTGGTGCCATCCTCGAACACCGCAGTTACCTGGGAAAGTCCGTAGCGTGACACCGAGCGGGTATATTGGAGACCCGGCAGGCCGGCGATCGCCGTCTCGACCGGAAAGGTTACGCGCTGCTCTGCTTCGAGCGGCGAGAAGCCGGCCGCCTCGCTGTTGATCTGAACCTGGACATTGGTGATGTCGGGCGTGGCGTCGATCGGCAGCCGCTGGAAGGCCCAGACGCCGATTCCGCACAGTAGCACGACGATGGCGAGCACCGCCCAGCGGAAGCGGATCGCATTGGAGATGAGGCGTTCGAGAAGCTCGGAACGCACAGGCGTTTCGTTCTCAATGGTCATGGCTGGCCCCCGACTTGTCGATGTCAGCGCGGATAAGGAAAGCGCCGTCGGTTACATATTCGGTGCCCGGCTCAAGGCCGCCCAGCACCTCAGTCCATTCGGGCGTGCGCCGCCCGACCTCCAGCATTCGCACTTCATAGGTGTCGCCGACCTTGGCATAGACCACCTCGAAATCGCGGAAGCGCTGGATAGCCTTCGTCCGAACCGCAAGGGGTACTTGCGCCTCGGCAACGGCAAACGATCCCTCGACTCCCATTCCAGGCCGGAAGCCGCGACTGAGGGACGCCGGCACTTCGACATGCGCCATAACCGTCTGGCTCGCCACGTCCGCCGTTGGCAGCACCGCTTCCACCCTGCTCTGAAAGCTGTTGTCGCCAGCGAGGTTGCGCACACGCACGCTTTGCCCGACGCGGACGCGTTCCGCATCGCGCGGATACACGAAGAACTCGGCATGAAGTTTGGTGGGATCGGCGATCACAAATACTGCGCGGTCGCCGGTGGTATCGCCGACATTCGCGTTTTTTTCGACGATGACGCCGCTGATCGGAGCGGACACCGTGTAGGTTTGCAGCGAATGACTGGATTCAACCCGGAACAGGGTTTGTCCGCGTTGGATCGGCTGTCCCAACTGGCCCGACATCGACACTATTTGTCCGGGCAGGCGCGCTCGCACCTCGGCCCGGCCTTCCGGTGTGGTTTCGATCCTGCCGGCCATGTCGATCAGCTCGGCAACGGTCGCCGGCCCCGCACGTTCAGAGCGAACACCGCCAGCCTGAGCGGCTTGCGCCGATATGGTGGTTCGGCCCTCATAGGAAGCATAGGACCAGTTGTGGGTTCGCCCGCCTTCGGCAGCGCGCACCTTCACATCGAAGGAGTGCGGTTCGGTGACGACGCCATTGCCGCGCAGGAAATCTTCCTGCGGCCGGAAAGCGAAACGGTCCACCTTGCCGCCAAGACGCTCCTGCTCGATCGTGAGGTGGACTTCGTCGGGAGCAAGCGGCTTGCCGTCCCGATAGGGATAGATTCGATACTCCGGCTCGACACCATCTTCGAAGATGGTGATCTCCACCGCGAAATCGCCATCGCGCAGCATTCGCCCGCGATGCGGCCCGCGCTCATAGTCCGCGTCGGCTGCTTGTGCCGTTTCGGCTTCCGTCGTTTCGTTGGTCGTGGGCGAGCCGCCGCATCCGGCGAGCAGCACGCAAGCGAGCAAGGTGCCCGCCGAGAGAAGGGATCGTGTCATCAGCGAATCTCCGCGCTGGCAAGGAGAGGGGTATGGCGGCCGGTCAGCCGGTCGAGCCGGGCGCCCGCCAGATGGAATTGGCGCAGCAACTCGACGCGACGGGATCGCGCGTCGGTCACTGCTTGTTGAGCCTGGCTCACTTCGAGGAAGGTGAAGGCGGTGCCGCCACGCGCGAAACCGTCTCGGACCAGCACCACCGCGCGCTCGGCGCTGGGCAGAACCTCCCGGTCAATACGAGAGACCTCGGTTAAGATTGCGGCGCGTTGGGCTTCGAGTCGGCTGATCTCGCGTTCGACCTGCACCCGCATCACCGCGATTTCGGCTTCGGCTGCTTGTGCGTCGGCCTGAGCACGAGCGACATTGCCGCGATTTGCTGCGCGGCTGCCGAGCGGAATCGAAGCGCCGACTATAATCGCCACATCATTCCCTTGCCCGAAGTGCCGCAGCCCCACGCGTCCGGTTGGATCACCGACATTGCCCGTTTCGGCGAGGCGCAACCGCGCGCCCGCTGCTTCCCGCTCCGCCGAGAGGGCCGCCAGATCAGGGCTGCTTTCAGCTTGAACTGTGGTTGGATCAAGGATGCCGAAGGAAGCCGTTTGGAGGCTGTAATCGGCGGTTCCGCCCCAATAGGAGGCGAGCGCGGCCCGAGCGATGCGGGCGGTCTCGCGGGCCTGATCCAGAGCGATCTCGGCTTGCGCCACGGCTGTTCTTGCCCGCTCTGCAGCGAACAACGGATCAAGTGCACGCCCGACCCGCCGGCCGACCTCTGCCTCGATGCGCTGCGCTTCGGCAAGACGTTGCTCTGCGATCGGGATTGTAGCCTGGGCGGCCAGCGCTTCGACCCATGCAGCCTGCACCTGCGCCAGCAGGTCCAGCATTCGCAGGCGATTGCGCTCGGTGGCGACCCCAAGCTGTGACCGGGCTGCACCTACACGCGCCTCTCGCTTGCCACCGCGTTCCCAGGTCCGCTCATACCAAGCGGTGGTCTGTGATCGCTCGATTGGCGAGTAAGGGCCGGTTCCCGCGAAGTCCTCGACATCGATACCGACGACATCGCGCGGCCGCACATCGGCTTGGTTGATTCCAGCCTCAGCCGCTTGGAGCCGAGCAGCATTCGCCGCCACGACGGGATCGCCGCTGGCAACCCTGAATAGAGCGTCTGATAAACTCAGGTCTTGCGCCGTTCCGATGGACGGAGCGGACAGAGCGGCGAGCGCCGCGCCTATCGCAAGCGCGCGCCGCACGCGCGCCGACGGGCGCGCAACAAATATAGAAAACATGACAAATCGGCCTCACGAGCAGGCGTGGCGAAAGCCGCGCCTCAAGTGACGCGGCGGTTCAGATGCGGATCGCGACGCCCTTTGGAGGTCGTTCAGGCCCGTGGCTTAGGAAGCCGGGCATACGGTCATCGACGGTCGGGCGCCAAGGTGAGGCCCCCGAAAACAACCAAGATGCTTGGTGCGACACAGGAGTAAACAGCCCTGAGCCGCCATCGACGTGATGATGATGCCCGGTTCCCGGCTGACCGTCGGGAGCATCGTCGATATCATCGGGGTTTGATGCTTGTGTGTCGTGGTGGTGGTCGTCGACCTCGAAGGCGATCTTGCTGAATGCAAGGTGGTCATGCTCGCTGGCTGCACTCGATTGATGCTGAATGCGATCGACCACATTTGCCATGCTGGCGCTGGCAAAGACGAGCATCAGCGCTACGCACAGCGCAGAGCAAAGTTTAGAAGCCAGATGTCCAGTCAATTTAGCCACGATGAACGAGCATAACCGGCCGGCAAGATAAGGCAAGGCTGCATGATTGCCGCCACGCAGGGCTTTCCCCAACCAAGCAGTCATTCGCCCAATTTCCGGACTTTGCCGCTTGCCGCGAGCTTAGCAAGCCGTCTCGGAAGATCCGAGGCGATCCGGGGCCGCTGATGCGGCTGCGCCCTTTTCCGACCCCGGATTTCCCCGGTGGTTCGACCGCAGCCCCGGCACCAGCCTGTGCGGCCGTCAAAACTGCACCTCCCAATGCAGGGCGAGTTCATATCGACTGCACCTCAATGGTGAGATGGCGAAGTTCGTGAACTGGCTTGAGCCGCTTTTGAACCGCAGCGCGATCCACCGTGTCGTCGGCTACCACGCTAACAATGCCGGCGCGGGCATCGGGGCCGACGCGCCAGACGTGCAGGTCGGCAATTCGTGCATCGCCGGGTGTTTCAACCAACGCTCGGATTTCCTCGGCGATATGCTCGTCAGTGCGGTCAAGCAGCACCCACGCGGTCTCAAGCATCAGCGACCATGACCAGCGCGCGATCACGAGGGCGCCGACAATCCCCATGACCGGATCGAGCCACACCCAGCCCAAAAAGCGTCCCGAAAGGAGCGCGATGATCGCCAGCACCGAGGTCAGCGCGTCGGCGAGGACGTGGACATAGGCGGCGCGAAGATTGTTGTCCTGGCTGCGCATCCCCGCCACCGGATGTTCACGGTGATCGTCATGCGCGTGATCGTGGTGCCCGTGGCCATGAGAATGGCCATGCCCGTGACCGTGGGAATGGTCTCCCGCGAGCAGGAAGGCGCTGACTACATTCACCGCGAGGCCGATGACAGCCACGATCGCCGCTTCGGTGAACGCCACTGTAATTGGCTGAAACAGCCGGACAACCGATTCGACGCCGATGCCAATCGCAATGACTGCTAGGACCAATGCCGAGGCGAACCCTGCTAAATCGCCGACTTTACCCGTCCCGAAGCTGAACCGGCGATCGGAGGCATGTCGTTTAGCATAGGAATAGGCGATGGCCGCGACGCTCAGTGCTCCGGCGTGCGTCGCCATATGAAAGCCGTCCGCAAGGAGCGCCATCGAGCCGGTCAGATAGCCGGTGATAATTTCCCCGACCATCATCGTCGCCGTGAGCGCTACCACCCAAAGTGTGCGGCGCGCATTTGCGTCGTGAGACGCTCCAAGAAAGATGTGATCGTGGGCGAAACGGGTTGCTTGAGAGGCGACAGTCATTAACGAACCTACTTCGAGTAACGGCGAATAACGGTTTTCAATTCCTCCGCCGCGTGAAGACGGTCGGCATCGTTCAGCCCCGGCTTTGCAACATGCTGATCGAGGTGCTCCACAATGATCTCGTCGAGAAGTCCATTCACCGCGCCGCGCACGGCCGCGACGAGGTGAAGAACCTCGCCGCACGAAGCGCTACGCTCCAGCCCGCGCTCGACCGCGCCGACCTGCCCCGCGATGCGCCGGACCCTCGCAATCAACTCGGAGCTATTTGCCTGCGTGTGAGCCATAGCCTATCCCCCTATCCTATAGTCGCTTCGAGTGCAAGCGAGCTGCCAAGTTCGGGGAAGGTCACCAGTGCGGGCTCACCGGCAAAGCGCGAACGGCGTTTAGCGGAGGCAATGGCTTGCTCGTTTCGGCGTTCGGCGGCGCTAGGGTAGTGGGAACGGCGAGAGGTATTCGTTATGTTTATCCGGTGCGGGGCGCCAAATACCGCCGCTTGCCGCCATTTCATCTCAGCCACCGCCCAGAGTACCCTGACGTAGTGCAGGCGGCGGCACATTGCGGGCATCTGAGCGGCGTTGATAAACTAGCCAACCTCACCTCCGCCCGTCGCCGTGGAACACGAGCCGCCCGCCGGGGCTGGTGGTGTCGATCGCCCGGGTGAGCCCCCGAAGACCGCTCTCGCGCTTGGCGAAATCTTCGTCCGTCTCAACGAACTGTCGGACGGAGCGCGCCAGCCGGTCGAGCTTCCACAACGCCAGCTTCTCGCCGGCACGGAGATAGTCAAGGGCGCCTTTCAACTCCGGGCTGTCGCGTTGCGCTCCCGACGGCGTCTCCATGAACACCCACCCGCACCCGGCTTCCCGGAGCGCGTCTCGTTGGGGGGGCAGGGACTGATCCCTGGTGGACACGCGCACATAGCCGACGAGCAAAGGCCTTCTCCTGAACCTTGCCAGAACCTAGCCGGATTTCGGAGACTGAACCGAGGGACTGTTTTCGGAGGCTGAAGGGCCATTTCCAGAGCCTTCCGCCGCCATCGGTGCGGCTCTCCCGCGAACGAGCGTTCGCGGGAGACGGGAGATAGGACATTATCACATGCTAGACAGGGGGGAAATCGTGGCTGGACCCTTCATGTCATCTTGCGGAGGTACACGTTGCCATTGAAGGCTGGCTGGCGCCATTCATCCGCTCTGGAAACGATGGATTGAGAAGCCGGCGTGCGCTCGCAACAGCCCAGACAAGCGCACCTGGCAAACCCTGCGGTATATCTGAGCTGCCCAAAGCCGGCTCAGCGTACGTTCGCGTAAGAAGCAGCAACAGCGCGCGCTCGTCCGCGCTGAGCATTGGATTACAACAGCATTCGGCAACCAATGCCCGGCCAAGGCATCCTTCAGTGAGTTGAAAAACGCTGGCCAGGGCGACCACCGCAGGAGCCGGAATCCCGAACTCGCCCCCTAGTCTGGTGAGCGGCGGCAGGGGTTGCTCACCGAGTTGCCGGCACGCCGCGTAGCGGCGCAGCAGCCGCACCACGATCCGCTCGGCGTCCCCTGCATTGGGGTCTATGCGCACCATCACCGTCATCGCCCATATTTCATCAGAGTCGCTATTGCGATGCATTCGTATCTAGCATAGGGCGCGTCAATGATTGAGAACGATTCGCAAAGGGGGTGAAATGAGGAAAAGTAGATTATGCGGTGCGCTAGGCCTTGGAATGATGGCCGTGCCCGCAGCGGCTCAGGATCAGCCAGCCATCCCGGCTACGGACGCCCGCCAAACAATCATCGTCACCGGCGTCCGGGACGGCTACCAAGTCGACGCGACCAGCACCGCCACCCGCACACCGACCAGTCTCAAGGACGTTCCGCAGGCGGCGTCGATCATCACCGAGGCGCAGATTGACGACCAGGCGATGCGCTCGATCGCCGACGTGCTTCGCTATGTCCCCGGCGCGGTGATCTCTCAGGGCGAGGGCCACCGCGATCAGATCATCCTGCGCGGCAATAACAGCACCGCGGACTTCTTCGTCGACGGCCTGCGTGACGATGTGCAATATTACCGCGGCCTCTACAATGCAGAGCGGATCGAGGTCCTGAAAGGCCCCAACGCGATGATCTTCGGGCGCGGCGGTGGGGGTGGGATCGTCAACCGCGTCACCAAGCGCCCCGTTGCCAACGCCTTCATCAGCGGCAGCGGCTCGGCGGACACATATGGCGCATGGTATGTCGACACCGACATCAACCAGCCGATCGGCGAATCCGCCTCCGCTCGGCTGAACGCCGTTTACGAGGAGTTCAACAGCAACCGCGATTTCTACGACGGACGCCGGATTGCGATCAATCCGACCTTTGCCCTATCCCTCGGTGGCACCACCCGGATCGACCTGGGGTTCGAATATAACAATGACAAGCGCACGATCGATCGAGGCGTCCCCTCGGCTGCGCAGGGCTCTCTGACGAGCCCGTCACGCCCCCTCACCGGCTTCCGCGACACCTTCTTCGGTGTTCCGGGTTTCAACGTCAGCGATTTCGAGGCCAAGGTCCTGAGCGGGCGCATCGAGCATCGGTTCAGCGACAACCTGACCCTGACCAGTCGGGTCCTGTACGGCGACTATGACAAGCTCTATCGGAACGCCTTTGCGGTGACCCCGGTCACGCCGCGCGTCGGCATCCAAAGCGTCGGCATCGAAGCCTATAGCGATCCCACGACGCGCAAGAACTTCTTCAACCAGAACGACCTTGTCTGGACCGTCACCACCGGCCCCGTCCGCCACGTGCTGCTCGCCGGCTTTGAAGTTGGTGATCAGCGCACGCGCAACCAGCGGATCAACGGCTTTTTCGGAAGCGGCGATATCGTCAATGGAGGGCGGCGTGTCTTTGTGGGGTTGGCCGACCGGATCACGGTGCCGCCGGTGACGCTGCGCACCACCGCCAATACCGGCTACCGGTCGATCCGGACAAATGCCGACGCCACTGCCTTCTATGTGCAGGACCAGATTTCGATCGGCGAACATGTCGATGTCATCGGCGGCGTTCGCCGCGACCGCTTCAAGCTCAGCGTCGACGACCTGGTCGCCGGGCAGAGCTATAGCCGGACGGACACTCTCTGGTCTCCCCGTCTGGGGGTGGTGCTGAAGCCGGTGCAACCCGTCTCGATCTACGCCAGCTATAGCCGGTCCTTCCTGCCCCAGTCGGGCGATCAGTTTTCATCGCTCGACATTACAAGCGCCGCGCTGGAGCCGGAGAAGTTCGACAATTACGAACTTGGCCTCAAATGGGATATCTTTCCAACGCTGAACCTGACCGCTGCTGTCTACCGCCTCGACCGTACCAACACCCGCGCGACCGACCCCAACGACGCCACGCGGACGGTGCTTACGGGCGCGCAGCGCAGCAAAGGGCTTGAGCTCGGCCTGAGCGGCGCGATCACACCCCAATGGCAGGTCAGTGCGGGCTATGCACTGCAGGACGCGAAGATTCGCAAGACGACGAGCGCGGCCCCGGCCGGGCGCGAGGTACCGCTGGTTCCCAAACAGCAGGCTTCGCTCTGGACCCGCTACGACTTCACCCCTCGCTTCGGGGCCGGCGTCGGCGTCTACCACCAGTCGAAGAGCTTCACTTCCATCAGCAACACCGCCGTCCTGCCCGCCTTCACCCGTGTGGATGCTGCCGCATTCTTCAAGCTCACCCCCCAGATCGAGGCGCAAATCAACGTCGAGAACCTCCTCAACAGCAACTATTTCTCGTCCGCCTACAACGACAACAACATCATGCCTGGTGCGCCGACGACGGCGCGAGCTACGGTTAGAATGAGCTTTTAGACAAGGCGCCGGAGAGATGGATGTGAACACAGAGCGCGTAATCGAAGGCGCTGTGACGGGCGCGGCGGCGGGGTTGGTGGCCTCGTGGGTAATGTCCGAGTTCCACGAAGCCTGGAAAGCCGCTTCGGGCGATAGGGATGTCGGAGACGAGCCCAACACCGTCAAGGTGGCCGACGCTGTAACGGAAGCTACCGTAGGGAAACCGGTACCGGAGGGATATCGTGAGCCTGCGGGAGCAGCTGTTCATTACGGCTTTGGGGTGTTTCTCGGCGCTCTCTACGGAGCCGCGGTGGAGGTTCGCCCAGAGACCAGCGCTGGGTTCGGAACCGCCTACGGAGCGGCGGTGTCGCTGGTCGCCGACGAGATGGCGATGCCGGCGTTGGGCTTTAGTCCCCCCGCTTCGGAGGTCGCGGCTTCGACGCACCTGCGCGGCTTTGTCTCGCACCTAGTTTTCGGCGTGGCTCTCGAAGTGGCGCGGAGGCTCCTAATTGCGGGTGTCAGAGCAAAGATTGCCTAAAGCCGCACGCCCGCGACCTTCTCCGTACTCTTGCGTGTCAGACGCGTTGTCACTCTTCAGAAGTGACAACGGCGCGGTGGCCCGCGCCGTTGTGCATCCTAGTGGTTGTAACCATGCTCGTTGTACCGGCGCGCGTCGCGACGCGCATGACGTACTTCCCGGCGGTAGTCCCGACGGGCGTGCCGGTTCGAGGCGTAGCCATAGTTGCCGTAATTGGAATAACCGTTACCGTAACTGCTATGCCCTTGGCCTTGGTAAGAGCCGTAACTTCGGCCGTGACCCTGCGGTTCAACATAGCCATAGCCTTGGCTGTAGTAGCTCTGGTTCTGATACCCATGGCCGTTGGATTGGCCGGCATGGGCCGGCGGTTCGGCGAGGGCCGGTGCGGCTACGATGAGTGCCAATCCGGCGATCGCGAGCTTGAACATGTTCCTTCTCCACAACTACGCTCGTCGTACCGCGAGTGGCCGATCGGGCTGGAGAGATGTGTGCGCCGAACGTGCTGAACCGGGTTTGAATAGTCTCGGCAGCTCGCGTGAAGACGGGACGGAAGCACCTTACGCCGGGAACTCGTCTCAGCTCGGAAGTCGAAGCTTACCAGGCGCGCGGAGCCGTCCGCGGCACCCTTTTGCCCCTTTCCCCCATATCCTAAGCCGTTTCCCTCTCGCTGTCCTGCGGGCTTAAAGTCGGCTCCGCGGTCCGGCTTATGTACCTGATCCGGTGGCGGGCACCGGACGGGCTTTCCAGAGTCTTCGGGACAAACCCAGGCTGAGCACGACGGCGAATGCCGCCAGAACGCCGGGAAAGACGAACGACGCGACCCTCACCGTCAGGCCGGACTCTAGCTCCAGCTGGAGGAAAAGACGGCGGTCAGGGCATTTGAAATGTGGGGCGTCAAGGATTGCTCGGGCGCTTTTCGCAGGGTAAGTGCCGTCCCCTCAACGAGCCACCAGGCTCGACTCGGTGACGCGCTCATCCGTGCCCGCGCAATTTCATCGAAATAGCAAACTATCGATTGGCTGAAGATTTTGTCACCGCGACAATCAACCGAAGCATGATTGGCAGGCTTCCGCCACAGCATGTAGCTTTTCTCGTCAGCTTCGTGTCGGGTGTCCTGCTGCTCGTTGGGAGCTATGGCTTCGCCACAGCAACACTCGGGGGCTTCGTTGCCGCCGCGACTTTGTTCATCGCCTTCACCACGGTGTTGATGCGGCAAGACTCCGCCGAGCGCCTGCAAATACACGCCGTGCGATATGACGCGTCCCGACCGCTGCTGCTGTTTATCGCAGCGCTAGTGTTCAGCGTCGTCATCCTCGCTCTCGTCATCGAACTCGCTCGCAACACGCCGCACAGTGATAGCCAAATTCTCCTTGCCATTACGGCTCTTCTGCTTGCCTGGATATTCGGCAATCTCACCCTACCGACGCACTACGCGCATCTCTACTACCAAAGCGCAGGGGAGAAACGGCGTGGCGGTCTCGACTTTCCAGGTGCGGACGACCCCGACTTTTGGGATTTCTGCTATTTTTCATTCGTTGTTGGGATGACGTTCCAGGTGTCAGACGTCGTGGTCAACGACCAGGGGCTGCGCAGGCTGGTCATGCTGCACGGGCTCATTGCCTTCGTCTTCAACATCGGCGCAGTCGCGCTGACCGTCAACGTCGTCGGCAGCATTAACTGAACGATCGTCCAGTGCGCAACTGGCATGTTTCCGGTCTCAACGTAATGACGCGTGATTTTGTGCTACGTCGAGTAGCCGAGCTTTTTAGGATAAGGCCAAATACATTGGGAGTGGCACCTCACGCGCAATCTTCGCGTCCCGAGCGGGCGCGGCATGTCGAACAGCGCCTGCTAGCCTATCATCGCGCCGTCGCCCCAGCCCGTTCACCGGCCTCAGGCCGGCCTTGGGGTGGGTTGAGATCAAGGCGTGGCCGCCCGATTGGGCCGCCCTCATCGTTCTGAACGGGGGTTCTGCGACGGCGAGGCCGCGGAACCGCATCGATTGCCGGTCTGCGTGTCATCCGACCGGTTTTGACCTCCCATAAAACAGGGAATTCGAACAGCGGGACGCGTGTGCCCGGCCTGTCTAGCGAGCTGCGAGCGATTGGACGCAATGGAAGAGTGCGCAGCCGCGTCCGGGGGGTGTGTGACATTCGCTCGCTTCGGACTCGAGGGGTGTTCACCGGCCGTGCGTAATGGATGTGAGGACGGCGGAGGAATGAACATGGACATGAATTTAGACAGCGCGTTGCGCCGCCTTGCCGAGCAACCGCTTCATCCACGGCTTGCTGAACTGGAAGGCGATGTCATGCGGTTGATCGCGGCGGAGCGGCGCGCGGGCGGCGGAGTTACGCTGCGATCCGGCATGCTGGCAGCGCTAGGCGCAGTCGCCTTGGGAGTGGTGGGCGGCGGATTGTCGTCCGCAGCGACGACTGCGCAGGTGCCGACGCTAACACCCTTCGGGCCTGCCATGCCGCTAGCGCCTTCGACCTTACTCGCGTTCCAGTGACGAGCGGCGCCCGGAGGACGATGCTGATCGCCATCGTCGCGTTCGTGGCGGCGGTCGCAGGCGTGTGGGCTGGACGTGAGTTATTCCCCTCCCCGCCAAGCCCGGGCGTTGAGCTTCACAGCTTGCTCCACGACGGGCTCGAGCTGGACGAAGCTCAACAGACCAAGCTCCAGATGCTGGAGTCTCACTTCACCGTTCGAAGGCGTGCCTTGGAGCTGGAACTCAGAGCCGACAACGCCCGGCTCGCCGCCGCCATCGAGGCCGAACACGGTAACGGGCCGCAGGTCGCGGCCGCCGTCGATCGTTCGCACGGCGCGATGGGTGAGCTCCAGAAGGAGACGTTGAACCATATGTTCGCGATGCGGCAGATCCTGCGGCCCGACCAGGCGAGGACGTTTGACCGCGCGGTGGTGAAGGCGCTGACCGCAGACGCGCGGTGAGCCTTGATCTCGCGGCCTGCACGGACGGCGAACTCGCCGCCTTGACGCTCGCCGGACGTCAGGCTGCGTTCGCTGAGATCATGCGGCGGCACCAAAGACCGGTCTACCGCCTGATCCGCTCGCATATCGGCGACGCCGAAGAGGCGCTTGACCTCACTCAGGAATGCTTCGTGGCCGCCTTTCAGAACTTGCGAAAGTATGACGGAGATCGGCCGCTCGCTGCGTGGCTGACCCGCGTGGCGATCAACAAGAGCCGCGACTGGCACAGGCGGCGGCGCATACGCCAGATACTATCGTTCGCCTCTTCGCTGCCGCCCGACACCATGGAGAGTGAGCGGGACGAGGCGCCGGGTGCCGACGCCATCACCTTCGATCGCGCAGAGCTTGCGCGGCTTTCGCGCGCGGTGTCCGAGCTGCCGGCCACGCTCAAGGAGACGCTTTTGCTGCGGACCGTGGAGGGCTTGTCCCAGGCGGAAACCGCCGCCGCGCTGGGGATCAGCGGAAAGGCCGTGGAGACGCGGCTCCGGCGTGCGCGTGAAAGATTATCGAAAATTCTCGACTTCGCGTGAGGGGATGAGCCTATTTGCGCGTAATGAAAGGTAAGGTCGGCGGCCCTCCCCCGGGTCGCCGGCCGCAAGCCATGAACTTGGAGCGAAGGAACGGCATGAGCCGCAAACTGAACCGGCGCGACGTAATGCGCGGAACCGCCGCGCTCGGCGGCACCTTGGCCATGTCGGCCTACTTGCCAGCTTGGGCGCAACCTGTGTCGCGCGGTATCGCCAAACCCCTGCCGACCGTGTCGGGCACAAACATCGCGCTGACCATCGACCGAATGAAGCTGGTCATGGACGGGATCACCACGCCCGCGATCGGGGTAAACGGCACGGTCCCGGCACCACTCGTCCGCCTCAAAGAGGGCCAGAAGGTCCGCCTTGCGGTGACCAACAACCTCGACGAAGATAGCTCGATCCACTGGCACGGGCTCATTCTGCCGTTCCAAATGGACGGCGTACCCGGGATCAGCTTCCCCGGCATCAAGGCGCGTTCGACCTTTGTGTACGAGTTCCCGATCTTGCAGTCCGGCACCTACTGGTATCACAGCCACTCGGGCGAGCAGGAGCAGGCAGGGCTCTACGGACCCATCGTGATTGATCCGGCGGGTGCCGACCCGGTCGCGTTCGACCGCGAGCATGTGATCGTGCTGTCCGATCATAGCGAAATGACGGGCGAGGAAATTTTCCGCAAGCTCAAGCAGATGGGCGGCGCCTATTTCAACTATCAGCGCCCGACGCTGAGCGGGCTGCTCGCCGGCCGCGAGATGCGCCTCAAGGATCGGATGGAATGGGGCAAGATGCGCATGGACCCGGCCGATATTGCGGATGTTACGGGGTCGACCTACACCTTCCTCGTCAATGGCTTTGGCCCTTACGACAACTGGACGGGCCTCTTCCGACCGGGCGAGCGGGTTCGGCTGCGCATCGTCAATGCTGCGGCGCAAACCAACTTCAACGTGCGCATCCCTGACTTGCCGATGACGGTGGTGCAGGCCGACGGCCAGAACGTCCGGCCGGTAACCGTGGACGAATTCCAGATCGGCGTCGCGGAAACCTTCGACGTGATCGTGACGCCCGAGGACCGCGCCTACAGCTTCGTTTCCGAGGCGATCGACCGATCCGGCATGGGGCGCGCGACACTGGCCCCGCGCGAGGGCATGATCGCCCCGGTCCCGCCGCTCCGCCCGCGCACGTTGCTGACCATGACCGACATGGGCATGGACATGAGCGGGATGGAGGGGATGTCCGGTATGGCGGACGAGAACCCGGTCGCAAAGCGCGGGCCGGATCCCACGTTGATGCAGAATGCCTCGCGCAACCTGTGGAAGCTCACCGGGTGGAAAGAGCCCACCGATCACGGAACGAAGGCGGTAGGCGCTGCGATGGCCGGCATGGCTGGGATGGGGGGCGACCAGATGAGCGGCGCTATGCCAGGGATGGACCATAGCCAAATGGCGGCGGGCGCTGCCGGGATGGCGGGCATGGACCATGGTCAGATGAGCAGCGGCGGCATGGCCGGGATGGATCATGGGTCAGGCGGCAGCATGGACATGAACATGCGCAACCCCAAGAACGCGCCCGGCGTCAAGATGGGGCCGGGAGTGCAGACCATCTCGCCGATGCCGAAGGACCGCACGGGCGAGCCGCCGCAGGGGCTGGAGGACGCGGATCATCGCGTGCTCACTTATCGCGATCTTGTCGCGCTCGACCGCAACCCGGACGTTCGCGCCCCGTCGCGTCAGTTGGAGATCCACCTGACGGGCAATATGGAGCGCTACATGTGGGGCTTTGACGGCCAGAAGATGAGCGACCCTGCCGACCCCATCCCGTTCCGCAAGGACGAGCGCGCGCGCGTCACCCTGGTCAATGACACGATGATGCCGCACCCGATCCATTTGCACGGCCACTTCTTCGAGCTGGTAACCGGACATGGCGACTTCGCGCCTCGCAAGCACACGGTGAATGTGGCGCCCGGCGGTAAGATGACGTTCGACGTAACGGCCGACGCGGCTGGCGACTGGGCGTTCCACTGCCACAATCTCTATCACATGACCGCGGGGATGATGCGTGTCGTGACCGTTCGCCCGATGGGCGAGGAGAATCGCGATGCAGCTTAAGTTCCTCCTGATGGCTGGCGGCGCCGCGCTTGGCCTCGCAACGCCCGCGGCCGCGCAGATGGACCATTCAAACATGCCCGGCATGAAGATGCCGCCGCCAAAGACGCAAGCGGTGAAAAAGCCTGTCGCCAAGAAGCCCGCGGCGACCAAGCCCGCCGCGCGCAAGGAATCTGGGAGGCCTGCTGCTAGGTCTACCCCGCGCGCAAAGGCGGGATCGGCGGCCAAGCCCGCCGCAAGTCGGTCCGCCAAACCTCCGGTCGGCGAACCCGTCGTTGCCGATCCTCACGCCGGTCATGACATGTCCGCCATGCCGGGTATGAATATGCCTGAAGCCAAACCTGATTCCAGTTCGGGGCACGACATGTCCGCGATGCCAGGTGCGTCCGGCGGCACCAACCCCGCCGAGCCAGGTGCTATGCAGGGCATGGATCATGGATCGATGCAGGGAATGGGCCAGAGTTCGGGCGCGATGCAAGGCATGTCGGGACACGACATGGGAAGCATGCCCTCAGCCACGGGCGCGGCGATGGTCGGCACCAACCTGCCGGCCGGCACCGCTCCGCCGCCGCCCATCCCGACGGATCGGGCCGCGGACCAGGTCTACTCTGCCGCCGCCATGGCGCATTCGCAGCAGCATCTGCGGTCGATGCACGGCGGGCAGAATTTCTCGCAGGTCATATTCAATCTGGCTGAAGTCCAGATCCGGGATGGTCGCGATGCTTATCGGTGGGATGGCGGCGCCTGGTACGGTGGCGACATTAATCGCCTGGTTCTTAAAACCGAAGGCGAAGGGAACTTTGGGAGAAGCTTGGAAAGGGCGGAGCTGCAGGCGCTCTACGCACGGGCGATCGGACCCTACACCGACTTTCAGGCGGGGATCCGGTACGACTTCAAGCCTAATCCCTCGCGTGTCTACGCGACAGTCGGGTTTGAGAGCCTGGCCCCGGGTTTCTTCGACGTCGAGGGCGCACTCTTCTTGTCTAACAAGGGCGACGTGCTGGGCCGCGTTGAAGGGTATTACGATCAGCGCATCACCCAGCGGCTGATCCTCCAGCCTCGTGTCGAAGCTGAGTTTGCGGCGCAGGACGTTCCGGCAGACCGGATCGGCTCGGGCTTGTCGGATATCGAGCTTGGCTTGCGGCTGCGCTACGAGGTGAAGCGCGAGTTCGCCCCTTATATCGGTGTTTCGTATGAGCGCAGAGTGGGCCGCTCCGCTCGTTTTGCACGCGAGGATGGCGAGGATGCGGTATCGACGAGCCTGGTTCTAGGCGTGAGGACATGGTTTTGAAGATGGTCCGTTCTTTGCCGGAGACATGATCACCCCCATCGAATCGCACGGAGCGGGTTCTTGGCACGCATTGTAAGGAGAAAAGTGATGTTAAGGCTTACTAAATGGGCGGCTGCGGCCAGTTTGCTGATGGCGGTGCCCGCGATTGCTCAGCAAGGCGGCATGCAGGGCATGGACCACTCGAAAATGCAAGGCATGAACCACGACAACATGCCTGGCATGAACACGCCTTTCATGCCCGCCGAAATGGCGATGCATGAAAAGATGATGAAGGCCAAGGGCGCTAATGCGAGCGAGACGTGGGTCCGCAAGATGATCGAGCATCACCGCGGTGCGATCGCCATGTCGCAGATCGTTCTCCGCCAGGCGCCAGATGCGAAGACCCGGCAAATGGCTCAGAAATCGATTGCCGAGCAGAACAACAGCATCGGTGAGCTCCAGGCGATGCTTCGATCGATGGGCAAGCGTCCTCAGTAATAAGCCTCGTTCCTCCCGCCCCCAGCGAGGAGACGGGAGGAACGACCAAGGAGATTTTTCCATGAAGTCAGCGTTGCGATTTGCGCTTACTGCCGCAGCCTTGTTGGTTCCGGTTGCCGCCAGCGCGGCTACCCCGATCGTTATGCACCGCGACCCCGGCTGCGGCTGTTGCGCCAAGTGGGCGGCGCAGGTGCAGCAGCAGCTCGGCCGTCAGGTGCGCGTCGTCGATGATTCTAACCGCCCGGCGCTGCAGAAGCGCGCGGGCGTTCCCGCGGACCTCTCGTCCTGCCACACCGCGATCGCCGATGGCATGGCTTTCGAGGGCCACGTGCCGATCGCCGACATGAAGCGGGCTCTCGCGACCCGGCCCAAGGGCGTGCGGGGCCTCGCGGTCGGCGGTATGCCGCTCGGCTCGCCTGGAATGGAAGTGCCGGGCGTCAAGGCGCAGGCCTATGACGTGGTCGCCTTCGGCACCGGCGGACGCCGCTTGTTCGCCCGCCACGGCAGCTGATCGGCCGATGTTTTTTGGCGGAGTGGCATGACGCGGTCGCCGCAGCCAGCGTAGCTGTGGCGTCCAGTCCGTCTTGAAGAGCAGACGGAAAGTTTCACAAAGGAAGCTGGGCAGGTGAGGGAAGAAGGCGCGGCGTGCGTAAACTGGATTGAAACAACACGGTTCAAGGGGATGGGTGATGGGCGGTAAA
>Ga0181595_10000611_pt1 | contig 39373 bp, 31 predicted proteins | sample 041ome_7_FD_145604 | JGI IMG/M metagenome (GOLD analysis project Ga0181595, IMG submission 145604) | Coastal salt marsh microbial communities from the Groves Creek Marsh, Skidaway Island, Georgia - 041401AS metaG (spades assembly) | ecosystem: Environmental > Aquatic > Marine > Intertidal zone... | reverse complement strand
GCTTTGAGCCCATTGTAACATTTTTCTGGGTCGCAGCGAATGTCTGGTTCCGGACATCTATCAAATCTAGTCAAACTGAGTTGCCCTCAGTTTCGTAACCCGAAACCGTCATCAACGTCGCTTTTTTAACAGACGAGAATCGATGATTGTCCAATCGTTGTGATATGAATCAAGAAGCCGTCTATCAAACCCTATTGCGTACAACGCAAGACGCCTACGCTGATAATGCCGAGATGACGGGTTTTACGCCGTTTCCAGATGATATCGTCCGCCAAGCCGTCACGCCATTTCACAGCACGTGCTGCGATGTCTTTTGTGAGGACAAAAAGTTGGTCTCTCACAAGTATCCAGCACTTCAGGATGCCATTCGCGCGGCAAGCGGCGCGGTTCATTGGCGCGAAACCTATAAAGACACCGACATTGGTGACGACTTCATGGATCAGTTCGCGTGCTACTGCATCATTGGCGACAACGCTCCGTTCATGTCTGCGGCGATACGGCTATTTATGGTCTATATGCCGCCTCATTTCTATTACCCTTGGCACAACCACCCCGCTGAAGAAATGTATTTGGTTGTGTCCGGCAATGGGGTTTTCAAACGCAAAGGCTGCCCCGACGAGAGGCTCGCCGAAGGTGATACATCGTTTCACCAAAGCAACCAGCCGCATGCGATGGAAACCTTGGATGATCCGGTGCTTTGCCTTGTCGCGTGGCGCAACGATTTTGAAACGCCGCCTGTTTTGACCCCGCCAACAGATATGTCCTGAGGTTGCCATGACGCACGACACTGACCCAAAGCCGATAAGCAAAGAGTGGAACTATCACCCTGATCTTCCGCTGGCTGACCCCTCAATTTTTAAATGGCCGCCTGATCCACGGTTCCTAGGACGCTGGGTTTTGCGCAACTGGCTGACGTTAAGCGAACGGGTAATGATGGTCGTCTTGGCGACGCTCTGCTGGTTGTTCCTTTATCCGTCGCTTGGAACAGCAAAGACGCTCGCGTTTGGCTGGGTCTTTCAGGTTTGGCTGGTGAACTTGGGGCTGATGATTTGCATCGCGGGCGGGCTGCACTGGTTCTTTTATGTCTGGCGCGGGCAAGGCAAAGCACTGAAATTCGATCACCGAGAACCGGCAAAGGGTAACAGCCTTTGGAATTTTTCCAACCAAGTGCATGACAACATGTTCTGGTCGCTTGGCAGTGGCGTGCTGCAAGTCACGGTGCTTCAGGTTTTGGTTATGTGGCTGATGGCGAATGGTTACGTCCCAACGATAAACCTGACATCAAACCCCATTCTGTTCATCGCGGGATTGATGCTTTTGCCAATCTGGTCCGCGTTCCATTTCTATTGGGTCCATCGGTTGCTGCATGTGCCGTTCCTCTACAAACGCGTCCATGCGCTGCACCATCGCAATGTCAATATCGGCCCGTGGTCTGGCCTGTCGATGCACCCGGTCGAGCATTTACTTTATCTGTCATCGTTGTTGATCCACTGCGTGATCCCAAGCCACCCGATCCATCTTTATTTCCATGTGATCTATCTGGCCCCTGGAGCTGCGATGACCCACACGGGCTACGAAGACCTGTTAATCAAGGATAAGCGCAAGCTGGCGTTGGGGACGTTCTACCATCAACTCCATCACCGCTATTACGAGTGCAACTACGGCAATCAGGAAATGCCATGGGACCGTTGGTTTGGGACATTCCATGATGGCAGCGACGAAGGCACGAAAGAGACGCGAAGCCGGAAGAAGGATATGTATTCCGGTGTTTAACGCGATGCGGGACTAGCGCTGATCTGAGGCTGTCTGACGGACTTCGACAAACAGGTCAGATCCAAGTTGCAGCAGGACATGTGGGATATCCAACATGCACCAATTCTCTAGGATATTGCCGTTCTCACACCGCCGCCAGTCGCGCTTGAAGACACGCTTGCGCGTCGCGGGGACCTGAAAAAGCGGCCATTGATTGAACATGCTCCAAGGTCTTCTTTGTCCGCGTAGTAGCCGTTAGATTATCACGCGGCGAATGGCAGCTGAGAGCCCACACCGGACCTGTTGATTTTGTGCTGCGTGCGCTCGCAGCGTGGAAATTGCTGCGGCAGAGTAAATTTCTACACCGCTGCGCGGCGAGAAAACCGGTCATTCATACGCATCACAGCAAAGTTGAGATCATCAAAGGCCTACGAGGCAAACCAATCACCAAGAGCAGCGGCGACTTGTCGAACCGGGTTTCCTTCCGGTTCATCGCAGCGAAATTCGCAATTCCAGTCCACCAAAATGGGTTTGGGTGCAAGCGCGATGGCCTTTATCCGGCCAGCCGCGACATGGGGTTCAACGGCCCATTGTGCGAGAATGCTGGTGCCTTGATTGGCGGCGACAAGCTCGATGATGGCTTCGGGCAGTTCGACCGAGGCAGTCCAAACGGGATAGCGTCGTTCCGGGCGAAAAAGGCGGGCGAATTCCTGATCAGGCTCAGGCGTCTTGGTGTAGGTGATGAATTTTTGCCCTTCAATATCTGTCGCGGAAACCGCGGTTGCGGCCGCCAATGGATGTTCCGGCGCGCAAATGAAAACCAGTGGATCTTGAAAAAGCGGCAGTCGCTCAGTCGCAGTGTGGGGCACACCACCGGTTGTGATGGCAAGATCAATGTGCCGGTCCAAAAGGGAGCCGACCATATCGCGGCGGTTTCCCGCCATAATCTGAATGTCGATGCTCGGATATTCAGATCGAAATTTCGACAGAAAATCAGGGAACCAGTGGTAGGTGCTGTAGTTTTCGACGGCGATGCGCACAACGTGGTCGATGCCGGCATTCATCCGGCGCACTTCGTCCTCGATCAAGTACAACTCGCCCAGGAATTTTTCGCTGAAATTTGCCAGATACTCTGCAGCGGCCGTCATCCGCAGGCGTTTGTGCATCCGCTCAAACAGCGGCACGCCAAGACGGCGCTCCGCCTCTTTGATGCGGTGGGACAGGGCGGAGGGGGTCAGCCCCAGTTCATCTGCCGCATCGACAACCCGTCCCGTGCGGCCAATGGCGCGGATCATTTGCAAATGGCGGATATCAAGGCGCGGGCTGTCCATCGGCTGTTTTCACATGAAAGAAATTCATCAAGATCTACGTTAAACGAAATTGCTGTTAAGTAAAGGATCGCGGAGACTGCGCGTAACAGGAAATGGAGACCCCGACCATGAACGAGCATGTTGACGTCAATTCACCCCGCACCGCAGATCGTTTGCACCATGTCCATGGACAAACAAATGCCCGCCTGCATGCCGACGAGGGGCCCACGGCCATGGCGGTGCGCGGGCACGGGGTGCGCATTGAAACCGATGATGGGCAAAGCATCATTGACGGGTTTTCCGGCCTTGGGTGCGTGTCGCTTGGGTATCACAATGACCGTTTGGCGCAGGCCGCGATGGCGCAGATGCAGGAGTTGCCTTTTGCGCCGACGTTTTATGGCCGCTCGCATCCCAAGGTGGCCGAGCTAGCGGGCGTTTTGACCAGCAAAGCGGCGGTGCCGTTCGAAAAGGCGATGTTCCAGTGTTCAGGGTCCGAGGCGAACGATGCGATGATCAAGTTTATCTGGGCGCGCAACATCGCCCGGGGGCAGCCACAGCGGCGCAAGATGATCTCGCGCTGGCGCGGATACTACGGCAACACCGTCGCGTCGGTGGCGCTGTCCGGCCAGCCGCATATGCACGCAGGTTTTGGCTTGCCGATGGATGATTTCCTGAAACTCTCGACGCCCAACTACTATCTAAATGCGCAGGATGGCGAGAGCGAAGAAGAATTCTCGGCCCGCTTGGGGGCGGAGTTTGAACAGACCGTGCTGGAGGCCGGGCCTGATACGATTGCGGCCTTTTTTGCCGAACCGATGCAGTCGGGCGGCGGCGCGATCCGTCCGCCCACAGGCTATTGGGAGGCGATGCAGGCCGTCATCCGCAAGTACGACATTCATTTCCACGTGGATGAAACCGTCTGTGGCTTTGGCCGCACCGGGCATTATTGGGGCGCTCAAGCGTTTGATCTGACACCGGACAGTACGACCTGCGCCAAGGCCTTGACGGCCGCGTTCTTTCCAATGTCAGCGATCATGTTCCGGCAGGAGTTTTTCGACGATCTGATTCAAACCTCGGATGCGGCGGGCGTTTTGGGCCATGGGTTCACCTATGCGGGCCATCCGGTCGGGGCGGCTGTCGCGCTTGAGGCGATCAAGGTCTACGACGACATTGATTTGATTGGGCATGTGCAGCGCGTGTCCAAGTCTTTCTTGGCAGGCTGTCACGCCTTAATGGATCACCCGCTGGTCGGCGACGTGCGCGGCATCGGGCTGTTTTGCGGCATCCAGCTGGTACAGGACAAGAAAACGCGCGCCCTTTGGGACCCTGCGATGAAAGTGGGCACGATGGTACAGGATCGCGCGCACCAGAAAGGTCTGTATCTGCGGTCTATCCCGCCGGATCGGATCAGTTTTATGCCGCCGCTGATCATCAACGAGGATGAAATTGCCGAGGCAACGGCGATTCTGAAATCCGCGCTAGATGATGTTTGGGCAGAGATTAAGAAATAGCGGTTCTGATTCCCGCGACCCGTGCATCACTGTCGCCTGTGCGATCCATTTCTGCCACCAAAGCACGATGCATGGCCTTAAGTCGGTCTTGTTGGATCACAACGCCCGCAAGGTTGGTCATTTCGGTTGGATCGTTTGCCAAATCATACAACTCAACAAACCCGTCGGCCTGCACGATGAGCTTCCACTTACCTTGATACCACGCCCGTTGAGGGAGGGGTTCGTGCAGGCCATAATGCTCGGTCATCAGGCCCGCACGGATAGGGGCCTCGCCGTTCCATAATGGGACGAGGCTTTCTCCGTCGCCCTGTTCAAACCCTACGCCGCACATCTGGGACAAGGTCGGTGCGAGGTCGATATTGGCAACTGGATCTGAAATGGTCTGACCGGCAGGAATGTTGGGACCGGCGACATATAAGGGAATGCTCATGGTTTCTTCCACCATCAGGCCACCCTTGTTCAAAGCCCCACCATTGGACCCAACTGCATCCCCGTGGTCCGCAGTGAAGACAATGATCGTATCATCCAAAACACCCAAGTCACCCAGTGTATCCACTAGCCCCAAGAGCGCCGTTTCAATGACTTGTGCTTGACCCAGCGCGCGTCGCGCCAGCAACTGATGATCCAAGGCCTCCTCTGGCAACGCCTCTTTCCAGGCATCGCGATACCCCCTGTGGTGGTCGGGCCGGTGGCGTAAATCAAACGTCAGGTTTGCAGAAACCGGCGCGTCGACATCATCAAAATCGACTGCCGTTTCCTTTGGCACAATATAGGGCGGATGCGGCCCCCAAGGGTCCACGCGCATGAAGAACCGATCATCGGCGTTCAGACTTCGCACCCAATCGGCCGCCATATCGGCAAGAAAGAAGGCCTCATGCGTTTCACGCGGGGCGTTGAGGATCGCAGTGCCCGCCTCATAGTCGAACCACTGCGATTGATCGCGCAGATTGATTCGCGTGCCGCTTGGTGTCAGGGATTCACCGGAAAGTTCCACTTCGATCACTGGATCAGGCAAACCCGTTTTGCGCAGATACCTTGCATATTCGGGCGTCCCGTAAGGATATCCGTAGCCCCCAAGGCTCCAGCCCTCAAACCCGAAATCACGCGCGCTTTGGGTGTGGCTGAGGTGCCATTTCCCGAACCAGCCGCAGCGGTATCCGTCTTCGCGAAAAGCATTTGAAAACAATTGGTCTGACGGGTCCAGTTCCCCACGCCCGCCAAAGCGACCATCGTTTTCGGTCAGCCCGTGATTGTGCGGATAAAGCCCAGTCAGCATGGACGCCCGCGACGGAGAACAAATCGGCAGGACGGTGTAGGCGCGATCAAACTGCGTGCCACGTTTTGACAGCCAGCTTTGCAAAGGCAGTTGTTTGACCACATCGCCGCGATTGGCGTTGAGCTGGTGGTCGCTGACAAGCCACACGATATTGGGTCGATTTGAGATCGCTTATCCTTTCAAGCGCAAGTTTTCGGGATCATACACATGTGGACTATGGCGTCGCGCTGACTGGAGATTTCCCAGAACTCTAACATCGCAAGTCGCGTCCATGTCCACCGATCCACGCTTGACATAGCCCAGAACGCAATGCTTTCCCGTGCGATAGCCGTAGCTGGTTGAGGTGACAAAGCCGACCCATTCGCCGTCTTTGAGGATCGGATCAGACCCCATCGGTTCTGGGCAGTCTTGCGTGATCTCTAGGCCGATCCAGTCCCACTCAGGCTCATGGGCTGATTGCGCCTCAACAGCGCTGCGCCCTACAAAATCACCCTTCTTCATATTGGCAAAACGGTTCAATCCAGCGTCGAACAACGTATATTCAGTGCCGAAATCTGCACCCCAGCCGTGATAACCCTTTTCGATACGCATCGCGTTAAGCGCATAAGACCCGAATTGGCACCCACCCACTTCGCGGACATTTTCCATGATTGCTTCATAGACCTGCACCAAATGATCGGACGACAAATGCAATTCCCAGCCAAGTTCCCCGACATAAGACACGCGCATTGCAGTGACAGGGGCACCTGCTAGCGTAATTTCATGCACCGACAGCCAAGGCGCGTTTTCAGCAGACAGGTCGGCCTCCGTAAGAGAGGCGAGGACTTCACGTGATTTTGGCCCCATGACCATTAGAGCTGCGTCGTGGGCATAGCCACGGGTCAGGGTCACGCCATCGGTGGGCAGGTGTGCTGACAACCAATCAAAATCGCGCAGGTCGGCAAGCGTCGGGCCGCACAGCAAGAACCGATCCTCAGCGAGGCGGGCAACCGTGGCTTCGGACCAGATACGGCCCTTTGGCGTAAGCATGTAGCTAAGCCTCACGCGACCTTCCTTCGGAATACCGCCACAGACGATCTTGGATAGGAACGCCTCGGCCTTTGGACCGCGCAGGTCGTATTTTGTGAACCCGCCATGGTCCATGACGCCGACCGTTTCGGCAACGGTCCGGCATTCTTGCGCGACTGCGTCCTGCCAAGGTTCATGATGGAACGACAGATCCACATCACCGCCGTCTTTGGTTGTATCGGTCTGGAACCAGAACGCGCGTTCCCACCCTGCTATTTGCCCCATGACCGCGCCTTGTTTCACCAACGTGTCATATAACGGGGTTTGCTGCACGGGACGCCCGCGCTGCATGTTCCGATGCGGATAGGGGATAGCATATTGCAGGTCGTAATGTTGCGAAGCGCGGGCGTGGGCATAGTCCTGCGTGGCCCAATCGCCAAAGCGGCGCGGGTCCCACGCGCTTAGGTCCCATTCGGTTTCGCCTTCGGTGATCCATTCCGCCATGGCTTTGCCGATTGCCGCCGAATGAGTAATACCAACCTGAACGCCTGTTGCATGATAGAAATTCGGCGCACCTGCGGCGGGGCCAACCAAAGGCATGGCGTCGGGTGCATAGGCTATGGGTCCGTTGACAAAACGCTGCGCGCCAGCCTCGCCCAACAGGGGTACATGGGTCATCGTTGCTTCGAGAACATCAAGGATGTCTTCAACACTGTCGGGGAACAATTGATGCGCGAAATCATCCGGCGGGCCATCCTTTTCCCACGCGGGGCGCCCGTCATGGGCATATGAACCAACCAGAAAAGCGTTGCGTTCACGGCGCAGGTAAAACCGAATATCAGGATCACGCACCAGTGGGAAAAGGTCGGTGTTGTCTTCCAAGGCCTTCAGAGGTTCGGTCACAAGGTACTGATGTTCCAGCGTAATCACGGGCGTAGTCAGCCCTGCCATTTCAGCGATTTTAGCGCCGTAAAACCCGCCTGCGTTGATTACAGTTTCGGCTTTCACGGTACCTTTGGCGCAGGTAACTTCCCATTCGCCAGACGGCAGGCGCGTGATTGCGGACACAGGCGCAAACCGTTCAACCTGCGCGCCCAGATCACGCGCGCCCTTGGCCAGCGCTTGGGTAAGCTGGGACGGGTCTATGTCACCCTCATAGGGATCATAGATGCCGCCCATCACGGTTTCGTCGGGCTGCCAGAAAGGGTGCATTTCGTCCATCTCGGACGGGGTAAGCATCCGCAGATCGAACCCCGCGCTTTCCGACACGCCACACAGATGGCGGAACAGGTCCATACGCTCCGGAGTATGGGCGGGCCAGAAGGCTGACGTATGGCGATAGGTGATCGCGCTGTCGACCTTTTCAGCAAGGTCCTTGTAGACCTGCCAGCCGTAGTTGCCCGCGCGCATGCCCAACCACGAGGTCGCATAGGTTGGAATGTTGCCAGCCGCGTGCCAGGTCGAACCGGATGTCAGTTCATCACGTTCCAACAAGAGCGTGTCGGTCACACCGGCCAGTGCAAGGTGATAGAGGATTGAGGTGCCAACGGCACCTCCGCCAATGACGACAACTTTGCTGGTGGTTTTCATCGGTTACGGTCCTTCGGGCAAGCGGATGTCAAAGGCGGCACGGATGGCGGCCTCGCGATCTTTGGGCAAATGGGTGGGCTGCCGGGTCAGCAGGTCAGCGGTATGCTCAACGGCCACGTCCCAGATGGTGCGCGCACCTGCGTCCTTCCAATCCGCGATGCTTTGGCGGTTGCCAAGGCTTGGGTAGGTGTATTCGGTCTTCATCAGTTCCAGTGTCTGAGCCTCACCGAGGTAGTGGCCCTCGCCTGTGGCCACGGCTTCGATCCGGTCCAGATCAATCGCGGTGTCCGTCATCTCGACGCCGCGCACGGAGCGCAGGATCGCACCGCACATATCATCATCAATCACCAAAGCTTCGCGCGAGGCGGCCATGATCGACCCGAGCATGCCAACAGACAGGTTGATCATGTCCGCGCCCGCCTGGGCGGCCAAAGCGACGGTATAGCCTTTTTCATAGCCCGCCTGTGCATCGGGTGTTTTGGCGTCTGTCATGCCAGCCGAGGCGGTAGAGGGCAGGCCCAGATGCAGCAGCAGTTGTGCTGCGGCGGCCGCGGCCACGGCGGCCTCGCCAGAACCACCGGTCATGGCTCCTGAACGCAGATCCGAGATGAAAGGCATAAAAGCAAAGATACAGGGATAGCCGGGTTCGAGTGTATCGACCACCATGAGACCCGCAAGCGTTTCAGCCAACCCTTGGGCCAACGCGCCCGCAAGTGTGACTGGGCTCGTCGCACCGGCCTGCGCGGCGGTGCAAATCTGTAACGGCATCCGGTGCGCCATGGCGCGCTGCATGATCTCCAACCCTTCGGCGGCATAGCGCAGCGGAGACACCGCATGCACGATCACCCCAAAACAAAACGGCTGCTTGCGAAAGCCGCCCTCACGGCCCAAGGCCATGTCAAACATCGACACCACCGGGTCCAGATGGGCGGCGCTGTCAAAGCTAATGCCGATGGGTTTTGCGCAGGCCTTCAGGCAGGTAAAGCCGGTGTTCATATCCAATGCAAACGGTTCATCCATGTCGCGCGCGATCACCGGACGCAGGCCGTAATGGATGTTTGGTAATGTTCCGACCAGCCGCATCAGATCGTAAAGATCGGCCAATTGAGCGCCCCGAAACGCACCGGTTGCACTGTCCAGTATTTCTGTCGCGGCACCACCCGTGCCGATATGCACATGTCCGCCGCCAACGGTCAGGCCTTTGTCTTCGACAAACCCCGGCAGGGACACGCGGCCAGCCGCGCGCGCAATTGCTGTTTCGACCATGGTTTTGGGAAAACAAACCCGCCCGTCGTCACGGCGGGTGGCGCCCGCAGCGACCATCTGGGCGGCAAGCGCATCGGGGCATTCAGCGATGCCGGTTCGTGCCAGTATGTCCAGCGCGGCGGTTATGATCCGCTCAACGCCCGCAGGGTCCAACGGCGCAAAACGCCCCCCCCTTGGGGCAGGCGTGGCAAGTGGCGCGCGCGCACCGGAAATCGCTCTGGAACGTCTCACCATTTTGACTGGCCCCTTTTCACATCACGCCAAGGATCACCGATGGGCCAAAAAACACAATTCGAAAATTCGCAGCAAGAAATGAGAATTTTTCACTCAAACACTGCTTTTTCAGTAGTTGCATTTGCGCGCAAGCATGCAAAGATCGTCCGTAAGGAGTTCACCAATGACAAGAATTGGATTTATTGGTTTGGGCACGATGGGCGGCCCGATGGCGAATGTGCTGCGTGATGCTGGGTTTGACGTCATCGGCATGGATGTCAGTGCGGACGTGCGGGCGGGCTTTGGCGGGGCTGTCGCGCCATCTGCGGACGCGGTGGCGCAAGCGGATGTCATCGTGACAATGCTGCCCGAGGGCAAACACGTGGCCGAGGTGCATGACGCGCTGGTGCGCAAGGCGGCTAAATCTGACGCGCTGCTGATCGACTGCTCAACGATTGACGTCGACACAGCGCGCGACCTTGCAATGCGGGCCGAGGCCCAAGGCTTAGCGATGCTAGACGCGCCGGTTTCTGGCGGACCGGCGGGTGCTGCGGACGGCACGCTCAGCTTTATGGTGGGGGGGGGCGACGACGCCTTTGAACGAGCGCAGCCTGTTTTTTCTGCTATGGGTAGTAAAATAACGCATTTTGGCGATCCCGGATCGGGGCAGGCCGCAAAGGCCAGCCACAACATGATCTGCGGGATCACTGCGATGGCCGTGATGGAAGGCTTTGCGCTGGCCGACGCCATGGGGCTGGACCTGGGGAAATTTTATACGCTGTGTGCTGGTGCTGCCGCGCAAAGCTGGACCCTGGAAAACCGCTGCCCGATCCCGGGTGTGGTGGCGGAGGCCCCCGCCTCGAATAATTTCGACCCGGGCTTTGCCGTGCGACTGATGGCCAAGGATTTGCGTTTGGCCCAAGCTGCCGCTGCATCCAGCGGACAACGCACGCCCTTTGGGGCCGAAGCGGCCAAAGCCTTTACCGCGTTCGCGGAAACCAGCGGCGACCGCGATTTTTCGGCCTTTTACACCACACTCCGGGCGCTGCCCGAGCAGACACAGGATTAAGCCATGGCGCTTTTGGACTACACCCTTCCGACGAAAGGTCTTGCCGGATGTTTCATCGACGGCGCATGGCATTGGCCTGCGAGCGGTGAAAAACTCGCCGTTGAAAACCCGTCACGCCGCAGCACGATCTGCGAAGTCGGGCGCGGTACTGCGACGGAAATTGACTTGGCCGTGGCCGCCGCGCATCGTGCCCGGCATGCATGGGCCGCACGCCCGGCTGCGGAACGGGGTGCCATGCTGACCGAACTTGGCAATCGGTTGGCTGCAAATGCCGAGGACGTCGCGCGCATTCTCGCGGCAGAAAGCGGCAACGCCATTCGAACCCAGTCACGCGGCGAGGCCATGGGGGCTGCGGGCGTTCTGAAATACTACGGCGGTGTCGCAGGCGAGCAAAAGGGCGAGACCTTGCCCTTTGGCCCCGGCTTGATGTCCTATTCTACGCGCGAACCTTTGGGTGTGGTCGGATCGATCATCCCGTGGAATTCACCGTTGCAATTGGGCGCGGTCAAAATTTCCATGGCGCTGGCGACAGGCAACTGCCTTGTGCTGAAACCTGCCGAAGATGCACCCCTTGCGGTGTTGAAATTGATGGAACTGGCAGCAGATATTTTCCCACCTGGCGTCTTCAACGTCGTCACCGGTTTGGGCGAAGAGGCAGGTGCTGCACTGGCCGCACATCCCGGAATCTCAAAAATCTCATTCACCGGCTCGTCCGAGGTTGGCAAACTGGTCGCGCATTCTGCCGCAGACCGGATCGCCAACGTCACGCTAGAGCTTGGCGGCAAGAGCCCCTGTGTGATCTTCCCGGACGCCTGCACACCAGAGCGTCTGGACGCAACAGCCCAAGGTGTCGTCAACGCCATGCGGTTCGCGCGTCAGGGGCAAAGCTGCACCGCCGGATCGCGTTTGTTTGTGCATAAATCCGTCTGGGATGATCTGATGCCACTGGTCGCTGAAAAATCCGCCGCGATGACCGTGGGCGATGCGCTGGATGAAGACAGCGATATTGGCGCTGTGGTCAACGCAGAACGCTATGGCGAAATCTGCGCCTATGTGGCCGAGGCCGAGGCGCAGGGCGCCACGTTCCTGACGGGCGAAACCCCAAAAGCCACGGATAAGGGCTTCCACCCGATCCCCACCATCCTCACGGGGCTCGACAATTCATGGCGCATCGCGCGCGAAGAGGTGTTTGGCCCCGTGCTGGTCGCGATCCCGTGGGAGGACGAGGCCGATATGATCGAACAAGCCAACGACACCCACTACGGGCTGGCCGCGTTCATCTTTAGCCATGATCTGAGCACGGTGGTACGCATGACCCGCGCGCTTGATGCAGGCTGGGTGCAGGTCAATCAGGGCGGCGGGCAAATTCCGGGCATGTCATACGGTGGGATCAAGCAATCCGGCATGGGCAGCGAATACTCGATCGAAGGTGCGCTTGAGGCTTATACCTTTCGCAAATGTGTGACGGTGGCGCTATAAACCATGGCGCAGGACCGGTTCGGCAATCCAATTGACCCCTCAGTCGGCTACGCGCGCGGGCGCTTCTTATCCTCCAGCGCGGCGGAAATTCGCAGGTTACGCCATGCGCAAACTGTGGCAGCGCAGGTTGTGGCGGCGCGGGGCATTGATGCCATTGGAATTTTCACCGGCAACCCGCGGTATTTCCCGCTCAAGCCCGACGATTTGGCCACCTATTGCGAGGAATGGGTTGGGCCGGGATTGTTTGCGGGCGATTTGGCGCAGATTGCGATCCAGCATTTCGGCGGTGGCGAAACCGTCGCCGTGACGAACCGCACCAGCGCAGGGCTAGTCGCGGCGGTGTTGGCCTTGGCCGATAGCCGCCCTGTTGTTTCGGTCGTTCCTGACGGTGATCGCAGCCACGCGTCTGTGGTGCGCGGTTGCACCCTGGCTGGCGTTGAGCTGGTTGAGCTGGACAGCAGCGCGGATACCGCACCCGCTATCGCGCAACACGCCCCGGCGCTTGTCATCATCACAACAGTCACCAGCAGTTTGGCACGGATGGCCGACGATCAAACTCGACATGCCATTGCTGCTGCCAAAGCGGCGGGTGCCACGGTGTTTATGGACGAAGCATACGGCGCGCGATTGCGGCCGGTGCTGCATGGCGGTGCGCTTAGCCTGACAATGGGCGCAGATTTTGCCATAACAAACGCCGACAAAGCGGGGTTATCCGGCCCACGCGCGGGCATCTTATGCGGGGCGACAGAACCGGTGCTGGCGACGCTTGCGAAAGCCTCCGAGCTGGGTCAGGAGGCCCGCGCACCAATTACAGCCGGGGCGATGCGCAGCTTGCAAGCCTTTGATCCCGAAGATTTACGCACCGAAGCGCGCGATGGCGGGTCCATTGCCGACGCGCTGAGCGCGACATGGGGCGACGATATCGTGCATCGCTCGGACCTTGGCCCAATGTTGGAGGAACAAGACGTGCTGGCGCGGGTGCTGGAACATGCCGGATTGCTCAAAACGGATATCGTCCCGGCAGAGGTCACTGCCGCCATAGGTATGATCCTGCTGCGCGACCATGGCGTGCTGACGGTGAACACGCATGGCGCGCCGGGGGGGCGGGTGTCCCTGCGCCTGAAACCCACCGCTGGGGCCTTGGCAGCCGTGGGCGGGCAAGGCGCTCTCGTCTGTGCACTCGACGAAGCCGTTGCTCAGGTCGCAGATCGGTTGGGCGATGACACGTGGTTCACCGCCACCTTGTTCGGAGAGACTGCATGAGCGATTTCGCAAAATACGATGATCGGTTGGACCGATTGGTCAATCTGGATCTGGGCAATCGCGGGATCGAACCACTCTATGAGGCCTCGCGCGCATTGGCCGGGCGCGCTTTGTGCGGTGCAGCGGCGGATATGTTGCTAACCATTCCAAAAGGGGGCACCGCGATTGTCACAACGGGGTCGGTCAGCCGCGCATGGTTGTCGCCTGAGCTGGGCGAGAACGACGGGCCTTCGGGCGCTGCGGCACTGATCCGTGCGTTGTGGCTTGCGCGTCGGGCGAGTTGCATCTTGGTGATTGAAGAGACGTTGATGCCGCCGATGGCCGCGACACTGCAAGCCTGTGGCGTTGCGGTGACTGATCTGGAGGCGACGCGCAAAGCAAGCGCGGACGGGACAATGGCCTGCGCCACGCTCATCCCCTATCCTGTGACCGATGCCGAGGGACAGACGGCAGCACGGGATATGCTGGCGCAGTTTGAACCCGATGTCATGGTGTCGACCGAGCGTGTGGGCCGCAATGAAAACGGGTTTTACTACAACATGCGCGGGCGCGATTACGGCATGGGCCGCGCGCGGATCGACATGTTGTTTGATGCCGCGTTAGCGCATGGCATTCCCACGTTGGCCGTGGGCGACGGTGGCAATGAAATTGGCATGGGGTTGGTTGCAGAGGTTGTCAAAACCTCCGTGCCATACGCCGCATCCGGTGATTGCGCGTGCGGCGGCGGAATTGGTGCCGTGTCCAGTGCGGATATCTTGATGACGGCGGCGGTGTCGAACTGGGGCTGCACTGCGATTTGCGCGGCGATGGCCCTGCGCACGGGTGACAAACGCCTGATCCATACCCCAGAAATGGAAGCCCGTCTGTTGGAGGTTATGACCGCCAATGGGTTAATCAATTCCGCGGATGGCCTCATCGATCCACATGTTGACGGCATCAAAGACACAACACATATCGCGCTGGCGGAGATGGCCCTTGCCATCACCCGCAAGGCGCTTCTCTGACAGAAAGTAAGACCCATGTTTTCAGACGCACTTCTCGCTGACGTTCGCGACCGCTTTGCCCATGTGGACAGCTGCCCCAAGGCAGGTCCACGTGTTTTCTTTGAAAATGCAGGTGGCGCGCTGACGCTGAAATCCGCGGTTGAGACGTCAACGTATTATGCCGCGATCCCCGACAACCAAGGGCGCGACAATGAAATGGCCCATGATCTGGTGGACACGATAAATCGCGCCAAGGATGACATGCGGGTCTTCTTCAACGCGCCTGAGGGGGACATCTTTGTGGGCGAAAGTGGGACAGAGCTTTTGTTCCGCCTGATCATGAATGCGATTTTAGGCGCTGAGGACGGCGGCGTGGTTCTGGGGTCCACGCTGGAACATCCCGCCACCCGCAGCGCCTGCACCCGTTGGGCCAATATCGCGGGGAAACCCTATGTTCAAGTGCCGCATAATGATGCGACGGGCACTGTTGCGGCGGCGGATTTTGAACCGCATCTGACACCGGATATTCGTGTGGCCACGATCCTGCACACTTCGCCTGTCACCGGAATGGCCGTGGATGTTGCGGGCATTGCGGCCGCAATCCGCGCGGTCGCGCCCAAAGCGCTGATCATTGTAGATGGCATTCAGCACGCAAGCCACGGGCGGATCGACATCGCGGGATATGACATCGATGGCTATGTGATTTCGCCCTACAAAGTGTTTTCGCGGCACGGGTACGGCGTGGCGTGGACCTCGCCCACGCTGAACGCGATGGAACACAACGCGTTGATCGGTGGCCCTGAAGGCAACTGGGAAATGGGCACCCGCGACACAGGCGCCTATGCCACGATGTCTGACGTGATTGGCTATTTTGACTGGCTGGGCGGCCAAGTGAGCGACAGTGATGATCGCCGCACCCGAATCGAGGCCGCAGGTGCCGCGATCCATGCCCACGAACAAGGGCTGACCGAAGCAATGCTGCACGGCACCGGTAATCTGGCAGGACTGGCCGACCTAGAAGGTGTTTTGATCATCGGTGGCATCGATAATCCTGCGCGCGAAGGGCTCGTATCAATCGCGGTGGATGGGTTAAGTTCGCCTGATTTGGTCACCGCGTTACGCAGCCGGGGCATTCGCACCCACACACGCAAAGCAGACCATTATTCTGGCAACATCCTTGACCCACTTGGTCTGCCTGACGCCGTGCGGGTCTCAATGTGTCACTACAACAGCCTTGATGAAGTCAAAACGTTTCTTGCAGCAATGCGCGAGATTTTGGATGGCTAAGCACAAATTGACGAGCCCCTATTGGCATATCCTCATCGAAACAGCTTCTTGTCCGCATTTTTCTGGGTCGAAAAGCAAGCAGCGTAAGGACCTTTTGAATTCTGTTGTTAAGAGTGAGTTTCAACGACCGCTTCGGTGAAAACTTCTGCATTGCACCGATAAGATTGCCGCAGACGCGAGCGTTTTCTGCGCAAGCACTAGCTGCACCGGCAAAAGGCGGCAAAGTCCGCATAGCAGCCGTTAGTGCTTGGATAGGGCAATGTCTGCTTCTTCAGTTAATGGCAGTAAACAAAACCCCCGTCCAATGAAACTACAACGCTAATACTAAAGGCCCATGGTCCGAGGCGCGGGGCCCTGGAATAGGGGGGGCCGGGCCTGGATCCCACAGATCAAATGTAGCGATAAGGTACAGTAACCCCTGATTAACTCTGTTTTGATCTGATGTTTCATTGTGGGTAGCGTTGTGGGTAGATATTTTTCTTTAATATTAACATTAATTAAATCAGCCACTTAGCTTGGGTATGTGGCGGAGGAACAGGGATTCGAACCCTGGGAGGACTTTCACCCTCGTCGGTTTTCAAGACCGGTGCATTCGACCACTCTGCCACTCCTCCGACAAAAGCTTACATAATCGCGAGAAATTGATTCAGCAAGAGCAAGAATGCTCAAGAGACGCAAGAAATCGCCTTTGTGCGATGACCCGCAACACTGGGCTTTCCACTTGTGCCGCGATTGGGTTAGGTTGACCCGTGACATGGCAGGCCTTTCGATCAAACCGGGCGCGGGTTTTGGGCGACTGGTCTTGACGGTTCGGCCAAAGATTTTTCGGCAGCTTGGGCCCATCAGTGCCACGCGCGAACATAGCAAGGAGGGGATCATGCCCATACGTTCCGGACCAATCTTGATTTTGGCCTTTTTTTGCACCTGGATCAGTGGGGCGGCCTTGGCGTTTGAAACCAAAGCGCAAGCGGCCTATGTGCTGGATCATGAGAGCGGCACCGTACTGCTGGCCAAGCAGGCGGACGTGGCCCTTCCTCCCGCCTCAATGTCAAAATTGATGACTCTCTTTTTAGCCTTCGAAGCGCTCCGTGATGGACGCCTGCGTTGGGATGAGCGTTTGCCGGTCTCCACCCATGCCATGAGCTATGGCGGATCCACCATGTTTTTGGACACGACCGATCGGGTCACCGTCGAGGATCTCATTCGCGGCATTATCGTATTATCGGGCAATGATGCCTGCGTTGTCATTGCCGAAGCCCTGTCTTTGGATGGCACCGAAGCGGGCTTTGCCGCAATGATGACCGATCGCGCCAAGGATCTCGGAATGGAAAATTCAGTCTTTGACAATTCCAACGGCTGGCCCGACATCAACCACCGAATGTCGATGAAGGATCTGGCCATTCTGGCGCAGCATTTGATCACCGAATTTCCCGAGCAATATACGATGTTCTCAGAAACGGAATTTGGATTCGATGGCCGCGCGCCCAGCAACACGCGCAACCGCAATCCTTTGTTGACTCTGGGCATCGGCGCAGATGGGCTAAAGACCGGGCACACGGCGGAGGCCGGTTATGGTTTGGTTGGATCGGCGCAACAGGGCGAGCGGCGAGTCATTTTCGTTTTAACCGGTTTGCAAAGCCAGCAGGAGCGGGCCGAAGAGGCCGAGCGCATCGTCACCTGGGCCTTTCGGCAGTTCACCTCAAAAACCCTAAGCCAGCCGGGCGAGGCTTTGGCCCAAGCGGCAGTTTGGATGGGCAGCAGCCGGAACGTCGGCCTATCGCTTGATGGGGCACCGAAGATCCTGATCCCTGTCACGGGCGGGCAGGAAATCACCTCGAAAGTTGTTTATGACGGGCCGCTACAGGCCCCTATTACCAAGGGGGATCAGGTCGCCGAACTTGTCATTTCTGTGCCAGGCCTGCCCGAGACCCGCCTGCCACTGGTCGCAGCACAGAGCGTCACGCGTGGCGGGTTTTTACCGCGCTTGCGCACAGCGGCACTCGTGCTATTGCGTAAAGTAAATGGGGGCCTGTCCGGCACATAGATGACTGACGCAAAATTTTTATCCTTTGAGGGCATAGACGGCTGTGGGAAATCCACCCAAGCCAAGCGTCTGGCTGCCCATCTCACCACTGCGGGCCAAGAGGTTGTGCTCACCCGTGAACCGGGGGGCAGCCCGGGGGCGGAAGCCATACGCCAGCTCTTGTTGACCGGTGCCACCGACAAATGGAGTGCTGAGACAGAGCTTCTATTGTTCACCGCTGCAAGGCGCGATCACCTTGAGCGCACCATCACCCCAGCCCTATCCGCGGGCAAGATGGTCATCTGTGATCGCTTTGCCGACAGCACCCGTGTCTATCAGGGCGCAACCCGCGGCGATCTGCGCGGCAAGGTCGATCAACTGCACAGCGCGATGATTGGCCGTGAGCCAGATCTGACACTCATCATTGATGTCGACCCTGAAATTGCCCTCACCCGCGGATTGGCGCGCAACTCAGGCGAGGATCGCTTTGAGGATTTCGGACTGCCGTTCCAACAACACCTGCGGGCGGGTTTTCTGGCACTTGCGGCGCAATATCCGCAACGGTGTCGCATTATAGATGGAAATCGCAGCCCGGAGGCGATTTTCACTGATGTATTGGCACTGGCGACGTCATGAGTGATCTGCCACAAGCCGATCGCATTGCCGGCCTGCCTCACCCCTGTGAAACCGAACTTTTATTCGGCCATGATGCCGCTTGCGCACAGGTCTTGGAGGCCTTCAACGGTGACCGGATGCATCATGCTTGGATGCTGACCGGCCCCAAAGGGATTGGCAAAGCCAGCCTTGCCTATCATATCGCACGTTTTTTGCTTACCGCCGAGCCCGCCGGAGACAGCCTCTTTGGCGCGTCGCCACCAGCGACAAGCCTATTCGTGCCCGCAGATCTTCCGGTGGCGCGCCGTATCCGGGCGGGATCGGAGCCAGGCCTATGTGTCTTGCGCCGGCCCGTGGATGAAAAAACCGGCAAGCTGAAGACCGTGATCCCCGTCGATACCGTGCGCGAATTGCGGCGGTTCTTCAGCCTCTCGGCCGGGGGCAATGGTCGGCGGGTTGTGATTGTCGACTGCATTGATGAGATGAATGCCAATGCGGCCAATGCGTTGCTCAAAGTTCTGGAAGAGCCGCCGCAAGATGCGGTTTTGTTGCTGGTGACACATCAACCAAGCCGGATTTTGCCCACCATTCGTTCGCGCTGCCGCACCCTGGCCTGCGCGCCTCTGTCGCCAGAGGATTTGCAGCGCGCCTTTGCGCAAGCCTTGCCAGAACAGGCGTTTGATCCGGGCCTAACTGCCCTGGCGGCAGGCTCTGTGGGACAGGCTGCAGAGCTGTCACTCACCCATGGCACTGACACCTATGGCGCGATTGTGAGCCTCTGCCACGGCTTGCCGCAGCTCGATCGCAACGCTCTGCTGAAATTGGCCAATTCTACAGGCCGCGCCACTGATGGAAAACTGGAACAACTTCTCGATCTGCTGGATCTATTCCTTGCCCGGCTGGCCCGCGCTGGGGTAAGCGCGCCCGGTCAAGAAGCGGCGCGCGGTGAGGCGGAGGTCTTCGCGCGTCTCTGCCCCGGACCCGCGGCCGCCCGAATTTGGGCAGATGCCCAGCTTGAGCTCGGCCAAAGAGCCAGGCAAGGCAAAACAGCGAACCTTGACCCCAGTTCGCTGATCTTAGATATGGGATTAAAGATAGAAGAAACCGCGTCTAAAATTTTGCGCGAGAAAGGTCTTTCGTGATCGAGGCGCCAAAACTGACCGACAGCCATTGCCATCTTGATTTTCCAGATTTTGAGGGCGAGCTGGACCAGATCATCGCACGGGCGGCCGAGGCCGGCGTGCACCGTATGGTAACCATTTGCACACGCCTGCGCCAAGAGCCCCAAGTGCGCGCCATTGCTGAAACTCATGCGCCGGTCTTCTATGCGGCCGGCACCCACCCGATGAATGCCGACAAAGAGCCATTGGCAAAGGTCGAAGAGTTGCTCGCTCTGGCGACGCATCCGAAGTTTGTCGCCATCGGCGAAACCGGGTTGGATTACCACTACACCGCCGAGAGTGCCGAAATCCAAAAGCAATCCCTGCGCGTTCATATTGAGGCCGCTCAAAAAAGTAACCTGCCTCTGATTATCCATGCGCGCGCCGCTGATGAGGATATGGCTGAAATTTTGAGCTCCGAATATCGCAACGCACCCTTTAACTGCGTCATGCATTGTTTCAGCTCATCACCCGAGCTTGGGCGCGCGGCTTTGGATTTGGGGTTTTATCTGTCCATGTCCGGCATCGCCACATTCCCGAAATCACAAGAGGTGCGCGACATCTTCGCATCGGCGCCTTTGGACAGGATTTTGGTGGAAACCGACGCCCCCTATCTCGCCCCGCCGCCCTTTCGCGGCAAGCGCAATGAGCCGGCCTATACCGCCTTTACCGCGCAGGTTGGTGCGGATGTCTTTGGTCTCTCTTTGTCGGAATTTGCCGCCCAAACAGAGGCCAATTTCGAGCGCCTCTTTTGGAAAGCTGCATGACGCGCCGGGTCACTATATTGGGCTGCGGTTCCTCCGGCGGCGTGCCGCGTTTGGGGGGCAATTGGGGGGCTTGTGATCCAAACAATCCCAAAAATCGCCGGCAACGCTGCTCCATATTGGTTGAGCAATCCGGACCAGAAGGCACAACGCGCGTTCTGATCGACAGCTCGCCCGATTTGCGGACGCAATTGTTAACCGCGCAGGTGGGCACATTGGACGCCGTGGTTTACACCCATGCCCATGCAGATCACGTGCACGGGCTGGACGATCTGCGGATGATCGTCATCAACATGCGCCGCCGCCTGCCGGTTTGGGCGGATGGGCCGACCCGATCCGATCTCTTGTCGCGGTTCTCCTATGCCTTTGAAACGCCCGAAGGCTCAAGCTATCCGCCCATCTTGGAAATGAATAACATAAGCGGGCCCTTCACCATCACCGGTGCCGGTGGCGCGCTAGACTTCACCCCCTTTGAAGTGGCCCATGGCACGATCACAGCTTTGGGATTTCGCATCGGCGATATGGTGTATTTGCCCGATGTCTCCGACATCCCCGAAAATGCCTGGTCACATTTGCAAGGTCTCGACCTTTGGATTGTCGATGCGCTGCGCTATCATCCCCACCCCTCTCACACCCATTTGGAAAAAACCCTGCAGTGGATTGCGCATGTGCAGCCAAAACGCGCCATATTAACCAACATGCATGTGGATTTGGACTACGCCACATTGCAAACCGAATTGCCCAATGGCGTGGTGCCGGCCTTCGATATGATGACAGAAGTCCTCTGATATGAGCATCCTGCTCCAAGTGATCCTGCCGGTGTTTTTCGTTGTTGGCTTTGGATATCTGGCCGTCTGGCGCAAGTGGTTCTCCGACGAAGGGGTTGGGGCTCTGATGGCCTTTACCCAAAATTTTGCCATCCCTTGCCTGCTGTTTCGCGCCATTTCAACTTTGGACCTGGGGCAAACCTTCCAGCCGGGGCTTCTCGGCAGTTTTTACATTGGTGCGATAGCCGGATTTGGCTTGGGCCTGTTTGGCGCGCGCATCTTGTTTAAACGCAGTTGGGAAGACAGTGTCGCCATTGGCTTTTGCTGTCTGTTCTCAAACACAGTGCTCTTGGGTCTGCCCATCACAGAGCGTGCCTATGGGACGGACGCCCTGACGGCCAATTTTGCCATCATCGCGGTCCATGCACCGATCGGCTATGCGCTCGGCATAACGGTGATGGAGCTGGTGCGTGGACGCGGCCTGAGCGGCATGGCGCTTCTGCGTAAGATAATAAAATCAGTATTTAAAAATGCGCTGGTGATTGCCTTAAGCCTTGGGTTTGCGATCAACTTATCAGGCTTTACTTTACCCGAAATCGTCACCGATGGCGTTGATCTTTTGGCCCGAGGGGCTCTGCCGGCGGCCCTGTTTGGCTTGGGCGGTGTTTTGGTGCGCTACCGGCCAGAGGGCGATATCCGAGTGATCTTATATATCTGCGCGATTTCGCTTGTGGTTCATCCTGCCTTGGTTTGGATCACGGGAAGCTATGTCGATCTCTCCACCAGTGATTTTCGCAGTGCGGTGCTGACAGCGGCCATGGCGCCGGGGGTCAATGCCTATATTTTCGCGCAAATGTACGGGCGCGCGCAGCGGGTCGCAGCTTCCGCCGTCTTGATCAGCACCGGTCTCACAATTTTCACCGCAAGCCTCTGGCTCTACGCGCTGGGGTAGTGCTCAAGCTTGGGCAAATCTCGAGGCGCGAAAACTCGACAGCAAGGGGCTCGGGCTGCCTTGCAAAATTTCCTGCGCCAGCAACTGACCTATCAAAGGGCCAAGGGTCACGCCGCTGTGCATAACAGCTAGAAAAACCCCCGGGGCGCCGGGGACCGCGCCCACAACAGGCAGGCCATCCAAGGGCACGGGGCGCTCCCCCAACTTCACTTCTGCCAGCTGAACATCCGGCTGCCCACGCAATTTTTGGCAAATTCGCGCGATCACAGTGTCCGCAAGTGCGGACGCATCCTCTGATGGATCCAAATCGCCGCTGAATATTTCCCCTGCCACAAGACTGCCATCGAGATTTTGTCTAAAATGCACATCAGGCGTCATAAGAATATGATGAATGCGCGTCTGCACCGGCCGGGTTTGCAAAATCATGCCGCGTTTATTGGCCATGGGCAAAGCCCATTCGACACCCGCCAGACCGCGGCAGGCCGCAGCGCCCGTGGCCAAAATCACAAAATCACAGGGCAAATCGCCGGCATTGGTTTGAACAATATGGCCGGCACCGGGACTGGATCGCACCGCCGTCACTTCCCGTTCGGGGCAAAGCTGCCCACCCCGCCGCGCCACATGCGCCAGAAGGGACTGCGCCACAGATTGAGCCTGTGCGGCCCCTTCCATGGGCGTGAACAGCGCATGGGCTGGACACGCGCGCAGATTGGGCTCAAGCGCCGCGATCTCATCGTGATCAAGTCGCCGGGCCCCATAGCCCCGCGCGGTCAGACTGGCAAATTGCGCCTCAAAATCTTGCCCCGCATCTTCCCACCACAGCGTGCCTGGCCAGCTGACATGGGCCTGTAATTCTAACCTCTGCCCCAGGGTTCGGAAGCTCTCTAAGGCCGCGTTGCGCAGATCGAAATAGGCTTGGGTTTCGGCAAAACTGGCATTGATCCAGCCAAAAGAATTGGCACTGGCCACGCCGCCCAAAGGCCCCTGGTCCACAACAATGACCTCAGCACCGAGATCTTGGCAGGCCAAAGCCGTGCTGGCGCCGATGATTCCAGATCCCACGATCACAACTTTTGCAGCTGCCGTCATATCCTGCCCTTCCCTGCGCTGGCGCCTTCTTGACCAGTCATGACACGTTCGCGGCGCGCGACGGAAGCAATTTTCATCCCCAGCGGGGAAAAATGATCACAGCGAGGGATTGAATCGGACTTTGCCGCCCCGCCCCCTTGTTTCTGCCCCCCAGAAGGCCAAATCTAGGAGGCACAAGGAATCAAATATGCACAATAATTCGCCCGAACAAATGCCCGTCTTGCAAAACCCCGCTCCGAATGTGCGCGACCGGGAAAAGATGGAAGGGGGCAAGGCCTTTCGACTTGAAACCGAGTTCACCGCCGCAGGCGACCAACCCACCGCCATCAAAGAGCTGGTGGAGGGGATCACCGCGGGAGAGGCCAATCAAGTTTTGCTCGGGGCCACGGGCACGGGCAAGACCTTCACCATGGCGCGGATCATACAAGACACCCAGCGCCCGGCGATTATTCTTGCGCCAAACAAAACCCTCGCGGCCCAGCTTTATGGCGAATTCAAAGGGTTTTTCCCCGATAATGCCGTGGAATATTTCGTCAGCTATTACGACTATTACCAACCAGAGGCCTATGTGGCCCGCTCGGACACCTATATTGAGAAGGAAAGCCAGATCAACGAGCAGATTGACCGGATGCGTCACTCGGCGACCCGCGCTTTGTTGGAGCGTGATGACGTCATTATCGTGGCGTCTGTCTCCTGTATCTATGGCATAGGATCGGTTGAAACCTATGGGGCGATGACCCAAGATTTGCACAGTGGCAATTGCTATGACCAGCGCCAAGTCATTGCCGATCTCATAGCCCAACAATATCGCCGCAACGACCAAGCCTTCCAACGCGGCACTTTTCGGGTGCGTGGAGACAGTTTGGAGGTTTGGCCGGCGCATTTGGACGACCGGGCTTGGCGTTTGAGCTTTTTTGGCGAAGAGCTGGAGACCATTGTTGAGTTTGACCCGCTGACAGGGGCGCGCACTGATACGTTTGAACGGGTGCGGATCTATGCCAACAGCCACTATGTGACCCCGCGCCCGACCATGCAGCAGGCTGTGATCGGGATCAAAAAAGAGCTGCGTATGCGGCTTGATCAATTGGTGAGTGAGGGCAAATTGCTCGAAGCGCAACGGCTGGAACAGCGCACAAATTTCGATCTGGAAATGCTTGAAGCGACAGGCGTATGCAGCGGGATTGAAAATTATTCGCGCTATCTCACCGGCCGCGCGCCGGGTGAACCACCCCCCACACTGTTTGAATTCATACCAGACAATGCGATTGTCTTCGCCGATGAAAGCCATGTCAGCGTGCCGCAGATTGGCGCGATGTATAAGGGCGACTACCGCCGTAAATTCACCCTGGCCGAACACGGGTTCCGATTGCCGTCTTGTATGGACAACCGACCACTCAAATTCGAAGAATGGGATGCGATGCGGCCGCAGTCTGTTTTTGTCTCCGCCACCCCATCCAAATGGGAACTGGACCAAGCCGGCGGCGTGTTCACAGAGCAGGTGATCCGCCCCACGGGCCTGCTGGATCCGCCGGTGGAAATTCGCCCCGTGGAAACGCAGGTTGATGATCTTCTGGATGAAATTCGCAAAGTCACCGCCATGGGGCAAAGGGTTCTGGCCACAACATTGACCAAACGCATGGCCGAAGATCTCACGGAATATTTGCATGAGCAGGGCATTCGGGTGCGTTACATGCACAGCGATATCGATACGATTGAGCGTATTGAGATTCTGCGCGATTTGCGGTTGGGCGCCTTTGATGTGCTGCTGGGCATCAACCTTCTGCGCGAGGGGCTCGATATCCCTGAGTGCGGTTTGGTTGCGATCCTTGACGCAGATAAGGAGGGCTTTTTACGGTCCGAAACCTCTTTGGTGCAGACCATTGGCCGGGCCGCGCGCAACGCCGATGGGCGGGTCATCATGTATGCAGATCGCATGACCGGTTCAATGGAACGCGCGATTGGCGAAACCAACCGTCGGCGCGAAAAGCAACATGCCTATAATGTCGCCCATGGAATTACCCCTCTGACGGTTAAAAAGAATGTCGAGGATGTGCTGGCCGGTCTTTACAAGGGCGATACCGATATGGCGCGGGTCACGGCGAAGATTGATCCGGCCTTGCAAGGCGGCAATATCCAAACCGTGCTCGAAGGTCTGCGGCTCGATATGCGCAAGGCGGCAGAAAATTTGGAGTTTGAAGAAGCCGCCCGGCTGCGCGACGAGGTCAAACGCCTCGAGACAGTTGAGCTGACGATCTCAGATGATCCCCTGGCCCGGCAATATGCGGTCGAAAAAGCAGTTGAAGACGCCCATAACGCCTCCGGCCGGTCAAAAGGTGGGCGCGCAGGTCAAAGGGGCGGCGCCCGGCGGCGCAAATAGACATGACCCCGCGCAAAAAAAGGGGCAATAGGGTCTGCGCCCTAATGCCCCCTGACTTGCGAAAAGCGTCGGATTTAAGTGGGTTTGTCCATGCGCGCGGTGAGGTTGACGCTCCCGCGACAGGCCCGCGACCAGTTCAATTTCACCTGGCTGCCGCTGCCCCCTTGCTCGGCCTGAGAATGCGACAATTCATAGATATTCGCACTGCCTGATTGAATGACTCCAACCGGAACCACCGCCTCAACTGTCCGCGCGCGGCCATTGAACGGTAGAGATGGCGCAAAATCAACCGTCCAGGTTTGAGTATCTGAGGCTTGGCTATGCTCCAAAATGCACGGATTGTAGATTGGCTCACTGATGGCATTGAACGTATTGCCTTGCACCACGACATTGCGCGCCTTGCTGTGGTTGAGCGTGGCGAAGGTGCTGTCCACGGACTCGACCCGGTCAATTGGCCCGTTGATTGAACGAAAGACATTGCCGGTCATCGTCAGCCCATGCACGAAATGGCCGGGTCCATAAGGTTTAATCACCAAAAAGCTAAACCAAGAGGCCACATCATTGGCAGTGAAAATATTGCCGGTGATGGTCAGTCCCCCGAATGAATATTGGTTGGCGAAGGATGGATCCGCCTCATATTCATTGGTCCATTCAATGAAGTTATTGTCGACATAGTTGCCCGTGATTAGAGTTTTGAGATTTGTTGTGGTAAAAACGATCCCACCCTTGCGCACCCCATTGGTTTCGTTGTCGCCATGAAACCAGTGATTGCCGGTAATCACTGACCCCGATCCGCCCATAATGCGGAAATGCTTGAAATGCATTGCCCGGCAATCGCGGATTTTAACGTCGTTTTTATTGGCGTTAAAGGCAATGGATACCCGGTCTTGCACCTTTAGCGGGCTTTCGTTTGAGATGAATTGACAGCGATCAAACATCATCCCCTGGCAGGCCGTCCCCGGGGAGGTGATGCCGCGATCTTTGGGCTTCACGATCAAGCAATCCCGGAAGTGGAAGGTCTCGCCATCGGGCGGAAGCAACACCGCCGAGGCATTGCCGGTACATTGAAAATCAATCCCATCAAAATGAGCCCCGCTGACCTTTTGAAATCCAGAAAAATCGAGCAGATATTTAAAACGTGTGAAGGTAAATTGATGTGTGCCCGCTGCGCCATAAAGCGGTTGGGATAAGGTTAAGGACTGACTCCCGACATTGACCTCTTTGACATAGATTTCCCGTCCAACGCCTGTGCCTTCAACCAAAGATCCAACGGCAATATTGGCGATATTGGCCACAGAGGTCAGCGATTTCGGATCAGAGGTTGAATAGGTCGCCTGAGCCACCACTTGATCTGGGGTCCAAGCGGCATTGGCGTTGGCTTGGATCTGACCATTTTGAACCACTCGACGGCTATTGAACACAGTTTTATTGTCGACCGCCGCTTGCATATCGAGAGGCCCATCCAACTCAATCCGGCGCCCGCCCATATCAAGGATGTAATGATCGTTGAAATTCAACAAGGATTGATAGACTTTTTTGAACGCCACGACCTCATCGCCAAAAGCGTCAATATAGCTGGGCAGATTAAAGTCTTTGAGTAGGGTCAGACGGGCCGAGTCCGGCATGGTGATATTGCCCACAAAGCGCACGCGGTTTTGGAATGTGATAGACCCATTGATGCGGAAGTTCCCCCGTGGCACCAGAACTTCACGACCCGCGGCGGCCTTATCTGCCGCTTCAAACGCGTCATGATCATCTGCGAATCCATCGCCAATAGCCCCATAGTCGCGCACATCGACCGCGCCAATCAGCTGATCGACAAAAGCGCCGCTGATATCTTCGATAATAATATCCTCAATCCGCACAACACCGCCGCTTGGGCCGGTGAGGTCGAGGCCAAAATGCCCATAAATCGCATCTTTCCCCCAATGCAGATCGACGCCCGTGCGATTGCCGGACCCAACAATGGCCGAGAGCTCGACCACCTCACCATAGGTGTTGAGGCTGGTGACCGGCCCCGCTTCATTGACCCCGGTCAAATGCACATTGCCCGCAGCCCCAGGCCAACCGGCGATGCTCACCGTGGGAAATGCGCCCGATACCAATTTCACACGCGTGCGAATGCGCAGATAGCAGCCCGGAGAGAGCGGTGTTTGATAGAAGGCGCGCAGCTTTTGCACGGCTTGCGTCTTGGTCAGCTCCAAGCAGCCGGAAAAATCTTGATCCGCCGGCACGAAGGCGGCGTTGGGCTCATTGTCATAGTCATCTTGCCCGGGCGTGCCGTCCTGGCTCGACCAATGATGCAATCCAAAAGCAAATTTGGGTGGTGTAAAGACGATCCCATCGGTGATTGTTTTGTTCATAAAAGCCCCTTTCCAAACGCCGCTCCATGCGTTTGTGTGATTGATCCGCAACCGCAGCCCCTGAGGTAGGTGCTGCTCTGCGAAACAGGGGTAAAAGCTCGATGTTAAGAAGGCCTAGCTGTAGCGTACGGTGCTCACACGCCGGTCTCTTGCGAGGGCAAAAGCTGGACACCATTAATGCGCCATACCCCGTCCAATTGGATCATCTGATAGGCCATGATGTGATATCGACCCTGGCCGTCGCGAATTTGCACTTTCTGCCAGTAATATCCCTCAACCGTGGCGAGTTCCAAAAATGCAATCTCAGACGGGCGGTACACCATAGGATAGCCTTGCCTGACCATGCGCCCAAACACCTCTGGCGCGCGAAATATCTGCTGAATCGTCGGGCTGGCGTAGGTAAAGGCACGTTCGAAATCATCCGCCTGAAAAGCGGTAATTTGCGCACGAATTGTTGTTTCAATCTCTTGGCTCTCGGCCCAGGCCGGCAGTGCCGTCGCAACCCAAAAAGCAATCGCTAGAATGAACTTTCTCATAACACCCTCCTGTTGACTGCCATAAAATAGGACGCAACAGGAGGGGGTCAAATTCGTCGGGGCTTAGGTAAACTCGCCGGCAAGGCCTTTGTCGATCAGGGCTATGCTCTCTTCGATGCCCAAAAGCGCAATAAATCCGCCAAACCGCGGCCCCTGTGATGCGCCCAAAAGCACCTCATAGAGTGCTTTGAACCAATCGCGCATCGGGTCAAACCGCTCGCGGCCACAGGCGAAAACCAAAGATTGCAGCGCATCCCCATCCAAACCTTGATCCCAAGCCTTCAGCCCGTCGCGCAGCGCAATCAAAGCCTCGCGTTCGAGATCCGTGGGCGCGCGGTAGACTTTGGCAGGTTTGACAAAATCATTGTAATACCGGACCGCAAACCCCGCCGCCGCGTCTAAGTCCGCATGGGTTTCGGCGGAAGCCTCGGGGGCATAACGTTTGATGAATCCCCAAAGTTGATCTTTATCCTCCGCCCCAGACACAGACGCCAGATTGAGCAGCATTGAGAAAGGCACGACCATTTTGCTGACCGGTACATCGCCGCCATGAATATGCCACACCGGATTGTTCAGACGTGCTTTGTCGTCTTGCCCCTCATAGGCGCGCAATTGCTGGTGATACTCATCTACCGCCTTGGGGATGACATCAAAATGCATCCGCTTGGCAGTTTTGGGTTTTAGATACATGAAGTAAGACAGGCTTTCCGTGCTGGCATAGGTCAACCACTCATCAATCGACACGCCATTGCCGGAGGTCTTGGAAATTTTCTGCCCATTCTCGTCGAGGAACAATTCATAGCTGAAATGTTCCGGTGCCGGTTGCCCCAGAATACGGCAAATTTTGTCATAAATCGGGGTATTGGTGGAGTGATCCTTGCCATACATCTCAAAATCTACCCCAAGGGCCGCCCAGCGGGCACCAAAATCGGGTTTCCACTGCAGCTTCACATTACCGCCGGTCACCGGAAGGGTCATCTCTTCACCCTCTTCTGTGTCAAAGGTGATGGTGCCATTTTTCGCATCCACAGATTTCATCGGCACATAAAGCACCCGACCGGTCTCAGGGTGAATGGGCAGGAAGATCGAGTAGGTCTTCTGCCGCTCCTCACGAAGCGAGGCCAGCATCACCTTCATGATGTCATCATATTTTTCCACAGCGCGCAGCAAAATCTGATCAAATTGACCAGATTGATAAAACTCTGTGGCGCTGATGAAGTCATATTCAAAGCCAAATGTGTCCAAAAACCGGCGCAACATGGCGTTGTTGTGATGACCGAAGCTCTCATATTCCTCAAACGGATCTGGAACAGAGGTCAAGGGCCGCTGCAAATGCGCGGTCAGCCTCTCCGGATTTGGCACATTGCCCGGCACTTTGCGCATGCCGTCGAGATCATCAGAAAAACAAACAAGCCGGGTTGGGATGTCGCTCAATTCTTGAAAGGCGCGCATGATCATTGTGGTGCGCGCCACTTCGCCAAAGGTGCCAATATGCGGCAGCCCGCTGGGACCATAGCCGGTCTCAAACAAGACATAGCCTTTTTCCGGCAGCTTCTTTTCAAAGCGTTTCAAAATCCGCCGCGCCTCTTCAAAGGGCCAGGCTTTCGATTGAGTAGCAGCGTCACGCATTTTGGACATGTTTAACTCCAGTTTCCTGACGCTTCCCTATTGCCGCACGCGCCTCGGGTCAATAAGTTGTCATCACAGCTGTAAAGGACGTCTCTTCGTGAATACCCATCCCCCTTCCCTCTCATCTCAAGATTGTCTGGTTGCGGTCATGATTGCCGTGTCTGCAAGTGACGAAAACATTCGCACAGCAGAGCTGATGAGCATTCAAGCGATCGTAAACCACCTGCCGATCTTTGGAGAGTATGATGTGGACCGCATCAAATCTGTGGCCGCCATGGTCTTGGATCTTTTGTCCGAAGAAGACGGGCTTGATGCACTGTTTGGCTTGATCCGGGACGGTCTGCCCGATGGTTTGAACGAAACCGCCTATGCTATGGCCTGCGATGTGGCCGCGGCGGATGGAAAACTCGGGCAAATCGAGCTGCGCATGCTGCAGGAGATACGCCATGAGCTAGAGGTTGACCGCCTGCATGGCGCGGCCATTGAAGCGGGTGCACGCGCGAGGTTTCGCACCCTAACGTAAATGCCCCAGCCAATCGCGCAAAAGCGCATATTGCAAGCTACGCGATCGCGCCTCCCATCCCTTGGCCCCGCGTGGATTTTCATTGCCTTTCACTTTTTCACGCCGCGCCATATCAGCGGTCAAAATAGCAAATCCAAGGCTTTTGCCTTCATATGTGAGATATCCCGACAGCGTGCTGACAAAATTCAACGTGCCTGTTTTAACCCGCAGATCCACACCCGCCATAGGCTTTCCTTTATCGCGTAAGATCTTGGGCTTGAGCAAATCGGCCAGCCCGTTGCGATGGTGCCAGGCCATGAACATGGCCAGCCCGCCGGCGGTGAGCCGCGATTGATCCGACAGACCCGAGTGGTCAACAACCGCACCACGCATCCCATGGGCCTGCGCAAATTGGCTCAGAGCCGCTGCCGATTGGCGCAGGTTTGGCGCGCCGGAGGCTGTGAGGCCGATCACCTCAGCCGTCAAATTCGTCGACAATTTCAACATCGATTTGGCGATTTCATGATAGGGGCGCGAGTTCTTTTGCGCGATATCCACCGCCATCACCGCATCCGGGTGCTGCCCCTCGACGATAGTGGGAGGTGGCAGTTCAATGCCCATCTCTGCGCATATCACCCGAAAAGCCTCCCCGGCATAGCGTCTTGGATTGCGCGCGGGCAACCACCGCCCCCCATCCTTGCCCAAGGCAGAGCGCTGCACGGACCATTCCTCGCGTTCGGTTGCGTATTGATAGGCATAGCTCGGCGCGTCCCGCTCCTCAACACGCATCCCAATCGAGGGGATCTGCGGCCGATAAATTCGCCCCGGCGCGCTCATGGACAGATCATAGCCGCCGCTGGCCTGGCGGGCCCATTCAAATTGCACCCGGTTGAGGTTGAGATTCACCCCGGCAATCGCCGGGTTGTAATTGGCTTGCGGCAATTGGCTGCTGTCGATTTCACGCAGGTAGGGAAAACCATTGTCCACAATCAAAAGCCGGCCTTTAACCCGCTGAATTCCTGTTTTCTGCAGGGCCTTGGCAAACTTGACCAAATCATCTGTGTGTAAAGTTGGATCCGCAGATCCAGTCAAAATGACATCCCCGACAAACGCCCCATGTCTCACCCGTCCTTGCAGACTTAAACGCGTGACGAATTGAAAATCACGCCCAAGTTTTTGCAAACCATAGACGGCGGTCAGTGCTTTGGTCACACTGGCCGGAGGCAATTCAACCTCCGGTGAATAGGCGTCGAGAAGCACCCCCGTTTCCGGATCCATAAGCGCGCAGCTGACCTGACCTGTGAGCGAAAACGAGCGAATAACGGCCGCCGCGCCACCCAAGAGCATGGGCGACGCATCCGGCCTTGCGATGGGGCGCAAAGAGCGCAAGGGCGCCACAGCAAAGGCTGAAGAGCCAAGCGCCGCAAGGGCCGTGCTGAGCGCTGCTCTGCGTGTGAGAGTTTTTTTCATCCCCAATGGCTAGCGGGGCACATGGGTCTTTGGCAAGACCATTTTAAAAAGACCTCTGCACAACCCAACCGCCAAGCCAAATGACTTTGCCCGGTGGCAACACCGGGCTGCGCCTGCCGGTCCCCCTTTCGTGTTGAAATGGCGTTATGCAGAGGTCTTGCTTCAATGGGGCTGGTGCCTAAGCCCGGTGGCTGCTAACCCGGCTGAATGTGGCGCGCGATACTCTTTATGTTGATCGGGATGATGCTCATCCCAACCGGCGATGCCGCCAGCAAACTGCTGTCGAATACCCATGGCTATCATCCGTTTTTCATTACATGGGCCCGGTTCGCCGTTGGATCACTCTTGGTGCTGCCTTTCATACCGCGCCGCTGTTTCAAGGTGTTTCGCAACCCGGTGGCTTGGGGGCGCGGGCTGCTCCTGGCAGTTGGCATCAGCGTCATCACCTTTGCCGTTGCATTGGAAGACTTGGCGGATGTTTTCGCGGTGTTTTTCATTGGGCCTATCATCAGCTACATTCTGGCGGCAATCTTTCTCAAAGAAACCATCACCCTAGAGCGCAGCGCCTTGTTGGTCATAGGCTTCACTGGAATATTGCTCATTGCCAGACCCGGCTTTGGCTTTTCCATTGGACTGGCCTGTGCCCTTTTCGCCGGGTGCAGCTATGGCGTATTTTTGACCCTGTCGCGTCTGGCCGCGGGCCAAGAAGAGCCCAAAGCTCTTTTGTTCTCGCAATTGCTCATCGCCGCCGTCCTCTGCACGCCTATGGCGCTGATATATTGGCCGGAGCAGCTCTTCGCCAGCCCATCCATGCTCGCCGTCTCTGGCGGTGCCTCCATGCTCGGCAATATGTTTTTGATCCTCGCCTATGGGCGCGCACCTGCCACCCGCATGGCACCCTTTGTCTATTTTCAACTGGTGGGCGCATTATTATTGGGATGGGGTGTTTTTGGTACGCTGCCCGACATCTGGGGGCTTGCCGGTTTGGCCTTGCTGATGATCTCAGGCTTTGGCTCCGCATTCTTGCGCCGCTAACCCCAGCCCCCACGGTTGCGAATAGCCGAAGAGCTCGCCGGATTCTGCGGCATATCCACGAAACACCAGGCGGGCGCCGTGCAATGGCTCAAAAGCCTAGAATCGCGCGCGGCAAGCCTGGCGGAGGCAAAGCGCCGCGCCGCAGGTGCGCATTGCGCCGCCAGCCCCTGCCCCGGTCGAGCCAAAACGCCAACGGGCATAAGCTGGAATATATCCTGCCAATCACGCCACTGATGGATCTGCGCCAGATTATCTGCCCCCATAAGCCAGGTGAACCGCGTGGTGGAATAGATCTCCCGCAGCGCACGCAAGCTGTCACAGGTGAACCTTGTGTCCAGCTGGGTTTCCACATCGGTGATGACAATACGCGGATGGTCAATAAGGCGTTTCGCATGGGCCACCCGCTTATCAAGCGGCGCAGGTCCCTGCGGTTTCAATGGATTGGCCGGGCTGACCAGCCACCAAACTTGATCAAGGTCAAAGCGCTTCAGCGCCTGCTCAGAAATCCGCACATGCCCTTCATGGGCCGGATCAAACGACCCGCCCAAAAGGCCGACACGCCGCCCAGCGTTAGATTTTGGCAAGTTAAACCGCATCATTCCTCACCTTTAGCGCAGATAGACCCCTGCGCAAGCCATGGCCGTGCCAGTTTTCGCAATTTCACATTTGCGCCCGCCCGCGCGCCACTGTAACAGAGGTTTGAATTTTTCAGTCTAACACCCGGGGGCACTCATGGCCGCATATCAATACGTATACCACATGGATGGCGTTTCAAAAACTTATCCCGGTGGCAAAAAATGTTTCGAAAACATCCGCCTGTCCTTCCTTCCTGGCGTGAAAATCGGTGTGGTTGGGGTGAATGGCGCCGGGAAATCAACCCTGCTCAAGATTATGGCCGGCTTGGATACAGATTTTTCCGGCGAAGCCTGGGCGGCAGAGGGCGCGAAAGTTGGCTACCTGCCTCAGGAGCCGAAACTGGAAGAAGGCCTGACCGTCCGCGAGAATGTTATGCTGGGTGTGAAGGCCAAAAAAGACATCCTGGATCGTTACAATGATCTGGCGATGAATTACTCCGATGAAACCGCCGATGAAATGGCGCAGCTGCAAGATGAAATTGACGCCAATAACCTTTGGGATTTGGATGCTCAAATTGATGTGAGCATGGAGGCTCTGCGCTGCCCACCCGACGATGCGATGCCTGAAAATCTTTCAGGCGGTGAAGCGCGCCGCGTGGCCCTGTGCCGGCTATTGCTCGAGCAACCGGATATGTTGCTGCTTGATGAGCCGACCAACCACTTGGACGCTGAAACCATTGCTTGGCTGCAAAAACACTTGATTGACTATACCGGGACAATCCTCGTTGTGACTCACGACCGCTATTTTCTCGATGATATTACCGGCTGGATCCTCGAAATTGATCGGGGGCAAGGCGTGCCCTATGAAGGCAATTATTCCGCTTGGCTTGAGCAAAAGGCAAAGCGTTTGGCGCAAGAATCCCGTGAGGATAAATCCAAACAAAAAACGCTGGAGCGCGAATTGGAATGGATGCGGCAGGGCCAAAAGGCCCGGCAGGCCAAATCCAAAGCCCGGATTGCCGCCTATAATGATATGGCCAATCAATCCGAGCGTGAAAAACTGGGACATGCGCAAATCATCATCCCAAATGGGCCAAGATTGGGGTCCAAGGTCATTGAAGTCTCTGGGCTCAAAAAAGCCATGGGCGACAAGTTGTTGGTCGAAGATCTCTCCTTCTCACTGCCCCCCGGCGGCATTGTCGGGGTGATCGGACCCAATGGGGCGGGCAAGACCACCCTGTTCAAAATGCTCACCGGGCAAGAACAGCCCGATGAAGGCACCGTTGACTATGGCGATACGGTGCAATTGTCCTATGTCGATCAATCTCGCGATGATTTGGATCCCAATGCCAATGTTTGGGAGGCGATTGCGGATGGTCTAGACGTGGTGCAACTGGGGGATGTGGAAGTCAACGGGCGGGCCTATTGCTCAGCTTTTAACTTCAAAGGCGCGACCCAGCAGAAAAAAGTCAGCCTGCTCTCGGGCGGGGAACGCAACCGGGTGCATATGGCGCGATTGCTGCGCGCGGGGGGCAATGTCTTGCTGCTCGATGAGCCGACCAACGATTTGGACGTGGAGACCCTACGGGCCCTCGAAGATGCTTTGGTTGATTTTGCCGGCTGCGCTGTGGTCATCTCCCACGACCGCTTTTTCCTTGACCGGATCTGCACCCATATCCTGGCCTTTGAGGGCGATGCGCATGTGGAATGGTTTGAGGGCAATTTCGAAGACTATGAGGAGGACAAGAAACGCCGCCTCGGTGCCGATGCCCTGCAACCCACGCGGATCAAGCATAAGAAATTCGCACGGTAAGCCCGCAGATTTTGCCAGCGCCCCCATGCTCCGTTGAGGCCTTCCCACGGACTTAATGGAGTTTTTACCGCTGGCACGTCTTCTGGCTTGCAAAAAAATTCCGAAACGGCCATATGGCCTCTGCGACCGTTACCGCATCTCGACCAACTGTTTTGCTTACAAGGCCACAGTCCTCGACATGAATTGACTGACGCCGACCTGCCGCAATACCGTGGGCAGTACTGTAAAATGGAGTAAACGGGATGGCTACTGGCACCGTAAAATGGTTTAACGCAGACAAAGGCTATGGCTTTATTGCACCGGACAATGGCGGCGAAGATGTGTTTGTGCACATTACAGCTGTACAACGCGCGGGTTTGGACGGTCTGAATGACAACCAAAAAGTAAGCTTTGAAGTTGAAACCGGCCGCAACGGCCGTGAAGCTGCGACTGACTTGCAAGCACAATAATATGATTTAGGGCCAATCTAAGCTGAGGATTTAATCCGCATCCCTTAGATTGGCCTTTTTCATGGCGCCCCTCATGCAAAGGGCAGCCTAAGCAGGGGCAATCCTGCCCCTCTTTTGGACTCTAGTCCCGCGGAATTTTCTGCAAAAGCGGCAAAAGCGCGCCCATATCGGGGCCATGCGACAGGCCCGTCAAGGCTTTGCGCAGCGGCATAAATAGAGCTTTGCCCTTGCGCCCGGTGGCCTCTTTGACCGCAGAGGTCCAAGCGCCCCAAGTGTCGGAGTCAAACGGGCCGGCCGGCAGCATCAATAGGGCCTGCGCTACAAACTCCTGATCTTCTGCATCAATCACCGCGGTGGCGCCATTTTGGATTAAATCCCACCAGCCGGCGAGATCATGGAGGGTGGATATATTGCCGCGCGTGACCTGCCAGAAAGCCTGGGCCATCTCTGCCGGCACGCCAATGGCCGCGACATCCGCGGCAACACCCTCGAGCTCAAGCCCTTGCAAATATTTCGCCGTCAGCGGCCCCAGATCCGCCTCGTCAAATTTCGTCGGAGCAGAGCCAAATTTCGTCAGCTCGAAACCCGCGACGATTTCCTCCATAGAGCCACGCAGCTCAACCGGATCAGACGATCCCAGACGCGCCAAATGGCTCAGCAGCGCCATAGGTTGCACGCCTGCCGCCCGCATGTCCCGCAGCGCCAACGACCCCAAACGCTTAGACAGGCCTTCCCCTTTGGGCCCAGTCAACAAAGAATGGTGGGCAAAATTGGGCACTGAGCCGCCAATGGCGCGGATCATCTGGATCTGTGTCGCGGTATTGGTCACATGGTCTGACCCACGCACCACATGGGTCACGCCCATATCCGTGTCATCGCAGATGGAGGCCAAAGTATAGAGCACCTGCCCATCACCGCGGATCAGCACCGGATCGCTCACCGAGGCGGCATCGATCGACAGATCGCCGAGAATTCCGTCATGCCATTCAATCCGCGATTGATCGAGTTTAAAACGCCAATGGCCCTTGCGTTCCGCACGCAGCGCCGTGCGCTCCGCCTCCGAAAGCGCCAGTGCCGAGCGGTCATACACCGGGGGCTTGCCCATATTCAGTTGCTTTTTACGCTTGAGATCCAATTCAACAGGCGTTTCAAAACATTCGTAAAAAAGTCCTTGGTCACGCAGTTGATCGGCCACTTCTGCATAGCGGTCAAACCGGGCGGATTGATGCTCGATGCGATCCCAATGCAGGCCCAGCCAGTCCAAATCGCGCTTTATCGCCTCGACATATTCGGCCTTGGAGCGCTCTGGATCCGTGTCATCGATCCGCAGAATAAACTCTCCGCCCGCCTGACGCGCGATAAGATAGTTAAACAGCGCCGTGCGCAGGTTGCCGATGTGAAGATAGCCCGTAGGCGAAGGGGCAAAACGTGTGGTTGTCATAGGGTTCTCCTGTTGCGCAGTCTTTACACATAGGGCGCGGGAGATGTCCAGATATGGCCGCGCGCCACTATGTGCTGTGATCGCGCCAGCGGTTGGCTATGGGATAGCGCCGATCCAACCAAAATGCCCGCGGCGATAGGCGCGTTCCTGGCGCAGATTGGAAGCGCTTATACTCGCTAATATAGATCAAATGCTCAATTTTCTTGACTGTTTCACGCTCAAAACCGGCCGCTATGCAATCGGCGACAGAGGCCTCATCGTCCACCAACATCTGCAAGATGCCATCGAGCACCGGATAGGGCGGCAGGCTGTCTTCGTCCTTTTGATCCGCGCGCAGCTCGGCGCTGGGGGCTTTATCGATGATGCGCGGATCAATAACCACGCCCTCCGGTCCCATCATCCAATCACGATGATGCGCATTGCGCCAGCGGCAGATGTCAAACACCCGCGTCTTGTACAAATCCTTAATCGGATTATATCCGCCTGCCATATCGCCGTAGATCGTCGCATAGCCGACCGCGACTTCCGATTTATTGCCTGTGGTCAGCAGCATATGGCCGAATTTATTGGACAGGGACATGAGCAACAGGCCGCGCAGACGAGATTGGATATTCTCCTCCGTTAAATCCGCAGGCCGGCCGGCAAAAATCGGCGCCAAACTGTCGGTGATCGCCGCTTGTGGGCCGGTAATGGGCAGGGTTTGCAAAGGCGCGCCCAGCGCTTGCGCCACAGAGGCGGCATCCTGAAGCGATGCTTGGCTGGTAAACTCCGAGGGCAACATGACGCAATGCACATTTTGCGGCCCCAGCGCATCGGCGGCAATCGTGGCAACAATGGCCGAGTCAATTCCACCCGAGAGACCCAAGAGCGCTGATGAAAACCCTGTTTTGCGCATATAATCGCGCAGGGACAACACCATTGCACGGTAGTCTTGCTCAAAAGCATCCGGCCAATGGGCCAAGGTGCCTGCCGCGGCCTGCCAGCCTTGATCGGTCAGCTCAAAATCCACATGCGCAAGGCAATTTTCAAACATTGGCAAAGACAGGGCCAAAGCACCACCGGGATTGAGTACGAATGATCCGCCATCAAAAACCTGATCATCCTGGCCACCAACCATATTCACATAGACCAATGGCAGCCCCGTTTCGACCACCCGCGCAACCATATGGGCCATGCGCACATCCATTTTGCCGCGCGCATAGGGCGAGCCATTGGGGACAAAAAGCACTTCCGCGCCAGACTCGGCCAAAGCCTCCGGCACATCTGAATGCCACGCATCTTCGCAGATCGGCGTGCCAATCCGCAGGGTACCCACAAGATACGGCCCTGAAATATCAGCCGATTGATAGAGGCGTTTTTCGTCGAACACGTCATCATTTGGCAAAATATGCTTTTTGATCACAGTTTGGATCTGCCCACGGGCCAGAACATAATAGGCATTATACAGACCGCTCTCATCGCGAAACGGCCCACCAATCCCCATGGCCGGCCCCTCAGCACAGGATTGGGCCAGGGTCTGAATTTGCGCCATCGCATCACGGGTGAACGCAGGTTTGAGCACCAAATCTTGCACCTGATATCCGGTGACAAACATCTCTGGCAACATAACCATATCAGCGCCCGCGACTTTGGCCGCTGTCCAAGCCTCAAGCGCTTGCGCCGCATTGCCAGCAAGATCTCCCACAGTTGCGTTGAGCTGCGCCATGGTTAACCGAAATTTCTGTGTCATCTGCTTGCTCAATCCTGTCAAACCCCCGCCTTATCTATCAGACATCCGCCGAAGCAAAAGCCCAATTGAATGGGAAA
>Ga0181595_10000602_pt1 | contig 39569 bp, 32 predicted proteins | sample 041ome_7_FD_145604 | JGI IMG/M metagenome (GOLD analysis project Ga0181595, IMG submission 145604) | Coastal salt marsh microbial communities from the Groves Creek Marsh, Skidaway Island, Georgia - 041401AS metaG (spades assembly) | ecosystem: Environmental > Aquatic > Marine > Intertidal zone... | reverse complement strand
AAAGCCGTGCGGCAGAGCGGGCTGAGCCTCAGCGTGGCGGCAGCTTTGACTCCAGTGGCAAAACGTACAAACTTGTTGCCATTGGTACTTCGACCGGCGGGCCCGTAGCGTTACAGCAAATTATCACAGCGTTGCCTGCTAATTTTCCATTGCCCATCGTGCTTATTCAGCATATGCCAGCGGCTTTCACCGGGGCTTTTGCCAGCAGGTTAAATGGCTTAGCGAAAATTGAAGTGAAAGAAGCGGCAGATAATGATGTGTTGCGCCCTGGCGTGGCTTATCTGGCTCCAGGCGGCAAACAAATGCTGCTGGATGGCAATGAAAACCAAGCCAGATTGCGCGTTCGCGAAGATGATTCGCCCCGTATTACGTTCAAACCCAGCGTAGATATCACCTTTGGCACTGCAGCAAAGATCTTTAATGACAAAGTGCTGGCTATAGTGCTGACGGGCATGGGATCGGATGGCAGAGAAGGTTGCCGTTTACTAAAACAATCCGGCTCCCGTATCTGGTCTCAGGACGAAGCCAGTTGTGTAGTTTATGGTATGCCTCAGGCGGTAACAGCTGCGGGATTGACCGATGTTGAAGTGGCGTTATCCGATGTAGCAGCCCGCATAGTGGCGGAAGTAGGGCATGGATAAGCTTACCTTCGCTGGCATTATAATTGCGCTGGCGGCTATAGTTGGCGGGTTTAGCCAGGAAGGTGGTGACATTTTTACTTTGTTGCACTGGCCTGCTTTTTGTATCGTTTTTGGCGGTACTTTAGGTGCTGTGCTTATTCAGAGTCCTGTCAGGCAATTCCGATTAAGCATGAGTTTGCTTCCCTGGGTGATCGCACCTCCTAAGCTGGACTTTGACTCTACGATTGAGCGCATGACTCAATGGGGCCACTCAGCGCGTTTGCAAGGCTTTTTGTCCTTAGAGACCGATGCGCTGAATGAAGAAGAACCTTTATTAAAAAGGGGATTGAATTTATTAGTGGATGGTACCGAAGTCAAAGTGCTGCAGGATATTCTGGATACTGAACTACATCTGGAAAAAGAGCGGCTGTTGCGTGCCGCCAAGGTGTTTGAAGCTATGGGAGGCTATAGTCCGACTATAGGTATAGTAGGCGCAGTATTGGGGTTAATTCTGGCGTTATCTAATATTTCTAATCCGGATGAGTTAGGACAAGGTATAGCCACAGCTTTTGTTGCTACTATTTACGGCGTGGGTTTAGCTAATTTTTTGTTTATCCCTGTGTTTAACAAGATCAAACTACTCGTAGAAGAACGGGCTCTGTTTCATTCGATGGTGATCGAAGGTTTATGCTCTATAGCGCTTGGAGAAAACCCTCGTAGTGTGGAAATGAAACTTCAGGCTTACAGAGCGACGTAAATGTATAGACCACGCAGTTCTGTCGCTGTAGAAGCGGACAAATCAGATACAGAACGTTGGTTGGTGTCCTACGCCGATTACATGACCTTGTTGTTTGCACTTTTTTTGTTGTTGTATTCAATGGCTACTATGGAAAAAGAGCAGTTCAAAAAATTGCAGGACACTATTTCCAAGGTTTTTATTGAAGCAACAGATAAACAGGAGACGGGTATTCAGGGCCAATCTGTGCAACCTGATATTCATCCTCAAAGTGATTTTGAACTGTATGGTTCAGGTTTGGAAGACGCAACAGGTCCGACGCTGCTGGCTGACAATGCTAAACTGGAACATATCGACAGAACAAGACGTGGCAGTCCTTTATCGGCCTTGCAAAAAGACATTAACAGAGCATTACGCAGCCTTGTTGAGTCAGACTTAGCCAAGGTGACGTTAGATGAAGACTGGCTGACCATTGAACTCAGTAGTGGTTTGTTGTTCAGCAGTGGTAGCGCTAATTCCACCAGTTCTGCTTCTGCCGTGATGACTGAACTGACTGCTATCTTAAAACAAACCAATAACTACATGCGTGTGCGGGGTTATACGGACTCAGTGCCTATCCGCACTGAACAATTCCCGTCCAACTGGGAGTTATCCGTGGCGAGAGCGGCGTCTATAGTCCGGTTACTGGAAGAGCTGGGTATAGCCCCAGAGCGCATGGCCATTGAAGGCTATGGGCAATATGCTCCTTTTGCTGAGAACACGACAGCTCAGGGACGTAGCCAAAACCGCAAAGTGGTGATTGCTTTATCAAAATATGCCTATGAGCCTGTTGTGGCGCAAATACCACAACCAGCAGAAGCACAAAGTGCGCAAGAACAAGCCGCTGAAGAAGCAGCAGAACAAGAACAGAACAAAATACGGGTGATCCGCTTACCTCATGGCGGTATAAGGATCACAACCAGACCGCCTGAACCGGGCGAAGAAGAACCAGCTAGTCAATAGGAACAGTAAATTGGTTGTTTGGACTATCGCAAATCAAAAAGGTGGAGTTGGAAAAACTACCACTACAGTCACCTTAGGCGCTCTGCTTGCACAGCGCGGGCATCGTGTTTTACTGATCGATACTGACCCTCATGGCTCCTTAACCTATTACTTTGGTATTGATGCCGAAGAGCTGGAAGTCAGCGTCTACGATATTTTTATTCGTGGCAAAGATATTACCGGAGAAGAAATCCTGCAGTCGATGTGTCCAAGCGGTATGCCGAATCTGGATATTCTGCCGACTTCTATGGCCTTGGCTACTTTAGACCGTTCTCATGGTCAGCAAGGTGGTATGGGTCTTATTCTGAAAAAGGCGCTGCAAAAAATAGAAAATGATTACGACTATGTGCTGATTGACTGTCCTCCTGTGATCGGTGTGCTGATGGTCAACGCTATGGCTGCTTGTGATCGTATTTTAATACCGGTGCAAACTGAATTTTTGGCTTTAAAAGGCCTGGACCGGATGATCGCAACTATGCAACTGATGCACAGTTCATCACCACAGGATTATGCTTTTACTATAATCCCAACCATGTATGACAAGAGAACTAAAGCTTCGCTGGATGCTTACAAGGCGTTAAAAGCTCAGTATCAGGACAGGGTCTGGTCTGCTGTTATCCCTATCGACACTAAATTTCGTGACGCTAGCTTAGCTCAGACCCCTCCGCCTGTATTTGTGCCAAAATCACGGGGTGTATTTGCTTACAATACGTTGCTAACCTATTTATTGCAGTTAGCTCCGGAGAATTAAGATGAGCGATTTACAAGCCAGCCAAAAAGTGATGAAGCACTATCTAAGTGCTTTATTGACGGATGACGTGGTAGATACGCCTATTCAGGAAGCAAAAAAACAGCAACTGAATGAGTTATTGGCTCCTGTTTCTGCTCCGGTGAAAGCACCTGCAGTGACAAAACCAGCAGTTGTTGCGCCTGTTACTGCGCCAGTTGTAAAAGCACCTGTTGCTGCTCCGGTCACTCCTGTGGTTGAACAAACGAAAGTGGCTGCAGTTGCGCCGGCAGTACAAGTGGCTGCACCAGTGGTAAAAGATTACAGAAAAGGCCGTTTTCAGGCGCTGTTTTTTACCGTTGCGGGTTTAAAAGTTGCTTTGCCTTTGAAGGCATTAGGCGGTATTCATAAAATGATGCCTGTGAAGTCTTTGCCCGGACAGCCAGAGTGGCTCCAGGGGGTCATGTTATATCGCGAGCAAAAAATTAATGTGGTTGATACGGCGCGTTGGGTGATGCCAGAAAAATATGATCAGGGACTGGCAGAAAAGCTAAACTATCAATATGTTATTATGCTTGGCAATAGTCATTGGGGTTTAGCCTGTGATACGTTGGTTAACACTATCGCGTTGGAGCAAGACGACGTAAAGTGGCGTGAGACAGAAGGTAAAAGGCCATGGCTTGCCGGTTTAATTAAAGAACATATGTGTGCTTTGCTGGACGTTGATGCTCTGATTGCATTACTGGCGAAGGGAATGAATAGTCAAAATTGATTGATAATACAAGAATTTAACTTCTGGGTAGGAGCTCGGCATGAGTAATTTAACAGCGCAATCCGCTAAAACTAAAGAAGTCACAGATTTAGTGCTGCAATGGGTGACCTTTAAACTGCAAGAAGAAACCTACGGCATTAATGTGATGCAGGTGCAGGAAGTTCTGCGTTATACCGACATAGCTCCAGTCCCTGGTGCACCGGATTACGTGATGGGTATTATCAATTTACGTGGCAACGTAGTCACTGTGATTGACACTCGTGCTCGTTTTGGTTTACCTCCTTCAGAAGTGACGGACAACAGCCGTATTGTGATTATCGAGTCAGAACGTCAGGTCATTGGTATTATGGTCGACAGCGTGGCTGAAGTGGTTTATCTGAAACAATCTGAAATTGATACAGCACCAAACGTCGGAACAGACGAAAGTGCCAAGTTTATTCAGGGCGTGTCGAATCGTGATGGCGAGTTACTGATCCTGGTGGATCTGAACAAGTTACTGTCCGATGACGAGTGGGAAGAGATCCGTAGTATTTAATGGCTAATTTTCTGACTGACTTTTCATGGCTATGGCTGCTGGGTATTGCAGCCATTTTGTTGCTGTCTGTTGTGATGGCTATTGTTGCGTCACGCCAAACAAAAAAGCTGTTGGTCATTATCAATGAAAATGCTGCAGCCAGTTGGCAGCAACAACAAAACCTTGAGCAATTACAACAACAACTCGAACAACAAAGGCAACAGTTGAAACGTTCCTATCAGGATATCGAGGAGCTGCGCTCCACAGTGATTGGGGTAGGGCAACGGGTATTGAGCTTAGAAAGTCATTTAGGGCAGGGTATGCAACAGGTGGCTGAGCTTGCCGAGCAACAAAAATCATTGCATTTGTTCGATCCGGAATCAAAAATTTACAGCAGAGCTATGAAAATGGTTCAGATGGGGGCAACTCTGGATGAAATCATGCTCGAATGTGAACTCCCTCAGGCGGAAGCCGAACTACTTTTCAATCTGCATAAACAATCTCAATAAGTGAATTGTTATAGCCATTGGCGACTTGTGAATAGCCTTATTAATTTTTGATTACATTTGATTACACTTTTGTTGCGCAGTGCTGTGGTAAGAGCAAATGCGCTGACTTTTCTGGCGAAATAGCCATTGTTGTCTAGACTCACGTGGGAATTACCCGCAAGGAGTCACCATGAAAAACAAGATCTTATATAACTTATCGCTCAGCATTATTGCCTGTGCGGTTTTAGCAGGATGTGGATCAGACGATAAAGACGAAGTACCAACAGTATCGGTTGCCTCTGCCGTTTCATTAAAAGAAAACCGAACTACCACCATAGCTGCGACAGCAGACGATGATGACGATACCATTACATACAGTTGGACCCAGCTGTCTGGTCCAACCCTGACTCTCACCAATACAACGACTGCGACTGTAGGTGTCACAGCTCCGGCTGTGAGTGCTGACGCTGCTGCCGTATTGCGCATTACAGTGACGGATAAAGGCAACCAAACCGCAAGCGCAGACGTTACCGTTAATGTAGCCAATAATCAGTTCCCCACAGTTACCGCTACCTTTGGTTCTGCAGCCGAAAAATCAAGCGTTAGCCTGGCTGCGACGGCCGCAGATGCGGATGGCTCAGTTACAACTTACAATTGGGTACAAACCTCAGGTGATCCTGTTACTTTAACCGGTGCAGACACAGCGACTCTAAGTTTTACCGCACCTAGCGTCACTGAAGATACGCCATTGGGTTTTAGTCTTACCGTCACTGATGATGACGAGGAAGCTACCTTGGTTGAAGGTGTGGTCACTATCACACCAGTAAAGACAAGCTTTACTGTCACTGGAACTGTATCTGAAGCCGCTTTTGCAAATGCGACAATAAGAGGTGTCTTAGCCGGTCAGACATTTACTGCGACCGCAGATGCTACAGGTGCTTTTAGTTTGCCTATGCAGGCCGATGATGACGAAACTAATCTTTTTGCTGATATCAGAGCAAGCTCTGTCACCACGACAGGACTGCAGTATTATAAGTTTGTGCCAAGCCTGACTGCTGACGCCACCCAAGCTGTCGCTGGTTCTCTAACAACAAGACTCTCTTCTGCAGTCGCCGCTCTGTTTGATGTGAGACCCATGGCCGAAGGAGATAGTCCCAATACAGTCTCCATCAACGCCGTGTCCACTGCTTTGTATTCATTAATTGTTGCGGCCAATGGTGGAACGGCTCCAGCCAATCTGGATAGTTTCACCTTAGTGGAGAAGTCTGTCAGTCCGGATGAGCTGATTGAAGCGGCTGCTGTGGTCAAACTGATCACTCAAGGTGGTGTTTTTGCATTGCCTGAAGGCGTCACTAATGTTCTTGAATTGCTGACAAATACTCAGGCCTATAACGACTATGTTGCAGCTGCCGAGGCGCAAGATCCAAATATCATTACGGATACCATTGATGAGATCATCGCTGACCCTGAACTGACACCACCTGTAGATGCGACTAGTCTGGCCAGTGCATACTTTGAGATTTATCCTGCGGCTACAGGTTTCTTATCTCGCGGTGGTAATAAGTTTAACTTTAACAGTGATGGTACAGGCTCAGAAGTATTCAATTCTGGTATTCATCAGTTCGAATGGGCTCTGACTGAAGGTAAAGTTGATATCACCTATTCTGGCGAAACCAGCACAACCTATTTCCCGAGTGTTACAGTCGGATTATTTGGTTTAACGCAGGAGCAGGTTAATCAACTTTACGACGCGCGTTATTTCCAGGTAGAAGCAAAACAAACGCCATTAACTGCCAGTTTAACCCGCATTATTCAGGGTGAAAAAACTGATACCTATCGTGTGGTTGAAACCGGAACCAGAGCTATGGTTCCTATTACTCTACCCGGTGGTGTGGTGATAGCCCCGGACCCCGTCAGCTATGAATCTACCGAGGATCAATTGCTGCGTAATGCCGACAAACTGGGTGATGTGAAATTTGTTGCTGAAGATTTGGATGGCGAATGGTTATTTGAACACTATTACTACGCAGGTGAAGAAGGTTTTGGCTACTCCGATATGTTTGCTGATATTTTTGATATTAATCCTGATGGAACAGGTGTCGCACTTGAAAATGACAAGCCCTTCACCTGGGAGTTAGATGACAAAGGTTTATTTGTAGTGACCTTCGAAGACGGCTCTTATTCAGAAATTATGAAGTTAGATCAATTGGGAACTGATATTCAGGTCTTTAGTGCGTCCTACGATGCCGAAGGAACCTTAATAGCCGCTGACGCTGATTATGCTCTGAAATTGGATGGCAGTGATTTCAGTACCTACGATCAAAGCAACCCCGAAGATATGTATTGGCAAACCACTATTAATCAGTGGGTTAAAAGTGCATGGGATGAGGATACTTTGCTTTGGGATGACGGCTTTGCGTACTTTGGTTGGCAGTTCCTCGAAGACGGCACAGGCTATCAAATGGGATCTTCTATGACATCGCCACCAGATTTTGAACCTGTGTTTAATACATCTTTAAGCTGGGACGAAGAGGTTATTTCTGAGGATGAATCTATCATGTCCATCAATCGCAGAATGTGTCCTGATGACCAAACGCAAGTTTGTACTCAGCGTCAGTGGCGTTTACTTAAATCAACTGATGGCATCTTAGGCTCTCGCATTTATGTGTTTGAAGTACAGGATCAGAGATTCGACAGTACGTCGCCCTGGTATATCACCACTGGTATTGGTCCTCGTCTGAACATCTACGAAGAGATTACCTTTGATTACTGGAACGAAACTGCCATTACTGAAGAGGTTGCAGTAAGCGGGCTTGCTAAGGGTATTAGTTTTACTTCCAGCAAAAAGTCGATAGCACGTACTGTGCTTGAACCTAATCAAAAGCCCCAATTGGGTTTATAAATAACCTGGTAGTATCTAAAATGGGGGGCGTATCACATTATAAAGTGTTAACAATGTGATATGCCTCCATTTTTGTTATGGACAAGCAGATAAGGATAATTTTGTGCATTATCCAAGGCTAATCCACCATGGCGCCGTAGACGGAGTAACAGGCTCTTGCCATCAATATTTTGTCAGCGAAAAGCACAGTGTACTGATTGACTGCGGTTTGTTTCAGGGGGTAGAGCAGGGCAGGGGCAAAGCCGGAGCCGACTCTGCTCAGATTAATTTTCCGTTGGATGGTATTCAGGCGCTTTTATTAACTCATGTCCATATCGATCACGCTGGCCGTATTCCTTATTTAATAGCTGCAGGTTTTAAAGGCCCAATCTATTGCAGCAAGGCGTCTGCCTTGTTATTGCCTCTGGTGTTAGAAGATGCCTTAAAAATGGGCATCACACGCGATGAAAAACTGATCACTGGTTTTATTCAAGCGGTCTCACGGCAATTGCGGCCATGCGACTACGGGCGTTGGTATCCATTGGAAGGATGTGCAGACACTAGCTCTATTCGTTTTCAAAATGCAGGCCATATTCTGGGGTCTGCTTATATCGAAATTCGCCATCACAACCCGATGAACAAAGAGCTTTATTACAAAGCTGTATTTTCTGGTGATTTAGGTGCTCGTGACACTCCATTGTTACCCGATCCAACCCCATTAGAAGAGGCTAACTTGCTGGTACTTGAAAGTACCTATGGCGATAAAAACCATGAAGATCGAAAAAGCCGACAACAGCGTTTACAGCACGTACTGGAAAAAGCGCTGAAAGACAATGGGACAGTACTGATCCCGGCTTTTAGCATAGGCCGCACTCAGGAGCTGTTGTATGAATTGGAGGATATTGTTCATCGAATGCAGGGGCAGGCTATCCATAAAGGTTTGAGATGGGAGCAATTAGATATTATTGTCGACTCGCCACTGGCCGCTAATTTCACAGCTGTTTATCAGGAGTTAAAACAGTACTGGGATGATGAGGCGAAACAGAAGTTAAAAAGTGGCCGCCATCCTCTGCAATTTGAGCAACTATTGACGGTTAAAAGTCATGACGATCACCAAAAAGTAGTACAGCACCTGGCTGAGACCGGCAGGCCTGCGATAGTCATAGCCGCGAGTGGTATGTGTGCAGGAGGGCGGGTGGTGAACTATCTGAAAGCCTTGTTAAGTTCTACCCGTCATCAAATCTTATTTATTGGTTATCAGGCCCGTGGCACTCCGGGCGCAGCGATACTGCAGCAGGGACAAACCGGCGGTTATGTAGAGCTGGATGGGCAAGGCTATACGATTAACGCAGAAGTGATACAACTGAGTGGTTATTCTGCTCATGCCGATCAGCAGGACTTATTGCATTTTGTCGAACAGATGCGAAGCCCTCCAGAGCAAATCCGTTTGGTGCACGGAGATATGGACGCCAAACTGGAGCTGAAAAGAAAACTTGAATCCAAAGGCCACAAGGTCGTCATAGGATAAAAATGGGGTCAGATCACATTGTTAACTGTTAACAATGTGATCTGACCCCATTTTTAGATTTTAAGTTCCGGTTCAGCTAGCGCACTTTACTCTGCCGCCATTACGGAAATTCTGATACCATTTCAGTAGTTTCATTTCAATGGAAGTCCCTATGATCAAAGTATTAAGTGTGTTTGGCACCAGACCTGAAGCCATTAAAATGGCTCCTCTGGTTAATTTGTTAAAAGAAACAACAGGCATTGAAAGCAAAGTCTGTGTGACAGGCCAACACAGAGAAATGCTGGACCAGGTGCTGAAGCTGTTTAACATAGTTCCGGACTATGACCTGGCCATTATGAAAGCAGGTCAGGACTTGTATGACGTCACCACCAGCATACTACTGAATATCAAGCCAGTTTTGCGCGATTTTAAACCTGATATCGTATTAGTGCATGGCGATACCAGTACCACTTTCGCCGCGGCTTTAGCTTGTTATTACGAAAAAACTGCAGTGGGCCATGTCGAAGCAGGGCTTCGTACTGGCAATATCTATAGCCCATGGCCGGAAGAAGCCAACCGTAAGCTCACAGGAGCTTTAACCAAGCTGCACTTTGCACCCACTGAGACTTCACAACAGAATTTACTCAAAGAAAATGTCGAACCTGCTGGCATCGTAGTGACAGGTAATACTGTGATTGATGCTTTGCATCAGGTAGTCGCAAAAATTGATGCGGATACCAATTTAACCAAAAACTTTGAGCAACAATTCCCTTATGGTCTAAACGGCCGTCGTCTAGTGTTGGTTACAGGCCATAGGCGTGAAAGTTTTGGCGGTGGTTTTGAACAAATTTGTGCTGGCTTAAAGCAAATTGCCCAGCAGTTCCCGGATACAGACGTTGTGTACCCAGTACACTTAAACCCGAACGTACGTGAGCCCGTGTTTCGTTTATTAAGTGACACCTCCAACGTGCACTTGATAGAACCTCAGGATTATCTGCCTTTTGTTTACCTGATGAGCCGAAGCACTCTGGTACTCACTGACTCAGGTGGTATTCAGGAAGAAGCGCCATCGTTAGGTAAACCTGTATTAGTGATGCGTGACACCACTGAGCGTCCGGAAGCGGTAGCCGCAGGTACAGTCAAACTTGTTGGCACTGATGCGCAAGTTATAGTGCGGGAAGTCAGCCGTTTATTAACAGACAAAGCTTATTACGAGCAAATGAGTTATGCCCATAACCCTTATGGGGACGGCAAAGCGTGCGCCCGAATTATTGAGGCAATTAAGGCCAGCTTTTAAACCTTTGCTTTTGCGCTGACCAGCAGCGAAATGTGATTAAATGTTTCGCTGCTGTTACTGTAAAGACACAAATTTCTATTAGACAAAAACGGTGTAATTCGCTAAAGTCGCCGCCGGTTTGGTTTGGGTAAAGAACCGTAAAGGACCTTTAGCATCAGGATGTGCAGAAATCCTCTCTGAGTTACTTCTGACATACAGCTGGTTTAACACAAAAAAATCGTTTAAAAAGAAGAACATTCGACTTCACTTTTTAGCTGTGCCATAAAAACAGCGGAAACTGGTCATCAGCCTCTGCTGATTCTCTGTGTGGTCGGCTTTGTCTGAACCGACTTTCTGCTTGGAAAAACGAGTAAAGCAGGTAAACTACGTAGGTTCTTTTTTGCTGGATCTAACAAATACACTATCTGGAGTTGTAGCGTGCTAAAACTGTTTAAAACTTGTGTGCTGGTGGCTTTATTTGCTGCATTGCCCGTGTCAGCTGTGACACCTTCTCCTGCAATGTTGGCACAGTTTCAAAACTTATCCCCTGCAGAGCAGCAGCGTTTAGCTAAACAGTATGGTATCGATTTACCAGCGGGTAGCATGGGGGCATCAGCACAACAAGCTCAGCCTCAGGTGCTAGTACCTCAACAGCAAAGTCCAATTATCGAAACTATTGATCCTCAATTTGGACAATATCCACAACAGTTAACTGAAGAAGAAAAAGCCAATCAGCGCTTCGGCATGACTATGTTTAACTCGCAAATCAGCACTTTTGCGCCGGTAGACAATGCGCCAGTACCGGAAAATTACCGTTTAGGCCCGGACGACATTCTGTTACTGCAATTATTTGGCAAGCAAAATAGCAGCGAAGAACTTATCGTTGGCCGTGACGGTTCGGTTAATTTGCCAGAAATTGGCCCTGTTAATGTCAGTGGTTTGTCGGTGTCTCAGGCATCCGATGTGATTGCCAATAAAGTGCGCGAAGCCATGATTGGTGTTGATGCTGCTATCACTATGGGTAAATTGCGTACTATCAATATTTTTGTAGCGGGCGAAGCAAAAACGCCTGGCATGTTTGCCGTGTCTGCTTTAACCACTGTGACCCAGTCTTTGTATTTAGCTGGTGGTGTTTCAGACATTGGTAGCTTACGTGATATCCAGGTAAAACGTGGTGGCGCCACAGTAGGGCGTTTTGACTTATATGATTTATTGCTTCGTGGCGACAGTTCAGGCGATATCCAGCTGCAACATGGTGACGTTGTATTTGTAGCACCGATGAAAGCCACTGTTCAGGTGACGGGCGAAATTAAACGCGCTGCTATATACGAAGTAAAATCTGGCGAAACTATTGATGCACTTTTGAGTATGGCTGGTGGTACCAAAGCGGGTGCTTATCCGCAATCGGTAGTTTTGGAACGCTATAACAGCAATAATTTACGTGATTTATTAAACCTAGATTTAACCAACCCAGTAAACCGTCAAATGGCATTACGTGATGGTGACTTATTGCGTATCGCTGAAACCTCCCCTCGTATTGAAAATGTGGTCACAGTGGCGGGTGCTGTAGTTCGCCCTGGTTTTTACGCCTGGCAACAAGGTATTCGTATCAGCGATCTAATCAAGTCGTTCTGGTCTGATTTACATATGACGGCCGACTTAGATTACGCCTTAGTTGTGCGCGAAATTAACAACGCCGGTGACGTAAAAGTTTTGCAGTTTAGTTTGGCTGACGCCATTAACCAGCCCTCAGGCGAGGCTAACCTTAGCTTAAAACCTCGTGATTTAGTGATGGTGTTCCATCATGCTGATCAGCATATACAGCGTGACAAACTGAACGAGTATTTGCGTAAGCAAATCACCGACCGTTACAAGTTAATGCCAGATATGCGTTGGACTGCTGCTGAAGACTTAACAACCAGAGCCTTTGATGAGTTGTTAATTGAAAACAAGCAACGAGAAACCGATCAGGTATTACAAGGACAAACCACCAGTGTTGGTGGGCAGCAATTAGTCAAGCCAAAAACTGAGCTTACAAGAACAACCTTAAGCACTTCAGGTCGTGAAGCTCCTACTACTGCTCCGGCGACAAATGATGCTGAGATAATAGACTTAGGTTTGGATGCATTACCTTCGATCATGCGAGATATCATGGCAAGGATGTACCGTGACAAAGAAATTCTGGCATTATCAGCTAGCTTCAACCGTACTGAGTTACTCCATCCACTTCTACAAAAGTTAAGAGCTCAGGTGCGTCGTGGTGCTGACCCTATGATTGCTTCTGTTTCTGGTGAAGTAAAAGTACCGGGCGATTACCCTCGTGCAGAAAATGCAGATGTAGCTTCTTTAATAGCTGCAGCAGGTGGCTTAACCCAATCGGCTTATTTAAACCGTGCAGAACTAACGCGTGCGGTATTAGCTTCAGATAAAAATGGTATTGAAGCGCAAAATATCGCTGTGAATTTGTCACAGGTGTTTGCGGGAGAAACCAGCCTTGCCTTACAAGACCGTGACCGCTTAAACGTGTTTCCTGTGCCTGATTGGAATATCGAGCGCACTATCGAGCTGCGCGGCGAAGTGCGTTTCCCTGGCCGATACACTATCCAACGTGGAGAAATGTTATCCAGTGTCATTCAGCGTGCCGGCGGCTTAAATCGTAATGCCTTTATCCAAGGTGCTATATACACCCGCGAAGATATTAAAGAACGTGAACGTATTCAAATTAAGAAACTGGCAGACCAGTTAAGAGCAGATATTGCGACCAAAAGCTTATCTCAGGTTGAAGGTGCAACACCTGCTCAGGACGCTTTGCTGATGATTGACCAGTTGGAAAAGCAACAACCTGTGGGCCGCTTAGTTTTAGACTTACCTTCTATCCTTGCCGGTATGCCTGACTACGATGTGCAGGTGCAGGACGGTGACTTATTTTACGTGCCGCGCAATGACAATACAGTCTCTATCGTTGGCGAAGTTCAACACGCCAGTAGCCACAGATATCAAAAAGATCTGTCTTTTGATGAGTACCTGAAGCTTGCGGGAGGCACTCGTAAGCGTGCTGACGAAGAACGTATTTATGTTATTAAAGCTGATGGTTCAGTGATGTTGCCAGAAAGTAATGGTTGGTTTGCTGTCGCTGAAACTGGCTTAGAGCCAGGTGATACCATTGTTGTTCCCGTGGATACAGAATACAGAGATAGCTTGTCCTTGTGGACTCAGATCACTCAGATTTTCTATCAATCTGGTGTAGCTCTTGCTGCGTTGAATAGTTTCTAACTAGGAATACATTATTTTATGACTAGTACTATATTAATTAGTAAACCGATTTCCGTAAGAGTTTTACTAAACTATTTGTTTAAAAATTTTTTAATTAGCTTATTCGCAATCTTCATACTTTGGGCATTGGCACTGACATATATATATTTCTTGCCTAACTATTATTCGAGTAACTTGGTTGTTACTGCCGTTAAGAGCGATAGTGAATCTCTATCATCGCAAGCTGGGGGCTTAGCTGCGTTAGCTGGATTTAATATGGATTCAAGTTCTGAGAAGGAAAAAAAAGTAGCATTTTCAATAATAAAAAGTAAAAAGTTTATATCATCATTTATAGATAAAAATATGTTAGCAGAAGTTCTATTTGCTGGAATTGCTTATGATGATTCTACTAATAAAATTATCTACGACACAGAAAAACTTAAGTATTACTCCGATAACTCTCATAGCTTAGCTGTGAAAAAGTTACTTATTGATAAATTTGTCGAAGCACTTTACATCGAAGAAGATTCAAGGACCTCGACTATATCAATATCTTTTTTTACAGTTTCTCCTATCCTCGCGAGGGATGTTCCTCAAAAAATTGTTGATGAAATAAACGATATCATGCGCACAGATGCGCTTGAAGAGACTGAAAGGAGTATTATTTTTTTAGAATCTGAGCTTGAAACTAATCCTAACGTTAGTGTTAAATTATCATTAGGTACAATATTAGAAAAACAACTTGAAAAAAAGATACTCAACGAAGTACGAACTGATTATTTTTTTAAAACAATAGATCCCACCGTTTTGCCTTATGAGCCTACCAAGCCTAGAAAGTTACGTTATTCATTATTGGCCTTTATAGCGATTTTTATTCTTGTACAAACGTTGTTTACATTGAGATATATTATTCGTGAAGCATAATGTTTACTCAAAATTTCGTTTACACAGTGACGTCTTTTCCAACATAGCGGTGCTTGTGTCGGAGAAAGTTTTTACGATAGCAGTTTTGCTTTATACCGACTCTTTGATGGCGAGAAGCTTAACTTTAGAGGATTACGGCGTTTGGCAATACTGCCTTGCTCTTTCGTTAATCTTATCATCTGTCGTGCTAATATCTTCCGGAGAAACTATACTTGGCCCTCTTGTAAGAAATAAGAAATTAAATGGACAAATAATTCTTTCCTCATTTTTAATAAAAAGTATATTCGGACTATTAGCTTTTTCTCTATTTTGTATTTACGGGCTAAATTACTTTGATTCTAAAGAACACGTCACACTTGCTTGTTCTTTAATCATTATGATGATTTTAAGTGAAAGTTCCGGTGTTGTTAGTAATTACTTCCAAGCTAAGGTCGATATCTCAAAAATAGTTAGAATCAGATTAATTGGCCTAATTCTAAGATTTATAATGTTTTTTATTATTATTCAAAACTTCTTTGGAATATCTCCTAATGTTTTTATGTTTGCTGGAGCAAGAATTTTTGAAGTTATAGTTATAGCCACTCTTTTTTTCTTGTTGATTCGTAATCAAGCTCTAAATTTTAGTTTTAATTTAAGAGTTCTTAAAATTGTTTTTGTAAGAGGATTAAAATATTTTCCTAGTTTAGTTTTTATGTTCATTTGTTTGCGTCTTGATAGGATTTTTGCAGAGAGGTATTTTAGTTTTGAGTCTCTAGGGGTTTACTCAGTGTCTGCCCAAATTATGGAGCAAGTATGTGTATTGATGGGGATAGTTGTTCTTACTATCAGTCCTAAATTTATTTTAAACTCTAAAGTTTATTTTGATATAAAAACGTTCTTGACCTCTTTATCCTTCGTCATTTGTGTCGCAATGTTTCTTTTCGTGTGCGTGAGGTTTTTTTCTCCATACTTTATTGACCTTGTTTATGGCGGCAAATTCAACCAGTCAATTGAGATTGTAAATTCAATTTCTTGGCTTATATTTCCATTCTCTATCGACCTACTTGTTACACAGTTTTTGATTAAAAATAAGCTAAGCATGATCGTAACAGCTAAGTGGATTCTTTGTCTCGTAGTTTTTTGTATAAGTTATATGACGTTTGATGGCTCAGATTTGGTAAGTTTTTCTCGCAGACATCTGTTTAATTATGTAGTGATTGGTACGTTATCATTGTTTATTGTTCTTTGGATTATTAATAAACGGGGGAATTATGCAGCACCTAAAGAGATTAATACTTAAGCTTCGATATTTTAAAAGTAGCTTTTATTCAGGTAGCGTAAGTTTAAAAGCAAAATTTATAGGTTCAGTTCGGATAGGTCCAAATGTAGAGATTGGTTCAAATGTAGTTATGAATGACAAGAGTTATGTCAATCGAGGTAGTGTTATTGTCGCCGCCGAAATTGGGCGCTATTGTTCTATTGGTTGTAATGTAATAATCGGTGCACATGAACATCCATTGGATCTATTGTCAACTTCACCACACTATTATCTTCATTTTACTGACTATAACGATGTTTCGCGGCCGGTAAAGATAGGTGATGATGTTTGGATTGGAGCTAATGCTGTAATTAAACAGGGTGTTGAGCTTGGTGATGGAGTAGTCGTGGGTGCAGGTTCGGTTGTAACGAGAAGTTTTGCACCATATTCTATTGTAGCTGGTGTACCTGCAAAACTTATGGGTTCAAGATTAGATAGATATAAAGGTGATAATCTGTCTTCAGACTTTTTTAATTACTTATTAAAGAAGTAATACTATGTCAAGCGGACGACTGAGTCATTTGGTGGTTATATTTTTTTTAGCTTCTTTTACAATATTTTTTGTAGGATATGGCGAATCATTTCGTTATTCTGAGAAAGATTATTCAATTGTATTCACTGGATTAATCGCATTAATAACTCTAAGTCGAGTTTTTCTACTAAGAGAGCCCGTGTTTTCTTTGTACTCGCTATTTTTTTACACCTATACGTTGTTTATAGGTGGTTCTTTTTTTGCAAATGTAATGACTGGACTTCCAATATTTTGCCGAGACATTTATGGTTACATGTGTCTGTCAAATCAAGAGGCTTTCACTTCTTTCTTTTATGCTCTGTTATTTATTTTAAGCATTGAATTTGGTTATTCATTGTCTAAAGAGCATATTGAATTGAAGTTTGATTTCGATGACAAGGAGTTTTCTCCATATTTATTTTACTTTCTGATTTTTTCGGTATTTTTAACGGGGCCATTTCTCATATTTGATACTGTATCAGCAGTGCAGAAGTCCTTTAGTGAAGGCTATTTGTCTGCATATAAAAATTCACAAACTAGTGGCCATGAAACCCCACTGAATTTAATTTTAAATATGTTGCTCGTTGTTTCTCTAGCTTTATCATATGTTTCTATTAAGCAATATAAATGGATTTTTATACTGTTACTTGTGTTCTTTACCTTTAACTCTTTTATATCTTTTTTTTCTGGTAGTCGAGCTGCTTTTATTTCTGCTATTTTAATGCTGATTTGGTTTAAATATAGACTAAATACTAGCAGGAGGGCACTAATATATTTGGTAGGTATGATTTTCGTGATTATTTATGCACTAAATTCAATGATGGCTCTTACTGCAAGAGGCGGAGTTATTGAAGCAAATGCGACGGATCTCTTTTCTTACTTTTTACACTCGCAGGGTGTAACATTCATGGTATTCTCTTTATCTACGACGATCGATACGTACCCTCCCATTGCCTACGCGAAGACTTTTTTACCAGGATTGCCAACTTTTCTGAGTATGTTTGGCGAGCAGTTTCAACCTCACATGGCGGGATTTGCACAGCACCTGTCGTGGAGTTTAGACGAAGAATTGTACAGCGAAGGTTATGGTTTAGGGTGGTCTTTTCTGTCTGATATTTATGTGTATTCCGGGGGCGGAATAATCGGGTTTGTTTTTCTCAGTGTTACCGCAGGAGTAGTCTTCTCTAAATCGAACTCTTCGAACCCTATGATATCGGGATTAGTTGTTTCAATTCTTCCTAACATATTTTTGCTAAATAGGGCATCGATTTCTGCAACTGTTCCAATTGTTTTAGCTTATTTTATTCTGTTTTTTTTATTTTTAAGGAATAAGAAATGATTACTTTTATTACTGCAACTTATCAAAGAGGACATCTTCTTAATTTTGTTTATCAAAGCTTAGTTCAGCAGGGTGATTCAGATATACAGTGGATTATAGTTGATGATGGTAGCACTGATAATACCGAAGATGTTGTTAATAGTTTTAAAGTTGAAGCGAATTTTGAAATAGTGTTTTTAAGGCAGAGTAATAGTGGTAAACACGTAGCAATTAATACCGCTGCTGATCATATATCTAGAGATTTCGTTATGATTCTCGACAGCGATGATTCATTAACGCATGATGCCTTAAATATATTCAAGCTCCATCATAACCAGATTACTGAGACTATGACAGGTGTTGCTTTTAGGTGCAAGGATAAGAGTTCTGCTTTGATAGGTAATTGCCATATTGGTCAGATTACAACCCGTCCTTTGTTTGTAGGGAATTTTTGCAGTGGTGATTTAGCCTATATATTTAAGTCGACTATATTCCGGAAGTACAAATTTCCCGTTTTCAATAATGAGAAATTTGTACCTGAATTATTAATTTGGAACAAGATTTGCGATCACGGTGAAATATTATATATCTTGGATAAGGCGATTTGTGTTGTAGAGTACCTAGCTGATGGATTGAGTTTTAACTTTAGTTCAAATTTGAGAAAAAATCCTCGAGGATTTTTGGAGTTTTATAAGGATAATTTAAGCCGACCTGTAAGCTTTAAAGTCTGGTGTAAGTCTGCTTTACGCTGTCTTCAGTGCATTGCTTACATTGTTAAAAAGAAGATTTAAAAAAATCGCTTGGAGGTTTAGTTGAAAATCTGTCACATTATTTCATCCTTAGGAGATGGCGGTGCAGAAGCAACTCTGTATAGATTGTGTTTGAATGAGTCTATTTCTAGCAGCAAGATTCTTGTTATCAGTTTGACATCAAGTGGTAAATATGTCGAATTGTTACGTGATATTGGTGTGTCAGTAGTTTGTCTGGATTTTAAATCAGTGTCGTCTTTTTTTTCGAATATACGCACTTTATATAGGGTGTTAAAAACCTCAGCTCCCGAAGTTGTGCAGACTTGGATGTACCATGCGGATTTTTTTGGCGGGATTGCTGCGCGTTTAGCTGGAATAAAAAATATATCCTGGGGGATACATAACACTCAGTTAACTTTAAAGAAAAGTAGGGTTTCCACCATCTTAATATCAAAACTGTGTGCGTTGTTAAGTTATTTTGTACCAAAAAATATAATATGTTGTGCAGAGGAGTCTTTGAGAGTTCATGCAAAGCAAGGTTACAAACGGTCTTTAATGTCTGTTATTAACAACGGTTATGATTTAACTAAGTTTTACAATGATCCAGAGCAAGGAGCTAGGATTCGTAACGAGTTAAATATTGAAAGTGAAAATTTTGTTATAGGATTAGTTGGACGATTTGATCCTAACAAGGACCATGAAAATTTTTTCGCAGCAGCAGGGCAGGTTGTTGGGCAATTTAGTCAAGTTAGGTTTGTTTTAGCTGGTTCTGGCATTGACTATGATAACAGTGCTATTGTTTCAATGATTGATAAACACGGTTTAACGTCATACGTTTCGCTTCTAGGTAGCCGAACTGACATAAAAAATATTTATAACGCTTTGGATTTATTCGTTTTATCTTCATCTAGTGAAGCTTTTCCAAACGTTCTGTGTGAAGCTATGGCTTGCGGAAAAGTTTGCGTATCAACAGATGTTGGTGATGCAAAATTGATCGTAGGTGACAGCGGATGGATTGTTCCGCCCTCAGATGCGACATCACTTTCCAGAGCTATTTGTAATGCGATAAGCCTTTATAATTCAGGTAACTTGAGTGATTACTCTGTTAATTGTCGAAATAGAATTCAAGACAACTATTTGATAGAAACAATGGTCAAAAGATATCATCGTGTTTGGGATGTATCTGAATAGCACATTGGGAATATGGATTGAAGATGAATAAATTAAAAATTGCTTATGTTGTTAACTCATCAACTTTTTTTCGGTCTCATTTTGTGGAAATCGCCTCGTCATGTAAAGAACGAGGTCTCGATGTCATAATTATATCTGGCGATGATGTAGAAAGAGAATTTTTTTCTAAACTCGGTTTTGAGTTTATTTGTATCAGCATGAGTAGAAAAGGGCAGCATTTTTTCGAAGAGCTTCGTTGCTTGAATAATCTCAAAAAAGCTTTAAATTCTGAGCAACCCGATTTTATCCACTTTTTGACTATAAAACCTATACTTTATGGTGGTATTTCCTGCTTTCTATCTAAGAAACTTCATAAGAAAGTTAAGATATATTCAGTCACTGGTTTGGGTTCATTTTTCTTGTCTGATAGGGCTCTGCTTAAGTTTTTGTGGGTTTTTGTGGAATTCTTTTATAAGTTGATTTTCAAAAACGAGAGATCTAAAGTTATTTTTGAGAACGACGACGATAGAAATTATTTCTTGGAAAGGCGTTTAGCTGACGCAAAGAGAACTTATGTTATAGATGGAGCCGGTGTTGATACACAGCGGTTTAGTCCAACTGTAAAGGAACGAGGAGAAGAAGTAGTTGTTACTTTTGTAGCTCGTTTATTGAGAGACAAAGGAATAAGGGAGTTTATAGAGGCCGCCTCTATATTGAAATCACGCAAAGTAGCGATAAAAATGCAGGTTGTCGGCACCGTCGATGTAAATAACATTACTTCAATGAGCTCTGATGAATTACAGCTAGCAATAGATAAAGGAGTTATTAATTATCTCGGTTTTCAAAGTGATATTAATAACATTTATAATTTATCTGATATTGCTTGTCTTCCTTCGTATAGGGAAGGTCTCCCTAAGTCACTTATTGAAGCTGCAGCTTGTGGGCTCCCTATAGTTACTACTGATGTTCCAGGTTGTAGGCAAATGGTTGAGAGGTATGATAATGGAGTTATCGTTGCTGCGAAAGACCCATTGGCGTTAGCAGATGCCCTTGAATTTTTATCGAAAGACAAAGTTAAGATGGACATAATGTCTAGGAATAGTCGACGTTTTGCAGTTGAAAAGCTAGACAGTTCTATAATAATAAAATCTTTCTTTGACGTCTATGGTGTTAAATTATATTAAATCAGTGAGTTTTCTAAGATTAATTTCTAGACTTAGTTAATATTAATTTTTTTGGCAGTTATATCCGGCATGTTTTGGGTTGTTGATTTTTTTCCTGATACTTTAGGGGGTGTCAGTCGAGTGGCACTTTTATTAAGGTTGGCCTAATAAATGTGATAATTCTCTGTTTTATGGCTTTAGAAACTTATTAGAACATTATGTTAACGTTTTGCTCAGTAAATTTACAAAGAGGTTTTGCTTATGCAAGCTGCTCCTAAGATACTTTTGACCGGCGCAAATGGTTTTATAGGCAGTGCACTTGCTCGTGTTCTGAATCCTAAGCATTTGAATATTGTTGGGCGATGTCTAATTCAAAGTGAGTACAATGCGTTTTTCAAGTTAGATATTTCAAGGACTGTCGATTATTCGCAGGCTTTGGAGGGTATTGATGTAGTTATCCACACAGCGGCTCGTGTCCATATAATGGATGAAAAATGTTCCGACCCCCTTACTGAGTTTCGGAAGGTGAATACAGATGGCACCCTGAATTTGGCGCAACAAGCTGCAGACTCTGGAGTAAAGCGTTTTATTTTCATTAGCTCAATTAAAGTCAATGGCGAAACTACATTTCCTGGTATGCCTTTTAGACATGATAATCTGCAGGCTCCAGAGGATGCATACGCTTTATCAAAGGCTGAAGCCGAGGAAGGGCTTAAGAAAATTGCGTTAGCAAGCGGAATGGAAGTTGTAATTATTCGTCCGCCGTTAGTTTACGGAAAAGGTGTAAAGGGGAATTTTGCAGCAATGATGTCCCTCGTAAAGAGAAATATTCCACTTCCCTTGGGGGCTATTAGAAATAAGCGCAGTCTCGTTGCTATTGATAATTTAATAAGTCTAATTGTTACCTGTATTAATCATCCAAGCGCTGCTAATCAGGTTTTTTTAGTCAGCGATGATTCTAACCTCTCGACTACAGAATTAGTTGAAGTGATGGCCGGAGCTATAGGCAGGAAAGTTATGCTTTTACCATTACCATTTAGGCTGATAAATTTTGTAGCAAAGCTTACAGGTAAAAGTAATTTGGTAAATCGCTTATTTGGAAGCTTGGAAGTTGATATTCAATTTACTAAAGATACACTTAGCTGGTCTCCGATTATTTCTGTTCAAGAAGCAATTAAGAAATGTTTTGTTAGGGAATAGAGCTTTTATGATATTTCGTTCGTTAGATATTTTATTTTCTTTGATAGGGTTGGTTTTATTTTCCCCTCTACTGGTCATACTCGCTTTTATCGGTCTTTTCGATACTGGCTCTCCTGTTTTTCGTCAGGTGCGGGTGGGACGAGACAAAAAGCCTTTTACGTTGGTGAAGTTTCGCACTATGAAACCTGACACGGCCTCCGTTGCCAGTCATTTGGCCAGTGCTTCTGCTATTACGCCTTTTGGTGGCTTTTTACGCAAAACCAAATTGGATGAGTTGCCTCAGTTGTGGAATGTGTTTAAAGGCGAAATGAGCCTTGTAGGACCGAGGCCATGCTTGTTTAATCAGGAAGAGCTTATTGCTGAGCGCGATAGACGCGGAGTATTTAACTACAGACCCGGTATTACAGGTCTTGCACAGGTCAATGAAATTGATATGTCAACACCTGTACTGCTTGCGGAAACCGATCAGAAAATGCTGGATACTTTATCTTTAAAAAATTATTTCAAATACATCTTCATGACTGTAACTGGTAAAGGTGCGGGTGATAGGGTAAAACACTGACGCCTTAAGTTCACTTGAGGTTAATTCTCTGCTGATTAAGCTTCGTTTTAGTCTAAGTTTGAGCCACTAAAGGATTATTAAACGTTTATGAAAGTCACCGTCTTTGGTATTGGTTATGTAGGTCTGGTACAGGCTGCAGTATTGGCTGAGGTTGGCCATGATGTTGTTTGTGTGGATGTGAATGCTGAACGAGTTGAAAAGCTAAACCAGGGCATTATCCCGATATACGAACCTGGATTGACACCGCTTGTGACCAGTAACTTTCAGGCGGGCCGTTTACGTTTTACTACGGATGCAGCTTTTGGTGTAGGGCATGGTTTAATACAGTTTATTGCCGTAGGTACGCCACCTGATGAAGACGGCTCTGCAGATCTGAAGTATGTACTTGCTGTGGCTGATACCATTGCAAGTTACATGATCAGCTATAAAGTGGTGATTGATAAGTCTACTGTCCCTGTTGGCACTGCAGATAAAGTGCGGGAGCAGATTGCTGCTGTGCTTGCAAGACGCGCTTTAGATATTCCTTTTGATGTAGTATCAAACCCCGAATTTTTAAAAGAAGGCGCTGCTGTTGCTGATTGCATGCGGCCTGATCGTATTATCATCGGTACCTATAATGAACGCCCGGCCGAGGTGGTTCGAGAGTTGTACGAGCCTTTTAATCGCAATCACGACAAAATGATTTTTATGGATGTTCGTAGTGCTGAGCTGACTAAATATGCAGCTAACTGCATGTTGGCAACTAAGATATCCTTTATGAACGAAATGGCTAATTTAGCAGAGTTACTTGGTGCTGATATTGAAGCTGTACGAAAAGGTATAGGGTCAGACCCTCGTATCGGCTATCACTTTATTTATCCGGGTTGTGGTTATGGAGGCTCTTGTTTCCCTAAAGACGTGCAGGCACTTATTCGCACCTCTGAACAAAATGGCTATAGTCCACAAATACTGCAAGCCGTAGAAACAGTGAATAATAAGCAAAAGTACAAATTACCTACTTTGGTCAGAAAACACTTTGGTGATGATTTAACGGGTAAAACTTTTGCGGTGTGGGGCTTAAGTTTTAAACCAAATACAGATGACATGCGCGAAGCCTCAAGCAGGGTGTTGATAGAAGAATTATGGGCAGCTGGTGCAACTGTTCATGCTTATGATCCTCAAGCGATGGAAGAAACTCAGCGCATTTACGGTGTTAGGCCTGATTTTGTGCTGTGTGGAACCAAAGAGGCCGCTTTACAAGGGGCTGACGCTTTGATTATTTGCACTGAGTGGCAACAATTTAAAGCACCGGATTTTGACTTTTTAAAGCAGCAACTTAAAACTCCGGTAATTTTTGACGGACGGAATTTATTTGACCCTGAAAGGTTAAAACAAAAAGGTTTTAGTTATTATGCGATTGGTCGTGGACAAAGTGTGTTTTCTTTCTAGTTTTGTAGTCAGGTTATAATTTTTATAACCTAAAGTAGCAGCGTTTTACATTGTTTTTAAGCTGGTTTTTTCAGTAATCTTGCTGGCATATGTACGATTTTAAGTCTGGAGTTTTTTTGCGTAATTTAACATCTAAAGCCTTACAGCAATGTTTGCAGCCATTAATGAATTGGTCACGTATTCTAAAGCGCTTCATTTCTATTTTTGTTGATGCCTCTATTTTATTTGTGTCCTGGGTGCTGGCTTATTACCTGCGTTATGACAGTTTTGAACTGGTGAAGGATGAGTCTTTTGTCTTAAGTTTTATGGCTGTGATCTTGGCCACTATTGTTGTATTTAGTCTACTGGGTTTATATAAATCTGTGGTGCGTTATATTGGTTTACGTTCCATGGTAGCCATCGCGGTTGGCTCGCTTTTTTCTGGCGTTTTGCTTAATTTTGCGATAGACGCTAACGCCTTTCTCTACAGTTTGTCTGGCAACTTAAATTATGTATTTTTTGCTTTTACCGGTATAGCTGGTGTGCGTTTGTTGTTAAGGGAATTGGTAACCGCCAGTAGCCGTTCTGCCCAGCATAAAGTATTAATTTATGGCGCTGGTGCCAGTGGTCGTCAGTTACTGTTAGCGCTTGCCAATAGTGTTGAATTTCGTGCTGTTGCCTTTGTTGATGACGACCCGTCTTTTCATGGAGTGATGATCCGTGACGTCAAAGTATATTCTCCTGACTGCATTGAAGCCGTCATTCACAAATATGGTATCAGCCGTATTTTACTCGCTGTTCCTTCAGCAAGCCGTGGCACCAGAGCTAAGTTAATCGAGCGTCTGGAACCTTTGGGTTTACCTGTGTTAACTATTCCTGGTATGACAGATTTAGTCGACGGTAAGATGAAAATAGACGAGCTTCAGGATATAAAAATTGAAGACTTGTTAGGCCGTGACGCAGTTACGCCTATTCCATCATTATTAACTTCCAATATTACCGGCAAAGTGGTGATGGTCACTGGCGCTGGTGGTTCAATTGGTTCTGAGTTATGTCGGCAGATTATTCTGCAGTCGCCTTTAAAACTGGTTTTATTTGAAGCGTCTGAGTTTTCTCTTTACGAAATTGATAAAGAGCTCAGTAGTACTTTGACTAGTAAACAACTCGATGTGCAGTTGATTCCAACTCTGGGCACAGTACTAGACCAGCAGCGATTGCAGAGTATTATGCAAAGTTACCAGGTGCAAACCGTGTATCATGCAGCGGCCTACAAGCATGTGCCATTGGTCGAATTTAATGTGATTGAGGGTTTAAGAAACAATGTGTTCGGAACCTGGCACACAGCTGAAGCCGCCATTGCCTCAGAGGTTGAGACTTTTGTGTTGATTTCAACGGACAAAGCAGTGCGACCAACCAACGTGATGGGCACCACAAAACGTTTGGCAGAACTAACTCTGCAAGCGCTGGCAAAGCGCCAGCAGAACACCAGATTTTGTATGGTACGTTTTGGCAATGTATTAGGTTCTTCCGGTTCTGTTGTGCCTTTGTTTCGTAAGCAGATTAAAAAAGGTGGGCCAATCACCCTGACTCACGAAGATATTACCCGCTATTTTATGACCATACCCGAGGCCGCTCAGTTGGTTATTCAGGCCGGTGCTATGGGAGAGGGCGGTGATGTATTTGTATTAGATATGGGCGAACCTGTGAGAATTTACGACCTGGCGAGAAAGATGGTCCATCTGACCGGGTTAGAAATTAAAAATAAACAGAACCCGCAGGGTGACATTGAAATTAAAATTACTGGTTTAAGGCCTGGTGAAAAATTGTACGAAGAGTTGCTAATAGGTGAGGATGAAAAACCAACCCGTCACCCTCGCATTAAAGCAGCGAATGAAGTTTATTTAGATTGGCCAGAAATGCAGGCTTTATTAAGTGAACTCAGTGAATCAGCTATAAACTACGATTTGGAAAAAGTACGAACTTTAATGCTGAATGCTCCAACAGGTTTTGCCCCTACAGATGGTATTTGTGATCTGGTTTGGCAGAGTAATAAAAATAGTCATTAATTAAGCGATACAGAATTACTTTTAGTTACTAATTCGCTATTGTGTGAAATTAGCGAAAAATGTAAGGTTGGTGTAAATAACGGACTCAAAGGACATTTTTATTCATATAAAGTTCATTTTTAGTAGGCTAAAACTGGTAGATATTCAAAGGCTGTCCTAAGCTGATGGTCTCTAAACCGGTCATATCGCTGATAAAAGTAGATAACTCTATGAGTAAAGAGGGAGTGAAAGCGTGACTTGGATGATGTCGCTTCCCCGCACTATAAAGCGGGTTATATCTGTAGTATCAGATTCAGTTTTTTTGTTGAGTGCCTTGTTTGCAGCCAGCTGGTTGTCAGGCGTTGCACAGCCTTCTGTATTTATTTTATCGCACAGTGTGAGCCTGTTGGTTTGGCTTGCGTTTAGCCTTGTCGTTTTTTCGGTGCTTGGGTTGTATCGTGCAATCTTACGTTATATGGCTCCTCAAGCCATTGCTACAGTGGTAAATGGTGTTGCTGCAAGCTCCTTAGGTTTGGTGGCTTTGTGCTGGTTTTTGCCTTTAGATGAGATTATTCGGTTAGTCTTATGTTTTTCAGTGATCGCTGTATTGTTCGTAGGCGGCGGCAGATGGGGATTTCGCAGCGCTTTACAAATGCAGCGTCACAAAGCAAAGAGCAGAGTGCTTATTTACGGAGCAGGTTGTTCTGGCCGTCAATTGTTATACGCGCTACAAAGTGGTGACGAATATAAGCCTGTGGTTTTTGTTGATGATAATACTGAGCTACAAAAAACCACTGTCTGTGGTTTAACGGTTTTGCCTTCTGAGCTATTAGAAAAAGCTATTCAGCGTTATCGTGTTGATCGGGTCTTGTTAGCCATGCCATCAGCCGGGCGTGGCCGTAAACGTGAATTGCTTGAATATTTGTCCAAGCTTCCTGTACCAGTGCAAAGTATTCCGGGCATGGCTGATTTAGTCGCTGGCCATATGAAAATTGACGATTTACAGGATATTCGTATTGAGGACTTGTTAGGCCGCGAAGTCATTGAACCTGACCAACAACTTTTACAAGCTAATATCCTGCATAAAGTAGTAATGGTCACTGGAGCTGGTGGTTCTATTGGCTCCGAATTATGCCGGCAAATCATCCGTTGTAAACCTGATGTTTTGGTGTTGTTCGATGTATCTGAGTTTGCTTTGTATTCCATTGAACGCGAATTAAATGCCGTGAAACGGCGCTTTGGCTATCATTGTGCTATCAAGCCTGTGTTGGGGTCGGTGCAACAGCAGAAATTGTTGGAGCAGGTGATGACTAATTTTCAGGTGCAAACCGTCTACCATGCCGCAGCTTATAAACATGTGCCTTTGGTTGAATACAATATGGTTGAAGGGGTTCGCAATAATGTCTTTGGTACCTGGGCCTGCGCTGAAGCAGCCATAGCGGCAAAAGTTGAGAGTTTTGTATTAATTTCTACTGACAAAGCGGTACGACCTACCAATGTTATGGGTGCAAGCAAACGCATGGCAGAGCTTGTATTGCAAGGCTTGGCGAATAGGCAGACCTGCACTCGGATGTGTATGGTACGTTTTGGTAATGTGTTGGGTTCTTCTGGCTCGGTGGTGCCTTTGTTTGCACAGCAAATTAAAGCAGGTGGGCCTGTCACTTTAACCCATAAAGAAATTACCCGTTTTTTCATGACGATTCCTGAAGCCTCGCAGTTGGTGATACAAGCTGGCGCTATGGCTAAAGGCGGTGAAGTTTTTGTGTTGGATATGGGCGAGCCTGTGCGCATTTACGATTTGGCTAAACGCATGATCCAGCTGGCAGGATTAAAGCTGAAAGATAAAACTAACCCAAATGGTGATATTGAGATTCAGATCACAGGTTTACGCCCTGGCGAAAAACTTTATGAAGAATTATTGATTGGCAGCAATGAAAGCAGAACACAACATGCCAGAATACGAGCGGCAAAAGAACAATTTCTGTCATGGTCAGCAACTATGCTGTTGCTAAATAGCCTGGACGTTGCATGCCAAAGCTTTGATCAACAAATGCTCAGACAAATTTTACTGGATGCACCAACGGGCTTCGCGCCTAGCAGTGAAATTTGTGATTTATTATTTGTCAGTGGCCATACCAGTGAAACAGTCAAAAAAGAGCTGGTTCATTAGGTAAATAGTTGAGACAAAAAAGGTTTCCTGCTTATTTTGGGTGGGGATGTTGTAAACCGCTGGCAAAAAAATGCTTGTCGGTTGTGCGAAAAACCTCTAATCTAGAGGTACTTTTTTAAAAGGGATGATGTGATGAAGAAATTAAGTGTTGTAATGGCTGCTTTATTAGTAGCTTCAGGTGCTGTTATGGCACAAGACGATGAATCAAGTGCTGCTTCAGGTGCTCAAGCTGGCACTATCGGCGGTATCGCTACTGGTACTATCGTAGCTGGTGCTATCGCTGCTGGCGTTTTAGCTGCTGTTGTTTCTAACAACCGTAGCGATTCCGCTCCGGTAGACGAAGATGATGCAACTTGTGCTGATGGTTTCACAGGCCCTGTAAACGGTGTTTGTACTGGCAGCACTGTAACAGTGACTGGTGCTGGTACTAATACCAAAACTACTACTGTGGCCATCACTCGTCCAGCTCAGTAATTTTAGCTAATTAGCTAACGCGAAAGCCGCCTTCAGGCGGCTTTTTATTATCTGTTTTTTGTTGAATTGGATGCGCAATGTTAAGAACAGCTGTGTTTTTTTCGCTAACAGCTATGCTGGTGTTGTCAGGTTGCTCCAGCACAGTACGCACTTATACCGACACATTGAAATTAGCCTTCACTCAGGGTGAAGATGCCTTTTTGACTAGGGCAGAACTAGCAGAACGTAAAGCTGACGCGCTTTATGCCAAAGTAGGTAACAAACCCACAGCTGTGTTGGGTTTAGCTTTTTTAGAGCATAACCAACAAAAATGGATTTCAGCGGATGAAGCCATGTTGGTCATAGAAAAAGGCCGTGTGGTAAAAACGACGGGTTTTAGCAATAACCTGATGTTTCAATCCAACAGAGCACAAGACCCACTAAAGCTAGTTATGGTAAAAATTAACCAGGGACAACAATGGACTAGTCACTCGGATTGGTCTGAGAATAATGAAATTGGTTATCAAAGTAACTATGAAATTATACAAGTCGAAGTAACAAGCCTTGAGTTGCTGGAGCATAGGTTTCAAACAAAATTAGTCACAGAACAAGTTACGTTTGCCAATGGTACAACAGCTATCAATTTGTTTTGGTATGACTTGAGTAGCGGTTATTTGTTAAAGACTAAACAGACTATTGCGCCATTTTGGCCTGAGCTGGAGCTTACTTTTATCAGTTCGGCAGGTCGTCTTTTAGGAATCAGGAATGCAGGGAATAGAAAATGATCTATCGCTTTTTGCTGTTGTTTATTGTCGTTAGCTGGAGCTTAACGCTTCAGGCGAATCCAGTGGTAAGAGTGCAATTTAAGGATGTGTTTTTAGACTATGCACAGCAGCCAAGATTAAGCGATTTAGTTGCTGGCGTGAATAGTAGTGCTAATTTGTACTGGCCGTCTGCCAGTTTTTATAGTTTATCTTCGACAGAATTACATAGTTTAGAGCAGAAAAAAAATAAACTTTTGCGACGCTTAACTGAATTACATAACTATTATACTCAGCATGGTGATGATGGCCTGGCGGCAACTACTAAAAAAATAGTGCAGGAGCTGGCGCAACTTCAATTAGCCAAAAAGATAGTGCTTCCGCTTGATCCTGATACGGTGAGAATTAAAAGTTCGTTAAACCCATTAATTGATGTGGGACAGTATTTGTTGGTCGTTGCAGAGAGGCCCACTACTGTTGCATTGTTCGGCGCGGTTGAAAATAGCAGTACTTTATTGCTAAACGCCAGCGAGGCGGCAGATTATTTGAGTGATTTAAAATTACTAGAGGGTGCAAGTTCTTCTTTTCTTTACGTAGTACCTGCTAATGCAGAGCCTTTTATCGCTAAAGTGGGCCTATGGAACAGAGAGTTTAAAGCTATTCCTGCTGGATCTACTTTATTTGTTCCACTGGAACTTAGACATTTGCCGTCCGAATTTGAAGATATCAATCAGCAAATTGCAGACTTATTGGTTCATAAGGTTGTAGCGCCATGAAAAAGTCTTATATAGCCACTTTAGTATCGTTGTATTGTGCTTCTGTTGCGGCGGAGCAGGGCTTTGAGCCATTAACTAAAAGCTACAGTCAGATGAACCATGGTGGTGTAGGTTTAATTCAAATGCCTACAGCACGGCACAATGAACCTGGTAAATTTAGCTTAAATTACCAGGACAGTCAGGAATACCGCTTGTGGTCAGCCTCTGTGCAGCTGTTTCCCTGGATGGAAGCTACGGTGCGTTACACTGACGTTAGAACTCAGCTTTATAGTGATGACCCTGATTTCAGTGGTGATCAAACTTATAAAGATAAAGGTATAGATGCGAAGTTCAGACTCTGGCAGGAAAGTGAGTTTTTGCCTGAACTTTCTGCGGGTTTTCGCGATTTTGGCGGCACAGGTCTATTTGAAAGCGAATATGTAGCAGCCAGTAAACGTATTGGTCCTTTTGATTTTCATATTGGCTTAGGCTGGGGCTATTTAGGTAGCAAAGGTAACATCAGTAACCCATTCTGTGATTTAAAAGATAGCTTTTGCGTACGCCCTGGTGGATTCAGTGGTTCCGGTGGTAAAGTTGATTACCAGAAGTTTTTTAAAGGTACAGCTTCTCTATATGGCGGCATTGAATATCAGACTCCGTGGGACCCATTGCGACTAAAACTGGAATACGACGGTAATAATTACGTTAACGATTTTGCCGGTGCATTAGTTCAGGATTCAGCCTACAACATTGCTGCTGTCTATACCTATTCTGATGCCCTTGATTTTAATGTGAACTATATGCGTGGTAATACCTTTGGTTTTGGGGTGAACTATAAGGTGGACTTTAATTCGGTAAATCAACTGAAGTTAGATCCAGCGCCGAAAGTAGTACCTGCTGTGCAAGTGGCTAATACAGATCATTTAGATAGAACCCAGATGAACAGAGACCTGTATTTAAATGCTGGTTTTATGGTGATCAACTATGCGTTAAAAGATAACGAAATAGTGGTAACGGGTCGTCAGATTTCTTATCGTGAAGAACATGTTGCATTAGAACGTATTGGTAGGGTGTTAGCCAGTCATTTACCGGCCGAAGTACAAAGGTATCGAATAGTTGAAATTGAAGCAGGCTTACCACAGGTGGAAACTGTAATCGATGCCGAGAAGTTTGTGAGGGCAGTTCGCAGAGAAAGTTTAACTGCAGTTGTTACTGATAGTTACAGCAGAAAAGAGCCGGAAGTGAGTAACGAACCCTGGGCTGTTGAATTGACAGAAAGTGGTTTTGGTTATGGGGCTGAAATATTTTGGAGCCAGACTTTTGGTAACCCTGAGCGTTTTTATATGTATCAGGGCGGTTTGTTGCTAGGTGCTGGTTATCAATTTAATAATAACTTTAGTGTGCAAACTACCGCGAAAGTCAATTTATTAACTAACTACGACGATTTTAATTTTAAAGTTGATGCTTTTAATAATAACGTGCCACGTGTCCGTACTTACATACGCGAGTATGTGAGTCGCAGTGACGTGACAATGGAGAATTTATACGGGCATTGGAAAGATGAGCTTGCCGATAATTGGTATGCTCAAGCCTATGGTGGTTATTTAGAGACTATGTATGCTGGTATTGGTGGCGAGGTTCTATATAAGCCGATAGATTCATCCCTGGCCATTGGTGTGGATCTGAACTATGTACGTCAACGTGATTATGACAGTGAAGTTGCATTGTTTGACTATAAAACTATGACTGGTCATGTCAGTTTCTATTGGGAACCTTTTTTCTTAAAAGATTCTCTGCTCACAACAAGCGTGGGTCAGTACTTAGCTAAAGACAAAGGTGTAACTGTAGATTTTGCCAAGAGGTTTGATAGCGGTATCATAGTAGGAGCTTATGCTGCCATTACTGATATGTCGTCAGAAGAATATGGTGAAGGCAGTTTTACCAAGGGTTTCTATGTATCTATTCCGTTTGACTTATTCTCGCTAAAATCAGCCACAGGCCGTGGTCGTATCCCTTGGATACCAATATCAAGAGATGGTGGACAAATGCTGAATAGACCTATGAACCTCAATGATTTAACGGAAGCTCGCTCACCGTTTTTACGTTGAATTTTAGCTAGATAATAAAGAGAGCCTCTTATAGTTCTGAGGCTTTTTACTTTATGGCTAAAGCTTTATTAGTTCAGGAGACTAAATTTTTGATTGTTTCGGCAGATCACTGATTATGCAAATTGCTTCTCTATCTTTACCTGGATTGCTGTTACTGGAGCCACAGTTATTTCGTGACGAGAGAGGTTACTTTTTCGAGGTAAGTCGTTCATCTGAACTGACACAAATTTTTAGTGGAATAGACTTTGTTCAAGAGTCTCAATCGGGGTCTTATCAGCATGTCTTAAGGGGATTACATTATCAACTTGATATGCCCCAGGCGAAGTTAGTTCGCGTATTAACAGGTCGTATTTTTGATGTGGCAGTGGACTTAAGGCAACACTCACCAAGTTTTGGTCAGTGGTTTGGTTTAGAACTGTGTAGCGACAAAAAGCAGCAACTTTTTATTCCGGCAGGTTTTGCTCATGGCTTTTTAACCTTAAGTACTTATGCTGAAGTGCTATATAAAACCGACCAGTATTACGATCCGGCTTCTGAGCGCTCTATTCGATGGGACGATCCGCAATTGGCAATACAATGGCCTCTGAAGAAGGCTCCGATTCTTTCTGCTAAAGATGCTAAGGCTACGACTTTTGCTAATGCTGACATCTTTTTAAATATGGGGCCAGATCACGTTTAATGGCGAAGGTATTATTGCTCGGGCAATCAGGGCAACTGGCGTCTGAACTCAGATTAACTGCACCAGCGTCTATTGAACTAAAGGTGTTGAGTTATGCTGAGTTTTGTTGTCTGACTGATACGGCACTTAAACAGTTGTTTATTTGCTTCTCTCCTGATTGGGTGATTAATGCTGTGGCTTATAATCTGGTGGATCAAGCCGAGTTTTATCCTGAACGCGCTATAGCGGGTAACTTTTATCTGGTACAAAAGCTGCAGAAGCTTTGCGTTTTGACGAAGAGTAAATTACTGCATATCTCTACAGATTATGTATTTGATGGTTTGGCGAACATACCTTACAGGGAGCATGATCAGTCACAACCTATCAATCAATACGGAAAAAGTAAGAGAGAGGCAGAACTTTGGTTGTTACAAGAGTATGCTGACTCCAGCGTGATTATCCGTACCAGTTGGTTGTATTCAGCTTACGGCTCTAATTTTGTGAAGACTATGTTGAAGCTGATGCAGACGAAAGACATACTACAGGTAGTTCAGGATCAGCAAGGCTCACCTTGCTGGGCCTATGGTTTGTCTGGTGTGATTTGGCGCCTTATAAACACCAATGTTGTCACATCAGGGATTTATCATTGGGCCGATTCAGGTTACTGTTCCAGATATGAATTTGCTCTGGAAATTCAGACCTTAGGATTAACGCTGGGTCTGCTCAGTCACAAGGCGCAAATCGTAGCTGTCGACTCGGGTCATTTTGCTCAAGCGGCAATGCGTCCAAGGTTTAGTGCTTTAGATAGTACTTTACTACGAAATACATTATTTTTGTCGGTTTTATCCTGGCAAGAACAACTGGAACGGGCTTTACGTTCGTTTTCAGCCGTTCAGGTTAATTAGAAGGGACTACAATGAGTTATGTTTTATTAACTGGCGGTGCCGGTTATATCGGCAGCCATACGGCATTGGCTTTGCTGCGCGCAGGTGAACAGGTCATCAGCTTTGATAATTACAGTAATTCAAGTGCTGAGTCGTTAAAGCGGGTAGAGTTTTTGGCGGGCAAACCAATCATCCAGATCAAGGGGGATGTCCGAGACAGATCGGCATTGGCTGATGTTTTTAAACAATATCCGATAAAAGCGGTTATACATTTCGCAGCTCTTAAAGCTGTAGGAGAGTCAGTGCAAAAGCCTCTGGCGTACTATGAAACTAATGTTGGCGGGACAGTGACACTTTGCCAAGTGATGGCTGAGTTCAACGTAAAACGTTTAGTATTTAGTTCGTCAGCAACTGTTTATGGCGCATCTGAAGTTATGCCAATCCCAGAAACTGCCTCTCGTTCTGCAACCAATCCTTACGGACAAACGAAGCTAATGATTGAGCATGTCCTGTCCGATCTATATCAGTCAGATGATAGTTGGGATATCGCTGTTTTACGTTATTTCAATCCTGTTGGAGCGGATCACAGTGGAAAAATTGGCGAGGACCCAAATGGTATACCTAATAATTTAATGCCTTTTATTACTCAGGTTGCAGTAGGGAAGAGAGAGGTATTAAATGTTTTTGGCGCTGACTATAATACTCCTGATGGTACTGGCGTTCGGGACTTTATCCATGTGACGGACTTAGCCGCAGGCCACCTTGCAGCGTTAAAGCATTTATTTACTAAACCAGGTATTGGTTATTTCAATCTGGGTACTGGGATTGGTTACTCGGTGTTAGACATTGTGAAGTGTTTTATTGAGGTTAATCAGATAAATATTCCTTATGTGATTACTCAGCGTAGGCCAGGAGATATAGGCTGCTGTTATGCTGACCCAACAAGAGCATTAACAGTGCTTGGTTGGAAAACCGAAAAGACATTAGAGGATATGGTCCGCGATAGCTGGAACTGGCAAAAAAATAACCCGAATGGTTATAACTAAACCACAACGAGCATCAGACCACATGACAAATAGCTGGCATGTGGTCTGCCCCATTTTAATGCTGTGCTACTGTATCCAACAGATATGTTCCATAAGCATTTTGTTGGAACAGTTGTGCTCTGGCGATAATTTGATCTTTGCTAAGCCAGCCTTTTCTATAAGCAATTTCCTCAAGACAGGCAATTTTTAAGCCCTGGCGTTTTTCTATGGTTTCGACAAATTGGCCCGCATCTAATAATGAGTCATAGGTTCCTGTATCCAGCCACGCAAAACCGCGACCCAGCAAACTTACGTTAAGCCTGTCGCTGTTCATATAACTTCGGATCACATCAGTGATCTCGAGTTCGCCCCTTTGAGAGGGGGAAAGCGACTTAGCAACGTCAACTGCTGTGCTGTCAAAAAAATACAGCCCTGTGACTACATAGTTTGATTTTGGCTGTTTAGGTTTTTCCTCGATACTCAGCACTCTCATTTCTGTGTCTAACTCCAGTACGCCAAAGCGTTGTGGGTTAGTAACATGGTAAGCGAACACTGTACAACCTTGTTCAACTTGCGTTGCCTGATTCAGGCGTTCAACAAAATGCTGGCCATAAAAAATATTATCACCTAGCACCAGACAGCAAGGAGAACCCGCAAGAAAGGGCTCTGCCAGAATAAGAGCCTGAGCAATGCCTTCGGGCTTTTGCTGAATTACATAAGTAAATTCGACTCCGAAATCTTCACCTGTACCGAGTAGATTTTTAAAGTCGGATAAACTTTCAGCTGTTGTCACTATCAGTATTTCGCGTATCCCAGCCAGCATAAGTACGGATATGGGGTAAAAAATCATCGGTTTATCGTAGATAGGCAGCAGCTGTTTTGACATAGATAATGTCAGTGGGTATAACCTGGTACCAGAACCGCCAGCAAGTACTATGCCTTTATATGTTGTCATCATTTATTCTCAGCAAGACCTTTGCGTTCAATCTGATAATTGCCAGACAGTATATTTTGCCACCATTGAGGATTCGCCAGATACCAGTTCAGTGTTTGTTGAAGTCCGGTTTCAAAACTATATGATGGTTGCCACTGCAACTGCTGTGAGATTTTTGTAGTATCCACTGCATACCTTCTGTCATGACCAGGCCTGTCGGCAACAAAACTGATTTGTTGGTTATAGCTATTCCCTGTTGATAAAGGCCGCAGCTTATCCAACAGAGTGCATATAGTTTTTACTACGCTCAGGTTAGTTTTTTCTGCATTGCCACCAATCAGGTAAGTTTCACCAATTTGTCCGTGTTTTAGCACTGTCCATAACGCACTGACATGGTCCTCAACATGTAGCCAGTCGCGGATCTGTTGACCATCACCATAAATGGGTAATTCTTTGCCCTTTATTGCTGATAAAAGCATGTATGGTATTAGTTTTTCTGGGAACTGATACGGACCGTAGTTATTAGAACAGTTACTGATTAACACTGGTAAACCGTAAGTGCGATGCCAACTACGCACTAAATGATCGGATGCAGCTTTTGATGCAGCATAAGGAGAACTTGGAGCATAAGGAGTATTTTCATTGAACTTGGTTGTAGTGCCACCCAGATCGCCAAAAACTTCGTCTGTGGACACATGTAAAAAACGGAAGGCTTTTTGTGTCTGCCGGCTTAAGTTCTTCCAATAGCGCAGGCTAGTTTCAAGCAACTGAAAAGTGCCCTGTATATTGGTTTGAATAAAAGCGCTTGCGTTATCAATTGAACGGTCGACGTGAGATTCTGCAGCAAGGTGCATAACAGCTTCAGGTTGGAACAGATCAAATACATCATTCAGACGCTTGCTATCTGTGATGTCCACATGAAAAAAGTGATAGTTGGCTGACTGCTGAATATCCAGCAAGGACTGCAAATTGCCTGCATAGGTAAGTTTATCCAGATTGGCCACTTGAATATCGGGCTGACTCAGCAAAAATCGGACTAAATTAGAGCCAATAAAACCTGCGCCACCAGTGACCAAAATTCTCATTTGTTACCTGCAAAAAATAAAAATGGGATCAGAGTACATGGTTAACTGTTAACTATGTGATCTAATCCCATTTTACAACATCTGCTGAATTTGTTCTTTGATAAAACTGTATCTTTTACGTTGATCTTTGGGCAGTTCGGCTTCGTCTATCACGTTCATGCATTTGTGGGCGAGGTAGATTAAATCTTCGTTTAAACGGCCGCGCTGGCTGATGGCTTGTAGTAAGTTCATCGCGATGCTGGCGTTGGCTGGCATGCTTTTTTGTGCTTCGATAAAGTAGTTGATGGCCTCGGAGTATTGGCCCAGGCTGTAGGCTTCCATACCTGCGTTGTGGCTTGCCATCATAGTTGATCTTTTATGGCTGTACTTATCCTGTTCGGATAAAAACATCATATTTAGTGCTTTGTTGTACAAATCTGCACTTTGCGACAGGGTATTTAAACTACCCATATAGTGGTCGCTCATCGCGAGATTGCCACTTTCAAAATAAGCTCTGGCTCTGTCCAGCAATGCCGAAGGCGACAAGGTTTTACCTAAACTGAGCTCTTCACTTTCTTGAAGCAGGGCCTTTGCTTTATCTGTTTTGCCGTCCAATATCGCAACCCTTGCTTCAATGACTAGTTTGTCATGCTCGTAACTGCTTGGGTTAAAACGTTTTTTTACATCTTTTAAAAAGTAATCCACTTTGCCAAGTACGGTGCGTTTGTCCCGCACAGACAAGCCTTGCGCATTTTGGATCATAGCGCGGGCGTAGTTCAGCATATTGTCGGCTGTGTCATAGATGGAGTACTTTGCCGCTTCAAGTAGTTTGCTGTGTACCCGTACTGCTAAATCAGGCTGGTTGTTGATCACGGCTAAATTAGCTAATACGTGCTGGCGCAGATAGTTTTTCGGAGATGCTTCAGCCACGACTCGCACCGTATTAAAAGCGTCTTCAGCACGGTTTTGGCTTAAATAAAGTCGGGTTAACCAATCCAGCGCCTCAATTTTAGTTTCGGGCTGGTCGACTAACTCAATTAACATGCCTTCCGCTTCGGTATCCTGTTCCTGATAGCCTTTGGCTACCGCTATACCTAACTTAGCCCAAGGCAACTCCCGAAAAGCCAACACCTCGCTATACAGCGCTTCAGCCTCTTGATAGCGGCCTACTTTGACTAACAACTCGCCTTTGAGGCGCTGAATATAAGTCTGATGCACGGGGTATTGCTCTAAGGCGATATCGCAGGCCTGAATTGCATCCGGATAGTTTTCTTCTGCAATCATTTGATAAGCGTATTTTAATGCGCGTTTTACCTGAAAAGCCCGATCAATACGGCGTTCCAGTTCGGCGTAACTAAAAGGTTTGAGCAGGTAATCGTCCGGCAGGAATTCAATCATGCCATACACAGACTGGCGATGACGTTCGCCGCTAACCACAATAAAACAACAACTGTGTTTCAGGCAGTGTTCTGCTTTTAGCGCTTCAAATAGCTGATAACCGTCACGGCCTACACCTAAGTTATAGTCGCATAAAATAAAGTCGAAGTCGGTTCTGCGACAGGCTGACATTGCAGTTTCAGCGTTACGGGCTACTACAACCTGGTCAAAACCAATCAGCGCCAACATGCTTTTCATGTACGCTATCACTTGTTCGTAATCTTCGATGACCAGAACTTTTTTAGACCGGTAAAATGCTCGCTTGGATACCACTGAACTCAACTCTCACGCTAACAGCCGCTAGCCTACCACAACACTTAGCGACACCGGGAATAAGAATATGTAACTTTATTTTGCGATGAGAGCCTTTAAGTCTGAGCTGACCTGTCGTGCCATAAATTCATCTGGCTTAATTCAGTAGGGCAGGCGCCGGTGCGGATCCATTTTGCTAACGCCTGCGCCACATTGGCGTACTGCACTTTACTGCTGTGTGATGGCGAGGTTAACCAGGTTTTGATCACCTCTGTGTTCAAAATCTTAGTGCTTTGGCCCAGCTGCAGTTGGTTCAGTGCCAGTGCGTTGGATTGCTGCTCCATTTGGCCTTGTAATGCTTTGACTAAGATGCGTTTTTGCAGTTGCAACGCTTCGCTGACCAGCTCAAAACCTGCGTTGCTGATCACCGCGTAAGATTGCCTCAAGTCATGTTTAAACTGTTCTACGCAAGGGCCTGAACATTGAATATGCCCACTCTGGCTTTTACTCAAACCCGGCCCATACAAATAAAACTGGTACTGAGTTAAAGGGTGTAGCCACTGCAGCACTTTGTTTTGATCTTCAAACGGCAGATAGACCAGCACTTTGTCAGGCTCTGCGGTATTTTCCGCAGGCTCTAAATCAACAATAGGTGGCAAAATAGGCTGATTAAAATGATGCCAGTGCAAGCCAATTTGTTGTTGGCCTGGTGCAAAAAATTTAGGGTATACGGATTTAATGGTTGATGGGGCACCTTTACCCCACCAACCTGATACCATTATCAGATGGTTGATAGATCGACTCCGTAGTTGAGTTCCTCTGCGAAGTCCGGCAGTCCGTAACCGATGGTTTTCTTGTAGAAAGGAGAGACCTTCGCAGTCGGTGCCTTCTTCTTGTGCTTCGTGGTG
>Ga0181595_10000600_pt1 | contig 39586 bp, 48 predicted proteins | sample 041ome_7_FD_145604 | JGI IMG/M metagenome (GOLD analysis project Ga0181595, IMG submission 145604) | Coastal salt marsh microbial communities from the Groves Creek Marsh, Skidaway Island, Georgia - 041401AS metaG (spades assembly) | ecosystem: Environmental > Aquatic > Marine > Intertidal zone... | reverse complement strand
CGCCGCTATTGCGACCACTCATACGAGGCTCGTTTGACTGCTCACTATCCACTCGCAAGGCCTCCTTCAGCCCTGCCGTTCGGATAAATCATCCAACCCGGCAAGGCCGGGTTCCGTCGGCGCTTACCCTTCTTGCGGGCAATCGCTACTGCATGCCGGTCCGGATCGATGCCAAAATAGCTTGTCGCAGGGTTCTTCAGTGCCAACACAAGCGCAAGGCTGCCAGTCCCAGCCCCGATATCCAAAAGAATATCGCCGCTTTTGGGCGAGATGATTTCAACAAGCGCACTGCGCCAGACGCGTTCGCGTGTGGATAATCTGACCCCGGCATCATAAAAAGGCGTCAGGAAATGATGGCCTGCGGGCGGCGTGTATGTGCCAGGGTCCGGCATCAGTGGCGACGATCGGATTGCGACAGGCTGGTTTCCGAGTGCGTAGCCCTGAACGGCTCGGCAAGTTGCGCGAGGTAGGTTTTCGGAAAGTCAGCGCGGCCCGCAATGCCAATCTGTCCTGCCCGAATATGGTTGCTGGACCGAAATCTGGCTGTTCCCAAAAGGACGTCCCAAACGGTGAAGAAGAGCCCGAAATTTACATCGCCCTCCTCAGCCGACGCCAGATGGTGATGGCGGTGCACCGGAGCGACAGCCCAGAGATAAGCGAGGGGACCAATCCGCATGTCGACGTTGGAATGCTGCAGCTGGAGCTGAATCGCGACCGCGAAAGACCCGACGACTGCGATATCCTGCGGAATGCCCATCAAGAGCCAAGGCAAGGTGCCGACCGCAATCTCGATCAGTTGGTGGACTGGGTGTTTGAGAAGCCCATTAAACCCGTACATTCTTCGGACCGAATGGTGCACGGCATGGAAACGCCAGAGCAACGGGAATCTGTGACTGGCGAAATGGGCGAAAGTGATGCCTGCGTCCAACAAAAATATAGCCAGCACCACCTGCGCCCAGAAGGGTAATGATGTTGGCCAGACCGAAGGCCAGGGAACGACACTGGCAAAGAAGGGCAACATGAGAACGAGCAGCAGAATTGAGCTTTCGTTTATAAGAGCATGTGCCAAATCGCGCTTCGCATCCCCTTGATTGCGGTTCCACTGGATTTCAAACGGAGCGATACGCTCGGCAATCAGCGATGTCGCGATAGCTCCGACCAGCAACGCGATGAGCCACAAAGGCGACATCCCAGCGGAGACGAGCATCGCTGCACCCCCGACAAAAGTCAGAAAGTAAAGCGGGGCATAGAGAGTACGGAAAGCCAACACGAAAGCGCTCCTTGGAAATGTTGAGTGCTTCTCTTCGATCTACGAACCCTTGGTCTTGAACGTTTCGCTGACTGGTATCAGCGAATGACCGAGATCTCGAGCTGGGCGAGCCCAAGCGAGGGGGTGACACCGAACCACTCGACAAGACGGCGGGTAAAATGGGCCTGATCGGAAAAGCCCCCGGCAGCAGCCGCGTCCGCTAGATTGCGGAATTGCCCTAGTGCGTCAATTGCGCGCTGTAGCTGAAGCCACTGCAGCAATTTGGTTGTCGGCACGCCGAAATCGTGAACAGCAATTTCTCGCAGACGCGTTGTCGAAAGACCAACCGCTTGCGCAAGTGCTGTGGGACTGGAGCCGGGCTCGAGCGTGCCTAATGCGGCGGCAAGCCGGTGATCGATCGGGCTGGCTGAACTTTTTCGCAGATAGGTTCCCACCCACCGCCTAGCATCCTCGCTGCTACTTACCGCCCCAAGCGCCACCGCGTCTTTGGATGTCAAGCGCACCGGCGTTGCCTGCCGCACAAGATTCCTCATTCCGCGAAAAAGCGGATCGACATAAATGGTGCGAACGGCAACCCCTGCCGGCACCAGGCAATGCTTTGTGCCAGCGGGAACGATCACAGCCTGTCCCTGCTCAAGCTGCAAAGCATGCCGACCTTCAATCTTTATGGGAAACTCGAGCGCGAGGCTGATCTGATGCGCGATATGGCTGTGGGGTCTGTTGTCGCCCGTGCGCGCATCGAGCAAAGCCCAACCGACGCCAAGCGTCATCTTGCCCGACCACGAGGCTCCGGTTGCGTTCAAGGCATCGTCATGCTGGCCGGTGGTTCAAGCATCCCGAGCCATGCGATAAGGCCCAAAATCGCCAAGCCTGCTCCGGCTTCAAGCAAGAGGCTTGTTCTCAATGCGGCGACGGCTGTCGCGGTATTACCCTCTGGTAACACCATGCCCAAATCTGGGGTGAGACGCCACCGGTTCTTGGCCCCGAGAAACAGCATCGCGCCAACCAGCACAAGTTTCAGGACAAGCAACTGACCATAAGTGCTTTCGAAGACACTAGATATATTTGACAGGCCCACTAAAATCTGACCATTAATCATGCCAGTGATGACGATCACTGCCACGCAGATTGTGCCCACACGCGAAAAACTGTCCAGTGACCGATGCGCCACAGTCAGGCGGTCGCCCTATATACCATCATCGGGTGCTTGCAGTATCCTGAGGAACGCAGCGATGCCGCCCAGCCATATTGCGGCCGCAAGCATATGGAGGATATCGCTTGCCTTATGGAGGCTGCCAAGCGTTCCTTCGCTGGCGCCAGCGTGACCTGTCCACACAAGCGTGCTGAGTGCGATCGCGCTTGCCGTGGCAACTGTAATCAGCCGCCGTTTGACGGAACGATCGATCGCCAAAGCTGCCACTAAAGCCGCGACGAGCGCTGCAATTCGGACCAACCAGGCGTTCCCGATCGGCGTTTCGAACAATATCGTTCGGCACATAGCCCAATCAATATCCGCTATCGATGTGCCCATCATTGCTGCCATAAGCGCGAGAAATCCCAAAACTGAGAGAATTATCGCCGCGCCCGACCAGAAAATCAGCGTTTTCCTGAGCGTAAGAATTTTCCCCTCGGGTCGTTCTGAGTCCCGAAGGGCATAGAGCGGAAATGCCGCCAATCCTAACAGCAACATCAGGCTCAGATATAATCCGAGCCTGATGGCAATCATTCCCCAATCGGTTTCCACAGCTTACTTTACCGTGAAACTGAATTCGCTACCCATCCGGTGAGTGTCAGCACCCGCTGCAGACCAGGTGACTTTATAGGTGCCTGGCGCCAACATCTTCTTCGGCATCAGCATCATCGACTTGGCATCTTTACCCATCATCGAGCTGAATGCGATTTTCATTGGCGCATGATCCTTCATGCCCGGCATGCCGGTCATCACGAGATCGGCTTTTACCGTTGACGCGATCAGCTTCTCGTTAAACACAAGATTGATCGACTTCGTTTTGGCCGGTGCGACCGTTGCATTGGCCGCTGGAGTAGAGGTAACCAGCTTGGCATGGGCCAACGCGATACCGGGTGTTAGTGCCAGCGCCATCGCAGCGAGCGAAAGCGACAGTGTTGATTTACGCATGATGCAGTCTCCAAAAAGTGTTTGTATAACTGGATACGCATCATCGTCGTTAACCCCTCACAAAAAACAAATGAGGGAATGTCCGCTGGCGCGCGTATATGACATTAGGCGAGAAATCATGGGTGATGATATGATTGATGATCTTTTGGCACAACTCCGGCATGAACCTGTGCCGGGGCGACTTGGCAGCATCGATGACAGGGTCATGGCAATGCTAGCGGAACGGCACCGCGATCGCGCAAACATGCCGCGCCTTCTCGCTTTGGCTGCCGTCGTGTCTTTGGGAGGCGGTGCCTTTGCCGGCGTGGCAATGAGTGAACCGGTGACCGCCGCCTCGCTTTCACCTTTAGCGCCCACCCATGCGCTCGCACCTTCTGTTCTGCTGGACACCCGCTAAATGCGGTCTCGGCAATTACTGCTGTTGGCAATCGTGGCGTTTGTCGCCGCAATTGCCGGGGTGTCCATCGGCCGAATAGTCACCGAAGCGCCAAGGGCTAATGAGACCGAGCTCCATTCCATCCTGCATGAGAAGCTTGAGCTCAGCAAGCAGCAGCACGGCAAGATCGACGCTATCGAGGCGCGATTTGCCGTGCGGCGAAAGGCGCTCGAACTTGAAATGAGGGCTGCCAACGCGCGGCTGGCGGAAGCGATCGAAGCTGAACATGGCTACGGTCCGCAAGTTACCGCAGCTATCGATCACACCCATATGATCATGGGGCAGTTGCAAAAGGAGACACTGGAACATCTGTTCGCCATGCGCGCGGTGTTGAACGCTGAGCAGGCAAAGATGTTTGACAGCGTCGTGGTCAAGGCGCTGACCGCTGATACACGGTGACACTCGATCTTTCCGGATGCGAAGATCGCGAACTTGCGAGCCTCGCACTGACGCGCCATCAGCCCGCCTATCGAGAGCTTATGCGGCGGCACAAGGCGCCGGTTTTCCGCTTGATCAGCAATAGTATCGGTGACCCGGTCGAGGCGCTCGACCTCGTGCAGGATACCTTTGTTTCAGCATTTGCTGCTCTCGCTCGGTATGATGGCGACCGCCCTTTCAAATTGTGGATATCGCGAATTGCGCTGAACAAATGCCGGGATTGGGCGAGGCGACGAAAAGTGCGATCTTTCTTTACTTTCGCCCAACCCATTGAAGCCGCAGACGAACATCACAACGAGGATCCAGATGCATTTCGGGAAGTTGCGGCAAAATCGGAATTGCGTCGGACCGAAGCGGCGATCAACCAGTTGCCTTTTGCACTTCGAGAGATTTTGGTGCTTCGCGGCATCGAAGAGCTCAGTCAGTCGGAAGCAGCGTTGACGTTGGGCATTAGCGAAAAGGCGGCCGAAACCAGGCTTTACAGGGCACGCACACAACTCAAACGACTTCTTGAAGAGCCTTCAGTTATTGATGGTGCATGAGAGCAGCGACCTGCCTATGAATTCGAAATCGACAATTTGCAAAAAGGGTTCGGCGGCATTTCTGATCAATCGGACTTTCTATTCTAGAAGCGGACCGTGAGGAAACAAGTTCGCATTTCAAGTGTTCTGCAAAAAGCGCTCGCCGCATACCTGAATAAAATGGCGAACGGCAAGAGGGGTGCCCGGGTGGGCTGCGTATTGATATTTAGAACCATCTATTTTTGACCGGAGCAAAAATGAATATCGACAGAAGGCGTTTTATCGGCGCTGCGGCGGCAGGCGGCACGACTGCAGCGTTTGCTGGCTGGTTTCCCGCGTGGGCGCAACCGGTTTCGACCGGCATTACGGCGCCCATTCCAACGGTGTCAGGGACTGACATAAGCCTGCGCATTGCTCGTCAAACGATGCGCGTCGATGGTAAAGTCAGCCGAGCGATCGGCCTCAACGGCACTGTGCCGGGCCCGCTCGTTCGCCTCCGCGAGGGTCAGAATGTTCGCCTGAGGGTCACAAACGACCTCGACGAAGATTCGTCGATCCATTGGCATGGTCTGTTGTTGCCCTTCCAGATGGATGGTGTCCCTGGCGTAAGCTTCCCCGGTATCAAAGCGCGGTCGACCTTTGTGTACGAATTTCCTGTTATTCAGTCAGGTACCTACTGGTACCACAGCCACTCGGGGCTTCAGGAACAACTCGGGCATTATGGTCCCATTGTGGTGGATCCCAAAGGCGCTGACCCGATTGCTTATGACCGCGAGCATGTCGTCGTACTGTCAGACCATAGCCAGTTGTCGCCTGAGGCGATTTTTCGGAAGCTCAAGGTCAATCCCGGTCATTTCAACATGCAACGGCAAACGCTTAGCGGGCTGCTTGCCGGCAAGGACCAGCCGCTCAAGGAGCGCGTCGATTGGGGCAAAATGCGGATGGACCCGACCGATGTCGCCGATGTCAATGGATCGACCTATGATTTTCTGATCAATGGCCACGGACCCAGGGACAATTGGACCGCTCTGTTCACGCCGGGTGAACGGGTCAGATTGCGCATCATCAACGCGGCTGCGATGACGATTTTCAATGTGCGTATCCCGGGATTGAAACTGACAATAGTGCAGGCAGATGGTCTGAACGTTCGGCCGGTCGAGGTTGACGAGTTTCAGATCGGCGTTGCCGAAACCTACGACGTTATTGTTACCCCAACCGATGACCGCGCTTACACATTGGTGTCCGAAGCGAACGATCGGTCCGGGATGGGCCGGGCGACTTTGGCACCGCGCGCAGGCATGGCGGCAGAAGTGCCTCGCTTACGCGAGCGGCCACTGGCCAATATGAAAGATATGGGCATGGGCGACATGGACATGTCAGGCGGTTCTATGGAAGGCATGGACCATTCAGGAATGGCGATGCCAGTCGAAGCGAGTGCAGCTTCTGACCGCGCAGCTATGCCTGATATGGACATGGCGGATACTGCCGCACCTGCTGCAGGCGCGATGGCGGGTATGGACCATTCGGCAATGGGCGGCATGGCCGGGATGGACCATGGATCTATGAAAATGCGCGACTTCTCGGTTGCGCCTCAAGTCGACAAAAACCCTGGCGTTCAGACAATTTCGCCGATGCCATCGGACCGGATGGGCGACCCTGGCCAAGGCCTTGAAAATGTGGGGCACAAGGTGCTGACTTACCGCGACCTGGTGGCGCTCGACAAGAACCCCGACGTCCGCGCCCCCGACAGGTCGCTCGATATTCATCTGACCGGTAATATGGAGCGGTTCATGTGGTCCTTTGATGGCATTAAAATGTCCGACTTTCACGAGCCGATCCCTTTCCTTGAAGGTGAGCGGGTAAGGATTAATCTTATCAACGACTCAATGATGAGCCATCCAATCCATTTGCACGGCCATTTCTTCGAACTGGTCACGGGCAAGGGTGATCATGCCCCCAGAAAGCATACGGTGCTTGTTCAACCGGGCGGCAAAGCGAGCTTCGATTTCACTGCAGATGCGGTGGGAGACTGGGCATTCCACTGCCATCTGCTGTATCATATGCACGCTGGGATGATGCGCGTTGTCAGCGTCCGTCCGCGGGGAGAAGCCGCATGAGCTTGACCCGAATCTTGTTCGCAAGTTGTGCTGCGCTGGCTTTTGTTTCACCTGTTCAAGCGCAATCGATGCAGGGCATGGACCACTCCAAGATGCCCGGAATGACCACGCCCCCCAAGCCTGCACCTAAAAAAGCCGAGCCCACCGCGAAACCGGTCACAAAAGCGCCGGCTGCTCCTAGACCTACGCGAAAGCCCGCCGTCGTGTCGAAGATAAAAGAGCAAAATAAAGCGTCTTCGTCGCCCAATGTGACAAAACCCGGCGGGTCGGCTGCGGTCACGGCGGAATCCATGCAAGGCATGGATCATGGTAACATGCAGGGGATAGATGGGGCCTCGGGCGCCGAAACACCGCCATCCACTTGTTCGCCCGAGCACGCAAAAATGGGCCATTGCACGCTCGAAAGCGGGCAAGAAAGCTCGTTGGGTTCGGATCCAAATCCTGCAGAAACTGGCGGACATGAAATGATGCCGGGTATGACGATGGAGGGTGCTCCGGCTGGTGATGAAGCGGTCGATCCTGATTGTCCGCCCGAACACGCACAGATGGGACATTGTACGCCCAGAGCGATGCCAAAAATGTCTTCACCAGCTCAAGGCGGTGCGAGTGGAACGGATCTGGAGCCAGGAGATGCACCGGCCCCGGCACCTCCTTCTGACTGGTATGCTGATCGCATATTCCCAAGGGAGGAGATGGCGAAATCGCGCGAGGAGATGATGAAGGAAAGCGGGGGCTCGACCTTCAGGTATCTCTCTTTCGATTTGGCCGAGTTTGTCGTCCACGAAAACAAGAACAGTTATCGCTGGGATGGCGAAGCCTGGTTCGGCGGTGACATTAATCGCTTCGTTTTCAAATATGAGGGTGAAGGAGAGTTCGGCGGTGCGCTCGACGATCTGGAACTCTCCGGACTCTACTCCCGCGCGATATCCCCTTACTGGAATTTACAGGCCGGTGTCCGGTACGATGTCAAACCCGATCCCTCGCGGACCTATGCTGTGTTTGGCATCGAGGGCCTGGCACCCTATTGGTTTGAGATCACGGCAGCAGCCTTTGTTTCGAACAAGGGCGAAGTTCGAGGTCGCGTCGAAGGCTATTACGACCAGCGCATCACGCAGAAGCTCATATTTCAGCCGAGGTTTGAGGCAAATTTGTCGGCACAGACCATCCGCGAGCTTGGCGTTGGCGCGGGTCTCTCCAATCTCGAACTAGGAGCTCGTCTTCGCTATGAAATCAAGAAGGAGTTTGCGCCCTATATCGGTTTTGAATGGATCCGCCAATTTGGCGAATCGGCACGGTTCACCAGAGCCAATGGTGGACAAGTCTCCGATCCGCATTTCGTTATGGGCGTGCGGGTCTGGTTTTGAAATTCTGCGGCGGTGGCGACGTACTAGGGTCGCCGCGCACACAGTGGTGGAAGCTCAAGGTTTTTGTTTAATTGGAGCTAAGTCGTGAAAATCAAATATCTCATCGGCGCAGTTGCGCTCGGCATGTCCACCGCTACCTTTGCTGCCGAACCGGCGCCCGCACCGAACAAAGAGTGCTGTTGCTGCAAGAAAGACGAGCAAGGCAAAACGGCCTGCTGCAAGGACAAGGCTGAACAGCCTCGTCGTGATCACAAGGGCCACGACATGGGTGGCATGGATCGCCCATAAGTAACTCTAGCGGGAGGCAGGCGACGGCCTCCCGCCTCTAACATTAAGAGGAGTCTTTCATGAGAAAGCTATTATTTTTTGCGGCGCTTGTTGCAACACCTGCACTGGGCGCTTCCGAAATGGTCATGCATCGCGATCCCGGCTGTGGTTGCTGCCTAAAATGGGCAGCTCAGGTCAAAGCGGCGCTTGGCCGATCGGTTAAGGTTGTCGATAATGCAAACCGTGCTGCAATTCAGAAGAGGCTTGGCATAACATCATCGCTTCAATCGTGCCACACCGCGTTCATCGACGGTTTGGCTTTTGAGGGGCATGTCCCGATCGCCGACGTGAAGCGTGTTCTTGCGGCAAAGCCCAAGGGCGTGAGCGGGCTCGCGGTCGGCGGAATGCCACTAGGGTCGCCCGGAATGGAAGTGCCCGGGCAAAAGCCCCAAACCTATATTGTCTATTCTTTCGGTTCTGCAGGCCAGAAAATTTACGCGCGGCACTGAGTGAATCAGCGAATGACGATTAACTCCGACCCAAGGGCAACAGAGGGGTATGGCATGTCGGATGGCATGCCCATGAGAATGGACAATCGAGACCGGTCATCCTTTGAACGACTGTTGAGCTGGTTTGGCCGGTTGCACCTACTCAGCGTTCATTTTCCGACTGCGTTTTTTCCAGCGGCTTTGTTAGCGGCCGTCGCCGGTCGCAGGCGCGCCGCTTTTGCTGCTCTGGTTCCTATTTGCCACCGATGTCCCGGACTAGTCCGTCAGCGTTGCGGGTGCGAGCGGAAGATCGCGGTGCGGGAATGAGCACGGCACTCATATTGATGAGCTTTGCAATTGGGCTCGGGGATTTCTGGGTGCGGCACTAACACACGGAATGGACAATATGATGTTTTGAGGAGCACATGATGATAAACGAAAATGAGCAACACAGCCCGGGTCACATAGCGCATAGACCGACAATGTCTGCGCAACCTTACAAGATGCTTGCGCTGAACCTCGTCATAAGCTTGGCTATAATGTATTTTATGATGTTTACGATGATCGACTCGCTCGGAGAGTTTTATCAGAACATCAATTTTCTTTACATGGCGCTCGTAATGTGGGCTCCAATGGGATCCTTGATGCTGCTTATGATGAGCGGCATGTATCGAAACAAGAAATTGAATGTGACCCTTCACGGTGTCTTCTTGGCCATTTTCCTCATGTCCTTTGCCGCGATTCGAAATCAAGCGCTGGTTGGCGATCAGCAGTTTTTACGCTCGATGATCCCGCACCATTCGGGCGCTATCTTGATGTGCCGGGAAGCACAGATTTCCGATCCACGAGTCAGGGAACTATGCAAAAACATCATCCCTGCGCAGCGTCAGGAAATCGAAGAAATGAAGGCGATTCTGGCGGGCTGAATTCCGATAACAGAATATTATTGGGTTGGATTGCGTGTGAATAACTGCGGCAGGAAAATTCGCTTGTTTCCGGTAATCGATATTAAGTGGAGTGGTTGATGAAAAAGCTAGTCGTGAACCCATAAACGCGATTCCCAAGTCGGCGTAGTTCTGATTCAGGGTAGCGGCATGAGCCGCTATGATCTGACTGATGTTGAGTGGCGCGTGATCGGGCCGTTGCTGCCGAACAAGCCGAGGGGCGTGCGGCATGTCGATGACCGGCGGGTGCCGAACGGCATTTTCTGGATGCTACGCTCGGGCTCGGCGTGGCGTAACCTGCCAAAACGCTATGGGCCCAAGGCGACATGCTACAACCGCTTTGTGCGCTGGCGAAAGGCAGGCGTGTGGGACCGGCTGATGGATGCAATCACGGCAGCCTACGACGGCGACATCCAGATGATCGACAGCACTTCGATACGGGCGCACCAGCAAGCTCCGACCCCAAAAAGGGGTAACGGGATCATTGTTGCGGTCGTCGACCGGCAAGGCTTGCCGCTCCGGCTCGGCCTGACGCACCTGCTGCGCCGACGCTGCTCGATCAGCTCACACCGCGCACCATCGTGCTCGATGACAAAGCTACGACGGCAATGCAATCCGCGACCTGGTCGAGTGTCATGGCGCAGTGCCCAACATCCCGGCCAAGTCCAACCGGAAGTGGCGACCCTGCTTCTCGAAGACGCTCTATCGCGAACGCAATCAAGTCGAGCGCTTCTTCAGCAAGCTCAAGCACTTCCGCAGCATCGCAACCCGCTATGACAAGCTCGCCGAAAACTTCCTCGCCATGGTCGAACTCGCCTCAGTGCGCTTCGGGTTGCGCGCTTATAAGTCTACGGACTAGTCGATCTCGGATGTCAAGTGGCTTGCGAATTGATCGTCATCACGGGCTAGCAGGGCAAACGGCATATGATCATCAGCGACAATCGTGCCGAGTTTACCCGTAAGATTACAGCACGGTTAGGCGACGCTATAAACCACGCGCACACCCCCGCCGACCCTGCAATCAGCCGCAATTTCCGAGCCTTAAGGTGATGTCCGGTGGCGCCATTTTCAAGGACATCTGTTGGGCTAGGCGTTCGTTGCGCATTCATTGGCAAGCCGCCACGCGACGAGCAGGATTGCTGCAGTGCCCGGCGCGCCTACGAATTGTTTGAGCAAGCCTTACTGCAGCAAGAGCGAGTCGGCATTTGTCAATCGGCTGCTGGTTGCTATTCCTCACGCCGACCTCCGGGCTGATTTTTCTTCTGGCGAGTGCTCGGCCGAGCAAGAGGTTCGGCTCTCGCAGCCATGGCTGTTTCCTGCCACGGCCAATGCCCGTTGATTTCGACCCCCAGCGAAACGCTCAAAAATGTTCGTACGAGAATAAGGCCAGCGAGCACCAAGAGATCGTCGAGGCTTGGGTTGATCACGAGCGATTTCAAAATGTCGCCGGCCACCAGGAACTCGAGACCAAGCAGAATGCTCCGGCCCAAAACGGCACGGACAGGCTGGTAAGCGGCCTGAATACCACAGGCGCGCACGCGTGACACGAACAGAAAAATTGCGGTGATGGCACCAGCCAATATCGCCATCGTCCCGGCGAGTTCAAGCAACAACACCGCGAAACGAACGAACGTATCGAGGGCGGAATTTGCGGGCTCAATGATGGTCATACCACCCGACCTTGCGAATATTGTTCCAGCTGTCAGTGGTGTGACAGGCGACGCATTGATTGACCGGAGCGCGCTCTTTGGCCACGCGTTGTGACACCATTTTAAAGTGCATCATGAAGTGACTTGGCGGTGCCTTATGACATTCGGCGCATTGCCGTGAGTTGACCGAAGGATGCCGAAATGTGGTAATCTTCCAATCCGCAAGAGTGTGACAGCTCTTGCAGTCGTTGCCGAAAAGGCCCTGATGCGGATCGCGTGCTGCGTGACAGCTTGCGCATGACAGGGCATCGGTGCTTTTGGAAAATGCGGTCGGCGGCCGCGTACCCTCCACCTTGGGGGGGGTACGCCAGAGCGCGGGGTCAAGCAGCGCCACGTGATTCATGCGTGTGAGGCTCGCACCGCCGTCATGTTCGATATGACAGGTTGTGCATTGTTTCGCATTGGCATGAAATCGCGTCGATGCCTTTGTACCGAAATCCGTCCCGATATGGCAGGCAATGCATTTGACCGGCTCGACTCCCTTGTGCGGAGTATGGCATGTTTCGCACTTATTCTGAAATGAGGTGTGCGCTGGTGAAAGCGGTCCAGGGCTGACCAAAGATGTCCAGCCGGTGACGGCGCTGCTTCCGGTTGAGTGGGTTACGAGTGGAACGACGACGACGAGCAACGCCAACGCCAGCGCATAAATGACGTACAGAAGCCGCGCGCCTTTCATAACCAGCGAAATCCGAAATAATAGCCCGCCCATATGTGCAGAAGAAGCAGAGCATAGAGCAGCGTACTTGTCGCTATGTGGATGGTCCTCCAAGTTCCGAACAGGCGGGAGACCGCTCGTTCGGCGCGAACGGCATATTCGGTGTCGGCGAGAGCTTCGGCGCGGAGTCTGGCGTCTGCGAGATCATCTGGATCCAAGCTGTCGGATGCGGCAAAAAGAAATCGCCAGAGACCAAGACTCTTGTCGTTCCCGGCTTGCGACACCTCATCTTCTGCAGGAATTGCATCCAGGCCTAATTGTAGCTTTGCCAGCTCGGATTCGCGTGCCCGTATGGCCTTGGACAGCTGGATCAAAAAATAGCGGCCAATAAATCCGCTCCAGACGACGAGGATCGCGCTGCCAGTCAATGCGATGCCAAGCGGACTTTCGAATTTATGCGCCGCGTGAATCAGCGCCAGAATTGGCCCCAGCACACCAGCATATATGTGGATCGACAGCAATGTTCGCTTACTGATCCTTGGCTCAAGCCACCGTCCAAAAGGAGGAATTCGCCGGGCAGCGACATGGACAAGTGGAAGCAGCATCAGCAGCGCGGCTGCTATCCCAATCACGCTCCCAGACATACTGCCGGGGAAGCGTGGTGAGGCATGTAAGATAAAGCCGAGCGGGAATATCGTCAGGAACGCAAACAGCAGGGCCATCAGAATGTCGCTGCGCTCCCGCATCAGGCTTCTACCACGAGCGGGCCACGAACACATCGCGCCTGGCAGGCAAGAACATAGCCTTGCGCTTTATCGGCTTGATCGAGTCCGGTTTCGACATCCATAGCGACTTCGCCTTGGAGGAGGCGTGTCACGCAGACACCGCATTCACCGACCCGGCAGGAATATGGAATCTCGACTCCGGCTGTCTCGGCAGCTTCGAGAATAGTTTCGGTGGCATCGAGTGCCGCAGAGATGCCCGCCACAGAGAAGGTCACGGTTGTGGCAGCGATTTTGCTCCCGCTTGCTTTTGAGGAGGCGCTGGGCGGAACGGCGTTCGCTGTCATCGATTCTTCGGCCGCGACCTCGGCGGGATCGTCGACTGGCAGAGAGGCGGGGCCGAAAGCTTCGCTATAAATCTGCGCGTCGGGCACACCGATTTCGGTCAGAATATTGCGCATGGCGAGCATCATCGGCGGCGGTCCACACAGATGAATACGGCGTTTAGCGATTTCGGGGACGGCACTTTCGAGCAGTTCGCGGGTGATAGGGCCTTCTGCGCCGTGCCATACCGTTCCCGGCGTACGCTGCATGGAAGCGAAAACACGGAGATTTGCGTGGCGCCGCTCGAGTTGCTCGATCTCGGTTCTGAAGAGGAATTCCTCGGTCGACCGGGCGGCGTAAACGAAAAAAATGTCGCCGGCCCATGCCGTGTCGGTGAGAAAGCGGAGAACCGACATCATTGGTGTAATGCCGACTCCGCCTGCGATCAGCACAATGCTCTCGGCATCAGATCCAGTGAAGGTAAAGTGGCCGAACGGGCCTGCGATGCGGACAAGGTCGCCGCGTTTGACAATGTCGTGAAGGTGACGCGAGACCGTTCCCTGCGCCTCGCGCTTGACGGTGAGTTCAACATAGGCCCGCTGGGTGGGAGATGAAGCAATTGTATAAGACCGCTTGGCTTTTGTGCCGTCGTCGCTTTGAACTTCCACCTGAAGAAACTGGCCGGGAAGGAAGTCGAAAGGTAGACGTTCGCCGCTGGGCATGACCATTCTGAACGTCTTGACCGTTGGAGTTTCGGCAAAGATCTGTGCAATGCGCAAATCACCAGTCCACCTCTTGCGTTTTTCCGAACGAGCCGGGGACTGAAGACCCGGCTCGGTCGGATCAGTCTGCACAGACTTCGCAAATATGTGCGGGTCACTCTTGCCGACCGTCAGATTGATGTTGCCGTGGCACAGGCAGTTGTCAGACGGCTTGAGATCATTTCCGATGTTCAGCTTGCCTATGTTGAGGTGCAGGCCGCTGAGGCCGCCATCGGCGTCGCGCGGGAGCGCCTGACAATTGCTCAAGGCGTTGCAACCGAGGTTGGTCGCCGTGTCGCATCGGCGCGCGATCCGATCTTCGCTGGAACGCGGGCGCTGGCCAGAGTTGCCGAGGCCGAGGTCGACCTGGAGCTTGCCGTTCATGCGCGCGACGCAGCATTGGTTCGGTTGTCCCAATGGTGGGGCGGCAGTGCTGACGGGCTGATCGTCCCGATAGGGCAGTTTCTGGATCTTGCCCCCATTGCTGGACCGATGGAGCCATCCCCGACGATTTCTGCAATCTATCAGGCAGCGGGCGCACAGGCTGATGCAGCCATCGCCGTTCGACAGGCCGATTCCGTTCGCGATCTCACCCTCAGCGGGGGGCCACGCTTTATCGGCACGGGCGATGTTGGTTTTGTCTTCGGGGTTTCGGTGCCGCTCGGCGGAAGGCGACTTGCCGGGGCACGTGTGGCGGAAGCTCAGGCCGAAAGGCAGAGGGTGGATGCTGAACGGGAGGTCGAAATGTTCAACCTCCGACGCGCTATCACGCTTGCTGCCGAACGGGTCGAAAAAGCGCGGCACGAAGCTGACGCCATCCAGACTCAGGTGCTTCCCCTCGCTGAAAAAGCCTTGAGCGAAGTTCGTGTCGGCTATCAGCGTGGCTTCTTCAGCTTTGCCGATTTGGCCGCTGCGCAGACCGCCTCCGTCGATGCTGCCATGCGCACGGTCGACGCTGCACGCGAATATCATGAAGCAAAGGTTGAACTGGACCGCCTGACCGGTCGCTTCAGCAATTTGGCCGAGGAGGCATCACAATGAGACTTTTCCAACTGACGATTGCGGCGCTGTTCCTCTTCCCGCTGACGGCCTGCGGTGATGCCCCGGCTGAAAGCAGCGAGGCGGCCGAAGGCGCTGCTCCAGAGGAATATGAACGCGGTCCGCATAATGGGCGGATGCTGCGTGATGGCGATTTTGCGCTGGAAGTGACCATATTCGAAGACGGCGTGCCGCCGGAGTACCGCGTTTACGCCTATCGCGGCGACAAGCCGGTTGCGCCGCGCGATGTTGACCTGACCATCCAGCTCAAACGGCTCGACGGGGAGGTCAACACGTTCAAGTTTGCCGCTGAACAGGATTACCTGCGCGGCGACGGCGTGGTGATCGAACCACACAGCTTTGACGTTACCGTCGCCGCACGTGAAGGCGGACGCCGCCATCGTTGGGAATATGCCTCATACGAGGGCCGGGTGACCTTCCCCAAGCAGGCCGCCGAGGCCGCTGGGATAACCATCGAACGCGTTGGCCCGGCCAGCCTGTCCGAAACGATCGAAATCATCGGCTATGTTGAGTTGGAGCCTTCCGCCACATCCAATGTGGGTGCGAAATTTCCGGGCCGGGTGGTCAGTGCCGGGCCAAATGTGGGGGATTCCGTCCGGGCGGGACAAGTGCTTGCGCGGGTCGAAAGCGCCGAGAGCATGCAAATCTATGCGATCACCGCACCAGTCAGCGGAGTGATTGTAGAGCGGCGCACCAATGTCGGTGATGTTGCCGGAAGTGATCCGATCTACGTGATCGCCGACCCCAATCGGACGCGCGCGGTGTTCCCCATTTTCCCGCGCGATATGGAACGGGTGCGCGCAGGGCAGCAAATCCAGCTTGGCCTGCTTGAAGGTGATCGTTCGGTGACGTCGCGCTTGGGCAGTTTCCTGCCCGGTGCTGACGCGGCCACCGGGGCGCTGCTCGCACGTGCGAGCCTGCCCAATCGCGACGGGTTCTGGAGACCCGGAATGCGGGTGCGCGGGGTGGTGACGGTCCAGAGCAGGCAGGTGCCGCTGGCGGTGCGGACCGAAGCATTGCAGGCGTTCCGCGACTTCACCGTCGTGTTCGCGCAGGTGGGCAACACTTACGAAGTGCGGATGCTCGAACTGGGCACGCGCGGGCCGGAATGGACCGAAGTGCTGGGCGGGATCAAGCCGGGGCAGGCCTATGTCACCAAGGGCAGCTACGTCATCAAGGCCGACATCGAAAAAGCCGGCGCAAGCCACGATCACTGAGGAGCGACACCATGCTTGAGAATATCATCAGGCTGTCGATCCGGCAGCGATGGACGGTTATTGTTGTGGCGCTGCTGATTGCAGGGCTGGGGGTCTACAATTTCGGGCGGCTGAAGATCGACGCCGTGCCCGACATCACCAATGTACAGGTACAGGTCAACACCGCGGCGCCGGGCTTCTCGCCCTTGGAGGCGGAACAGCGCATCACCTTGCCGATCGAAACCGCTTTAGCCGGCCTTCCAGGGCTGGACTACACGCGTTCCGTTTCGCGCGCTGGCCTGAGCCAGGTCACCGTGGTGTTCGATGACGGGACCGACATTTATTTCGCCCGGCAACTGGTCAATGAACGCCTGCAAGGTGTGGCTGGAAACTTGCCTCCCGGAATGGAGCCGGCGCTTGGTCCGATCGCGACCGGGTTGGGCGAAATCTTCATGTATACGCTCGAATCCAAACCGGGCGCGCGCAAGGATGATGGGACACCTTATACGGCGGCGGATCTGCGCACCTTGCACGATTGGGTGGTGCGGCCGCAATTGCGCAACGTTCCCGGTGTTACCGAAGTCAATTCGGTTGGCGGTTATCGCCGCCAATATGTGATTGCGCCGATCCCGGCGCGCCTGTCGGGCTTCGGCCTGACCGTGGCCGATCTGACGAAGGCGCTGGAAAGCAACAATGCCAGCGTCGGTGCGGGCTATGTTGAGCGGTCGGGCGCACAATCGGTGATCCGGGTGCCGGGTAATGCAACCGGAGAAGCGGATCTATCGGGCATCATCGTCGCCTTTCGTGCCGGCACCCCTGTACGCATCGCCGATGTCGCCGATGTCTCCATCGGTTCGGAAATCCGACAGGGCGCCGCCACCAAGGACGGGCGCGAGGTGGTGCTGGGCACGATTTATATGCTGGTCGGCGAGAACCCGCGCAATGTGAGCGTGGCAGTGGCCGAGCAACTAAAGGTCGTGAATCAATCGCTTCCCACAGGAGTGTCTGCGGTCACCGTCTATGACCGCTCAGTGCTGGTGGAAGCCACGATCGGGACAGTCGAGAAGAACCTTGCCGAAGGCGCGATGCTGGTGATCGTGGTGCTGTTTGCCCTGCTGGGCAATATCCGCGCGGCTCTGATCACGGCAGCGGTCATTCCGATCACCTTCCTGATGACGATTACAGGCATGGTCGAAGGCGGCTTGTCGGGCAATCTGATGAGCCTTGGTGCGCTCGATTTCGGGCTGATTGTCGATGGCGCAGTCATCATCGTGGAAAATTGTCTGCGCCGCTTTGGTGAGGCCCAGCACAGCCTTGGCCGCCTGCTGAACCGCCAGGAACGGTTCAGCCTTGCCGCCAGTGCTTCGGCGGAAGTCGTCAGGCCGAGCCTGTTCGGCATTGCCATCATCACCATCGTTTACCTGCCGATCTTTGCGTTGACCGGGGTGGAGGGCAAGACGTTCCATCCGATGGCGATAACCGTTGTGCTGGCGCTCACGGCAGCAGCTCTGCTGTCGCTCACCCTCGTGCCCGCCGCCGTGGCAACGTTTGTCACCGGCAAAGTTGAGGAGAAGGAAAGCCGCGTGATGCGCGGTGCCAACCGGGCCTATGCTCCGTTGCTCGATTGGGCCTTGCGCGCCCGCGTCACCGTGCTGGTGATCGCTGGCGCTCTGGTGGTGCTGAGCGGGGTGGCAGCCACAAGGCTGGGCTCGGAGTTCATCCCCAACCTCGATGAAGGAGACATCGCGTTGCATGCCTTGCGCATTCCGGGCACCAGCCTGACGCAGGCTGTGCAGATGCAGACCGCACTGGAAAACCGCATCAAGCTGTTTCCGGAAGTCAGCCTGGTGTTCGCCAAGATCGGGACTGCCGACGTGGCAACTGATGCGGTCCCGCCCAGCGTGGCCGACACCTTCATCATCATGAAACCGCGTGACGAATGGCCCGATCCGCGTAAGCCCAAAGCACAATTGGTTGCCGAGATGAACGAGGCAATCCAGCGTGACGTGCCGGGTTCGCGGTATGAATTCATCCAGCCCATCCAGATGCGGTTCAACGAACTGATCGCAGGCGTTCGGTCCGATGTTGCGATCAAGATCGTAGGCGATGATCTCGACGAATTGTCAGCAGCGGCCGACCGTGTGGTTGGCATTGTTTCGAGCATCGATGGCGCGGAAGATGTGCAGGCGGAACAGGTGACCGGCTTGCCCTTTGTTGAGATTGTCCCTGACCGGGCGCGCCTCAGCCAGTTGGGCCTCAATGTCAGCGCGGTGCAGGAAGTGGTGGCCGCAGCCACTGCGGGTGCCAACGCGGGTCAGATTTTCGAAGGCGACCGACGGTTCGACATCGTCGTGCGCCTGTCAGAAGACCTGCGGCAGGATCGCACGGTGCTGGAACGCCTGCCGATCCCGCTACCTGGTGGCGGCATTGCGGGTGGGGCGGTGCAGACTGTGCCGCTATCCGAAGTCGCAACGATCACCGACATCACCGGGCCTAACCAGATCAGCCGCGAAAATGGCAAACGGCGCGCGGTTGTCACGGTCAATGTGCGTGAGCGCGATTTGGGGTCGTTCATTGCCGAAGTCCAGCAGGTGGTGGCGCGCGATGCCGAGCTGCCCGAGGGCTATTGGGTTGAATATGGCGGCACCTTCGAACAGCTCGAATCCGCAACCCAGCGCTTGCAGATCGTGGTGCCGATCACCCTGCTGCTGATTCTGGGTCTGCTGTTTGCGCTCTTCGGTTCCCTGCGCGATGCGGCCATCGTGTTCTCCGGCGTTCCGCTGGCGCTCACGGGCGGCGTGGCAGCGCTGCTGCTGCGCGGCATACCCTTCTCGATCTCGGCCGGAGTGGGCTTTATCGCGCTTTCGGGCGTGGCGGTGCTCAATGGCGTGGTGATGCTCAGCTTCATCAAGCAATTGCGCGAGGAGGGCCGCAGCCTTGAAGATGCCATCCGCGAAGGGGCGCTGACGCGATTACGGCCCGTGCTGATGACGGCGCTTGTGGCGTCACTCGGCTTTGTGCCGATGGCGCTGAATGTGGGGATCGGCTCGGAAGTGCAGCGGCCGCTGGCCAGTGTGGTTATCGGCGGGATTGTCTCGTCAACCATCCTGACCCTGGTGGTGCTGCCTGCGCTTTACGGGCTGATCCATGCAAAGAAGACCAGTGAGTCTGACAATCCAAAGCCAGCTTGGCGGGATCGTTTCCGCCGCCGTCCCGCCGGTCAATAATCAGGATACCACGCCATGATCGCTAGATTATCGCCAACCTCTCTAGCCTTGCGACGCTGGATCATATTTTCCTTCCTGGCGCTGGCCATGCTGCTGCTCGTGTCGGTGGATGCCTATGCCCACAATGTCGCCGAAGGGGACAAGGGTTATATCCAGGAAAGCAGCGGGGTGTTGTTCTTCCCGTTCTTGTATCTCGGGGCCAAACACATGGTCACCGGGTACGATCACCTGCTGTTCCTTTTTGGGGTGATTTTCTTCCTTTATCGGATGAAGGACGTTGGCATCTATGTGACCCTGTTCGCGATCGGTCACTCCACCACGCTACTGTTTGGCGTGCTGACCGGGATCAGCGCCAACGCGTATTTGATCGACGCGATTATCGGTCTGTCGGTGGTCTACAAGGCGCTCGACAACCTCGGTGCCTACCAGCGCTGGTTCGGTGTTCAGCCCAATACGAAGGCTGCGACCTTGGTGTTCGGGTTCTTCCATGGGTTCGGCCTCGCCACCAAGATCATCGAGTTTGAAATTTCGCAAGATGGCCTCATCCCCAATCTAATTGCGTTCAATATAGGGGTGGAGATTGGCCAGTTGCTGGCGCTTGGCGCGATCCTGATTGTGATGGGATATTGGCGCCGTACCGCCAGTTTCATGCGCCATGCCTTTGCCGCCAACACCTTGCTGATGACCGCCGGGTTCGTGCTGGTCGGTTATCAATTGGCCGGTTTTGCCGCCAGCTGATCCACCAATCCCAGGAGCGATTTATGTTCAATTCCCAACGTCCGAAGATGGAAGACCTTCCCAGCAATCGCCAATTGATGGGTGCCACTGCGTTCGCCATGGCGGCTTCAGCCGTGATCCTGACTACCATCGTGCTACCGTCCGAATATGCGATTGACCCCACCGGGATCGGCCAGGCGCTGAACCTGACACAGATGGGCGAGATCAAGGCGCAGTTGGCACGGGAGGCGGCAAACGACGCTGCTGCAACAGCCTCAGCGACTACCGCTGCTGCCCTTCCGGCAGCGCAGGTTGCGGATGCTCAGGCGGCTGAAGATGCGCCTACTGCCGCAGCGCGGTCCGAAACCATGCAGGTTACACTGGCGCCAGGCGAGGGGGCAGAGATCAAGGCGGTGATGCAGAAGGGCGCCCGGATCGCGTTCAACTGGTCCGTCGCTGGCGGCCATGTTAATTTCGACACCCACGCGGACGCTCCGGGGATCTCCTATCACGGCTATGAAAAGGGTCAACAATCGACCGGCCAACAGAGTGAACTCGTCGCTGCCTTTGATGGTAAGCACGGTTGGTTCTGGCGCAACCGTTCGGCAGGAACCGTAACCGTCACCCTGCGGGTCGACGGTGAATTCAGCGAATTGAAAAGGGTCGTCTGAGCGCACCATGTTGACGGTTCTGGCCAATCGCACCTATCGCAACTTGTTTCTGGCGCAGGTGATTGCTCTGATTGGCACCGGGCTGGCCACGGTCGCGTTGGGACTGCTGGCATTTGAAATTGCAGGCGCGGACAGCGGCGCGGTGCTGGGCACGGCGATGGCGATCAAGATGGTCGCCTATATCGGCGTTGCACCTGTGGTCGGTGCCTTTGCCTCGCGCCTGCCCCGGCGAGGCTTTCTGGTGGCGATGGACGTCGTGCGCGGGCTGGCGGCGTTGGCCCTGCCGTTTGTCGATCAGGTCTGGCAAATCTACGTTCTGATTTTCGTGCTGCAATCCGCATCGGCAGGGTTTACCCCGACCTTTCAGGCGACCATTCCCGACATCCTGCCCGACGAGAAGGACTATACACGAGCCCTCTCGCTATCACGGATGGCCTATGATCTGGAGAGTCTGCTCAGCCCGATCCTTGCTGCCGTTTTGCTGACGGTGATCAACTTTCACTGGCTGTTTGGCGGAACGTCGATCGGCTTTGCCATTTCTGCGCTATTAGTGCTGTCCGTCGTCCTGCCGCGTTCAACTGCCGCTCCGCCAAGCGGGGGCATATACGACAAGACCACCCGCGGCATCCGCATCTATCTCAAGACCCCGCGATTGCGCGGGTTGCTGGCGATCACTTTGGCTGCGGCTGCTGCCAGCGCGATGGTCATCGTCAATACTCCCGTGCTGGTGCAAGCTGCCCTTGGCCTCGGTCAGCGCGAAGTTGCGCTGACGCTTGCGGCTTTTGGCGGCGGATCAATGCTGAGCGCGCTGATCCTGCCCCGCCTTCTTGACCGGATTTCCGATCGCTGGGTTATGCTGGCCGGTTCGGCGGCATTGGTCGTGGTATTGGCGGCGTTGGCAGCATTCTGGGGTACCCATTTGCGCCCGGCCTATTGGGGCTTCATGCTGGTTGCGTGGGTTTTGCTCGGCATCGGCTATTCCGCCACGGTCACGCCGGGCGGTAGGTTGCTGCGGCGATCCTCTGCCAGCGAAGACCGACCGGCGCTGTTTGCCGCGCAATTTGCATTGAGCCACGTATGCTGGCTGATCGCCTATCCGCTCGCTGGACAGGTTGGAGCACTGGTCGGGTTCGGCGCGGCGTTTGCGGTTTGCGCTGCACTGGCGGCATTCGGCTTGGGGATTTCCATATTAATCTGGCCATCGGCGGATCCCGAAGTGGTTGATCACGCGCACGCCGATTTACCTTTCAATCATCCGCATCTCATGAATGAACACGCCGGTGGGGAAGCCCATCACGCTTTTGTTATTGACGATCTCCATTCAGCTTGGCCTGGCCGCTAATGGCTCTAATCGCTCATTGAATGGTACACATGTAGGCCGTCCAGTTCGCTATGCCGATCATAATCAGGTTGTTAGTCAGTAAGAATAAACCGAGCCGCGCATTGCTGTAACCGCCGACACAGGTGCATCTGAGTTCGAGCTGGTCGATAAAGACCGCCTTGAATACCGAGATCGTACCAATTGTGCCGAAGAACAGCGTCGCGAGATCTAATCCAATGGCATTGGCTCGAAACCATCAGCACACCGGGCAGACCCGCGGCAACAGGATAAAGTATGCCCGCCGCCGCCCGCTTGGCCAGCTTCCGTGAAATCGTTCAGCTCTCAAAGATGTTCGGCGCCCGAACCATGTAAGCACATCAGGCTACGAATTGGCCTCATCTGTTCATTCTCCAAGACATTTTCGCTCACTGGAAAAGAGGAGGGGGAGGGGATGTGTGCCCGGGTGATTGCCGGGTGCACATCAGGAGTGACGACGATGCTTATTCCCTTTTCCCGGCTCTATCTGAGCGATGCCAATGTGCGCAAAACGCGCAGCGAAGAAGACGATATCCAGCTTTCCGCCGACATCGAAGCGCGCGGCCTTTTGCAGAACCTGCTGGTCACCAAGAGCAAGAAGCGCGGCAAGTTTGCCGTCATCGCCGGTGGTCGCCGGTTGCGGGCCATCGAGATGATCGTCACGCGCGGTGCCTGGGCCCCCGACACCGAGATCGAATGCAAGCTGCTTGAGGGCAGCGAAGAGGAAGCTGGCGAGGCCTCGCTTGCCGAAAACTTCCAGCGCGTCGGGATGTCACCGGCTGAGGAATGCCGCGCCTTCCAGCACTTCATCAAGGAAGGCAGCGATGTTGCCGCGGTCGCCAAACGCTTCGGTCTAACCCAGCGCTTCGTGGAAGGCCGCTTGCGGCTTGCCAACCTCGCCGAGCCGATCTTCGAAGCACTCGCCAAGGGCGATGTCACCCTCGAGATCGCCAAGGCTTACGCCGCGACCGACCAGTACGAGGTTCAGCTGCGGGTCTTTGAGCAGATGCGCTACGCCTATAACCCAAGCGCCGATGCCATCCGGCGTATGGTGGCGAGCGGTTCCATGCGCGGCAATGACCCAATCGCGCTGCTGATCGGCGAAGATGCCTATGTGGCCGCCGGGGGCAAGATCGAGCGCGACCTCTTCAGCGAGGCGGCGGATGATCGCTGGATCGACATCGAAATCGCCCACAGGCTTGCGGCCGAGAAGATGGAAGCCGAAGCCCAGCGGATCGCTGCTGAAACGGGCCTTGCATGGATCAGCCCGGTGGCGTCGACCAATTCATGGCAGGCGCGCAGCGAAATGGGCGTCAATGCTGTCCGGCTGCCGCCCGCGCCGCTGTCCGAAGAAGCACGAGCCCGAATTGACGCGATCGATGCCCGCATGGAAGAAATCAGCGAGATCATCGACGAAGGCCATGAAGGCGGTGAGGCCGATTTCGGGCAGCTCGAGGCCGAGTATGAGCATCTCGATGCTGAGCGCAGTGACCTCAATAACCCGGTGCGCGAACTGCCCGAAGAATGGCGCGGTGAGGCCGGACGGTTCCTCGTTCTCACCACCCGCGGCGAAATGGTGCTCGAGGCCGACTACTACAGCGAAAAGCGCCTGTCGTTCGAGACCGATGAAAATGGCAAGGTGACAGCGACGGCCGAAGAGCCGGTGTCAGGTTCCACCAAGCGCGGCAGCGCTGCACCTTCCAGGCCCGAGGCAGTTGCGCCTGGCACGGAAAAGCCGATCAGCGCCCGCCTGTTCGACGAGCTTGCCGTGCAGCGCCGCAATATCCTGTCGGCATCGCTGCTCACCGATGCGGGGCTTGCGCTCGACTTCGCCATCTTCGCGCTGGCTGACAGCCGCAGCTATGAAAGCCGGGGAACCTCGATCAAGGGCGGGCGCCCCAGCGATCCGGCGACCGGAGAACTTTCGCAGTCCACAGCCGAAGGGATTCTCGCCGAAGCTGAGGGCGCGCTCGACAAGGCATGGCAGGAAGATGGCTGTGCAGCCCAGCGCTTCATTGCCTTCCGCGAACTTGCCGACGAAGCCAAGGCGGCGTGGCTCGCCTATGCGGTGGCCATCTCGCTCGAAGCCAAGAAGGGCTATGGTTCGGAATACCATCCGATCCATGCTGTCATTGGCAGTATGCTCGACATCGACGTTGCAGCGATGTGGCGCCCGACAGCCGAGAATTTCTTCGACCGAGTCAGCAAGACCTCGTGTCTTGCTGCACTGACCGAAGTCGGCGGCAGCGATCTTGCGGCGCGCTATGCCGCATCGAAGAAGGCTGACCTTGCCAAGACCTGCGAGACAATCTTCGCCGGCAAGGCGATCGTTGAACAGGACGTCAAGGAAGCAGCGCTGGCCTGGCTCCCCGAAGGGATGAAGTTCACGATTGGTGCCAATCCCGCTGATCCGGTCATCCCGGACACCGACGAAAGCGACCCTGTCGCCGACGTCTGCGATGGCGATGACGGTGAAGCCGACAGCGAGGCCGACGAGCTTATCAATGACCATCAACCTGAAGTCGCCTGTGAAGAAGCGGCGGTAGCCGCCTGAGGCGGCAAATCACCCCTCCTGATGACCTGGCCCGGCCACTCGCCTGAGTGAGCTGGGCCTCTTTTTGTTGAGGAGCAGGCCAATGCGCCAAAGACCCAAGCGCGACGTCGCGCAGGAAATCACCAATCTGATCATCGCTACAATCGAGGCCGGAACGCTGCCCTGGCGCCGGCCCTGGAAGAAGACTGGGATGGGCGGAGCGCCGCTGCGCGCGGCAGGCGTCCCTTACACAGGGATCAACCGCCTCTATCTTTGGGCGGTCGCCGACCATTATGGTTATGGCTCGCGCTACTGGATGACCTGGCGGCAAGCCATCGAGCTTGGCGGAAAGGTGCGCAAGGGCGAGACCGCCGAGCCGAGCATCTACTTCAACAGCACGAAGAAGACTGCGATCGACCAGGCGACCGGCGAGGAATCCTCGAAAACAATCCGGTTCATGCGCGCCTACAGTGTGTTCAACGCATCGCAAATCGACGGGCTGCCGCCGCATTTCTATCCGAGCCCGGTGCCTGAAGCGCCGCCGACGCCCTCGCAGAAGGCCGCTGCCATCGAGCGCTTCTTCTCACCCGTTCCGGCTGACATACGCCTCGGCGGAGACCGCGCGTTCTACTCGCCGGGCGCTGATTATATTCAGCTTCCGCACCCCAATGTCTTCAACACCGAAGACGGGTTCGTGGCGACGAAAGCGCATGAACTCGGGCATTGGTCGGGCCATGCCTCGCGGCTCGCCCGCGAGTTTGGCAAGCGTTTCGGCGACAAGGCATACGCTTTCGAGGAGCTGGTGGCCGAGCAGGTGAGTGCGCGCATTTGCTATGAATTGGGTCTGCCGGCAGACCTTCACGAAAGCCATGCCAGCTACGTCTCGCACTGGCTGGAGATCCTCAAGGCCGACAAGACGGCGATCATCACCGCAGCCGCGAAGGCCGATCAGGCGTTCAACCATCTTGCGGCCTATTCGGGCTTCCAGAGCGAACCTGCCGGCGAAGAGGGGGAGGAAGCCGATGAGACGGCGCCAGTTCCGGCTTTTGCTTGAGCCGGCACCGCAGGAGGTCGTTTGCCTCACCCAGCTTCACCGTTATGCGGGCGATGTTGCAGGCCGGAGGAGGGCGCCGATCGGCGAGGAGCTGGACCAGCATATCGCAGGCCTGTTCCCCCAGAGGGACCCGCGCCAGGTGCTGGACGGCCTTCTCGGCAAGGGGGGCGTCGGTTGGTCGCTTGGCACAGTTCCGGGTCAAGGCCGATCGCTCATCATCCAGACAACCGAGGCGGGCGTTGCGGTCTCGGCAATAGCGAGGATCCTCGAACAGATTGCGCCAGGGGCGCTCCTGCGACCGATGATCTACGAGCCGTTGCTGCTGGAGAACCCGAGCGAGCACTGCGGCAGCCTGCATTGAGGAAAGGGGGATGGGGCCATTGCATCTTGCAATGGAAAGGAAGCCTCATGTCCTGCGACATTGATTACCGTTACCGCCGCGCACTCCAGCCCGATGGGCTGACGACCTTCGAAAATGCGCTGCGAGCATTGAACGAGGCCGTGGATGATGTCCGTCTGGCAGGCCGGCAGGCCGCAACCTGTCCGGCAGTGCTGCTGCTGACGCGCCACCTTCAACGCATTGCTGACGGAAGGCCGACCGAATGTGAGGCAGACGACCAGGCTCTGCGGTCCCAATGCATTGAACGCCTTGCCGAGCTCAAACACAGGCCTGCGATCATTGCGCTGGTCAAACGCGGGATCGACTATCGTCCCGAAGAACTGCGCCACTACCGGCGCGAGGGCACGCGGGCGCTGCGCCAGATCGCAGCAGGGATCGGGCTCGAGCACGCCGATTATCGCATCAGCTATTACACCTCACAGGAACAGCTCGCGGGCGAGCATGTGCTGGAAGCCGACGGGATCTACGTCCGGATCAGCCCGGAAAGGTTCGGCGAGCCGGGTCTCGCCTGGCGCAACCCGTTCTGGAAACCGCCTGGCGCGGTGATGCGCAAAGCGCCGATCACCGCCCTTGCAGACATTCCCGCACTCACGGCGCGGATCGCGCGCGAATTGAAGATCGCACCTCCGGCGCAGCCGGGGCTCATCTGAAGGAGAACACGCATGGGCTGGCTTTACATGCACCGTGCCGGAATGGGGGGCTTCGACACTCCCAAGGCCTATCTTGACAATCAGCTCACATGGGAGCGCGAGAATGAAGAAACCGGCACCTTCGAAGGATGCCGGGTCATCAGAAGCGTGTCCACAACCGGTGCCTACTACGCGGCTGTCCAGCGCTATGGACCGAACAACCAGACCCACGCCATCTCCGCGGTGATCTGTCTGGTCCGCTGGAACCCCAAGGCAGCCGACGGCCTCCTGTTCGGCTACAAGGACATGGATGAAAATTCAGGACCGGTGGAGGCCGGGTGCCCCAGAAGTGTCCTGGAGGAGTTGGGGCCAACCAGTCATCCTTATGCCCTCGACTGGCGCAACCGGTGCTACCGCCAGCTCCGGCTCAAGGAACGCAAGATCGCCGATGGCGACATGATCCGGCTGCCTGAACCGATGAAGTTCACCGACGGGAGCGAACACGCCGAATTCAGGGTGACAAAGCGCGGCGCGAAGATTGAACTCAGCACGCCCGATGGCCGAGGCCGGTTCCGCATCAGCAGATTGATGGAGCGCCGGTTCGAAGTCGTGCCCCCCAAGCGTGCGCCGCGCACATTCTTCCCGGCAACGCCGTAACGCTCGGGAGGTAACCCATGCTGCTTCAGAGCCTCGATCCCCGAAGGGCGATCCTGTGCGGACGCGCAAATGCTGAGCGCCTCGCCATCCGGATGACCGCAAATTCCGGGCAGAGCCATGCCGTGGTGAGGACGGACAGCAAGCTCCAGCCCTTCTGCGTTCTGCCGTCAGAAGAGGGTCTTCCCGGTGCGATCGAGCTTCAGGTTGTTGTCCTGTAGGCTGCTCTCGGAAAAATGGGGCTCTTGCCCTTCATCACTTGTTCACGGTTGCAATTGTACCAATACCAGTACAATGTTCCGGGAAAGGATGAAGCCATGGATGTTATCACCTACTCAGAAGCGCGCGCCAATCTGAAAGGCATTATGGATCAAGTGGTCAGTGACCGGACACATGTCGTGGTCACGCGCCAGAAGGCAGAGTCGATCGTGATGGTCTCGCTCGAAGATTGGAACGCGATCGAGGAGACCATGTACCTCCTTTCGAACCGCACCAATTCCGACCGCCTAAGGCAGTCGATCGAGCAACTGGATGGTCAAGGCGGCAATGAGCGCGGGCTGATCGAGCCTTGAAGCTGGTCTTTGCTGACAATGCCTGGGAGGATTATCTTCACTGGCAGCAAGCCGATGACAAGGTTCTCACCCGGCTCAACGATCTCATCAAGGAATGCCAGCGAACGCCTTTCAAAGGAACCGGAAAGCCTGAGCCTCTCAAGGGCTCCCTGGCAGGCTGGTGGTCGCGGCGGATCACCAAAGAAGACCGTCTGGTCTATCGCGTTACTGGCAAAGGAAACGAGCAACAGCTAGAGATTGCACAATGCCGGTTTCACTATTGAACTGAGGCTCTTGCATGGAATCCCATCGCGATGCGGAAGATGGCGCGCGTGACCCGCGCAAACTGATAGCGCTGCTGGGCACAACCGGCGATGAATTCGCACGTACGCTCGGTCTCGACAAAGATGATCCCCGCCGCATGGAATCAGATGACATTCAGCGCCGCATCGGGTCGATGATAGAAGTACTCAGCAAGGTGGAGCCGCGTTTCGGTTCTGTCATCATGGCCTATGCCTGGTACCGTTCTGAGGCGCTTTCCGGTTTTTCAGGCCAGACTGCGATGGAGCTTGTGCGCTGCGACCGCGTGCAGGACGTGCTGACTTATATTGATGCCGTGAACGCAGGCGTGCATGCCTAGGCATGGCGATGTCGCCGAAATGTCTATTCTTCGATCATCCCTCCGAGGCCGGGATCGAGATACCACGATGGGCCTTCGGTAAAGTCGGCATTGCGGGCAGGAACCGGGCCATCAGGCTCTGACAAGACGTAAGGGTTGACCATCGGCGCAGGGTGCTGGCCCGAGCGCAGAATGTGCCCCGACATCTGGCACCGCGGCCCGAGGAGTTCGAAGAGCCATTCGAGATCGTCGAGCATCTGGACAACCCCGCGCCCTGCCAGCGCATAGTAGAGGCAGCGCTGATAGTCATCGCAATGGCAGGACAGGATCTGCATCAGCCGAGCCTTGGCCTTGGGCAGGCCCTGAAACACGCCCTGCAAGGTCTCATAAAGCTCGCGCGCCGAGTAATAGGCATCGAACGGCTCCACTCCGATCGAGGCATTGGCGAGCATGCGCTTGGTTGGACGGCAATTCGGATCAAGTGCCGCGTCGCGCAGCGTGACATCGAGGTCGAACTTGCCGATATCAAAGACCTTGTTCATTATTCATGGGCTCCTGCAGATTATGAACATATCGTGAACAAAAGACAGGGTCAAGGCGTCATCACGCATGTGGCTGGTAGGTAAGGACACCACAGGAAAGACCGGCAGGGTCGCTATCAGTGACGAGCTGAAGGCTGCGCTGGTGCGGTGGTATACAGGCCGAGGCAGCGAGGCCGACCACCGCGCTTGCGTCTCACTGGTCTCCACCGCTCGGGAGAACCACAAGTGGATCGCCTGCGATTGCCTTGGGGCAGAACATCCGCCGCCGCTGATGAGCGCGGCGTATCTCAGTTTTCAGGAAACCTATTACCTCAGGCGTCTTACTTCGCGGCCAGGCCACGATTCAGGTTGCCCGTTTCATCTGCCGCAGGCGCCACCGCGCATCCGCGAGTCCGTGAAGGATTCGCTCTATGCCATCGGCCTGCCAAAAGGCCTGTTCAGTGCTCACCAGAAGGCACCGGAGAAGCTTGCACAGAGGCCAGAGGACATAGAGCCTGACGATCGCTCACGCGGTGTCGCCATCCCGCGCCTCGGCAAGCTGCTCTGGTTGTTGCTCGAGCGAGCAGGATCGAACATCCTGCGCGAATTACCGCCCAGTGGCAGGCGCGCAGGCTCGATCAGCGAAGAAATGCGCCACCTCAAGCGCGCCGCTCAGGGCCTCGAGATCGCGCCGGGCATCCGGCTGTCGGATCATCTCTACACCAACGCCATCGATTACGAGAAACGGCGGGTCCATGCCCGATTGCGGGCTGCCGCCGAGACCTGGCCGCCCGAGTTTGCACCGCAGGCCTTTCTGCTTCTCGAAGCGAGCGAGGTCACATCGAGCGAGGTGGTGACGGGGCTCGGAACTGTCGAAATACGCAATCGCATCCAGCACACTGGGATCATCCGGGCCGAGGTCGAGCCACCCTTTCTCGTGCTGGCCGTCGTCGGCGAGCATAGTCGGCGCGAAGGATACCTGGCGCTGCGCGCCTATGCCCAGCCTGTCTTCAGCGGAAACCAGTTCGTGCCCGCCGAGCGCGACCATGATCGCGACGTGCTGCGCGCACTCCAACAGGCCCAGTATGAATTGCGCCGCCTCGGTGTCAGGATGGCAGTCAAGAAGGTCCTCTTTGACATCACGCTGGCTGCGGGGTCGGCGAGGCCGGATTTCCTGGTGGCGCTGCTCGATGAGCATAGCGGGGTGGAGTGCAAGTTCGCGCTCCAGATCCTGCAGTCGGATGATGCTGACTATCTTGAGCTGCGCAGCATCGAGCGCGAGCGTCTCGGTCAGGCCGGGCTTGTCGTATCCATGGCCGTCAGCAGCGTGACGCCTGAGGCAATTATCAGCGAAGCCCGCCGCATTCTCGAGTGAAGGGGAGGGGGAGGATGTGAGCGAACCTGAAGAAGGAGAGTTCGCTCATGACATGCTTTGCTCCGTCGCCGCGCCCATCGACATCGATCTGGGGTGCTGTCCAACAGGCCGATCAGCTTGGCCCCGGGCTTTGGTCGGTGATGACCGCCAGCCACGGCGGCATCATTCTGTCCGATCAGAGACAGGCCGCCATGCCGTCGGCGCTACAGATCGAGGGAGGGTCCTACGAAGAAGACTGCGATTGGTCGCTCCCGATCCTTGCCTTTTCCAGCGAGCTTGATGGGCAGGGCTCCTGCTCCGCAGGCTTTCTGCAGCTTGCCCGCGATACCGCCAAATGTTGGCATCCGGACCGCTTCAGCGCCTTTACCGGCGAGGCCGTCGAGGAGAATGCCTCCACGATCCTGCGGACGCGTAAGGCCTACATCGCCGCGATCGGCGAATTCTGCGTCACCAGCGCCTGGGGCGATTGGGCTGAATGGGTGCCGGAAGGCAAAGTCGGCGTGATTGCCCGCCAAGTCGCCTGCGTCGATCACCTTGGCCGGCCAACTTATGGCGAGGCCGAAGTCTGCGCGCTCATCGCCAAGGACCTCTACGCTGCGCGCGGCGAGGTCACGGCACTGCGCGATACGGTGCACGAGATCATCCCGATGCCAGAGGCTCTGCGGCCCAAACGAGTGGGCTGATCGATGCCATCGAAATGGGCTTCGTTCGGCAGAAGTTCTAGACTTTGCCATGTAGTCATCTTATATGACCAGTCATCACACATGACTATAGGAGTGTCAGATGCGAGCTGAAACCTACGGCGCAGCAGACTTCAAGGCCAATTGCCTTGCAATCCTGGACCGACTGGCACGCCGCGATCTCGATCAAGTGACCATTACCAAACGAGGTCACGCCGTCGCGGTGTTGACGCCGCCGCCCAGCATGGCCGACGCCGTTAAAACGCTGCACGGTTTTATGTCTGGCTCCGTGAGCATTCCCGAAGGTTTTGATTTCCTCTCACCGGTAGTTGATGAGCCGTTCGCTGCAAGCGAAGGCGTGTTGCACGGGTGATGACGAAGAAGAAACCCTCCGAACTGCCCAGCGCTGTCCTGCTTGATACGTGTGCGGTTATCTGGCTCGCTAATGGTGATCCGCTTGCCCAAGAGGCGCTCGCGGCCATTTCACATGCCGCACTCGCAGAAGGCGTGTTCGTATCACCCGCATCGGCTTGGGAGGTGGGATTGTTGAGCCGCGTTCGCAGCGGCAATGGTCCAGCGCTGACGTTTCTTCCGGACCCGCAAAGCTGGTTTGCGCGGTTCATGGCCGGTCCCGGCATCAAGGAAGCACCGCTCCTTCCCGAAATTGCGATCGCGTCCTCGCATCTGCCTGATCCCTTGCACGGTGACCCTGCCGACAGGTTCGTCATCGCTACAGCACGGCACCATCAAATTCCTGTCATCACGCGCGACAGCAAGATCATCGATTACGCGGCCCAAGGCCATGTGAAGGTTATCGCTTGCTGAGTTTTTGGCTTCAGGCTTGAGGCAAGCGACTGTCCCGCTTGGAAAGATATAGCAAAGCTCGGCACGGCTCTCCACCCGATCAACCTAACGTCCAAGGCGCACGGGTGTCTCGGCCATGTGCGCTGATGGCGCGGCCCGAAGGCCGCCCGGCTCTGGCCAGGCATCAATCCGCCGATCTGAAGGGGAGGGGGAGGGGAAGGGCGAACCAATGCGATGAAGGACCCTTTGCCATGAACCCGACAGTCATCCGTCCCAGCGTCAGCCCGAAGACGATCACTAAAGTCACGCGCCTCTTTAACGGCACCATCGGCGATATCCTCGGCGAGCTCCTCCAGAACAGTCGCCGTGCTGGCGCATCCCGGATCGATATCGCCTGCTGCGCGGATCAGGACGGAGCGCGATTGACCCTTTTGGATGATGGAACCGGGGTCGCCGATCCCCAGACCATGATTGCACTGGGGGATTCGGGCTGGAGCCAGCACATCCATGAGGCCGAAGACCCGGCAGGCATGGGTGTCTTCAGCCTGGCGGGCAAGGACACACAGATCAGCTCGCGTCATGCCAATGCCGACACCGGATGGTCGGTGCATGTCCCCGCGGGTGGCTGGACCGGCGCGAAGGACATTGCCGTGCGGCCCCTTGCTCGCCCCGTCGGGACGACCATCACCTTCCTGATGCCCGGAGTGAGCGAGCAGACGGCCGAGCGGATTCTGCGCGAGGTCGCGAAGTTCTACCCGCTGCCGGTGTTCTTCAATGGCGCGCAAGTGCCGCGCGAGGACTTTCTCGCCAAGGCGATCTACATCGCCGAGTGGAACGGCAGCCAGATCGGCGTGTTCGAAGGGCGCGAATACCAGCGAGATCCCACGACCAACTTCCATGGCATGGTGCTCACGCGCAAGCTTGCCAGCGTCTCGGAAAGCCTTGGCGGCAAGACCTACCATGCCCGGCTCGATATCGGGGCCACCCCGGGCCTTGCCCTTGTGCTCCCGGCGCGCAAGGAATTCGTCGAGAACGCCGCCTTCACGGCGCTTCAGGCAGCGTGCAAGCGCACGATCTTTGCCGCGCTTGTGCACAGAGGCCAGCACCGGCTTTCCTTCGAGAGCTGGAAGGAAGCGCGCGATCTGGGGGTTGCCCTGCCGGAGGCCGACCCCTGCCTGCCCCGCTGGCATGCGGCCATCGCGGAGAGCGACAACGTCAATGTCGAGTATGAGGAGGTCGCGGCAGGTGCGGACACGATCCTTGTCGCGGATCTTGAGCCCGATATTGCACAGGGACTGGAGCGCGCGCTGCGCGCGCACCCCTTGCGCCCGCACCTCGTCGAGAACCATCCTGCATACGCTGGCTATGGCTGGTATGACGCGCTGCATCAGCTCGGCAACGTGCGCTTCTATGTTGCAGCCGCGGAGCAGGGCCACGTCATCGCCGAGAACGGCAGCTTCCCGCCGCTCGATGACCATGTTCGTGCCGAGAGGATCGAGCTGAGGTTCTGTGTCTTCCACCGCTCCAGCGAAACGCAGCGCGAGGAACGGATCCCGGCAGATGTGGCCTTCGTCGTGGGCGAGGATGGCTGGTACAGCGGTGTTAACCAGATCCGCATCGCTTATGTGCCGTGTCCGGCGCTGACCCCCGAAACGCTGGTCGATCTGATCGAGAACGTCTGTTTCTGCGCGAGCGACGACAGCGAGGCTGACTCCTGGGACACCCAGCACGAGCACTTCTTGCGCGATGCGCGCGAGCTCGCGGCTCGGGTGCTGCTCGGCGAGGACGAGGCCATTGCGGCGCGTATCCGCGACACGCTCGCGGGCATCCTGTGGGTCATTCCCAAGGACCGGCAGGTTGCCATTACCGTCGCCCCCGGGACCGCGATCGATGTTCAGCTTTCCGCTTGTCAGCCTGCGGGCTGAGGCCCGCGAGGCCGTCCGGTTGCCCGCTGATCGCCCCTTTGATCGGGAGGAGACCTCCAATGCATGACACATCCGACCTCTCTTGCGCTCAGCAGCGTACCGAGCGCATCGCGCTGCTCAATGATGCCGCACGCCAGGGGCGCGACCGCATGGCTCGCATCGTCATGACCTCCGGGCTGCTTGCAGAACTCGGCAGCGACACGGTGGCACAAAGCATGATGGCACAGGCCCGGTTGATGGCCGCTCTGCGCCATTGCACCTTCGCCCCGGATTCGCCCGAGCGAGACTTTGCAAGCATGGATGTCGATGGCATCAAGGTGCTGATGAAAGTCGATTTGTATGATCCGGGCCTTGTCAAGATCCCATTGAACGGTTCCTTCTGTTGACGGGCTGGGGGCCCCCACACGCAATGCTCAAGGATTGGCTTCATTCGTTCCGAGGTCAGCTGATGCACTATCCGTGCATAGACTTGTATCCGGTCGCGGCCGTAGCCGCGTACCATAATCCGTATTCACATCCCCGGATCGAGCAAAGGCGGATGCGGACCAAACTACTACTGGGCGTTTTCAGGCGCCATCAACTTTCCCGGTCACACATCACACCAATCCGCGTCGCCTTATCGAGCCTGTTGCAACATAAGCATCAGGCGGCGCGGAGCTCGGCACCTTGAGGGACCAGACCGGTCTCCACAAAGCGCCAAAGCGCGATTAACAATTTTCGGGCGAGCGCAACGATCCCCACCTTTGCCGCGCGAGCGCCGTTGCCTTTGAACCGGTTGCGATACCAAACGGTCAGTTCGCTACTTGGCTGATATTTCAACCAACACCAGGCAAGTTCCACCATCTGCACACGCGTGCTTCGGTTACCGGCTTTGCTGATGCCCTGATCACGCGACACGTCGCCGCTGGCGAAGGGCGCCGGAGCTAACCCAAGGAAGGCCGCGACGTGTCGTCGGCTTTCGAACTTTCGGCAAAAAACCTCTGCAACCAACATTGCCGCGCTGTTCGGACCAATGCCCTTCAGCTGCTCAAGGCGAACCGCTTTCTCTCGGCATGGGAAGGTAGACTCCTCATGGAGCACAACTTCAGCGCGGTCCCGCTCGATTTCCTTGATCTGATCGTTGAGCAACGCGAGCCGTTCGAAACAGCGCTCAATTTGTCGACGAAGGTTTGGTGGCAAAGACCGCTCATCGCCTGTGCGCATGTCGTCGAGTTGTTTTGACCAGTCACCGCCCTTGATGGCTTAGACAGATCGTATGCCCTGTAATGCAAGTAGCCCCCTGATCCGAGAGATAATTCGGGTGCGCTCGTGCACGAGATCGCCGCGCTCCCGCATTACTCGGCGTGCGTCCTCCTCCTCGGGGGAGGGCACGTCCACGACACGGCACACACTTTTGTCGCCAGCCAGATAGGCTTTGAGGATCCCGATCATTGCTTCAGCGTCGATCCGGTCGGTTTTTGCGCGCCTGCCTCGCCGCGACACGAGGAAGCTGGCGGGATCCAGGACATAGGTATCGATGTCGTTCGACCGCAGTAGCCTTGCGAGCCAGAAGCCATCATATCCAATCTCGAAGCACAGGCGAATGGCGGCAGGTTCACCGATACGATCAGCGGCCTTGCACTCAAGATTGCGAAGGTGACTGATCAGTGCCGCGCTGTTCCCGGCAGGAATTGTCCGCAGCGAAGGCTTCGCCGCTCCTGGCGAGAGCGAGGCAACAAGCCAGTTGCGCTTGCTGAGCTCAACGCTGACAATGACAGAAGTCTTGGGGCAGTAATCTGACGACGAGTTCTCCATGTAGCGTTCTCCGTGGGGTTTGACGGAACAACGGCATAGCCGATCCGGCCTGCATAGGATCTATTACGACACCGAACTGGCGTTCGGGTCAGACGATCCGGCCAATCCAGCGATGACACGGCGCGTCATCACGCTGATGCGGCCAGCGGACTACTGATCATTGTGAAGGGCAGGCATTTCGCTGCGTGACCGGGCAGCGGCCCAAGCCCGATGCGGAGGTAAACGGCGCATGAGCAGACACAAAGTACCGCTTCGTAACGGGATTGCGGCGGCAAGTGCCTATGTTGGCTGGGATCGCCCGCTTCAGACCTATTTCGCACAGGTGCTGAGCGCCCCTGACGAAGACGGAGAGGAGATCGAAATCGTATGGGTCGGAACCGCCTTCGGCGAGCTGCCCCGCGCGGTTGACGCAATCCGCGTGCTCGAACCCTATTGCCATATCGAAGCAAGTCTTGCCGCACAGCTCGAGATCGACAGGATGGCATGCCTCGCCACGCGCGATTGACCCAATCAGCTCGAAGCCAAGGCCTTCATGGCGCGCCTCAACCAGATCAAGGACAGGTCCGAGCCCGAAGCTTAGGTCGGTGCAGACCGCGCATGGCTCGAAGCAGGGCCGGTTCAGCTCCAAACCAGGCATCGAGACTCCTCAGCCCTCTGGGCTGGATAGAATTACGCGCGCCTGCGGTGGCTGGCGCACGGGCCGGGCCAAGGGCCCGGAGGAGAGGGGGGATGGGAGAAGGTGTTCCGGACAAGGGGTTTGGACAGCATCAGGAGAACTTCGACATGAACATCGGCACCCTCAAGGCCAACGCAGAAGGCGTTCACATCGGCCGCATCACCACCCTGACCTTCAGCGCGACGGTCGCTCTGCGGGCCTTCGAATCCACCAACGAGCGAGCACCCAAGTTCGACCTCATGGCACTCTCGGCGGATCGCCGCAGCTGGGTCAAGATCGGTGCGCTGTGGGAATACTCGTCGAACGAGACCGGCGAATGCTTCCTGTCGGGCCAGATCGACGATCCCAGCCTCTCGGCGCCGATCCCGCTCGCCATGTTCCAGCAGAACGATGGGAGCTTCAATGTCGCGTGGCGGCGTTCGAAGCCCAAGGCTTCGCTCGACGGCTTCGGCAGCGAAAGCGAAGGCGCCCTGCCGCCGCTCACCGCCACCGGTGACGAACCGGCCAGCGACCGCGGCGTTGACACCGGCGCGACCAGCGGCGACGGTCTGGGCGAAAGCACCGCGCCCAAGCCTGCAGCCAGGACCAAGGCGCGCGAAAGCGTTGATGCCTGATTGTCATCAGCCCCCGTGACCGGTGCTGCGACCCGCGCTGGTCACACTAGGAAGGCCCGTCCGCGCATGTGTCGCGGGCGGGCCTTTTCTTTTGCAGCTTGCTGTCGAACTCTACAGATCTGCCGGGTGAAGACGGCCTGCGAGAGGGAAGGGGGAGGTGCCGTTCAGGCAAAGGAGGCTTGAATGGCACACACGAACTGGACTCTCGATCTTGGCGGGGCTCCGTGGAACGAAGACTGCGCGCAGATCGGCCACACCCCGAACTTCGACCTCGTGAATACTGCCGAAGCCATGCTCTACAGGGCTGCGCTGATCGCGGTGGCTGGGCCTCCGCTCGCCGGAATCACCCTGCGGATCAAGGCTAACGCTCATGAGTTCGGAACCTACCGGACGGTTGAGGCGAGCATTGATAACGAGCAGGACGACGGCAGCCATGCCAGCTATCTCGAGACCCTCGAGACCGGCATCGCCTTCTGGCATCAGGCCGGGTTTGCACCGCCTGAATTTGGCAAGCTGACGGCCAGCGATCAGCTTGCTGGGTTCATTGTGGATGCCGTCGCAAGCGCGCTGCGGATAACACGGCCGAGCAGCACCGGTGCATTCTTTCCGGAATCCTCCGGGCCGCTCCACCGGAACCTCACCGCAGCCTTTCCGGAAGCGGCGCAGCGCGCCTTTCCCGAAGGGGCCGTGCCATGCTGAGCGACAGCGAGCGCTTCGCCTTCAGCGCCTGGCGGATCCATGCCTTCGCCTCGACGGGCAATGCCTACGACGCCGTGCAGACCGACGAGACTATCGCTACTGGCGATACGCTGCTTGTCCTCGACGAACGGGTCGTCGGTGTCGCGATGACCTGGCCCTTTGCTATCACCGCAGACGCAGGCAAGCTTCATGCGGTCTGTGAACCCGGCGCTGGCGAAACCCTTGGGCACATTGAAAAGGCGCTCGATGTTCCAGACGGGTCAATCGCTCGAGCCTGCCGCCTCGCAAGGACTCTCGGCTTTGCGATTGATGCGGGCCTCGTCCCAGTGTTGCCGGAGCTGCCGGCGACAGAGGTGGAAGGCTAGCGCGGCGATCGTCGCCACAGAAATCTTGCTATTTTGACAATAATTGCTATTTTGAGGCCAAGAGGAGATACCACCATGCCAGCGACGGCCAATGAGCACCCCAGGATTCCCCTGACCCGGTTTCACAACAACACCGGCGAGTTCCTCGACCTTGCGACCAAGCAGCCGGTTGTCCTCACCAGCCATGGCCGCGAGCGGCATGTGATCGCAGATAGCGAATATTTCCGCCATCTTGAACAGGCGGCGCGCGGTATGATCGCAGATCACATGAATATCGAAGCTGTCGCTTCGTCCGACATGACCGAAGCCGACCGCCAAGCTTTCGCCAATGCACGGCCTTCGGACAGCGAACTCGCCAATGACCGCTGGGAAGACTGACCGCCCCGCCGCAGGCCATATCCTCCGATACGTCTACCTCTTCGAGGAAGAGCAGCGCCAAGGCCGCGACGAGGGTGTCAAGGAACGCTTTGTCGTCGTCGTGGGTTTGGTGGGGTCACGCTATCTGGTCGCCGCGATCACGACCAAGGGCGAGGGGCGCAAGAACGTCATCGTGATCCCCGATGAGATTGCGCGCACAGCTGGCCTTGCTCCCGGTAGCGCAATCGTCATTTTGGAATTCAACCGCTTCACCTGGCCCGGGTTCGACATCAGGCCCCTTATGAAGCAGCCCGGGTACATTGCCGGACGTCTCCCACCGCGGTTCACGGCAAAGATCATCGATGCCATAGCAGCCTGGAGAGCAGCTCCCGTCGATCGGGATTGATTGGCGCAACGTGCAGACAGGCAGGCCCCTTGGGGCCTTGTCCTATTGTGCGTCAACGCCAGACCAATGGCGCCAACCTTGCGGATCGGCACCCAGGGTAGCCAAGGTCAGGTGTTCCGGACGACTGCCGCACGGGGACTATTCGCTCACCGCAGTCGGCGAAAACGGACAATCAATCCTGCGATCATCCTTGATAACAGCAAGCCGAGACGCGGCGAGGTTGATATTCAGGCACGCAATCAGCCCCTGTGCCACCCGCACGTCCGCCGCCCAGTGCCCCTGCCTCTCTGGTCGAGCTTAGGGCCAACCTGCAGAAATGCGAGCCGTGTTGCCCGGCAAGCCGGGCTGCCCGCACCACCTCGCTTTCTGAGGTTTCCCGCGCGCGAAAGCGCGCGGTGTCCCAGCTCTCCCGCCGAGGCTCGATAAGGGCACCGGCGGACGAGCCGTCGGCATCAAGGAGGCTCTTGCAATGAACATCGTCAACCTCGTCGGCCGTCTCGCCAAGGATCCCGTTGCCCGCGATCGCAGCGACACCCGCATCACCGAACTG
>Ga0181595_10000596_pt1 | contig 39709 bp, 8 predicted proteins | sample 041ome_7_FD_145604 | JGI IMG/M metagenome (GOLD analysis project Ga0181595, IMG submission 145604) | Coastal salt marsh microbial communities from the Groves Creek Marsh, Skidaway Island, Georgia - 041401AS metaG (spades assembly) | ecosystem: Environmental > Aquatic > Marine > Intertidal zone >... | reverse complement strand
ACCACCGCCACCGACGACGACGTCCTTTGACGTCGTCTGCGTCGCTGAAGCCGCGCCGCCAGCCGCGAAATCGCTCAACAAATCCAACGTCGCCGCCGCACTCATCGGTGCAGACGTCGATGACACTGCTGGTGCAGCACCACTCGTGCTCGCCCTCGTCGATGTCTCCGGTGATGGCGGCCGCAATGGCTTCCATTTTGTCCCGCCTTGACTGACGTTTAATTTCGGCGTCGACGCCAACGACGCTTCGAGCGGCGCCTCCAACACCCCTTCGCGTCTCGTCGGTTTCGTCGGCGTCGTGCGAAACGCGTATGCATCGTCATCCTCGTCGTCGTTCGCTCGTCCGCTCGTCGCGCCGCTTGTCGCACTCGTCATCAACGTCCGTCCCAAAGGAACGCGCTGACTCGTCGGCTCCCCTCCTCTCGCAAACGTCACCGCCAGCACTTCTCGCGCCGCCGCGCGCACGGAGGCGTTTACGCTATCACCCTTACTCGGATGCGGCGCTCCGGTGAGTTGTTCAGCCGCACGAAGCGCAGATGCGTTTTTAGCGACGTGTTTTGCGACGCGACCGCCGCCGCTCTCCACCAACGCCTTCAACACTTTCAACGCCTTACGCTTCACGTACGGACTTTTATGCTCCACGCGATTGGCGAGATGTTCGACGACATCGCGCACGCTGTCGTCATCGAGCGTGCGCGCGAGTTCAACGAGGGATTCCATGGTGTACACTGCGCGAACGTTTCGTGTTCAACAGTCAGTCAGTCAGCAGCGCGTTGACGTTCGTTGGCGCTATATCGACGACGACGGGCGAGCGATGGACGCACCAGCGACTGGGTGTTCATCATCGATGAGTGCTTGATCGAATTTTACGCGACGGAGTCGACGTTCGATGAAGGCTGCCGCCATGACGAAGAGAGCCGCGCGTCGCGGTGTGACGTCGTCGACGCGACATTGTTCAACCAAAATCAATACCAATTACATAATTGTACACGCGCGCGCCAGACGAGCGCGCGATGGTGGCTATGTTGTGTCTATGCGAACGCGCCGTCACGGCTTGCGCCCGAGCCTGGTCCAGGAATTCATGCCTTTGATGGTTTTCAAGTTTTCATCCATGTCCCGTTGGGCGCGACGCGCGGCACCTCCGGCGCGAATGAGCGATTCGCGCTGCGATGCGAGCGTGGCTAGAACGCCTGCACCGATGTCATTCACATCATCAAGGGTTGTTTTGCACTGCGCGAGCGTATCTGACGTCGCATCGAGACGAGACGCGGCGGTGAGCGCCGAAACGCGCCTCGCCCGCTCTTCGGCGTTTGACGACAACACCGGCGCCTCTGGCGCGGTCGAGGGTTTCCCCGACGCAGACGCAGATGCAGTTGATGACGCGCTCGACAACAACGCGCGTCTTTCAGCATCTGCATCGACGCGTGCATCGACTGCGGCTTTCGATGTCGACGTCGACGTCGACGTCGACGTCATAGCGCCTCCTACGCCGGCGCCGACGCGCGCTAAACTCTCCGCCGCACCCTCGTACCACGTCGCCTTACCAACAAACCCATCATCACGATTGCCGTCCACATCGTGACGACCATCGTCTCCATCGTCACGACGACTCGCAGACGCCGAAATCGAAGACGCCGCTTCGCGTTCGCGCTGCTCGCGCGTATATCTCAGCTTACCAATCGCCTCACCTCGCCCCGCGTCCTCGCCCTCGCCCCGTTCGCGCGTCACCGTGAGTTTTCGCACCGCGTGCGTGATGGCGCCGAAGACATCCCCCCACGCGGGCGTCGACGGTGTCGGCGTCGGCGTCGGCGTCGCGCGCTGCGGCGCTCGCTGCGGCGGCTCAATCAGCTCCTCCAGCGCCGCACATCGCTCGAGCGCCTGCGCCTTACCGCGCGCGCCATCCACGAACCATGCGCTGCGTGCGTCTAGAATCTGCGCGCGCGTCGCCCGCGCGTGTGCGCGTGCGCGCGCCGTGAATGTGGTTAATCCAACACGCAACGAATCGTCACCATCATCGTCATCAATCGCCCCCGTGCGCCTAGCGTGCGCGCGGAATCCAACCTCTGCGCGCATCTCCTGCACGCGACGAACGTCATGCTCGAGCGCATCGAGCGCGCGCGCGATGTCGCTCGCGATTGACGTCGATGGCGACGTCATGATGCGATGAATCACAAGTGCATGCGTCACACACTGGCGCGTCTCTGCGACGCGCGACAACCATGCACGCGACCGCGGCGCGCGTAAAGCACGCCTCGGTGTATCTTGCGACGCCTCGTCGTCATGCCGCGCGTCATCGCGCGCCGCGTCGCGCCGAGAGAAGGATGATACAGATGTCATCGTCAACGTCATCATCTTCATCTTCATCTTCGACGCCGAGGAAATCTATCGCGGTCGTGAGCGGTGCGAACACTGGCATTGGGTACGAAACAGTCAAGGCACTTCTCTCGTCTGGGGCGTACGACGAAATCATTCTCGCGTGTCGCGATGAGGAGAAGGCGCTAAAGGCGTGCGCTCGGCTCCGCGCGGATGTCGGCGGCGCGTCTTTGGGGAACACCGACGACGACGAGACATCGACGACGAGACTCACGTGCGAACGATTGGATTTAGCGTCGTTAGAATCCGTGCGTGCGTGCGGCGATAGGCTGAATGCGCGTGCGGCTGACGCAGGGATTGATTGTTTAATCTTAAACGCCGGCGTCATGGCGGTGCCAAATTTCACGCCGACGGCGGATGGATTTGAACTTCAAGTCGGCGTGTGTCATCTCGGGCACTACGCGCTCACCGCTCGCGTGATGCCGGCGTTGGAACGCGCGGCGGCACTGCGCGGCGAGGCGCGCGTGGTGACGGTGTCGTCGGAGGCGCATCGCATCGCCGCGAAGGGCGTGTCGCGCGACGATTTGTTTGGGCGCGAGTACTCGGCGTGGGGACAATACGGCCAAGCAAAGTTGGCCAACGTGTTGTTCGCGTTCGAGCTCGCGCGGCGTTGCGCGCGTAAAAAGAATGGCGTGTCGTCGAGCGTATTGCATCCAGGCGCGGTGGATACCGAACTTGGGAGATATTTGCAACCCGAAGACGGCGACGTGAAATGGTGGCAAAAGGCGTTGTATGATTTTATTCGTACAAACTTTTTGAAAACGCCCGCGCAAGGGGCGGAGACGTCGGTGTTCCTCGCCAATGGTGTCGCGGATGGTGCGTCAACGAGTGGAAAGTATTACGCGGACTGTAAGGAGAAGACGGTGGCGAAACCGGCGTTGTCGGAGGCGGACGCGGCGTGGTTGTGGGAACGCTCCGCCGAACTCACGGGCGAGGCGTTTGCCGATTTGTGAGGCAAGAGATTACTTGATGGTTGTACATGAATCATTACTGCTGCTACACAGCGCTAATTGCGTGCTAGAGATGCGTGTGTGTCTATTCTATTTTGTCATTCATTCATTCATTCATTTCATTTGCCTCCGTCGCCTTCGATTTCGGCGAGCGTTTGTAAAATCTTAGTCGCCTCGTTACGGGCACGCGCAGCTTGACGAGGATCATTCTTCGTGAGCACTTTCGTGGTGAAACGCGTAGCAGGGATGGATTCGGTGTTCCTCAACACCGCCACGGTATTCGCCACCGGCGCGGATGCCGACGCCGACGGTTGCAGAGGGAAATACGATTTCACGCCGCCCGCGCGACACTTTTCATCGTCAAACACCGCATCCAAAGGCTCGTTCTTTTCGCATTTGACAAACACCGCGCGTTCGGTGGCGTTTTTAATCAGCGCTCCCCATAGCTGGTCGGTGGAAAGCACGCTGGCGTCACCGACAATCCAACAGGAGAGACGCGCGCGCGTCAACGCCACGTTGACCCGGCGCGCGTCGTTCAAAAATCCAACCTCCTTGGACGAATCCGAATCCCTCTCGCGCGCGCGCGCCGTCGTTGACGTCGTCGTTGGTGGCGTCGCACTATCCTTCGCCGGCGCCGGTCGCGCACGCACGCATGAAATAATCACCGCGTCAAACTCTTGACCTTGCGTTTGATCCATGGTGCACACGTCCACCGGCGCGTACGTGGTAAATTCGTTATTCTTCTTCATCGAACGTTGCAGAAATTCTCGAATCCGTCGCACTTGATCGACGTATGGGGTGATGATGCCGACGCGAATCTTACGCACGTCTCTCGCGGCGTGGCGACAAATTTGTGCGTAGCATATGGATACGAATTCAGCCTCACGAGAATTTGACCACGAATGCGTTCCTGCGCCGTATCTGTCGCGGTGCATTTGCGCCCCCGGGACGTGGAAAAATTGATACGGTCCGAGGTTGGGAAATCCGTGATAGGGTGCGCGACGTTCTTCGTTGTTACTGCTGTAGCCGCAACGCAGGCGGCCAGAGTAAAAGCACGAGCTCGGGAACTTCATGATTTCTGGATGCATGCGGTACTGCTCGTGGAGCAAGTAGGCGGGCGTCCCGGCGCGCTGTAAACGATCGAATAAACTCTGCTCAAAGTTTGCATTCTTCGCAGCTTTGGACACGATCGTAGGCGCGAGTTGTTTCGGGTCACCAATGAGCACGAAGAGCCCGCCGGGTTTGAGCCACTGCATGGGAATGAGCGCTGCTGGTTCAACCGCTTGCGACGCTTCGTCGATGACGACGACGTCAAACAAATTCACCGCGCATAATTGCTTGGCATCCGGTCGGGTGTTGGCTGTACTGTTTGGCGCGTTCGATTGAGGCTTTTTGGCGAGCTGCGCCATGGAAGACAATGTGCCGCATACGATGTTTGCGCGATCGACGACGCGCTCAAACGGCGTCGTCGTTGGCACCGACTCGGCGCGGCCCTCTTGCGCGAGTTTTTCCTTGTGCTTCTTTTCCGCCAAATCGAGCACTTCGTACACCGCCTTGAGCTGCGCGCGCAAGTTGTCGAGATTTGCGCTTTGAACGGGGACGTGGTATCCGTGATCGCGCCGAACGTCGCGAAATACCATCTTTAACCGCTTCGTTTCTTCCTGAATTTTGCTCTCAATGGCGCGCTTCTTCTTCTTGGCTTCATCCATTTGTCTGAGGTAATAGTCGCTATTTTGTGCGTACGTGTTGAAATCTGCGGCGTTCGGGTCGGTACCAATCTCGCGTAATTTCCTGCTCACGTGGCATCTCTCCGCTGCCGAACCTTCGACAATCTTCTCATCCGAACCGATGCGCACGACGTTGACGCCTTTGAGCAACGCGCGGAATTCGTCATCCATGGAATCCCAACCGTCAACGACGCGCTCGACGATTTCATCAATCGCGCCGTTGCTTTGCGCGGCGCATAAAATACGTGCGCGTCTAGGTTCACCGTATTCGTCCACACCGTTCAATAGCGCGGCGATGAGACTCACGATGACGTGCGTTTTCCCCGTCCCGGGCGGTCCTTGAATCAACACGGGCGCCTCGCGCACTTTTTCATTGCTCTCGTGCGGCCGTGACGTCGCGCCGACGACGGCGTCGAGTTGACTCTGATTGAGCGTCGTCCGGATGACATCCAGCGCTCTCGGTTCGACCCATTCCCCGAACGATTGACGTAACGGAAACTTGGTCGGCTTGATGAGCGACGGGAAGAACGACGAACGCGGGGCGTCGATGACGGCGCGCAACTCTCGAAGCTGGTTTTGAATCTCACTGACGCGAGAAATCGTAAACGAACTCGCCGTTTTCGCAAATGCGCGAGAAATTTTATTGTGACGCAACGTAGCTTGGTTGCCTCCCAAAAATACGCGCACACGAAGGGGTGTTTTGGACGACATTGCGCCGGGAACGGCTTCAACCCATCCCAAGACGTATGGCTTGTCCTCCTTCTTACGCGGGCTCAGCGCGTCGCGATCTTTCGAACGCCAACTGTCGGACACGCCCGCGGACATAGAAGACTCGATGAGCACTAAATCATCCACCTTAAAACGCACGGGGTCGGGTGTGCGGCCTCTCGAGTCCACCTGATCGACGCGTTGGTCGCTCTTTGCAAATTCCACGACAGAAAACTCAGCGCCGCCGACGCCTGGATGGAAATTCACCACGCTAAGCTCCTCGCTGTCGAGATTTCCAGCTTCAATATTTCGACTGGCTTCGTGTCGAAGCTCAGCGATGATGAGCGGGATGAAGAACTCGCAGTACTCGTTGCCAGACGTAAACGCGATGGGAGCGTCGTCTTCGAGATGAATATCCTTGGGTTCGGGCATCAATGTGTCGCGTTGTAACGCCTCGCGCGACTGTTGTAAGACATCGCGAATGTAATCCTCGGGGCGGAGTCGAATGGTTTCAACCAGGCGCCCTCGGCCTGGAAGTTTCAAGCGTGAGGCGCTGCTCGGCGGCATGGTCGGGACTTGCACCTGCAGCGGAGCGGCGACGGCGGCGCCTCGAGCCGACGTCGAAAGCGGAGGAGGTACATCACGCAACATGGACGATCGCTTGTACTTTGAAGACGATGGAACCATCTCTGTGGTCGGTGGCGGCGGCGGCGGTACTTCTATCAAGCCATCAGTAGCGGAATTTTTTGATGTCGAGTCGGCGTACAAAGACCGTTTCGCGAGCGCCGAACCCGGCGGCGCCGACGTGACGGTTGGTGTCGTCGTTTTCTTCGTCATGAGTTTGGTAATCGATGAAGGCTTTGCGTACGACACCGATGCTGAATCCAGCGCGAGATCGAGCGCCGTCACCGGCTTGATGACGTTACGCGGGTGTGAGAGCAACTTTTTGCCACCTCGAATGTCTTTCACCGGCGCAAGCGGCTCCTTGGAAATCAACGACCATTTCCCACCAGTCGCGCTCTTCTTAGGCACAGACGCGGCCACTGTCGTTGTCTTGAGAACTTTGGCCGGAAGAACGACTGTTTTTGGTTTTTTACGCTTCTTGTCAGAAGCTAATAACCACGACGGTTCGCTCGGCGCCGAACGCTTGTTTGAACCCGCCGCGACGGCGGCGGTGTCTTCCTCGTCACGATCAATCTCGCCGCCATTGTCGTCGTCGCTACCATCGTCTACACGATCATATCCGGCACCGTCAACGAACGCGTCGGCAGTGTCCACGGCGGCGTCAGCGCCATCGTCTTCATCGTTCCCGAGGTCGATCACCGGAGCCGGAGCGGAGATTCGGAACGGCGTAAACGTCGACTTGGTGTTCGGCGTCTTCGTTGCCGGCGATGACGTCGGGGATATTTCTGGGAATGTCGCGCTCAGCTTATCTCGAACGCCCGTGGACAATCCATCTTTGCCTTCGTCCGCGAACAAGGATTCGACGTGTGTTTTAATCGAATTCACCAAGGTTGACTCGCCATCCGCGTCGAGGTCGACGTCAGTCATATCCTTGCGCAACAAGAACACGACATCCACCCACGCCGTGGCGAGCTGTTCGTTCTTCGCAAACGATGCCGGTGGCCACGAGAGTAAGGATTCTAAAATCTTCAAAGGGTGCTGCCTGGTGAACGAACCTTGCGAAAAGTATTGGCGCTTCTTTGCCAAATCCCAAAACAAGTACAAGTAGAGCAATGCGTTGACCAAGTGTTCGTCATCGTCTGGTGCGACGCGATGCGGACCGTGCTTGACGATGACTTCGAACAAGCTCATGGATGATATCAACACTTTGCTCACGTGCGAGCTGAACGCACTGACGCGATCTTCGTCCTTTGGATTGATGGCGTCGATGAGGTTGCGCGCGCGAGACAGCGGAGTGTGCGCCGCGGCTAACAACTCGCTCACCTCTTCAGGTGTATCGCTCGGCATGCGTTTGATATCCTTCAACATACTGTGCGTCGCCGCAAGCACTGCACGCGGAATGACGTAATCGCCTTGAAACATTTTCCGGAAGCACTTGGGTAAATCCTTTTCATCGTAGTGTTTTTTCAACACCTCGCCCGCGCACGAGACGAGCGATTTACGCTGCGACATAGTACACAATACCGCCCCTTCCGTGCATTTGGCTTCGTCTTCAGAACGCGCGAGGGGCTTCTTCTCGGTAATTGTTAGTGGACACTCGAGTAAAGATGTAAAGAACCACTCGCCGCACTTGGATAAAATCCCGCGCAACGCGTTCGCGTCGTCTTGCTCACCATACGCAATTTCAACAAACGCGTCATACGCCTGGCGCGGTGGCTTGATAAAGTCATCTCTCGCGACAGGCGCGAGCAAGCCCATGGCGTACATCACCGCGCTGATGTAGTTTGGCGCCCAGTTCCCGACGTAGGTACGATTGATTTCAGACATTCGATCAAAACCGAGCGCGTACTTCCAAATCGCCGTGCTCACCTTCCAACGCTTCTCTGTGCGCACGGTGTTTAGAATTCTCAAATGCAGCTTCCCGAGCGCTGTGTCTGGATTAATGCGCTTATCTCGGCGCCATCGATCTTCGTCAAACGTGAGGAAATCGGGATCTGATAACGCCGACAACGCCACGGCGTCGGCGCAGATGATGTATCCAAATGTATTCACCAACGTCCGCGCGACAATCTCTCGCTTGAGATGCGCCGTGGGCGAGAGAGCCTCCGCCTGTCGAAGACTTTCAATCAAGTCGCGTCCAACGCGGTCGTACCAGTCCCCGATCGTTAAGACGGCGTCGTCGACGCCGATTTCAGAATATTGCTCGAGCACGGCGGTGCACGCCAAAAGCCGGCTCTCCCATTGCACTTCGGTGTCGTAAAACTTTGTGGAGTGCGGGATATCCTTCACCAAGCAATCCATGATGCGCGACGAGCTAATTGCATCGCCACGCGGAAGCAACAAGTACGCCGATTTCAACGCAACCAATGCGGTGATTTGATCTTGAGGTCTCTCTTTGCTCGCCATGCGCGCCGCAGCGGCGAGCGCGTCAATCGTTGTCGACGGTTTCACGCATGTAAAACGCCAAAACGCATTCGCGTGCTCTATCCCTCGTGGATATGACGCTAAAATCAAGTGTACCACATCGCACGCATTACTTGCAAGCTTGATCATATGCATATCCTCCGCCGTCGGCGGTTTCAAACGCGGATTCTTTGTCGACCGAACCAAAGCCTTCACCGCCAACTCAAACACAATCGGATGCTGCTCAACCACCGCCTGCGTGATCGCCGCGTCTGACATCCCGAGCGCAAACGCTAGACAAAACCACAGCCGAGATTCACTCGGAACGAAAGGTTCGACGACGTCTCCATCAAAGTCAACCTCTGGAACGATGGCGGCGTACGCGCGCCTCGCCCCACCGCCGTCGCTTTGACGCTCACGTTCACGCTGCGCATCCGCCAAACACTCCACCCAATACCCAAACACATCAAACAATGCGTTTGACGCATTTTCGTATCGCAGTGTGCGATATCTCGTCACCTTTCGCCCCTTGATGTCATCGCTCGCGAGCGTTTCTTGCAACAACTGTTTCGCCAGCCGCTTCACTCGAGCGTCGCCGCTCGCGAGCATCGCAAACGTCCCAGGATACGCCCCACACGGCTTCTCGCGAATCAAACGACACAAACCCTTATCGCTATTATCCATATCGTCGTCTGCGTCACCATTCGTCGTCGCCGTCGCGTTTGAACGCGTCCTTTGTTCCGCTTCGGCTTGAGCTTCGGCTTGGGCGCCGCTCGCAAACGCCTCAGCCGCGCCTTCAAATACCTTTGCCCCTCTCGCCGTCGCCGGTGCGAGCATCACTTCCAACAGCGCGCTCTTTGTCGCTAATTTCTTCGCATACGTCTGTGCAAAATCCTCATTCGCGCGCGATGCGGGCGCACAGAATGCGCTTTTGAGCCGCGCGAGATCAAACGCAGTCAACGCCCGCGCGCGCTCATCATCATCATCCACGCTCGCTGCCGCCGACCTCAAGTCCACGTACGCCTCTACGCACAGCACACACGTCGATAACGCATGCGTCGTGAGTTCGCGCGCGTCGAAGGAGACGTACGCGCCCGCGTCGTCGCGCGTCGCGCGCGTAGACCGTCTGCCTTTGCCTTGGCTGGCCAATGTGCTCACGTCATTCGCGAGCGCGGCGAACACGTCTGCGGCGATGGCGGCATTTTCGCAGTACGGATGCGAGCGGTGGATTTCGTTCAAGTGCACGAGCTCGGGCGCGGGCATGGCGCGCGCGGGCGCACGGGCGCACGAGCCGCGGTTTGACGATGTGCGATCGATGGGTGTCGCCTAACGGTGTCCAATGTCGCGCCTTGGCGACCCATCGCGGGCGCCGCGGCGCAAATGATGCGTCGCGAATGATACATCGCGAATGATGTGCGCGTTCTGGCGCGCGAGCGCGCGCGCGGCGACGATGGGCGACGCGTGCGCGGCGACATTAGAGCGTGAGACACAAGACGCAGACTGAGAGCGACGGCATACCGTGACACGCGCGGTGGTTGTTCGACGCACACGGACGCGCGAGAGGACGCGCGAGAGGACGCGCAGGTGTTGATTATTGTGCGCTGTGGTGACGGTGCCATTCGTCGTCGTCGTCGCACGCCAAGGGGCTAAGGATTGAAAAGCGCGTTCGCGTGCGCGAGGCTGACATGTCGTCACGTCGAACGTTAGTGATTCGACTGCGTCGCGCGAGCGATGTCGAACGTCTCGGTCGCGATCAATTCATCAATCGTGATGCCCTGTCGTGTTCTGCTGGCGAGTCGGGCGCGGATGCGGGGACGGGACCGATGCGTGAAGTGTACTGCGCTCGAATTCGAGACGCGGCGGCGTCCGCGGCGCTCGATGGCGCGCAAATCATCGTCGCTCGCGTCGATCATCGTCATTTCGATGATACATTCGATGCAAATGCATGCGTTGAGCACACGTATGGCGCGGTTGAGCACATGGCGGCGCGGTGCGGCGTCGAGGCGCGCGATATTTTGTATTCGGGACGACGAGACGACGCGATTGCCGCCGTCGCGCCTCTCGTATTCGCGCATCGGACGCGTAAATGCGCCACGGATCGCGACGTCGGCGACGTGGTGTCGCACACGCACGATACCGTCGTCGATGCTCTGCGCGTCGCGTGCGATGCACCGCGAAAATCGATGCGGTATTCGACGGATGTCCGCGCGGTCGGTCGAGGCGACGCCATCGAGAGCTCCTTTGAAAACGTCAACGTGACGACGATATTTCACACTCGAACGACGCACAAGCCCCGCCGTGCGACGACATGGCGCCGCTGGCTCCCTCGTGATCGTTCATGGCCGGAAACTCGACGTACGCCGACGTTGACGCTGAATGAACGCGTCGTGACGGTTGATACGCTCACCGTCGCCACCATGGTCCGTCATCGAGCCGACGACGTCGCGGCCGACCGCAAAGGCGCCGTTTCCGTTTCCGACGCCGACGCTCTCAACCCGTCGTGGGCGTGCGCACGCACGGGTTCAATCGCAGACTGCTTGACGCACACCGCGCTCGTGTGCACGGACGGACGCGCGACACGCGCCGCGTCTGGAGTACACGTCGGCGACGTCTCGCGCCTCCGCCGATGCCCGACGTTTACGTACGTCGAATGCGTCGACCGCGCCGCTCGCGCCGCCGCATTCATGCGCGACGTCCTCGACATTCGCCCAGGCGATGTCGTCGGTGTGCTGTCGTCCAACTCCATCGAAGTCTTTGTCATTCATTACGCGTGCGCGATGCTTCGATGCGTATTGTTGAATTTGAACACGCACTTGGTGCGGCGAGAGTCGGCGTACATTCTCGCCGACGCCGGATGTAAAGCCGTCTTTGCGCGCGCGGTGCCGCACGCGGACGTCCTGCGCGACGTCATGATGGGCGATGGTGAGCGACGCGATCGCAGCGACGTGCCTCGTGATCTCGTAGCGATCGTATGGATTTACGACGACGACGACGATGAGGTTGTCGACGGGACGAAGCGTTCGTCCCCGTACATTCGCGGCGTTCGCAATTTCGATTGGCACATCGACGTCATCGCCGACGATGATGATGACGTCGACCGCGCCATTCCGTTACTCACGCGCGCGATCGCCGCGCACACGGACGCGCATCTCTACTACACGAGCGGCACTACGGGCAATCCAAAAGGCGTACGCCTCTCGCACGCCGTCGTCCGCGCGCACGCCGACGCCACCGCCGTCGAAATGCGCATCGGCCTATCGGACACTTGGCTCCACGCTGCCCCGATGTTCCATCTCGTCGATGCTTTTGCCATTTATTGCGTCACGCATCTCGGCGGTCGACACGTGTTTCTTCAGCACTTTGAGCCCGCGAGAGCGCTTCGATGCGTCGCCGCCGAACGCGTGACGTGCTGCAATTTCGCCTCATCTATGGTGGCTATCATGTCTCACAACCCCGCGTGTGCGGCGTGCGACCTCTCGTCCCTACGCGTAGTGTCATGCGGTGGCAGTCCATTGCCGCCGACATCCGTCAGGCGCGCCATCGCGCTGTTTGGATGCGAATTTTTTATTTCTTACGGCATGACAGAGTGCTGCGGGAAAATTTCAATGAGCGTGCTCTCGTCGGCGTTTCTTCAATCGTCAACGCCTCGCGAGCAGCTCGATGCGATATGCACCAGCGGACGACCATTCGCACTGATGCGCGTGAAAGTCGTCGACGACGCACGCGACGGCGGGGCGCTCGTGCCGTGCGATGGGCGATCCGTTGGCGACGTGTACGTAAAAGGATTGACTGTCTTTGCCGAATATTGGCGGAATCCCGACGCCACGCGACGCGCGTTTGATCAAGACGGCTGGTTCGCCACGGGTGATCTCGCGTACGTCCGTCCCGATGGCGCGTTGGTGATTGTTGATCGTAAGAAGGATATGATTTTGAGCGGTGGGGAGAATGTGTATTGCGTGGAGGTGGAACGGGTGTTGTGCGAATGTCCCGCGGTGGCTCGAGCGGCGGCGTTTGGAGTGCCACATTCGGTGATGGGTGAAGTCGTGCACGCCATGGTGACGCTCACGCGCGAGAGCGAGAACGAGAGCGAGGATGAGGTGATGCGAATGCTCGATGCGCATTGCTTGAAGCATTTATCGCAATTTAAGTGCCCGAGCGCGTTTCACATCGTGGACGCGTTGCCGATGAACGCCAGCGGTAAGGTGCTTAAAACGGCGTTGAGGGAAATGGTAGCCAACGCGTCTCGCGGGCGTCGCTCGGGCGAAGGCGTAATGCGTCGGCAGTTTTCACGCGCGGTGCTCGCGGTGGATGCGAATGTGAACGCCAACGCCAAGAAGTCAACGTCGATGATTGACGCGTACGAAGTCACGCTCGAAACGCTCGCGGGAGACGACGACGGAGGTCATCACGCATCGCTATCGTCAGACGAGTCGTCGATATGTTTGCGCGGGCAAACGTGGCACATCCTAGGCGCGCATCCTCGCGTTGAATACTGCTTGCGAGCGCTCGATGCCGATGTGCGCGTGCGATGCGCGGATGATTTCGACGCCGTCAAGGAACGCGGCGCTCTGGATTGGCTCTTCATCCTTGAGCGCTACGCCTCGGCGCTTGCCGACGTACGATCTGGCGATACCATCGTGCTCGCCGAGTGTTTACGATGTTTCTCGACGACGGCAAGCGATGCATCAGCGCAGGTGGCGGCATCGACGGCGCTCGCGTCTGGATTACTTCTCGCGCTCGCCCAAGCGCTCGTCGCTCACATTTCAGCGACTCGCGCGAGAGACATCCGCGTCGTTGTCTTAACATCCAACGCATTCGTGTCTTGCGACACCGAGTGCACGGACGATGGGCACATCGCACACAGCGCCGTTATGGCGATGTTGCGCGTGCTTCGGCGCGAACACGGAGATGAGGTGTCATTTTATTGCTTGGACGCGCCGCACGATTTTGACCATTTGGCGTCGAGCGCATTGCGTTCGGCTTTACGGCGCATGCTCCGCGGTCACCACCGCAGCGGTCATCGTGACGACGACGACGATGATGATGATGATGGATATGAAGAGCGCGAACTTGTTCTCCGTGACGCCGTCGTCGCCGCTCCGCGACTCCGCGCGCGCGCGTCCCCAATGCCGACCCCGGCTCCCAACGCCCTCCGCTCGATGTCCGGCGCGCGTCCACCGCGCGATGCTAATAGTGGTCGTGCATCGTCGTGCGTCATCATTGGTGGACTCGGTGCGCTCGGTGTGTTGCATTTCGAATTTCTATCCGCGCGACTGGGCGTCGAGCGCTTTGTATTGGTCGGCCGCAGCGTCCGCGACGCCGCGCTTCAATCCGTAACCAACGCGATGCTTTCGTCGCCTGAAGGCGATGACGATGACGTTGAAATTAAACATCGCTCTGGATACGCGTTTGACGTCGATGTCGTCGCCGCAGATTGCGCGGACGAACGGCAATCCCGCGCGGTGTTTGCGCTCGCCCATCCCGTGGCGCTCGTCTTACATCTCGGCGGCGTTTTACACGAACGCGCCGCCATCGACATGACGCGCACCGCATTCATCGCCGGAACAGAGGCAAAAATCTCTGGTTCGTTACACGCGGCGTGCGATGCGGCATCAGATGTGTTCATGTGCTCGTCTTCAATATTTGGCGTGCTCGGGCAATCCCGCTTGGCGTCGTACGCGGCGTCAAATGCCTTTCAGGATGCGTTGTGCGCCATGAGCGATCGCGCGGCGCATCGCCGGCGCGGCTCGGGCGCAAAACGATTCATCGCCGTGGCATTTGGTACCTGGGCGGAGGTTGGCATGGCGCACGAGAGCGGCGAGGGGTTTGAAAGATACTGGCGGTCGGTTGGCATGGGATTCGTGGCGCCGAGCGCGGCGCTGGAATTCATCGGCGCCGCGCTCGCAAACGACGCCGGTTCGTCGTCAGCGGCGTGTGTTGGATGCTTCTCGCCTGGCATAGATTGGGGCACGTACGAGCGCGCCGTCAACGACGCGTCGGCATTTTTAAAACATGTGACGCCAAAGCGGCGAAGACTTCGTGACGGTTCAAGTTCTCCTTCGTTGTCGTCGTCTTCGTCTGAACCGCGCCGCTCTGTGGCTTTACCAGAGGACGTGATCTCTCGCGTGCGTCGGTGCGTGTGCGATGCGTTACGTTGCGATGACGACGACGCCTTCGTGGACGATGACGCGCCGTTATCGTCGATGGGATTGACATCCGCGCGCGTGGTGGCGCTCGGCGAGGCGTTGTCGCGCGAATTTCAGGACGCGAGGGCGCGTTTGAGCGCGACAGTGGCGTTTGATTATCCAACGATTCGCGAGTTGGCGGGGTTTATTATGAGTTATTCGGGTGATGCTCGCAGTGGTGCATCGGTACGGACGACGACGAATGCGGTCGAGGATGTCGTGCGGATGACGATTCGAGACGTCCTCGGCGTCGACGCCGCCGAGCGGCTCGACGTCGATACCCCGCTCATGGCGCTCGGATTAACATCCGCGCGCGCGATTCAGTGGACGGCAAAACTCTCCGCTGCGTTGTGCGATGTCGTAGATGTCGACGTGCCGGCGACGTTGGCGTTTGATTACCCGACGACGAGAGACGTGGTGAAATTTTTAACCCGCGCAGAGTCTTTGGCGTCCTCGGCGCCCGCGCTCGTGAACTCGTCGTCGTCCTCGTCCGACGCGGTGGTGTGTTCATCCGCGGCGGCGACGGCATCTGTCATCGTCGTCATCGTTGCATCCAGTGCTGGTTACGCGTGCGCGCCGAGCGCCGACGCCATCGCCGTCGTCCCACTCGCCGACCGATGGGACGCCGACGCCGACGCTCTGCGATGTCGGCGCCGAATACCACCTTTCGGCGCCTTTATCGCCGACGCCGCGCTGCTCGACGCCCACGCGTGTGGCATCGTCGATACTGAAGCGCGCGTCATTGATCCGCAGCAACGCGTGATTCTTCGCGCGGCAACGCCGCTGATGATGATGGAACCAGATGGTCGACGAGGGTGTTCGGTGCACGTCGGCGTGTCGCAAATTGAATACCAAACGTTAACGCCGCGCGACGCGTGTTCGCCGTACTACGCCACGTCAGCACATCTCAGTGTCGTTGCTGGACGAGTGTCGTATACGTTCGCGCTCACTGGACGCGCAGAGGCGATCGATACCGCGTGTTCGTCGTCGCTCGTCGCCGCCCGAAACGCGAGCCGAGGCGCGGATATCAACAGTCACACTGAGTTCCACGCGCACGCGCTCGCCGGCGGCGTAAATTTAATGTTTGACGTGGCGTGGACGATCGCGTGTGACGCAGCGAACATGCTTGCGAGCGACGGGAGGTGCAAAACGTTCGACGCTGAAGCGGATGGGTATGTGCGCGCTGAGTTTTACGCCCTCGTAAAATTAACGCTCGCCGTCGGCGACGCGCGCAGCGGCACCCGCACCGAAACTGGCGTCGTTGAACTCGCACACGTCGCCGTAAATCAAGACGGTCGTTCAAGTTCATTGACTGCGCCGAATGGTCCGTCGCAAACGCGTGTGATTCGAGAGGCGTACGCGGGACCGCGAATACCCGTCGAGTCGGTGTGTCTCCACGGCACCGGGACGCCGCTTGGCGATCCCATCGAGCTCGGCGCGCTTCGTTCAGCCGCAGCCGAGGCGGCTACCGATGACGAACGTTGGACCACCGTCATGCGCGTGTGCGCGGTGAAATCATCGATCGGGCACAGCGAACCCGCGAGCGGCGTCGCCGGGATGTTGTGCGCCGTCGAAAGCCTCAGCCATAAGACGATACACGCGATGATTCACGTCCGCGCGCTCAACGCGCATCTCAACGCCGCCGCGTCTTCGGTGGTGCATGCAACAGTCGTGCCGAGAATCGTCGCGGGTTTCATCGGCGCGTCGTCGGCGTCGGCGTCGGCGTTCGCGTTTCAAGGCACAAACGCGCACGGATTGGCTCGCTCGCGTTCGTCTTCGTCTTCGGTCGTGGGTCGTACTGCAAAGCCGCACGGTGCGTCGTCGTTTTGGTTGGATGAACGCGCACACTGGCTCGCTCGGCGTAATCATGCGTGGATACGACGCGCGGATGTCGCGTATGGACGAATTCTCTACGTTGCTCGAGCGGCTCGCGGATGTCAAAGGCGCGACGCCGGCGGGACGCGCACCGCATCGCTGCATCATCACGTCATCCACGGCCGAGCCATCGCGCCTGCGACAGCGTTGATTGAATTGTTTCTCGAATCTGCGATGGATGGGTCGCGAAGCGTGGGATCCGACGTGGTCATTCCGCACCCGCTACGACTGAGCGCCGAAGACGACGCCAAAGACGCCGAAGACGTCGTGATTCATGTATTGGTGCGCAAACACGACGGTCGCGCATCCGTCACCACAGGACCGTTGTGTCGGCCTCATACGCATTTATTTGGCCGCATCGTCGTCGTACACGTCGTTGATTCGCGGGTTCGCAGCTCGTCATTCGCATTCGCGCGCGACGTCAAAGTTGGAATTCGACGACGTCAAAAACACGCACTCTCGGCAAAAATCGCGCGCCGCGCGCCGCGTGACTGCGGGCTCCACGTCGACGTCTATGCGCTCGATGCCGCAATTCACCTCGCCGAAGGCGTGTTACAACATCGGCGACGACGCGACGATGACGATTGGTGTCCCGCGGCGCGCGTGCCCGCCGCGCTCGCCGCCGTGCGTCCCGCGCCTCGGACATCATCGTCGTCGTCATCAGCGGCGGCGGCGAGTTCCTCACGTGCGTCGTGCGCGTGTCCGCGCGGTATCGCGCTCGATGCGCGCGTCGTGCACGAGCATTGGATGCCAGACGTCGCCACGCTTGATGGATTAGACATTAGGCCACCGCGAAGAATGACGTCTTCGACAAAGACAAAGACAAAGACAAAAGCAAAGACGACGAAGACGACAAAGACAACCATGTACGTCACGAGAGCACGCACCACCGATATGACACCGTCTCGTATTTTCTCGCATGGAAACATCGCGCGCGGCGTTCGCGCGCCGATGACACATGTGAGCGCCGCGCGAGCCACGGCTTCGCTGACGCAGCGTTTCGCCGCCGAACGACGCGTCGTCAATCGCATCGCCGTGCGCACAACGACGCGAACAGCCGGTGGTAATGTAATGTGCGGTGCGATGCGTTCGGCAGCACATGAAATCACGTGTGCGATATCGTGTGTCGACGTGCACGCATCGCAGGTGAACGCACCGACGGATGTAGACGACGGGGACGTATGGACGACGCCGACTGAGGCGTACGGCGCGCGATCCATTCGAATGCTCGACGCGGCATGTGTGCGTCGCGACGGCGGCGGCGCGCGCAGCGCTCGACATGAACTACGTTGGCGCGACTGCACGATTCGCGCGCGCGAATCGCGACGACGAGTGATGATATTCGGTGGATTGGGCGCGCTCGGCCGCCGCTGCGCTCAAAGCGTCTTTTCGCCCGCGGCGTCAGACGTGCGTCTCATCGGACGTTCGGGAAGATCGCGCGCGCGCATATGCGCCGCATCAATCAACAATGCGATGATGACTGCGGTTCGCGCCGACTACGTGATGCGTGAGGAAGGACGATATACGATGCCATCGTGCGACGTCGCGCTCTACGCCGGCGGCGTCCTCGCCGACGCGGGAACGCCAAACGTCACGTACGGCAATCTCATGACCGTCTGCGCGCCAAAAACTCACATTTCGGACGCAATAACGATGGCTCGAGCACCTAGTATGCATGTGTTCTTTAGCTCGGTCACCGCATTGCTCGGGAACGCCGGACAGACGGCGTACGGGGCGGCGAACGCGCATTTGGACGCGCGCGCTTTGGCCACGTCTCGCGCGGGCGTGGACTGCGCGAGCGCGCAATGGGGCGCCTGGGGCGGTGGCCAAGGCATGGCGGCGCACGTCGAGGCGCGCATGAAAACGATTGGTATCGGTGTGCTCGACCCGGTCGTTGGCGTCGCGGCTTTGAGGCGGATCGTGAGCGGCGTCTGGGTGAGTACGAGGATTATGAGCGTGAGCGCCTTTGATTGGCAGCGGTACGCGAACCGGCATGCAAGTGTTTTCGCCGCGTCAGCGTTTTTGAAGCACGTCGTCGTGCGTGATTCCGTCGATAAACATTCGCGCAGTGCGAGTAGTGACGCCGAAGACGATCGCGCACGCGTCTCGGGTGCGCCAAAAGTCGGAGCTTTCAGAGACGACGCGCGGGACGTCATCCGCGACGCCGTCGTCCGCGCGCTCGGCCATCCGCCGACGAGCGACGACGCACCATTTTTCGAGCTCGGCATGGATTCACTCGGCGCCGTGGAGTTTACTACTGCGCTTGAGCAGGCTTTGGGCGACGTGGCGTGTCCGGCGACGTTGGTGTTTGATTATCCGACGCCCAAGGCGCTCGAGCGGTTCATCGTCGCCGCTCGAAGAGGAGAAGGAGACAGAGAAACACGACGCGCCACAGCGACGGTGACCGCGCCCGTGACCACAACGGTGACTGCGAATGAGAGCAATCTGAACCCTGCGTTCACCATCGTCGTCGCGGCGACGCGTAAGGACGTTCCGGGGCGCCACCGCGGGGACGATGGCGTGACCCGCGTCGACGAGCGATGGTCCCCGGGCACCCTCGCAACGCCCATGTTTAGCGGCTTTGTCCTCAATGCCGACATTTGGCGCGCATTTGACGCCGTGGCGTTCGGTATGCAGCGCGCCGAGGTCGTCGTGATGGATCCGCAGCAAAGACTCGTGCTCACGCACGCCGTAGACCTCGCCGTCTCGACTACGTCATCGGCTGATCATGGACGGCGTCGTCAGTCGATTGACGACGCAGCTCTACGCGCTCACAAAAACGCAATTATCGTTGCGGACGACATAGGTGTCTTCGTCGGCGCCGCGACGTGCGATTACCGACGTCTCGTCATCGACTACGGATACGCACAAAGTCCATTCATATCCACTGGCGCGGCGTTCGTCAGCGTCATTCCCGGGCGCGTGTCGTTCGCGCTCGGATTCTCAGGCCCATCTGTGGCGATAGACACCGCTTGTTCGAGTGGACTCACCGCGCTCCATGTTGCCTCTGCGTCATCGTCGTCGGGTTCCATCGTCGCCGGCGTCAACGCGCTGTTTGACTGCGCCACGAGTGCGATGTTTGCCCGCGCCGGCATGCTCGCGAGCGACGGGCGATGTAAAACGTTCGATGCGTCGGCCGATGGGTACGCACGCGCCGAAGCTGGAACCACGCTGGCGTTACGGCGTCAACAGGCGACGTCAGCGTCGGCGTCAGTCATCATCGTCGGCGCGTGCGCAGTGAACCAAGACGGTCGAAGCTCATCGCTCACCGCCCCGAATGGCCCATCGCAAACGTCGTGTATACGAGCGGCGATGCGCGCGACATTGGCGGCATCATCGAATAATGCAAACGCGGCGCGGCGCGGATGCGAGGCGCACGGTACTGGAACACCGCTCGGGGACCCAATTGAAATCGCCGCCGCGCTCGCCACATTTGACGCGAGCATCGACGTCGAAGCCGCAAACGCATGCACCACACTCGCGACGAAAACCACCACGGTCATCATCGGCGCGACGAAAGCATCTGTAGCACACGCAGAGTCGCCGTCGGGGTTGATTTCGCTCGTCGATGCGTGCGAAACGTTGATGACGCGTGTTCGAGTGGGAACGCCGCACACGCGAGCGCTCAATCCGTACGTGACGCGCGCGTTTGACGCCGCCGCTCCGACAACAGCCGTGCCCGTCGTGCCTCGCACGCGCATCGCCGCGACGCGTGATATATACGGAGTGTCGGCGTTTGCGTTTCAGGGCACGAATGCGCACGGTGTGGTGTTCGGTTCGGGGCGAGGACACGGAGGCGTCGCGAGGACGCGAACAGACACATGGGACGCCAGGGACACGTGGTGCTGCTCGCCGCCATGCTCGGCGTCACATGGCTCGCCTCGCATTCCACTTGCCGCCGATCGCGTGATATTTGTAGTTCGCGCACAGTACGATGCGTGTGGCGATCATTGCGTGCGCGAGCGTGCGATATTCCCCGCTGCTGGGACGATGGAGCTCGCTAGCGGCGCTTTGACATCCGCCCGCGACCGCGGCGTCGAGCGATGCGTCTTCATCGCCATTTTACCCGTGAACGAAGCATTTACAATGGTGTGCCACCTCGTCACGTCTGGCATCGATGTCGCGCGTCTCGATGGGTCGCGCGCCGCACGGGCGCAGACATTGCGCGCGACGCCGCGCGTCGAGTCTCGACGACGAGCGCTCGGAGCGATGTCATCCGCGTCTGCGCCTACGGTTCACATGACCGTCGTCGTTCGCGCCGTCATCGCTCGCGCTCGCGGCGATTCGCGCGCCGGGGAAATTGACGCCGCGTTTCACGCCATCGCCGCCACTTGGCGCGTGAATGACGGCGCGAAAACGTTACGCATCCCGGCGACGACTGAGGCGTTTCGGCTCGACGCGGCGCAGACATTTGGTGGCCACGCGTCTGACATCCATCGCGCGTTATCGATGAGCTCTCACGTCTCTCGCGACATGTATACGCGGCAACTGCGCACGAAATGTATCGAGCGTCGTGTGCGCGGTGCGTCAGTGCGCACGTGTGCGTACGTGTGTCGACGCCGTCGAGTAGCTGCGGGCAGAGCGCCGATGGTTCGAGCGAGCCAAGGCGCGCGAACGCCAAACGCGAGGCGCGTTCTCTCAGCACTCCACGCGCCGTGGACGTTTTCGCGCGCAAGGGTGACAGAAGATGGCGTGTCTTATGGTATTTACGCCGCGATGCGATCGGTGGCGCTGGAAACGGCGACGATGAGTCGGGTGGAGCTCGACGGAGCCGAAACGAGTCGCGCGAGCGTTGAACAGCTTTGCGCGGCAAAGGCGACGCGCTCGCATCGTCATCGTCGCCTCGGCGCGACGCTCTCACTGACAAGGGATGTGAATGTGGTTCGATATTGTGAGTGCATGGTGATTATGGGTGGTACGGGCGCGCTTGGGTCGTGCTTTGCGCGCGATTTCATGCCCGCGCGATTCTCAGTCGTCCTCGCCTCGTCCCGCCGCGGCCGAGCGCGTATACTCCCATGGACCTCGTGCGGCGAAAGACTGCTGTGTATTCACACGGGAGTGGTGCAAGCATTGCTAACAACGAAGTTTTCACGCGATGCATCGACGGTTGTACACGCCGCGGGAATATTGGCAGACGCGGCGTGGAGAACCATAGCGGCGAGAGCCGCATTTGCGAGCGTGAGCGCCAAATGTGGCACATTTTCGCAGCGCGCCGATGACGACAGTCGTCACGCCATAGCGCATGTCGCTGTGTTTACATCAATTGCGTCGTGCATCGGTTCGTTGGGCCAAGCAGTGTACGCGGCGGCGAACGAAATTCTCGACGCGCGATGCGAGGCTGGAGCTCGACGGGGCGAGCCAACGCGCGCGGCGCAATTCGGACCGTGGGCGACGTCGTCGCGCGGTATGGCGACGGGCGAGACGCAATCACGACTAGCGTCACTAGGCATGCCGTCTATGGTGCCTGCGGACGCGATGGCGATGTTTGCGCGCACATCTATGTATGAGACGTCTTTGACGACGACGTGCATCGCTCGCGTGGATTGGAACGCGTACGTGCGCAACTCAGGTCGCACGCGCGATGCGGCGCTGTTTGAACATCTCATTAATTTCAGTGACGATGAAATACACGTCGACAAGACGTCCCCAAAACCGAAGCCGGCGTTTCAGCAGCCGAATTGCGCATCAAAGCAGCCGACGGCGACGTCGATGGATGACATTCTACGCAACGTGTGCGGTATCATCGAACGTACCGTCGGTGCCGCATCGATACCGGCGGCGAAAATCAACCCGAACGCACCACTCATGGATGTTGGTGTGGATTCTGTGTCGTCTACGGAACTCGCGAACGCGATATCGCAAGCGTTTCACGTGTCGCTGCCCTCGACGGCGATTTTTGACTACCCAACCGCTCGGGCGCTCTCGACGCGCGTATTCAATGAAACCCGCGTGCAATCCGCATCAATGATAGCGAAAGATCCACCACTAGTCAGTGGTATGACACCGATGACGCCGCACGCGCCGCCAGCGACGACAGTGATATGCATCCACGCGCGGTGCTCTACGGAATCCATCGACGCCGACGCCGTTCGGCCCATCTCTCGCAAACGTTGGGACATCGACATCATGCGTCAATCAAACCACGCCAACGTTCCAGCGACGTTCATGACTCACATGTCCAACATCGATGTCTTCGACGCCGGTGTGTTTGGCGTACACCGCGATGAAGCCGCGCGGTGCGATGTCCAACAGCGATTACTCTTGCGCGCGGCGCTCGACGTCTTCGGTGGCTCTGGAGAAATCTCAAAATCGTCATCGTCGTCGTTGACGGGCGTATACGTCGGTATTGCGAGTCGCGATTATGCCGAACTTGCCGCGCGCGCATCGTTGGCACCATCTGCGTACGATGCGACGAGTCATTTCATATCTGTTGCGCCCGGCCGAGTGTGCTTTACGTTTGATTTCGCCGGCGCCGCCATCGCCATAGACACAGCATGTTCCTCTGCACTCGTCGCCGCGCACCACGCGCGCGTGGATATGGTTGTTAAAAACAGTATTCTAGGTGACGTGCTCGTGTGCGGGGTGAATGTGATTCTCTGTCCGCGCGTGACGGAGCAATTCCATCGGGCGAGGATGCTGAGCCCAGAGGGACGATGTAAGACACTCGACGTCGCCGCGGATGGATACGTGCGCGCTGAAGCGAATCGAGCCGTGCGTCTGTGTGCGCGTAAAGACGGTGATGATGACGACGACGCAAACGACCACGTTGGCTTTGAACGCCGGTCGATGTGGTTATCGCTGACGGTGCGCGGGACAGCCGTCGGGCAAGACGGACGAAGCTCGGCGCTCACCGCCCCAAACGGTCCGGCGCAATCGAACGTTATCGCCGCCGCCATGCGCGGTCACGCAGGCGATAACGCTAATTTACATGATTTGTTGTTATCGTTGCATTTGCACGGCACGGGCACGCCGCTGGGTGATCCAATTGAAGTCAACGCGCTGCCCGCCGACGACTCCCCGACGAGGCTCGAAGCGTCAAAGAGCTTCATCGGGCACGCCGAACCTGCGTCGGGGATTGTGTCCATCACCGCTGTCATCGCGCACAACGCACATTTCATCAGCGTTGGCGTGCGCGGATTGGCAACGGTGAATCCGTACGTTGCCGTCGTCGTCGTCGCGCAGACACATTCGATGGCTCTGGGTGGCGGGACGTCGGTTGGACGACATCGCGCGGGTACATACTTTTCACGCGCCGGCACGAGCGCATTCGCATTTCAAGGCACGAATGCGCACGTGAGTCTAATTTTGTCGCCGTCAGTTGCGCGTGTCGGGCGAATCACCACAGCGCAGTCGCACTGCGCGACGATGGACGCTCGGCGCGCGTGGTGCGTACCATCCGTGCGCGCGGCGCCGTTCATCGCTGTCGCCATCGCGCGACCGCGCAATATCACCTCACCACCCTGCACGTTGACGTTCACGGCACACGCCATGGCGTGCGTCAGCGCCAAAGACCACACCGTGCGCGCGCGCGCACTATTTCCAGGCGCAGGAATGCTTCGAGCCGCTGTCGCCGCCGGACGCCTCGTCCTCGACGACGCTCCGCTCGCTGCCACATCGTGCGCCATTCCAACGTCTCTGCACATTTCCGCGAAACTTTCATTTCACGTGACATTGAATGCTCGTTCGGGGGCGCTGGCGATGCGCGGCGGCGCGACGATGACGATGACGTGCTTTCTTTCGCCAGTGACCGTTCACGTTCCTCAACCGACGTCGCGCGGCGGGTTCGCCTTTGCAAATCGTCGCGCGACTAGCCACCAAAATCGTGCGGCAACGATCACGCGCCCTCGCGCAAACGCCGATGACATCACATCTTACATCGCCGCCGTGGATGGCACGATGCAGCTCGCGGCGGCGACGACGTCGAGGAGAAACCTGACGCTTCGCGTCCCAGTGGGCTGCGCCGCGTACGTCGACGGCGGTTTCACCACCCGCGTCTCCTCCGCGGCGTGCATCGCACCAACGACGTCACCAGCGACGACACAACATCATCTCAACTCGCGAGCATGCATCGTCGATTTATGCGCCAAAGCATTCGGATCGATGATGACGACGATTGACGCAGAATCCGGTCGCCGCCCGCCCGCCCGCGCGTACGCAGCGACTGTCGCGGCGACGCCCTCGCGGCGACCAGCGTGTCCATCGCTCGCGACAACACCCCGCGATGCGACACGAACGACGACATCCATCATCGCGTCGTTTCAATGCGCTAAACCTCTGCGATGGTTTTCGACGCGCGGCGCGACGTACGCGGATGGACTATTCAAGTCGCTCGAGCTCGAGGACTCGGCTGAGAAACATCCGTCGGTTGAATTCAACGACGGCGACGTGGTCGAATTACGCGCGCATGCCGCCGTGCGACGCACCGACGTTCGACGACGTCGTTCTCGAATGCAACCACCGGCACGGGCCAAGGTGCGTGTGCTCGTCGTCGGTGGATTTGGAGGCGTCGGCGCGCTCGCGGCTCAAATGTCGCGTCCCGAATGTCGTCTCGCGCTCGTCTCCAGAACCGCACGTGCGACGTGGTTCCACGACGACGGTGACGATGTGACGTGCGCAATGGCATGTGATGCCGCGGCGCGCACGGACGCCCTGGCGGATGCGGACGTGGTACTCTACGCCGGTGGAGCGTTAGCCGACGGAGCGCTCGCGAGACATTCCGCTCGACGCGTCCGCGTCGTCTTCGCCCCAAAATCCATCGCCGTCGCGATGCGCAGCGACGAGCGCGCGGCGACGCCAACGCGCATCATCACATGTTCATCCATCGCCAGCGCGTTCGGCGCGGCTGGGCAGGGGAATTATGCCGCGGCGAATGGTGCCATGGACGTCGACGTCGCGAGGCGCAGAAACGCCGGCGCGGATGCGCGCTCGGTCCAATTCGGACCCTGGGCCGACGTCGGCATGGCGACGCGGCACGCGCACACGTTCAGAAGATTACAACACATGGGTATCTGGGCGCTGCGCGCGCGCGAGGGCGTGGCGGCGCTATGGCGCGTCACGTGTCGCGCGAATATCATCGCTGCGGCGCTCGACGTCCACGCGTTGGCTCGCGGCTTCGCGGGATTTAGAACATTCTTTCCCTCGGCGCACACGCGTCGTCACGTCGAGCCGAAACACGACGCGTCGAATGCGTTGCCCTCGACAGTGCTCGATGAGCGCGCGATTCGCGCCATCATCTCGACGTGCGTCACTCAGGCACTCGGAACGACGCTCGGCGTCGACGACCCGTTGATGCAGCACGGATTGGACAGTTTGTCCGCCGTCGACTTGCGTGGCGCCGTGTGCACCGCTCTGGCGCGTTCCGACGCGCCGAGCACGATATTTTTCGACTACCCCACCATCGCGAGCGCCGCCAAGGCGCTGGCCGCGACGTCGTCGTCTTCGTCGACGACGACGACATCCAAAGTCAAAGTCAACGCCGTCGCGAGACGTCCCGAGCCAACCGAACCGCGCGTCTCCGCCGCGGCGTCCGGATGCGCCCACGACGCCACCCCCACCGCCGATGCCGTCATGAAAACCCCACTCGCACGGCGATTCGTCGACGCGCACAACGATCCAATCAACGCGTTCGGCGCGTACGCACCGACGCATGTGATTCAACGCGTCGACGCGAGTCCATTCGAGCCGACGACGTCGGTTGAAATGCGCGCGTGCGATCCGCGACAGCGCCTGCTCATCCGCGCCGTCGTCGTCTGTCGCGCCATCGCACCGATGGATGACACGCATGATATTGGGTCGTATATTGGTGCTTCGGGGAAAGACTATGGAAATCTTATACGAATCGTCGGCGCGCCCGTGGACGCGTACGTGGGCGTCGGCGCTGAGGCGAGCTGCTGCGCGGGCAGAATTGCATTTATATTCGCCTTGCGCGGCCAGGCGCTCGTGATCGACACCGCGTGCTCGTCATCGCTCTGCGCCATGGCGCTCGCGAACGAAGCCATGCGCGGTGCTGGAAGAATCGCCGGCGCGTGCGTGGGCGGGGCATCGATTATGTGCGCGCCCGACACGCATTCGGCGCTCGCGAGCGCCGGCATGTTGAGCCCGAATGGACGTTCAAAGACATTCGACGCCACCGCCGATGGCTATGGGCGCGCCGAAGCCGTGGACGTGATTACTTTTGATGCGCGTGGCGATCACGGACGATGCCCTCAGGGCGTGGTTGTGGCGTCGGGGCGGATGAATCAAGACGGCCGAAGCGCGTCGCTCACGGCGCCGAGCGGAGCGGCGCAGCGGGACGTCATCCAATCCGCGTTGATCTTCGCCGACGCGTCATACGCGACGGCGGTCATGGTGCTGTACACGCACGGTACGGGAACTGCGCTCGGGGACCCGATCGAAATGAACGCCGCGACGGCGGCGTACGGCGACGTGTGTCGCGCGCTCGAGCCGCGGGCGTTGAAATCCTGGCGCGGCCACGCCGAACCCGCGAGCGGGACCGCCGCGCTCGCCCGCATCATCCATGCCCTCACCCGCGACGCGCGCGCAAATGAAGGCGTGTGTCATTTACGTCGCGTGAATGCGCACGTGGGCGAGGTGTTTGCGACGGCGCGCGTGGTGGATGTTGGATTGGCGCGACAGACGCGAATGAGCGCCGGATGGATGTCGACGTCGGCGGCGAGCGCGTTTGCGTTTCAAGGTTCAAATGCGCACGTCATTCTGCGTACGACGAATGCGTGCGTGAATGACGTGCGCGTGGTCGCACATGCAGCGTGTGTGGTTGAAGATAGACGCACGTATTGGCCGCACCACGGCGGAGAGTCGATGATGATGCGCGTAGACGCGCGTTTGGACTCTGCGGCGTTGAGGTTTACGTCTCATTCGTCATCGTCGATGTTCGAATGCATCGTCGCAGTTGCCGAAAGAGCGTTCGATGCTAATGGTCGTATCATTCGTGCCTTCGTCGCGACGACGACGACGTCGACGTGGCACATGGAGATGAAAACAGTCAGCGCCGTGGCGTATTCGAGTCGCGGAGCCATTCGAGCCGAATCGTGTCGCGCGTACGCGGAACGTTTCATATCTTCGTCAGCACGCACGGCGGCGGCGCGCTGGTGGGCGTGGACTGTCTCGCGAGACATCACGCGCATCGCGCGCGCGGAATCTGGCGCGCCGTGGTGTCAACGCGTGCGAAGCGTCGACGTCGCGCGCGCGACGACTGACCAACCAACCGCGGCGTCGGTTGGCGTCGAACGGGGAACCGAATCGTCATCGCATTGGATCGATGTTCGCGACGGCACGGTGGTGTTCAGCGCGCGCGGTGTCGTTCGCGACGACGACGAGTGTTGCGATGACGTGCGGCGGCGGCGACGAGTTTGTAACGCGTCGATGACGCGTCGCGTAACGTACGACGTACTGGATGAAAGCGCGACGCCTCGCGAATGTCGCCTCGTCGGCGCCGCCTTGAGCGCCGCGCAACTCTACCAAGACGCGGTACGAACGGCAACGACGACGACATATGATGCGTTGAATGCTATATTCGCGTGTGCGCGAGCGGAACGTGGCGAAGAAGCGACGACGACGCACGGAACCGTGCGCGACTCGGCGCTCGTGCCACCGCGCGCGCGACACCCGCATCCTACGCGCGGCGGTGTGCAGATTTTAGGCGGCACGGGTGGTCTCGGTGTCGCCATTGCGCGCGTGTTGCTTGCATCCGATTGCGACGTGCGTCTCGTCGCCCGTCGCGGCCGCTGTGGGTCGTCGCCGTTACTACATGACGGTTCGTATTCTCCCTCTCCGCGTCGCGTCGTCACCGCATCGAGCGCCGACGCATCTTCCCGAGCCGACGTCAACGCCACCGACCTCCTCGCGAGTCGCCAGCACTTCCGCGTCGTCCTCCACGCCAGTGGCGTTCTCCGTGACGCCGCAGTACGCAACCAAACGCACGACGCGTTACGTCGCGTCTACGCTCCGAAACTCACGCTCTCGCGCGTCGTCCTTCGACAGAGCGACGCCGCTCCGCCCGCATCTCGCGTCTTCTTCTCCAGCATCGCCGCCTCCGTGCTCGCTCCGGGACAGGCAAATTACGCCGCCGCCAACGCCGCGCTCGATGCGTACGCGCTCGATGCGTACGCGAGTGGATTAGACGTGCGCTCCATACGTTGGGGCGCGTTTGACTACGCCCGAGGCATGGCGAGCGCAAGCGGGACGACCGAAGCGCGGCTCGAGCGCGTCGGTTTGCGCGCGCTTCCATTCGACATTGGCGCGCACATCTTAATGCGCGTCATCTCGCACGCGAACGACGGTGCGCGGCATCCGTGCGTCGTGGTGTCGCCGATGATTGAACGACGACGCGACGCCGAGCCGACGACACGCGGAACGCCGGTGTCCAATCCACACGTCGTCATCGCCACCGCGCTCGATGTCGTGCGGGACATCGCGCAATCACTCGTGGGTAAATCACTCGAGTGTTCAGCGCCGATGATGGATGCTGGGCTGGATTCTATTGCGAGCGTCGAACTGCGCCGGCGCGTGTCGAGCGCGTGCGACGTGGATTTGCCGGCGACGGTGGCTTTTGATTTCCCGACGATAGACGCCCTCGCCGCGTACGTGGATTCAAAACGCAACGCGACGACGACGCAGACAACAACGAGGCATGGTACGACGCGCGTCGTCGTAGATGATGCGCCTAGGTTGACGATGGCGTTCGCGGTCGTCGCGCGCGCCGGACGATTTCGTCCCGTGGCTGACCCGGCGACGCGCGTGCCAGTCATCCGATGGACCATCGAACCCACACCCGCCGCCGACGCCGACGCAGGTATGCGATTTGGTGTGTTTCTACCGCGCGTCGACGCATTCGACCGCGCGTTATTCGCATTCACGAGCATTCACGAAGCCGAACGTGTTGACCCGCAACATCGAGGATTTCTCGAATGCGTCTTTGAATGCGCGACATCAACGCCGTACGGCGATGATACCAACGTCATCGTCGCCGTCGGCGCGCAGCACATGGAATATTCTACGCTCTATGCGCCGTACATCGCACCGAGCGCGCATTCGGCGACGGGAAGCGCATTGAGCGCGTGCGCCGGGCGGACGTCGTATACGTTTGGCTACGTCGGCGCCTGCTTCGCCGTCGACACCGCGTGTTCGGCATCGCTCGTCACCGTCCACATCGCCACGCATGCGGCGACGGCATCGTGCACGTTTGCAATGTGTGGCGGTGTGAATTACCTGTTGAGCAAGCGGACGAGCGACGCCATCGCGGCGGCGCGGATGCTCTCGAGCGACGGGCGGTGCAAGACGATGGATGCCCGAGCCGACGGCTACGGACGCGCGGAATCCGTCGCCGCCATGGCGCTCATGCGATGGCGACGGCATCCACAACCAGAGCACAACGCGAAAAAGACAACGACGAGTGACGCGACGACGACGACGACGACGACGATGATGGTCGTGCGAGCGTCGGCGTGCGGGCAGGATGGTCGGTCCGCGGCGCTCACGGCGCCGAATGGCGCCCAACAGCGCCGCGTCATGCGCGACGCGTACACACTCGCGCACATCGATCGCATTCGCGCGCGTGAGGTCTCTATGCACGGTACTGGAACGCCTCTCGGTGACCCGATCGAATGCGGGGCGATTGCGGAGACATTCGGCGATGACATGTCGACATCGCGCGTCGTCGTGGCGTTGAGCGCGAGTAAGACGTCGGCGGGACACGGCGAAGCCGCCGCCGGGGCCATCGCGCTCGAACGCGCGTGTGCGGCGTGTGATGCGGTGATGACACCTGTCATTGTGGGATTAGCGCGCGTAAACGCGCACGTGGAACGGGCGTTTGCGCGCGAAAGTGATGGTATTGGATGTGTGGCTATCCCGCGGACCGCCGTCGGCGGCGCGACATTGACGTCGTCGGAGGAGGACATCTCGCGCGTCGTCGGGTGCTCGGCGTTCGCATTCACGGGCACAAACGTCCACGCGGTGTTGTGCCATCATCGTCGTCATCATCAGCGCGGCGCGACGAGCGCGCGCGGGGCGCCGGTGGTGTACGCGAGGGAATCGTTGTGGTTGGCGCCGACGCCGGCGCCGGCGCTCGAGGCGGCGGCAGACGTCGCGCTCGATGTCCATCGTGTCGTCATTCGCGCCAAGCGCGCTGAAGGCGCCGCGGTGTTTTCGTGCGAAGCCGCGGCGAGGTTGATGTTTGCATGCGCGGATGCGCTGGGGCCGCCGCGTCGCGACGCGCGCGAGCGTATGGCCGCGCTCGACGTCGTCGTCGGCAGCCGCGGGACATCGAGTGGGTCTTCTGACATGTCGCTCGTCGTCAACGTGCGCTCTGGGCGCGTGCGCGCGAAAGACGCGGCGTATGCTCGCGTGTGTCGAGCGACGACGCGCGGGCGCGGGCGCGGTGCGGTGCGCATGGTGAGGTGGAATCTGGTGCGCCAGATGGGCGGCGGTCGCGCGTTGACTCGGCATCGAGGCGACGTCGGCGTCGGCGTCGGCGTCACTCAAGGTTCATTGCCAACGTCAGCCATCGCAGCATACGTAGGACGCACGATGGAGTCATTGTCATCGCATGTTGATGACCACGACGGCGGTGGGTTGAGAGAGATGTCGACGGCGTTCGGCGAGGAGACGATGGTGAGTTTCACGGGCGAAACCGCGCTCGGATGTCAAACGTCGCCAAAAAGATCAATACCGCGACGAGTCGATCGACCGAATGCCGTCTTTCCGATGACGACGCCATCGCGTGATGTCGTGAATATAGCGAGCGTCGTGTACGACGCGCTTCGCGACGTGTTCGGGGAAGATGTCGGCGCGAAAGATGATTTAATGGCGATGGGCGTGGATTCCATAGGCGCCGTGGAATTGGCGACGACGTTGAAGCGCGCGATTAAAATTGATGAGGATATCGACGTTGCGACGTTAGCCACGCAGCCGACGCCGTTGAAGATGATTGCGTATTTGGAGCATCTCGTGTCGAATTCGAATCCGTCGTCGATGTCGACGACGACGACAAAGACGGCTTCAAACGCAAAGGCAAACGTGGACATGGTGAAATGCTTAAAGTCTCAGGCGACAACGCCAAATGCGCTCTTTCTCGGTGCACCCGCGTTTGGGGATGGTCCACTGGCGTACATGAAACTTGTTGACGCACTTTCACTCGGCGCACACCCAGTATTGACGCTTGAACGCGATACGACAGAGCAGCCGTGGCCGGATGCGGCCAACGCGCACGCATTTGCCATGCACGCGCAACAAGACGATGATTCGCCAATCATACTCGGCGGACACTCTTTAGGTGGCGTGCTCGCGATCGAGAGCGCGTTGGTGTTGGAGAATGTTTTAGATCGCACCGTGTCGCTGTGCTTTTTGTTCGACGCGCCGCATCCGGTACAGTTCAAGTCGGATTGGAACGACATCCCCGACGAAAATACCACCGACGACGACGAGAGTCCCGATAACGAAAGCACGGGATTGATGTATATGGAAGTCGCGCTTTCGTCGTTTCATTTCGACACCGTCGCCGCGGGTTGGCAAAATCTCTCACGAGAAGAAAAGTACGCGATGTTCGAAGACGTCGCGCATCAGGCGCTCGGCCGCGCGTTCAACGCCAGAGAACTGGACGAGCAAATCAGTAAAGGTCCGTACGCGGCGCAATGGAACAGCGGTATGAACCAGCTCGAAGATGGTTCTATCGATTCCGGCGCTTGGCGCATGCTTCGCGGCGTCGAAGCGGATCCAGCGTTATCGAGCCGAGTCCCGCGTAAAATGTTCTCTCGCGTCCGAGGAAAAGTCATTCATTACAAAGCCGGCACCGAAAGTTCCGCACTTTTCGAAACCGATTTACGCCTAGACGCGCACGGTGGGTTGTTACAATCCGTGAGCGGGTACGTGTGGCCGTTGGCGTGCGATCACGTCGAAATCGTACACTGCGCCGGGTCGCACATGAATTTGATGACGTCGGAGAGCAACGGAGGAGATTTAGACGAAACAATCGTACCGCACATGCGACAGCAGCTCGCGAGCGAATGGGATGATTTGGGCCATCACGCAAACGCTCGAGTGCGCGCAGATGTGCCGTGGATACAAAGCATTTGGCACCCTGAGCTCGGATTATCCATGTCTGCGTCGCCGTCGCTCGTATTTGGCTCACACGGTCGCCAGACCGACGCCACCGACGACGACGACGACGATGCGAGCCCAGGATTAACGCAAGCCATCGTGCGTGCGGTGGATTGTGAAGAATATTTCGACGCATGCGCGTTCGGGTTGAACCACGACGCGGTTTGGACGGTGGAAAACCATGTCCCGCGCGTGTGGCTCCTCGTCGACGTGCTCGCCGACGTCGAACGCTGGTCATTTGCCTCATTTGCTTCCACGCTTCCCGTGCACGGCATTCATCTTCCACGCACGATTTCGGCACACGTCGCGTCATCATCGTCGTTGAATGACCAGTATACGTCGAACGTTGCGGCGCGGTGCGTGAAAACGATACTGAATGCGACATCGAGCCGGCGTGCGCCCGTCGTCGTCTGCGCGCTCGCCGCGAGCGACGCCTCAGCAAGAATAGCATTTGAAATCGCCTTGCAACTCAATCGCCGCGGCTGCGGGCCGGCTATTGCGGTCGTCATTGACGATGGTTCGTCAAAGTACGAGCGCCAGCGGCGCGACGAGACGTCTCGCGCAGAATATCAAGCGCTCGCGGCGACGCTCGCGGACACGGAGCATCCCGCCGGTTGGCGCGCGCTTCCTCAATTCCTCACCGAGCGTCGTCGTGCGCGGCGATATAAGGGTGATAAAACCCTTCTCGATGCGGCAAAGGTGTTCGTACGGGCACAGCGTCCGTTGGATGTGACGCCACACGCGTGGAGTGCGGATATAGAACACGCCGTGAGGGCGTGCGAGGCGCTCGTAGACGTCGCTCGGCACGGCTTTTTTCCCAAGCTCATTCTCGCCCACGCCTTTGTGTTCGCATCGTCGCACACGTAGCTGCACGAGAGCGTGATGATGATGATGATGACAATATTAGTATTGCAATGCAACGCGCGCGCGAATTGTAATGATATATCCTTCCTATTGTTCCTGTCGTACTACTTTGTCGGGCGAACATTCGCCCAAGACGTCGCTCAAAATATTATTCTCCAAACTCGTCGGCACCGCCTCGAGCGCCTCACGAATGAGTTCCATACCCATCGGCACAGCCTCCTTGGACAATTCCGCCAAAGGCACGCACAGCGTGTACGCGATGCGTAACAAAGAATCAGCAAAGAGTTCAGGCACGGGTGGCGTCGCGCGCCTCGACGACGACCGAACCGCTTCGGCGGCGTCTCGCATCGACTGTAACGCCTCTGGCGCCTTTTTAAGCCTCGCGTACGACTCTGCGAGCACAAACCGCGCCATAACTTGTAACGGATCAACCTCAATCGCCTCCTGCGCTGTTTTAATCGCTACATCCACCTTGTCCTTGAACATGTAATCCCGGGCGTGCGCCGACAACGTCTGCGCGCGCTGCTTCCCCGTCGTCGCCGCCGCCGCTTCATACGCCATGGGCGTAAACCCCCCACCGAGTTGCTCCGCAAACGCCACGGCTTCGCCTAAATTCACCGTCGCGTGCCACCAATGCCCGGGTAAATACACCGCGGTGTTTGGCGGCTGCACGCACCATTGCACGCCCGACATGGACGCCTCGCCCCTGTGCTTCAACGCGTCCTCTAATAACATGTACCCGTACCCATGCATGCTGTCAAACACAAAATCCGGCATTGCCACCTCGGGCGCAGCCACGAGCCACAACTTGTACCCGTGCAACAGCGTCAATAACGTCGCGTCGTGCTGATGCATCGCCAATCCCGCGCCGTCGCCGCCGACGCTGAGCACCGGAATCACCGCCTCTGGCTCATCCACCGCGTGCCCCAATCGTCGCGGCACGAGTGATTTCCCGCTCGATTTCGACTTTAACCGTTTGTCACTCAACACATCTGACATGGAATCAAACACAAAGCTCACGTTCGCCACGTCATCGGTGCGCAAATACCGTTCAATGAACGTTTCGAGCGTCGTCATCCGTTCCACCGAACCACCCGCGACGATGTGATACGCCGGATGCGCGTGCTGCACCGACGTCTTCCCGCTCCGTTTCAATAACGCAGGCAAAGTAAATGCATCGCGTAACGCGGCGGTGGTGACCTTTTTCGTAATTAACCGCGGTTGGGCGCCACGAACGGCGCTCGAGACGGTGGGCGCCGACGCGAATGCGCACGCGTCCCGCTCGCGTTCGAGAAATCGCGCCCCAATCTCGCGCTGCGGTGGCAGCCATTCGTTCGCATCGCCAATGATCGCGCGAGGACCGTCGTGTTCGGACGGTGCGTCGGCCGTCATGACCACGTCGTCGCCCGTGCGCTGGGAATACCGCGCGCCAAAGATTAATCCAACAATCGCGATCACAGTCATCATCATCATCATCATCCGTCGATATCGCATCGCCTCGTTCGACGCTTTGGCCCCTGACGCACGCATCGTAGGCGGCGTCACCTTTGCGCGCGATGGCGTCGCCCGTCCATCGCTTCTCGGCGCCGCAGATCGACGCATCGTGCGCAATTGTGACGCAAAAACGAGATCGCACGACACACGCGACCGCATTCTCCGTCGCGATGCGCCTCACCGTGGCCGTGCCCTCGATCGATGGCGTCGTGAGCATCACCATCGACGGCTCGGCCACGATTGCCGATCTCAAGGCGGCGGTGGGCGCGGAACTCGACCGCGACGTGCGCGCGCTCATCGCCACGGTGGATGGACGCACGCTTGAAACCGCCTCCACGTCGTCGTCCTCCGCCTCCGATCGCTCGCTCGCGCGGTGTGGATTTAAAGATAATGATTTAGTCGCCCTCGTCGCGCCCGGAGGTGGGCACGCGGCGGCGACGGCGACGACGAACGGGTCGGGGAATTCATCCATGGGTGGGGCGCGGGCGACGAGCTCGGATGGTTCCGCGGTGGATCCCTTGGCGATGATGCGTGCGTTCGCCGCCGATCGCGTCGCGATGGAACGTTTGCGTATGTCGGATCCGTTGTTCGCGCGGGCGATCGATTCGGGGGATGTGGAGACGTTTCAGACGCGCATGCGGGAGTTTCATAGCCGCGAAGCCGAAGCGATGAGAATTCGCAACGAAGAGCTGGCGTTGTTACATAGCGATCCGTTCGACATTGAGGCGCAGCGAAAGATTGAAGAGGCGATACGTAAGGCGAATGTTGAGGAAAACATGCGGACGGCGATTGATGAAACGCCTGAAGTGTTTGGACAAGTGGTTATGTTGTACGTGGATGCCGAAATCAACGGCGTGGCGTTGAAGGCGTTTGTGGATAGCGGCGCTCAAATGTCCATCATGTCGGTGACGTGCGCGCGCAGGTGTGGTCTTGAGCGATTGATTGATGATAGATTTCAAGGAACGGCCAAGGGCGTGGGCACGCAGAAGATTTTGGGGCGCATTCACCAAGCGCCGATGAAGGTGGGCGGAACGTTTTTATCGACGGCAATCACCGTTTTGGAAAAGGAGCAAGATATTGATTTTATTTTCGGTCTCGACATGTTACGTCGGCATCAGTGTACGATTGATCTGCGCAAGAACGTCCTCGCTATTGGTTCAGCGGATGTTGAATTGCCATTTTTAGGCGAGGCGGAGATTCCACGCGGTTTCGACGGCGGCGCCTCGCCGCCCACGGCATCCGCGCCATCCGGTTCCGTCGTCGACGCTCTCCCGCGCTCGGTGAACGAAGACAAGGTATCACGATTAATTTCTCTCGGGTTCACCCGCGCTCAGGCTTTGGAGGCTTTAGAAGTCACGGGCGGCGATGTTGATTTGGCGGGCGCCATGTTGTTTGGATGATGAATTTTTGTGAATTTTTGGAATTGTTTTGAAGTTGAAAGAAAGAACTGGCTGATGTACGACTAGCGCCGCTGAAATGTTAAAACGTAAAAGTAAAACGCGAAAAACAAGGTCACGCGCCTCGCCCTTTATAACGATGCGTGAAACGTACGACTGATGACCTCCTCTTGATGCTCGCGCGAGAGCTTGATGAAATTCACCGCGTACCCCGACACACGAATCGTCAGCGTCGGGTACTTATCCGGATGTTCCATCGCGTCCACGAGCACGTCTCGCGTCAAACAATTGACATTCAAGTGTTGCGCGCCTCGAGCGAAATACCCGTCGAGCATGGCGACTAAATTTGAAATTTGCGATTCGCGCGACTTGCCGAGAGACGGCGCGGTGATGGAGAATGTGTTTGAAATGCCATCCGCGCACGACGGGTACGGGAGCTTGGAGACAGAGTTCAACGAGCACAACGCGCCATTTGCATCGCGGCCGTGCATGGGGTTGGCGCCCGGTGCGAACGCAGCGCCCGCGGGTCGACCATCTGGAGTCGCGCCTGTAGCTTTGCCGTACATCACGTTGGATGTGATGGTCAAAATGGACAGCGTGTGCGTGGCGCCGCGATGCGCGGGAGTTTTACGCAAGGCGCGAATGGTGTAATCCACCAAGAATACCGCAATGGCGTCCACGGCGTCGTCGTCGTTGCCAAACTTTGGGTACTCGCCTTCGATGGTGAAATCTTTCGTCAATCCAGTCGACGCGTCTCGCGCGACGCGCACTCGAGCGTGCTTGATTGCCGATAACGAATCCGCGACGACGCTCAATCCGGCAATGCCAAACGCCATCGAACGTGACAGCTTTGTATCCATCAACGCAAAGAAAATGGCTTCGTAACAGCGTAAATCGTGACAGGCGTGAATAACGTTCATCGTTTTCACGTACAGCGCGCACAACCAATCCATGTAAGCTTTAAATCGATTCATGACGTCATCGAATGACAAAATCTCGCCATCTCCCGGGACATCCTCAAACAACGCCGGGGCGACTTGCGCGCCGGTGATTTCATCCTTGCCGTTATTAAGCGCCATGAGCAGTAACTTTGGCATGTTGTACCGCGCGCCAAAGTATTGCATATCGGTCCCCAAGCGCATGGCAGAGACGCAGCAAGAGATCCCGTAATCATCGCTCTGTAACATTTCGCGCATCAAATCATCGTTTTCGTATTGAATCGTCGACGAGCCGATGGAGATTTCGGCGCAGAATTGCTTGAACGGTTTCGGCAGCGCCGAGCTCGACCAAAGCACGGTGAGATTGGGTTCGGGCGCCGCGCCTAGATTTCGTAGTGTGTGCAAGAAACGCCACGACGTCTTCGTCACCATGTGTCGACCATCGCCGTCGAGCGAGCATCCGGCGACGCACGTCGTCGACCATTGCGGATCGCCCGCGAAAATCTCCTCGTACGCGAGCGGCCGTAATTGCCGCACCATGCGCAGCTTTAAAACAAAATTGTCAATCAATTCCTGTGCCTGCGATTCGGTGATTTTCCCGCTCGTCACGTCGCGCTCGATGTAAATGTCAAAAAAAGCATCCACGCGCCCGAGCGAAATCGCCGCACCGTCGTGTGATTTCACCGCGCAGAGATATCCAAAGTACGTCCATTGAATCGCCTCGCGAGCCGACGTCGCGGGCGGACCAATGTCACACCCGTACGCCTTGGCCATGTCCTTCAGCGCGCGTAACGCGCGAATCTGCTGCGTGACTTCAAACTTACACCTCAAGTCGTCCTCCGTGTCCACGGGCATCGCCTCGGCGTCCCGGGATTTATCCGCGAGCAACGCGTCGACGCCAAACAGCGCGACGCGTCGGTAATCGCCAATCAATCGACCGCGTCCGTACGCATCCGGTAGCCCAAGCAAAACGTGTGCGCGCCGCGCAGCTTTCATCTCATTCGTATACAGCGCGAACACGGCGTCGTTATGCGTCACGCACCAGTCATCCATGAACTTGGTCACGCCGACGTCGACGGCGCGCCCGCGCTCGGCGCACGCCTTCTCAATCACCCGCATGCCTCCGAGCGGTTTCATCGTCCGTTGCAGCGGCACCGGGGTTTGCATGCCGACGATAACGCAATCACTCGCGTCGTCGGTGATGTACCCGGGCCCGTGCGACGTGGCGTGCGACGGCGTGGAGGTGTCAATGTCGAGCACGCCGCCGCGTTGGCGTTCCAAGGCGAACAGCTCGCGCGCGCGGGACAGCAGTGCGAGCGTGCGCGGCGTCGGCGGTGCGAGCGAGGGTGCGAAATCGTCATCGTACGGCTGCGCGTGCTCGCGCACGAAGTCGCGCACGGTGGACATGGGGCGTGCGGCGTGGAATGCGGTCGTGCGGCGTGGTCTTGGGTGTGACGGTTCATATTCTCGACATGCATGACGACGACGACGACGACATTCAACGACGATGGAGGACGACATCGAGGACCTGGCGGACGAAGACAAAATCACCGGCTACGTGCACAGCATCGATTCCTTCACCGCCGTTGACGGTGCGGGCATCCGCTGCATATTCTTTCTCCAATCCTGTCACAAACGCTGCGTGTTTTGTTGCAACGTGGACAGCACCGACGCCGCGCTCGCGCGCGCGAACGCCTCGACGCCGACGCCGCTCGGGCGACGAATGCGCGTGCGCGAGTGCGTCGACATCGTACGACGCAATCTTGATTACTACAGCGCGTCTGGCGGCGGCGTCACGCTCAGCGGAGGCGAGTGTTTGTTACAGCCAGAATTCGCGCGCGCGGTGTGTCGAGGCGTTCGCGCGTTGGGCGTCGGCGCCTCAATCGACACCGCGGGCGCCGGCACTGATAAAGAATGGAATCGCGTGCTTCCACACGTCGATTGCGTACTGTTGTGTCTCAAGAGCGCGTTTGTCGATCGATACGTGGCCATCACTGGGACGAGCGTTGAGGAATTTGAGCTCTCACGGCGATTTTTGCGGGCGTGCGACACGCACGG
>Ga0181595_10000584_pt1 | contig 40156 bp, 33 predicted proteins | sample 041ome_7_FD_145604 | JGI IMG/M metagenome (GOLD analysis project Ga0181595, IMG submission 145604) | Coastal salt marsh microbial communities from the Groves Creek Marsh, Skidaway Island, Georgia - 041401AS metaG (spades assembly) | ecosystem: Environmental > Aquatic > Marine > Intertidal zone... | reverse complement strand
TATGGAGTTGATTCCAAGTTCAGGATTTTCAGTTAACTCTCTTCTCAGAGGTGTGCTGGGTATGGCAGTACTCTTGTTGTTTGCCTATCTGTTGAGCAACCACAAAAAGCAAATTGCGTGGAAAACGGTTGGAATTGCATTACTCTCACAGCTTGTTGTTGCCGTAGGTGTATTAAAAATCAATTGGGTCAAAGGACTTTTTGAAGGTTTGGGCGGATTTTTTATCAGCGTACTAAACTATACTGGGGAAGGAGCAAAAATGCTTTTGGGAGAATTTGGTGATGTAGATCAGTACGGCTTTATCTTTGTTTTTCAAGCACTTCCTGTCATTATTTTCTTTTCAGCATTAAGCTCCATACTGTACTATTTTGGGGTCATTCAAAAGATCGTTGGTTTTTTAGCTTGGGTATTAACTAAATTACTGAAAATCTCCGGAGCGGAAAGCCTTTCGGTAGCAGGAAATATTTTTTTAGGACAAACCGAAGCCCCCTTAATGATCAAGGGCTATTTGGAAAAAATGAACCGATCCGAACTGTTTTTGGTTATGGTTGGAGGCATGGCAACAGTAGCGGGAAGTGTATTAGGCGCTTATATTGGTTTTTTGGGGGGCAATGATCCCGTGCAACGTCTAGCCTTTGCCAAGAGCCTGCTTGCCGCTTCTGTAATGGCCGCGCCCGGAGCGATAGCAATTGCAAAAATTATCTATCCCCAAACCGAAGAAATTGAAACTGAGGTACAAGTGTCACGAGATAAAATAGGATCTAATTTTTTGTCAGCTATCTCTATCGGAACGGGTGAGGGAGTCAAAATGGCGGTCAATGTCGGTGCGATGCTTTTGGTCTTCATAGCGCTAATCGCTATGCTTAGCGGCGTGTTGACTAGTATTGGGGATTTTATTGGGTTAAACCCTTGGATTTCTGGGCATACCCTCTACAAGAGCTTTTCTATCGAGTTTATTTTAGGCTATTTGTTTGCCCCGCTGATGTGGGTCATTGGCATTGCCCAAGAAGATATGGCGCTTATGGGACAACTTTTGGGAGTTAAGCTGGTGGCAAGTGAGTTTGTGGGATATACCCAATTGGTAAGTTTAAAAGACAGTTCCAGCGCGATTCACTTCAGCTATCAAAAATCTGTGGTCATGGCAACCTATATGCTGTGTGGATTCGCAAACTTTGCTTCCATTGGAATCCAAGTTGGCGGAATCGGCATCATTGCGCCTAAAATCCGAAAGACCTTAACCGAACTCGGCTTTAAAGCCATGATTGCCGGAACCTTAGTTTCCTTGATGTCTGCCACCATTGCCGGAATTATACTAGGATAAGCCCCTCTTTACAGTACTTTCACTCTAATTTTTTTCCATGTTTTAATCAGGAAATAGGCCGATGCTATTGCTAAAAACGCCAAGGGTACCGCCAGCTGATAATTGCCGTAGATAAAATATCCCGAGGCAAACATGATGCTGTAAATCATCAAACACCCCAACAACATGGCGATTATTCCAGAAGGTACCGTCCATCCTTGTTCCCCTTCTTTGAGGTTCACCCCCTCATGATGAGCTGCATCGATGACTTTTTTCCATCCTGGGCCTCCCGGTTGGATTTTTTTATAAAAGGAACGCAACACTTCATCATTTTCAGTAGGGGTCAGATAGGTGGTCAAAAGCCACAGCAAACTGGTTACCACCACCACAAACGGAAACTCAAACCAAGCCGGAAAAACACCTCCCGCACCAAATAATGCTTCTTTTACGCCAAAGGATGGAACGGCTAAAAGCAAAGAAATAACCCCAGAAGCAATCATCGCTACGATTTCGCTCCAGGCGTTGATGCGCCACCAAAACCATCTGAGAATAAAAATCAATCCTGTACCTGCGCCAAAAACCAAAAGCAAATTAAAGAGTTGCATGGCATTTTGAAGCAGCAGTGCAAGTAAGGTACTCAACACCATCAACACTACGGTAGAAATTCGCCCAACGGCTACCAATCTTTTTTGAGAAGCATCGGGATTAATCTGTCGCAGATAGAAATCGTACACCACGTAAGAGGAGCCCCAATTTAATTGGGTGGAAATGGTACTCATATAAGCCGATATTAAAGACGCCAATACCAACCCTAAAAGTCCTGTAGGAAGTTTGGTAAGCATGGCAGGATAGGCCAAATCATGTCCGAGTTTGTCTGCGGTAATGTTAGGAAAAGCAGCCTGAATGCTGTTCAGATCAGGAAAAACCACAAGAGAGGCCAAGGCTACCAATATCCACGGCCAAGGTCGTAAAGCATAATGCATGATGTTAAAGAAGAAGGTTGCGCCAATGGCATGGTTTTCATCTTTGGCGGCAAGCATCCGTTGGGCAATATAGCCTCCACCCCCTGGCTCAGCTCCAGGGTACCACGAACTCCACCATTGCACAGCAAGTGGAATAATCAACAGCGTAATCAGCGCTTCGCGGTTTCCAAAATCAGGTAAAATCGCAATTTTGCTCGCCACATTTTCATGGGCTAATAAGGATTCAATGCCTCCAACTTCGGGTAGGTTTACCAGATAATAGGCCGCACCTATCGCTCCGCCCATGGCAACAAAAAATAAAATTAAATCTGTATAAACCACTCCTTTAAACCCTCCAATGGCACTAAAGGTTACGGTAACCAATCCAGCGGTAACTACCGTTTGCCAAGGCTCTAAGCCCAGCATAATTCCTCCGATTTTGATCGCCGCCAAGGTAACCGCCGACATGGTAATTACGTTAAAAACAATCCCCAAATAAATCGCTCTAAATTTTCTTAGAAAACTTGCGGGTTTGCCCCCATAGCGAAGCTCATAAAATTCTAAATCGGTGTTTACGTTGGATTTTCTCCACAGTTTGGCATAGACAAAAACCGTAAGTAATCCCGTAATTAAAAAAGCCCACCAGACCCAGTTGCCAGATACCCCATTGGTTCGTACAATGTCGGTAACTAAATTAGGGGTGTCGGTAGAAAAAGTAGTGGCTACCATAGATAGCCCCAGTAGCCACCAAGGCATGCTTCGCCCGGAAAGAAAAAATTGATTGGCGCTGGTGCCAGAGGTCTTCGACACATAGATTCCAATACCCAAGGATAGTGCAAAAAATAAAAATATTATGAGCCAATCCCATAGTGCTAATTCCATAAGCTTAAATTATTTGGTTGAACTAAAGATAGCTAAAAAACTGTTTGGCATTAAATAGTTGTTAAAAGGCTTGAGAATGAGACGAATTCATCCTAGGTTTGTCCTAAGTGATTGCTGATTTTCAATGAAAAAGACACTTCTACATCTGGTTTTACTTCTTTTCTTGGGAGCCAATCTCCTTTCGGGACAAATCGCAGGTGAATCTAAAGAGACCCCTAAGCTCCTGCTCCCTCCCCCAGAAAATAATGCTCCTAGCCTGCTTGCGCCTAAAAAAGAAAAACAATTTCTTTCGGAAGACTTTTTTAATCCCAAACTGGAATTTAAAGATCCCAAAAACGATGTAAACAATCCTCCCTTCAATTTTGGTCGTGGAGAACAGTTTCTAGATCCTGGAAAACAGTATTTGAATCGTTTAAATCGACAAGCTGAAAAGGAAAAAAATCCAAATCAATTTAAAGTTGATCAATATTTGGGTGACTTTAGAAATAATGGAAAGTTTGTTCAAATTGCCCTTCGTGACCATGAATCTCCAGACGGAGATTTGATAAAAATAATGGTAAATGATCAAGAAGTGGTTTCTCAAGTGCTTCTATTAGAGCGTTTTAAAACCATCTCTATCGATTTGGTTCCCGGCTTTAACAAAATCGATTTTGTCGCCCTCAACCAAGGGGAGTCGGGGCCCAATACTGCAGAAGTTCGGGTGTTTGATGACGAAGGCAAACTCGTAGGGGCCAATCGGTGGAACCTCGCTACAGGGGTTAAAGCTACCTACATCATCGTTAAAGAAAATTAAGTCTCGTAAATTTCGAGCATTCCCTTGAGGAACAGCGCTACCTCTTCCGCAGTACCTGTGCTGATTCTACACCAATCGAAAAAAGGCGGGAAGGGCCTTCCAATTCGAACCCCTTTCTCCAGCATTGCCGGTCCCAATTCGCGGATGTCGCGCTGGGATTGAAAAAAGATAAAATTGGTATGTGATTGGACATAATCAAGCTTGAGGTGGTCTAAAAGCTGGTATATACGCGCTTTGGCTTCTTTGTTTTTTTGGAGTGAAAAACGGTAAAAGGCTTCGTCTTGAAGTGCTTCCTTAGCCGCCTCTACGGCAAGCACATTACTCATTGCAACTACATTTTTGCGGATTTGTTGGGCAATTTCAGGCTTGGCAATGAGGTAGCCTACACGCAAACCTGCCATGCCATAAACCTTGGAAAAGGTTTTAGAGACAATCACATTTTCACCCCGCTTTACCGCCTCTATCAAACTGGGGTAGTTGGGGTCTTCTATAAAATCGTAATAGGCCTCGTCTGAAAAAACGATTGTTTTTTTACTTGCCACTGCACAAAAATCAACCAGCTTTTGGGCCGGAACCAAGGTTCCTGTGGGGTTGTTAGGGTTGCACAAAAAAACCAGCTTGGTATTTGAAGAAATTTGTTTTTCAATGGCCTCCAAATCATAGCCTTTGTCTTCGCCTACGGGCACCCATTTGACAGTGGCTCCCCATTGTTTGGCGTAATCCATCATGGCAAGAAAGGTAGGCTGACCCGAGATGATTTCTCCGCCGTTGGCGGCAAACGTTATCCCAGTAACTTTTAGCCCCTCTGTAGAGCCTCCTGTTACAATGATTGACTCAGGCGAAACTCCGTGTTTTTTTGCCAATTGTTCGGCCAACTCGTCCGAGTAGGCATAGGGATACCGGCAGGCATGTTCAAAAGATTGTTTAATCCGGTCACGCACCCTTTGGGAGGGACCGTAGGGATTTTCATTTGAACTCAATCGAACGATGGGATCCAGATTGCGGGGTCTAAAATGTTCTTTTTCTTGGGCTGTAAGCAACGAAGAAGGTGCCAGCATCAATCCTCCAATTCCCATGGAGGCTTTGATCCAATCTCTACGTGAGTGCATGTGTTTTTGATTTTTATAAAGTTCAATTTTTTTTAAATGAAAACAAAATTTAATGTTTACTTTACCGTATGAGCGAACTGATCTCCTCTTTAGAGGCAGCCTTAAAAACACTAATCAGTCCCCTGGAATGGGTGATGCTCTTCGCAGTAGTTGGAGGAGGACTTTTTTTGATGGTTCACAGTAAAGGAGTTCCTCTTCTAAAGCTCCGACCCGCATTTAAACTTCTTTTTTTAAAAGAAAAAAATCAAGGAATTTCTCGTTTTCAAGCCCTTTCTGCTGTGCTGGCTGCGACCGTTGGTCTGGGTAATATTTCTGGGGTAGCAATCGCCATTCATATGGGCGGCCCCGGAGTATTGGTCTGGATGTGGCTTACCGCTCTTATTGGTATGGTCATAAAATTTTACTCTTGTACCCTAGCGGTTCAGTTGCGAAAAGTAGAAGCCAATGGAGACCCCCTAGGGGGACCCATGTTTTACATGCAATTGGGGATTAAAAAATGGGGAAAGCCCCTTGCTGTATGGTTTTCAATTGCGGGGCTCTTTGGAGTGCTTCCCGCCTTTACTGCCAATCAGCTCACCCAAACTTTTATGAATGTAGTCCAACCGGATTCTCTGCTCTCTTTGGGTCATTTGGAATGGAAATTTTTAATCGGAATTGTGTTGGCCGTTGCCAGTTCGCTCGTCATTTTTGGGGGGCTTAAGTCCATTGTCAAAGTCACCTCAAATTTGGTCCCCCTCATGGTGGGCCTTTACTTTTTTATGGGGGTATTCATCCTCCTTTCCAATAGTGAGACGGTCCTGCCCACCTTTGGCCTGATTTTTAGGGAAGCCTTAAATTTTGATACGGCAGTGACAGGAGGTTTTTGGGGACTCGTGATTTTAGGGGTGCGAAGGGCGGTATTCTCCAATGAAAGTGGCGTTGGTAATGCCCCTATGTACCACGGCCAGTCTCAAAGTTCCAAAGGAACGGATGAGGGGTTAGTTGCCATGCTGGGGCCCCTACTCGACACCGTTTTAGTATGTACCATTACGGGGCTGATTGTCATCATCAGTGGGGCCTATCAAATGAATGACCTCAACGGAATTGTGTTGACCTTGGAAGCTTTTCGCCTTTTATTTTTTGGGTTTGGTGACCAGCTTTTACTGCTTATGGTGGTTGTATTTGGGATTTCAACTCTTTTTACCTATTCCTATTACGGGGTGAAGTGTTTTGGTTTTCTGACTCAGAAAAAATGGGGAATGTACTACAACTACTTTTATGTAGGCAGCATTATTTTTTCTGCACTCGTCACAGTTGAAGTCGTGATTGGAATCATCGACCTGGCTTTTGCCCTTATGTGTATTCCCAATATGATTGCCCTAGTGTATTTAGCAAAAGGGGTAAAACAAGAAATGCGGGAGCGCAACTGGATGAGCTAGCCCCCTTATTTCACTATTCTTGACCAATGGGTGGCGGCCCGGGAGGGAGCATGGGCGTATACTGATACGCTCCTTTGCGAAGTTTAAACTCGTCTTTAACTTCCTGTAAAAGTTTGCTGTCAGTAAATAAATCGACCATCGACATGCTCAATGCTTTGGCAGCATAAACCATTCCTTTATGCCCGATCGACATAGCGCCGCAAGCAACTACGGCCCAAGAATGCCAGGGCGTCCCTTCTGGGGCTACGGTTACCCCCAGACGTACTACGGGAACCAAAAAGCTGACGTCACCCACGTCGGTTGACCCTCCCATAGGGTGTTCTGCGGTAGGCTTTAAAGGGGTGATTTTTCCGTTGATTCCTAATTTAGGCTTGGAGGTGGCTTCTTGAATTTTATAAGCAAAGTCCAGTTCATCAGCCGTATACTCTAGGGACCCAAGGGTTTCTAAATTTTTCTGAACGGCTGCTCCTCCGGCACGGTTGGGTAGGATTTCATGAATTCCTGAAATCAAATTGATTTTGTAGTCCACATTGGCCATGATGGCTGCTCCTTCTGCCATTTTTTTTACGTGTTCATAAACTTCACTCATCCCTTCTCTTTTGGTATCTCGCACCCGTACCCAAATTCTAGAATAATCAGGAACTACGTTGACAACTTGACCTCCATCTTGAATGTGATAGTGAATTCTGACTGTAGGCTTGACATGCTCTCTGTAGGAATTTATTCCGTGTGCATAGAGTTCCAGGGCATCGGAGGCGCTTCTTCCATTCCAAGGGTCTGCAGAAGCGTGGGCTGTCTGTCCAAAAAATTCAACCTTAAAATCCACCAAAGCCAAAGAACTTTGAACATCGGCTTCTGTAGTATCTGCAGGGTGCCAATCCAGACAAGCATCTAAATCATCAAAAAGGCCCGCTCGAGCCATCCAAAGTTTGCCAAAAAATTTCTCCTCGGCAGGAGTTCCAAAAAACTTAACGGTTCCTTTTAACTTACCTTCAGCAATGAGATTTTTTATTGCTACTGCCGCACCCAAGCTAGCGGTGCCATACATATTGTGCCCACAACCGTGACCGGCTGCTCCTTCTTTTAAGGGGGTTTTTACCGGAACGGTTTGCTGTGAAATTCCTGGTAGGGCATCAAACTCTCCTAAAATACCTATTACGGGCTTTCCAGAGCCATAGGTTGCCACAAAAGCCGTGGGGGTTTCAGCCACACCGACCTCCACCTCAAAACCATTTGCGCGAGCGTAATCGATGAGTGTTTGTGAGGAAACCTTTTCTTGAAAAGCAATTTCTGCAGCTGCCCAAATTTTATCACTTGCTTGTATCAAAGCTTCTTTTTGCGATTCTACAGAAGCCACGACTTCCTTTTTCAGTCCTTTTTTATTTTGGGCATTGATGGGGAGTAGAACGAGTCCAAAGACCATTCCTAGAATTACTTTTTTCATATTCCTTCTTTTAACTATTTTATTTGTTTTGCTTTTTTACAGGAATCAATACGGCTGCCACGAATAAAACCAACCCCACGATGACGTAGGGCCAATCAATAAATGAGAGCTTGTGGTACATGATCCCAACTACGATACTAGCCACTATAAATCCTATGGAAAATACAATTTTTAAGGTCCACTTAAGCATCTTATCGAAGTTTGGCTTTAAGGTACACATTAGTTGTCAAACTTGATTATTTTTGAATATGATTCGAGTCTATTTTATCGGTCTTTTTATTTTGATCACCGTAATTATTGCCAATGTTATTGCTGCAAAACTGCAGTTAAAATCGTGGTATGCGTTGCTCGATGGACTTACTAATTCAAGCCCCTTATCTGATTTACTCACCCTTAAAGACAGCCTATGGCTGTTTATTTTGTATCCTTTGATTTTAGGTCTAGGCGCGGTAGTTGCCAACCTTCTTTATCTTAAAATATGTTCCTCATGACCAGTACCGTACATTATCTAGGAGCCCTCCGCACCGAGGGCACTCATTTGGCCTCATCCACCACCTTTCTTACAGACGCCCCTGTCGACAATCACGGCAAGGGAGAAACCTTTTCTCCTACCGATACGGTAGCTACCGGTTTGGCTTCTTGTATGCTGACCATTATGGGCATTAAGGCGGAAGCTCTCGAGCTGGATTTAAAAGGAACCGTTGCTGAAGTTCAAAAAATCATGGGTTCGGATCCTAGAAGAATCGCTGAAATAAAAATTGACTTCCATTTCGTTAAATCCTTGGATACGAAAACAAAGTTGATTTTGGAACGCTCAGCCCTTAACTGCCCGGTAGCTCATTCGCTTCATCCTGATCTAAAGCAAACCGTTCGCTTTCACTGGCCGGAGTAGACAGCTTTCGAGCCAAAAGTATCAGACTGTACGCTAGGATTCCTGTGGGTCCCAGCATAAAGGTAAGGAGCAAGGGGAGGAGGAGGATTTTGTGTGAAATTTTGAACTTTCTGCTGTGTTTGATCATCCAGACCCCAACCCAAAAATCAAAAGCCAAATAATGCAACCAGCCCGCCGCTGCTGATTCGGGTGTTGCACGCTGAAACAGACTGACAATTCCCTCTAATTTGCTGAAATCTGCCTCTAGAAGCCCTCCAGAAACGATGATGAAATAGAGGTAAACTACGCTTACCCCCAACGGTAGCCAGGGATACTCCATGAGCCTTTCGGTTAGCCTGTGCTTTGGGAATACCAATAGGGCAAACCAGGCCAGTAATACCAGACTGTTACAAATCGTAAAAAGTAGTGTGGTCATAAATCTTTCGTTATTTTTCTTTTAAGCAAAATACTCTTTTTAATTTAGTGGGTATGTTGCTTTTTAAAGACATTCGCGGTCAGGCTGTAGATCCTGTTTCCCATACCCTAGAAGTGATTCAGAACTATTCCTATGTTGAAATTCACATTGGTACAGACTCTCAAAACATAAATAAACAAAGTCGGTATACTACCGTTATCGCTTATAAACTGGGCAGTAGAGGAGTCCATTATATCTTGAGTAAAACCCATGTTACCCTCATTCGAGACATGTGGACACGACTTTGGAAAGAAGCCGAACTGAGCATAGATACTGCGGAGTGGTTAACCCAAAAAGTAAGTGTAAAAGTCCAAATTGATATGGACTATAATGGTGATGAAAATTTCAAATCCCATAAGTTAATTTCAGCGGCAAAAGGTTGGGCAAATTCACTCGGATACAAAGTCAATGTAAAACCCAATAACCAAATAGCTACCCGAGCCGCAGACTACCATTGTAAGTAGTTAGCGTGTTCTAAACACTTGAGTAAAATAGGCGGTGCTGTCCTGAGTAAAGGCAACCCCTACGCCAAGCTCCTTAAAGTTTCCGATCATATTGGCATAATGTCCTGGAGAATTTTTCCAGCCTTCCACCACACAATCTGCAATTGCTTCAGCGCTGCGGGTATCTCCACAACCCGTTACCGTTTCAAACCAAGGAACATAGCCAATGTTTTCAGCGATAGTGGACCAGTTGTAATTCAATTTATCCGCGCGTTCCGAAGGTGAATTTCCCTCGTGATCTATATGATCAAAAAAATCGTGTGTGACCATGTTTTCACTGTGCAGGGTCGCCAATTGATCCATTTCATCGTCTTGTAGGAGTTCCGCGAACCCTTGAGAGGAGCGTATGGCATTGGTTTTTATTAAAATCCGTTGGGCTATCTCCTCCTTTAAACCCGAAGTTTCTTGCTCTAGGGAGGCTTCTTTGGTACAGCCTAAATAGAGGGAACTCGTTAAAAAAAGAAGTATAATTCTGAATTGCATTGCTTTCATCCGGTGTAAAAATATACAATTTGACTATATTTAATTCAGTCATTTAAAACAACCTGCCTATGCGTTTTGCGATTATTGCTCCAGATGTTCCGACTCAAAAATGGAAAAAAGAATTAGAACAACTTGCTCCCCAAATCCCCTTAGTCATAGGCACTGAAACCGACCATGCCGATGAGGTCGTTTGTGCCATGGTTTGGAAACAAAAGCGGGGGGCTTTGCAAAAGTTTAAAAATTTACGTCTCATCTTCTCTATGGGTGCAGGGGTAGACCATGTGCTAGAAGATGACACCATAGCGGAACACATTCCCATTTGTAGGGTTGTAGATCCTCAGATGGCATTTTCAATGAGTAATTATGTAATCATGGCGGTGCTCAACCACAACCGAGCCTTGTACGATTTTCAAAACGCAAAACAACAAAAGCATTGGGCCCAGTTTGACTTTGACGAACGCCAATTGAAAATAGGAGTGCTTGGCACGGGTTTTTTAGGAATGGATGCTGCCAAAAAATTACATCATTTGGGTTTTGACGTAATCGGCTACAGTACTACTCCCAAAGAGACCCCTTTTCCCTCCTATGCAGGCGATGCGCTGAACGAGTTTCTTGCTCAAATCAATGTCTTGATCTGCTTGGTTCCTTATACCCCAAAAACACAAGGCCTTTTAAACTATACCCTGTTTGAAAAACTGAAACAACCCACCTATTTGATTAATGTCTCTCGAGGATCTGTTCAGGTGGAGGACGACATTCTAAAAGCCTTAGAGGAAGGCCTTTTGTGTGGAGCTTTTTTAGATGTTTTTGAAGAAGAACCCCTTCCCAAAAACAGCCCCCTTTGGACGCATCCAGCTGTACAAATTACGCCACATATAGCCAGTTTAACCTATCCCAAAGAAAGTGTACTTCAAATGTTAGCTTGTTTTGTACGGGTAGAAAAAGGGCTTCCGCTGCCTCATCAAGTGGACCGAAAAAAAATGTATTAAGCTTGCTCTATGGCCGTTGCCAACTTTTCCATTCCATAACGAATGGGGTCGGTCACGGGGAGGTTGAGCTTTGTTTCTAAGGCGGTAATGTAGTCCCTTGCCTGCTCTGCAGAGAATGTACTGGTATTTGCCGCTATACCCACTACCTTCGCTTGAGGATAGGTTCCTACTACACTACTAAGCGACTCATTTAATTCAATAAACTTTTGTAAATCGGGAATTGGAATGTGTTCAGGACTTCTCAAGCTTTGCTTTTCTGCACGTAAACAAAGAATCAAATGGGTTGGGCAACTCCCGCGCATCAGGGGAAGCGTAGCCGTACTTCCAGGGTGTAACAAGGATCCTTGCCCTTCTATGATGACGATGTCCTTGTCTTTTTGTTCCATTACGGATTGTTCAACCGCTCCGCAGGCATGATCTACTTTAAAAGCATCAAGCGGGATTCCTTTTCCCGTCACGGTAATTCCTATTTGCCCTGTAGCAACAAAGCCACAGTTTACTTTTTGTGATTGGTAATGCGCATACAATTCCAGCCCTGCGGTCATTTTACCAACCGCCATATCCGTACCGATAAAAAGAATGCGCTTGTTGTTAAGATTGGCTGCTTGGGCGGTAGCTATATTGGGAATAAATTGGGGTACACGAACATCCCAAATCCATTGTTTTTCTGGAAAGGGAATTTTAGCTCCCCAAACAGGGTTCAATAAATCATGCAGGCCATTGACAATACTTAATCCTGTATTTAAGGCTTCTTCAATCACGGGATTCCAACTTTCGGGTATTCGCCCCCCAGAGGGTGCAATTCCAAGGATCAGCACCTCAGCACCCAACGCTATGGCTTCGGATAAACTTCCTAAAATGGGCGCTTGTTTTTCCGTAGGCATGTGGTCTTGAATCTGATCCCCAGAAAATTTTTTATCAATGACCCCTACGATGGGATTGGGAAGATAGCGCACTACTCCTGCCCCCATTTTTCCGTAATCACTGTCTACATGACCCTCCATATAGACTGCTATTTTTTGAGTGGGATTAAGCATAGAATTCTTTTTTTAATTCGGCTCCATGACCCGGTACAGCTGGGGGAAGGGTAACTCCGTCCACCATGGGTGCCCCTTGGCTTGGATCTGGTGAAAGATTGTAATGGGAATCTAAATCGATATGGTCAATTCCCCCCGACACAGCTGCTGCAGCTGCAATGGCTACCGAGGATTCACTCATACAACCAATCATGGTTTTTAATCCATGGGCTCGAGCGGTTGCAATGATTCTCAGAGCTTCGGTAATGCCTCCACATTTCATTAATTTCATATTAACCCCATCCACATGTGAGGCAAATGCGGGAATGTTTTCTGCAAAACGACAAGACTCGTCAACAAATATGGGAAGGGGTCTGTTTTTAAATAAATATTTGAGGTCTGCTTCTTGCCCTTCTTTTAAGGGTTGTTCAATATAATCTACTTTTCTATCAGCTAACCATTGCATCATGTGTTGAGCCTCAGCAACCTCCCAGCCGCCGTTTGCATCCACCCTTAATTTTACATTGTATGCTTTAGTGCTCTCTATTACTTGTTCAAACATGGCTTTATCGGCCTCTATTCCCTCTGGTGACCCGAGCTTTATCTTTAATGATTTTACGGTTGTACCATCCAGGAGTAAAGGGACCCGTTCTTTGACCACCTCTGGCGGATTGATTCCTATAGTAACCGATGTGGGTATATGAGGTCTGGAAAACCCCAAGAGCTGATGCAGAGGAAGCCCCGCTTTTTTTGCTGTCCAATCCCAAAGAGCCGTATCTAGTGTAACATAAGCACAGGGTGGGATTTGTTCGGCCCGAGCCTGATCGTAAAGGGTTTGTATGGACTTTCCTTCGATACCCTTTGCGGTAAATGATTCCAGATAGTGTTGAATCTCCTCTGCCGTAGTAGCCCCTTCCGTACTTCCCGGTGCTGCCTCTCCCCAAGCCGTAATGCCCTCTTTTTCAAGCCTCAAAAAAATATTTTCGGAATCGTACCGAACCCCCCTGCTGATGGCAAGAGGAAACCGCTTGTGTAGTTTTACTTTAAAAAAAGAAATCTTCATTTGTTCTAAACTTCGTTTTGGATAAGCTATCCTTAGTTGGTCTTCGTTGGATTCAATTCTACTAACTGTCCTGAAAAAACCGCTTGGGTAGACCCCTCAGCCTCTAATGTTAAGGTTTCAAACGGTTGGTGTGGAAAAAATATCTCGGTCATAACCGTTTGCCCCTCATCATAAAAGAGTTCTATAGAGGTTTTGTCCAAAATAAATTCTACACTTAAGGCGTTCGCTGAAGTAAAGCGAGGAGCCAGTGAAGGTTTGTCCGAAAACTCTGAGGAAAACTCAACGACACCTGACTTGCTGCGGTCAATGAAAAATTGTTTTTCCTTGTGATTGTAACCAAACTCAAAAGAATCCCCGCTAGAATTTGCGAGAACAAAGGTATACGTCTGCTCCTCTAGGTTTTTTATTTCAATCTTAACATTGGCTGAGCTGAGATTGAGTTCTCCTGCCTCCACAAGCTTGGTTACATTACCTACCGTTGTTTGTTGGAGGACTACTTTTTTAGACCTCACTTTTTCATGGTCTACCAGGGGTAAAGACCTCAACCTAAAGCTGCTTTTCGTTTTAAAAAGTTCTAAGGTACGTGCTAGAGTCATGGAACTTCGCCATTTTTCGGTGGGTACTTTAGTCGCGTATTGCCAATTGGACATCCAGCCTAAAAAAAGTGGATTTCCTTCCTCATTCTTCCAATTCGAAAAAGTCACCCCTGCGTAATTGTCTTTACCAAAATCCGTCCAAAAATGATGGTCTTGTTCTAAATCAAGCTTAAAATTAGGATCCAGAGTAAAATGAGTTCCGTCAAAATCGCCTACAAAATATTGGGTTGCACTTCCACCGTTGGGCCCTCCAGGGTTGATACTGACCAAATGAATCCATTTGGTTTCTTCACTGCCTTTTACCTTGAGTTGGAACAAATCAGGACATTCCCAAACCCCCTCGTGATTCCCTATACCCGTTCCAAAACTTGAAAGAAAGGTCCAGTCTATTAAATTGGGAGAACTGTAAAATTGTGTTTCTTGCCCTGCAGCTAGAGTAAGTATCCATTTGTTTTGGCTCTCCATCCAAAATACTTTAGGGTCTCTAAAATCACGAATACCCGGATTTTCGATCACGGGATTGTTTTTATACTTGGTCCAAGTGAAGCCTTCATCTAAGGAATAAGCAAGGCCTTGGGTCTGAAAACGATCACTGCCTGCCTCAGCAGCCTCAGCGTCGTGATTGGTATATAAAGCTATAATGGGTGGATTCTCTACACTTCCTAAACCGGAGGTGTTTTGAAAATCAACGACGGCACTTCCTGAAAAAATAGTCCCCAAGTCATCTGGATAGAGGGCAATGGGGTGTTCTTTCCAATGGAATAAATCCTCGCTAGTGGCATGCCCCCAATGCATAGGCCCCCACACATTGGATTCGGGATGGTGCTGAAAATAGAGGTGAAACATTCCGTTCAAATAAAACATCCCATTGGGATCGTTCATCCAATTTTTCTGAGGGGTAAAGTGAAACCCCGGGCGGTATTTTTCTGCATTAACTTCTGCCGCTGACATCATTTGTTGCTGAGTAGTTGGACCGTTTGAGCACGCATATCCGAATAAAACTATAGTTCCTACAAATAAAATAAAATCTTGTCTTGCCTTCATCTAAAGTGCTACTTTTTTTTAATCAAGGTTTTACTGAGTTTTTCTAGGGTGATTCCCCTGGTTTCTGGCATCATATAATGAACAAAAACCAGTTGAAGCACCATAAATAGGGCAAATATTAAAAACACGACAGCTGCTCCGATACTTCCAAACAACAAAGGAACAAAGGAGGGAATTACCGCTGCTAAAACCCAATGAACACTTGTTCCAAAAGATTGCCCTGCATTGCGCAAATGATTGGGAAATATTTCCGATATAAAAACCCATATTACGGCGCCTTGTCCTATGGCATGAGCTGCTATAAAGAGGAAAAGAAAAATAGGAATAAGCAATCCTCCCCATTGAAAATAGAAGGCACAAGAAACCAGCGTAAGGGATACGATGTAGCCAAAAGAGCCGATATACATCAACTGCCTCCTGCCTAATTTATCAATCAAAGAAATTCCAATAAAGGTGAAAATCAAATTGGTAATTCCAATTCCAATACTGCTCAGTAAAGAAGTGCTTTCGCCCAAGCCTCCTTCTTCAAAAATCCGTGGCGCATAATACAGAAAAGCATTTATTCCGGAAAGTTGATTGAAAAAGGCCACTAAAAAAGCCAATTGCAGCGGGAAACGATACTTGGGCTGAAAGATGGATTCATTTTTGTTTTCAACAGTATGGTCTTGATTCAGTTCTGAGACCAAGGCTTCAAAAGAGCCTTCGGGATCAATCTGCTGGTAAATTGCTTTTGCTTCTTCCAATCTGTTTTTTGTGATTAACCACCGTGGGCTTTTGGGGATTCCCAAACAAAGTAGGGTATAGAAACATGCAGGAAATGCTTCTACGCCCATCATCCATCGCCAGTCGTTTTCTCCTATTCCACTTAAAAGGTAGTTGGAAATAAAGGCTAATAAAATTCCAAAAACCAAGCTAAACTGATACAGTCCCACGAGACGCCCTCTTTGCTTGGCGGGTGCAATTTCAGAGATATAGGCTGGGGCAGCAATGGTTGAAATCCCTACTCCTAACCCCCCTATAAAACGAAAGGCTGCAAAGGTAATTGGGTCGTTAGCAAGGGCAGAACCTACCGCAGAGAGTGTGTATAAAATTCCAATGCCTAAAAGGGTTTGTTTACGTCCATAGCGTTGGGTAGGAAATCCTCCGAAAATCGCTCCGGCAACCGTTCCCCAAAGGGCCATTGCCATTACTACGGCACCGTGAAATCCATCGGAAGAGTCCCATAAAGTTTGTAATTTTTTGTCTGCTCCAGAAATCACTACCGTATCAAATCCAAAAAGAAGTCCAGCCAATGCCGCAACGAAGGACCAATAAAAAACCTGTTTCATTTTACTACCTAAATTTTGTCTGTTTTTATACGTTTTAAAAATAAGGGAATAAACGACACTACTGGGCTTTTCCTTTAAATTATTTAACACCACTGTTTTTTTGTAAACCGTTGGATTGGCTTAAAGTATGTATCTTTATATCAAATCCAATTTAATGCAGTTATTCAAACGTTTGAGTGTATCCCTAGTCTTTACTGCTGCGCTATTGGGCTGTAAGAACTCGTCAAAAATTAATGAATCACCTATACCTAAAATAGCAATTGCAGGTCTTGCCATAGAATCAAGTACATTTTCCCCTGCAACCTCTGATGCTTCCGCTTTTTTGGCTCGTCAGGGAGATGCGGTTTTTGATTATTACCCCTTTTTAGCTGAAGGCAGCCCACAACGCAATGCAGCTCAATGGATTCCTAGCTTACGAGGCCATGCACTCCCCGGCGGTATAGTTACCCGAGAGGCATACGACTCTCTAGTAGGCGTTACCATTCAACTTTTGGAAAAAAACATGCCCTATGACGGCTTGTTTTTTGATATTCATGGGGCAATGAGCGTAGAAGGAATTGAAGATCCTGAAGGAGATTTTATTGAAAAAATCAGGGCCCTTATCGGGACTCAAACCTTGATATCGACCTCTATGGATTTACATGGTAACGTTTCAAAACGCCTGGCTCAACATACGGATTTGATTACCTGCTATCGAATGGCCCCTCACGAAGATGCCCTTGAATCCAAACAACGGGCGGTAGATAACCTACTAGACCGACTGCTATCGGGTAAGGGAAAACCCAAATACAAGGCTTGGATTCCTGTTCCTATTCTGCTTCCCGGAGAAAAAACAAGTACGCGCATTGAGCCCGGAAAAAGCCTTTATGCAAAAGTACAGCCCATGACAGAAAAGCAAGGGGTGATCGATGCCGCGATTTGGATTGGATATGCCTGGGCAGATGAACCGCGAAATCATGCTGTGGTAATGGTAACGGGGGATGATCAAGCCGCCGTGAGTGAGAGTGCGGAGGAATTGGCTGCTCATTTCTGGGAGGTTCGCAATGAATTTGAATTTGTTGCACCCACGGCTACTTTAGAAGAAAGTCTGGCTTTAGCGTTACAATCGACCAAAAAGCCATTTGTGATCAGTGATATGGGAGACAACCCCACTGCCGGAGGGGCAGGCGATGTGACCTGGACTCTTCAAGCCTTATTAAACCGTTCTGAGTTTCAAACAAAAAATGGTCCTACTCTAATTTACGCCTCTATTCCAGGTCCTGAAATGATTGAAGCGGCCTTAGAGGCTGGGGTTGGAGGAACTGTTAAGGCCTATGTGGGGGCTCTAGTTGATGACCGCTACGCCCCGCCGATTCTATTGGAGGGTACGGTTGAATCAATCCACCAAGGCGATATTCATGCCGAAGTTGAGGCCGTTATCAGAGTGGGTAGTATCCGGGTTATTGTTACCCAAAAAAGAAAGCCTTACCACTACGAAAAAGATTTTACCCAACTGGGGTTGAATCCGAGAACTGCGGCCATCTTGGTCGTAAAAATTGGATACCTTGTTCCGGAGCTTTACAATTTAAGAGGAGATTGGATCATGGCACTTACCCCGGGGGGGGTTGATCAAGACTTAGCCCGTTTGGACTATAAAAGAGTGCAGCGGCCTTTATTTCCTTTAGACAAGGAGATGTCTTCTGTAGACCTGCAAACGCGATGGATTCCTTCATCAGAACAAACAGATTTAATCCCATGAAAACGGTTTTAAAGTTGATTTCCTGCCTTGGCCTTTTGGTCTTTGTTAATTGTTCGAACTCGACCGTAATAGAGGAACAAAGAACAGTCAAAGGCTTGGAGGATACGGTAGAAATTCTACGAGATCAATGGGGAATTAATCACCTGTATGCTAAAAATCAACACGACTTGTTTTTTGCACAAGGATATGCAGCTGCACAAGATCGCTTGTTTCAGTTTGAACTATGGAGAAGACAAGCGACAGGGACTGTCGCTGAGATTTTAGGGGCGCGGGAAGTACAACGGGACATCGGAACCCGGCTTTTTAAATACAGAGGAGACCTAGACGCTGAGTTAAACCACTATCATCCTGAGGGAAAAGCCATCATTCAAGCTTATGTAGCAGGCGTAAACGCCTATATCGAAGCTGTTAAAAAAAACCCAGAAAAACTTCCGTTGCCCTTTAAAATGTTGGGTATTGAACCCCAGCTGTGGACCCCAGAAGTTGTTATTTCAAGACACCAAGGACTGTTGGGAAATATCGGTCAAGAGCTTGAAATCGGGCGTGCTGTAGCGCTTATAGGTCCTGAAAAAGTAAAAGAATTGCTTTGGTTGCATCCGAAAGAACCCAACTTAACCTTAGACCCAAAAATTGATCAATCGCTTCTTTTTGAAGACCTTCTTGCCCCTTATTTTGCCTTTAGAAAAGAGGTCCGTTTTGAACCAGAAGATCTGCTGCCTGAATTTAGATCGGAGGCCCATGTTGGTATTTTGAATCAATTCAACGAATTATCAAACGACTCCTTAGCCATTGGGAGCAACAATTGGGTGGTTGCAGGATCAAAAACAGCAGACGGCAATACCTATATGGCCAACGATCCACACCGAACAATTGCCGTTCCTTCGCTGCGCTATATGGCACACTTGGTGGCACCCGGTTGGAATGTCATTGGTGGAGGTGAACCTGAAATACCGGGAATCTCTATCGGTCATAACGGAATAGGCGCTTGGGGATTAACCGTTTTTAGAACAGATGGAGAAGACCTCTATCAATACGAGCTCAATCCAAAAAACCCACTGCAATACAAATACAAAGGAGGGTGGAAAGACTTTAAGGTCATTGAAGAAATAGTTAAAGTCAAAGGCGCTCCAGACGAAACCATCAAATTGTACTACAGCCATCATGGGCCTATCACTTACCTCAATAAAAAAGCACTAAAGGCTTTTGGGGTGCGTTGTGCCTGGTTAGAACCGGGAGGTTCTCCTTATTTGGCTTCCTTGCGTATGGATCAAGCTCAAAACTGGGAGGAATTTAAAGCCGCCTGCAATTACAGTCATATTCCGGGGGAAAACATGATCTGGGCCGACAAAAATGGAACCATAGGTTGGCAGGCTGTAGGGATAGCCCCGATTCGAAATCATTCCTCGGGTCTTGTGCCCGTGCCTGGCGATGGGTCTTACGACTGGGAAGGTTATCTCCCCATTGTTCAAAAACCCAATGCGCTAAACCCTGAAAGTGGATATATCGCTACGGCCAACCAAAATGTTACGCCCGAGGATTACGAACATTGGAATGCCATAGGGTATTCCTGGTCCGACCCCTACAGAGGAGATCGAGTAGAGGAATTTTTAAAGGTAAAGAATAGCCTTACTTTAGAAGATATGAAGCAGTTACAAACGGATGTTACTTCACTCCCTGCACGTCGTTTGATTCCTTTCTTGCTTGAACTCAATTTTGACCCTCAGTATGCCCGGCTCCAAGAGACCTTTACGCATTGGAACTACCAACTTGACCCAAGTTCTATCCAAGCCGGTATATACGTTGCTTGGGAAGATGAAATTCAAAAACTAGCACATGAAAAATTTGTGCCTGAACGTGTAAAAAAACAGCTTCGCAGTCTTCAGCTCAAGCGGGTAATCGACTGGATAGAAGATCCCGAAAACAGTCCTTTTGGTGAGCTCTCCTCGAGAAATTCTTTTCTAAAAGAAGCCTTTGAAAATGCGGTGGGCACTTTGAAAAACACCCTTGGAGAAGATCCTGCGCTATGGCACTACGGTCAGGAAAAATACAAACACAGTTCCCTCACTCATGCGCTAGGTAGGGTTGCCACAGCTCCAATTTCGAGTCAACTGAACCTGGGGCCCCTCCCAAGAGGGGGGAATGCGTATACCCCGGGATCTACAGGAAGCAACAAACGCCAGAGCAGTGGCGCCAGTTTTAGAATGATAGTCAATACGGGCGATTGGGATGCTACCCTAGGAACCAATGCCCCGGGGCAGTCTGGCGACCCCAGCAGTCCTTTTTATTCCAATTTATATGAAGATTGGGCAAAGGATGTCTATTTTCCAGTTTATTACTCTAAAGAAAAAATTTTAGAACACCTCTACCAAAAAACCCTTTTGACTCCCTAATGCTCCATTGCTGCGGAAGTTCCTTGTTTAGGCACGGCAATATGGTTGCCCAAAAAAATAGCATTTAAAAACATACGGTTGGTTCCGTAGGCAGTTCCTCGAAAATTCGGATTGTCTGCAAACATGACCACCCTTCCTTTGCCTACAGCAGCCACGATTACTCCAGCAGCTTTAGGAAGAAATTCCTCCCGTATGGTTTTGGAAATGTACCCGTCTATGTGGGGATCTTCGTCATACCTAACTGGAGTTGCGTAGGGGTTTTGACTTGGGGCTAGCCACACCAAATTGTTTTTGTAAATGCTGATGCTAGGATGGGAATACCCAAAATTTAAAGGATGACTGAGGTCTAAATTTCCCTGAATAAAGACACCTCCCAGTTCTTCTCTCCCTATATTTTCCGGAGCGTCCACATAGGGTTTTGTTTTTACAGTAGAGGTTGAATCGTTTTGCTTTTCGATCAGCTTCTCTTGGATGATTTGGTGTTTTATCAAGGCTTTATTAGCGGTCCCTAGGGCGATTATCGTATTCCCTCTAGCAATCCAATTTTTAAGTTTGCTCGCCATTGATTCATTCCAATTGTAGGTTCCCGAAACCAAAACCAGGGTGTTGTATTGATCTAAATCAAGCCCCGAAAACCGGTGTTGATGAACTTTAGTAATCGGCATTCCTACTCGGGTATCCAATAAATGCCAAACCTCTCCCGCTTCATAAGATCGTACGCCATTTCCGATCAGCATTACAGCCTTTGGTTGTTTGATCGGTCTGATGTAACGGCTTCCAAGATCAATCCCTTTGGAACTGAAACCGCTGGAAAGACTATGAATTTGTAGCTGATGCTTTTCTTGCAGCTTTTGTAAAATGTCAAAGACCTGATCCGCGTTACTCGTTTGGAGTGCCACGGGTACCACAAGAGATCCGTAAGGAAAAGGAATGCCCTCTTTGGTTTGAAAAGGTTTAAAAGCGACTGAAGCAACCAGTTTTTCCTCTTGCATGTCGTGAATTAATGCGGGAATATTATAATCTTGGGCATTGATAGCATAGGCATAGTTTGACTTTGTTAGGGGGGCAAGCTTGTCAAGTTCTGCAGTCTTATTGATCCGTTGTCCAGTGGGTTCCTTGTAGGCTGCTTTGTATTTGATGTTGTAAAAATGAGCTACAGACCAGGCTGAGGCATCGTAGTACACACTGTCTCTGTAAGTATCGTAGGTTTCAAAAAAGGTTTGCACCATACGGTATTGGTTTTGTTTGGTGGGAACAGCAAAACTATTTTCCGAGGTTTTGAACACTTCAATTTTATGGCGCAACAGTTTGTCTATAAAGGCCTTTGTTTTGTTTCGATCACTATCTTGGAAGGTATAGGCTTTAATTTTACTCTTGCTGCTTCGGTCTAGGGCACTCTTAAAAAATTCTCGTTGGTACGCTCTGAGGGTTGTTTGATTCTCAACCGCAGCTTCTACTGTAGCTAAACTTGAAACGTATTGATTGCGAATTGTAAATGGAAAACGAATGTACCCGTACTCGGTTTTTTGTTTTAATCCTCTGGAGCTGGCCTGTTCAAAAAGTAAGCCCAGCCCGCCTTGTAAGTCAGGATAAGACGATCCATATCCGGGGTAGGTACCGTCAAATACTTCTTTAGTAAAATACAAGGACCCTATGCTGTCAAGCTCTTTGGAAAAATAGGTCGCAAAAAGATCATTCAATTTGATGTAATTGTCTTTTGGCATGATCGGATCCAAAGAGCCGTTTGCCTTCATCGGCTCAAAAAAGTAGGTGCTTTGTGATCCCATTTCGTGAAAGTCCGTCACTACATTCGGATACCATTGGTGGTACCAGGCCAGTTTTCCTTGACTTTCTGGATTGATTGCCAAGAGCCAATCTCTATTCAAATCAAACCAATAATGATTGGTTCGTCCACTGGGCCAGGCTTCGTTGTGTTCCGCGTCGTTTGGGTCAGAGACGAGAGGCGTTCCTTTGTAGGTATTGGCCCATTGGGTGTGTCGGTCTCTTCCGTCGGGGTTGATCGTAGGGTCGATAAAAATAAGAGCCTTTTCACGAAAGTGTTCAATTTTAGGTTGTTGGGAAGCTACTAACGTATAGGCTGCTAGCAGCGCTGCCTCAGAACTGGAAGGTTCATTCCCATGAACATTATAGCCCAGGTTGATGATGAGGGGTGTTTCGGGTTGTAGGCTTTCTCCCTCAAGTGCATAGGCTAGATGTGATTTTCGAATTTCTTGGATCCTAGTGAGATGTGCTGGGGTACTGATTGCCAAAATTGGCAACTTTCTGCCTTCATGTGTTTTTCCGTAATAGGAGATCTGTGCCCGATCAGAAGCTTCCGCTAAATATTCTAAATAAGCTACAATAAGATCATGGCGTGTGTGTTGGGATCCGATTTCGTAACCTAAAAAAGACGCTGGAGATTCAATTTTTTGATCAAAAGGTTCATAACGTTCGGTAAAGTAGCGCTGCCCTTGTAACTGTGTACAGGCAAGGAAAAAAAGGATAAGAATTCTCATAATGTTAGCTTATACCCAAAGCTAAGCAAATTAATTTTTCTTCATTTCTTTTCCATCGAAGATGTAACTCACCTCTTTACCCTTTTCGAATACTTTTTCTATTCTCAATTTTCCTTTTTCGTCGTAGTAAAGGAATTTCCCTTCAGGTACTCCTTGAGCGTAATTTTCTTCCCATCCAATCCTACCGTTTGGGTGAAACCAATAGGCTTTCCCCTGCTGAACACCGTGTTCATACATGTTGATGATCCGAATGGCTCCGGATTCAAAATAATGCCTCCATTCGCCGTGTTTTTTTCCAGAAACAATCAAACCTTCCGCTTGAAGCTGACCGTTATCGAAATACATTTTTTGCATTATGTAATCATCTTGACTCATAAGAAGCAATGGCATCAAAAAGAGAAAAATTAAAACTTTAGGTTGGTGTCTTCGCATCCTTACTTAAAAATAATATAAAATTAGTTTTCTCACTAAAAATCAGGCTTTCTGAGTAATACGTTCAACGCATTTGCTATTTACTAAAACGTTTAGAGGTAGAAATTTATCTAAAAATTAAACTGAATCAATACAGGGGAATAAAGTAATTCCTCTTTTTGTTGTGTAAACTTAAACGTGTGTTTGACTTTAAAAAAACAAGGTTCTGTATAACCAAAGTAAGGTCTTGACTCTCGAATATCGGCCAAAGCTTACCGTTCGAGCCGTACGGTCAATATGAGGGATAGGCTTTCTTTCAAGCATAGCTGTTTTTTCTTTTTTTATTAAAGTTAAACAAAATTAATCAAAGTCTTTCTTTTTTATTTTTTGTTGAACTTTTAAACGGGATAACCTATAGTTTAAAAAAGAAAAGCTTCAGGGGGGATCAAAAAAATAGGGTGGCCCTAAAATTCAGCTGGGAAGGTTACTGTAGGCCCAATACATGAGAAGAAATTGCAGGGGTATCCGCAACCCCAATAGTCCTAGGGAAATCCCCAGTCGATTGCCCGGAAACAGCATGTTGACATGAACTACTAAAAAAACGATCAGCATGAGTATAATTCCCCAAAGGGCATACTTCTGTGTAGCAGAAAATAAAACTCCGGCTCCCAAAAGAATTTCAGCCAGTCCGCTTAGGTAAATCAGAAAACTGTGAGCGGGTAAAAATTGTGGCATCATCGGTCTGTAAAATCCCGTATGGGTGAAGTGGGCTATGCCCAGCAAGAGGTACAGCGCCCCCATTAGATACAATTGAAACATCAAAATTGATTTGTTTTTAAGGCAAGTTAGTGTACTGTTTTAAAAGTAGCCTCATTTACAGGCACCTTTAGTAGGAATTTCCCTCTTCAGAGCGGGAAGTATGTTGACTTGCAAATTCGACAAACCACTCCAGAGCTTCGGGGTTTTTTAAGGCATCTTTGCTTAATGAAATCCCTAAAGCCCTTCCACTGAGTAATTTTTTTATGGGAATTTCCACCTTTTTACCGCTGATGGTGTAAGGTATATCGGGTACTAGATACATATAATCGGGCACGTGTCTTGGAGAACACTCTTGGCGAATGTCTTTTTTTAATTTGTTAAAATCAAGTGGGGTATTTGCTTTTAGAAACAGATACAACGCATCCTCGTTTTCTTTTACTATATGCAGTATTAAGCTGTCCGCTACCTCCTTTCGTTTGTCAAAAAAAGTGTAAAACTCTGCTGTTCCTATACGAACTCCGGCGCGGTTTAAAGTAGCGTCTGAGCGGCCGTGAATGATAAAGCCTCCTGAGGTTGTTTCGGTTGCCCAATCGCCATGGTTCCATAGGGTTTTATAGAGAGAAAAGTAACTCTTTTTGTAAATTGAAAAGTCCTGGTCTCCCCACAGAGCTTTGGGAAATGCAAGAAAAGGGCCATCCAAGACCAACTCACCCGGGGAGCCTATAATTTTTTTACCCTCATCATTGTATATCGAAACGGGAGCTCCGAGCATTTTACATTGAATTTCCCCCGGTATTTGTTCTAGTTCTGGATGCCCCCCGACAAATGCGGTACACACATCCGTTCCTCCGCTTAAAGAAATAATATGGGTATGGGGGAATGTGTTTTGAAGTTGGACTGCGGTTCGCGCATCCAATGGCGAGCCTGTAGAACCCAGTGTTTTAAGAACGTTCTTTGCCTCTGTTGCTTCGAATGAAGAATTTTTAAAAAGGGCTTGATAGTACGAAGCACCATGTCCGAAATGGGTGATTTTAGCCTTGGCTGCAAAATCCCAAAGTACATTTTGATCTGGATAATTTGACGCCCCATTATACAGACATAGGGTTGCCCCACAAAGCAAACTGCTTAAAGCATAATTCCACATCATCCATCCGGTGGTGGAATACCAAAAATACCGCTCTCCGGACTCTACATTTTGATGAAGCCCCAGAGCTTTAAAATGTTCTAAGAGCATGGCGCCTGTTTTGTGAACAATTGCTTTGGGCTTGGCGGTAGTCCCGGAGGAAAAAAGAATCCAAATGGGGGCTGAAAAATCAACAGAACTAAAAGAAAGCTCTTCCAGGCCTTCGCTTGGTTGATCAAACGCATCATAGGCCTCTAGACGGATTGACTTACACCCACCTCCTAACGTTTTTTCTAGCTGGGACACCTTATTGTTAATAGTGTATGTTTTACCGTTATAGGTATAGGAGGAATAGCAAAAAAGTACTTTGGGATCGAGCTGTACAAAACGATCACAAACCGCTTCTATTCCAAAATCTGGGGAACACGAGCTCCAAATAGCGCCCAAGGAATTGCAAGCTAAAAATGCCGCAACCGTTGCCGGAGTATTGGGTCCATAAGCGGCAACAACGTCGCCTTGTTGTATCCCTGCACGTTGCAGTTGCTTTTGTATTTTTATGGTTTGGTGTAGCAGCTGCTGCCAACTGATTTCTTTAAGTGCCGTAGTCTCGCTTTGGTAGAGTAAGGCAGGTCGTTCCGTAGTGAAATTTTTAAAGATGTGCTGGGCATAACTCAATTTAGAGCCTGAAAACCAGTCGGTATCCCAAAGGGGTGCCCCCTTTTGTTGAACCTGGGTATAGGGTTGGTCAAAATCAATTTGAAAGTAGGTGGCAATCGATTCCCAAAATTGACTACTGTGGTTGATGCTCCAGTGGTGATATTCGGGATAGGAGCTGAATTTAATTTTATATTCCCTAGCTAAAAACTGAAGGTAATCTCTATAAACCGAGGTTTTGGAAGCATCCATAACTGGCTGCAGTTTTATCAAAAATTAGTTTTTCCCAAGAAGCTTTTTAAAGGTTTTGATTTCGCATTGATAGAAAGCATTCCCTTTTTTAGTTCCTTTAATCCAAAAAAAGATTGCTGACGCTGCTGTAGCAATCAATCCAATTAGAAGTCCTTTATCCATGGTGTTTCTTTTTTTTGAAATACTTAAACCTTAGAACCCTGATCGCAAGAAAGGTCAAAACGGTACCAATCATGCCAACCACAATTTCTAAGCCGTAGTTTTGTAATAGTGTTTCCATAGGATTCTTTACTCAAAGGTACTCATTGCATTTTATTCCAAGACTTCGGATTCAGATTTTATTAGTCGTTGTATCTTTAGCAAAGAAAATAATCTGTATAAAAAATTTAAAATCTCGGAGGGTAAAACAAAAGTTGTTTGTTCTAAAGAAAATAACAAATAACTTTAAAATCCATATAAAATGAAAAAAATTATTCTACTCGCAACAGGAATTGTATTATTCTCTTGTTCAAATGATGAATTAATTTTTGATTTAACCGGTAATTTCCTTAGACTAGATGATTAAGTTTCTATTTACAATGAGTACTGTGCTGATTTTTTCACAAGGAATCTACAGTCAAGAGTCAGGATCATTATTTGATGCAATAGAAAATAAACCCTCTGAAAATAGTCTCCTGCCAGACACCATGATTTTTACCCAACGTATGTTGTGGGGTGAAAAAGGAGTGATGAGAACTTCCAATTTATTTCCCCTCTCGAAAGAAAGTCGAGAGCGGGAAATGAAGATCAGAAGGGGAATGTTAACCGCACATCAATTGGTAGGATATGCGACCCTTTTGGGAATGATTGGACAGGGAATCACGGGAGTTCAATTATATCAAGGAAACCATAAGATTAAAGATCTACATGAAGCTATGGGAGCCTTTACCACGGCTTCCTATTTTACTGGAGCAGGTTTATCTTTATTTGCTCCTCCACCGCTGATCCGCACCAAAACCAAAGGGTTAAATTCTATCAAAGCACATCGATGGTTGGCCACGGTACATTTTTCTGCAATGGTAGCGACAAATCTTTTAGCAGAAAATGACCGAAAATATCACAGAGCGGCTTCATTTACCTTGTTTGGGAGTTATGCCTTAGCCATTCTTTCATTTAAATTTTAATCATGATACGATCTTTATTTTTTGCCTTATTAGGTATGGCTATAATCCCGCTGCATGCCCAAGAACAAAAATGGCAACTCAACACTCAAAAAAGTGAGATTACCTATGCAGCAAATCACCTGCTTCATCCGTGGAAAGGGGTCAACAAAAACGCTAGAGGTGTTTTAGTAGTAAACCCTGAGAGTATGCAGCTCAAAGAGATCGCTGTTTTGGCACTCGTTAGAGATTTTGACAGCAATAACGAAGGACGGGATGCACATGCCCTTGAAGTTTTGGAGGCTTTATCCTATCCAGAAGTGCGTTTTTATTCCAACCTAATTGAAAACCAAGAGGATGCCTTGTTGATTCACGGCGTGTTGGATTTTCACGGCGTTAAAAAAAACACGAGTATCGTGGTTCGCCAAAAGAACAAAGACGATCAATTGGTATTGAGCGGAACTTTTGAAATAAAGCCCTCCCTGTTTGAGGTACCCCTTCCTTCCTTTATGATGGTTAAAATGGACGATGCACTCACTTTTGAATTTAAACTAGAATTTAGTCCGTAAAAATCATCTGAATATGGTTATTTTCAAAAATTTAAAAATGCTCAGGAGTACTTTCGGCTAAAAGTCTATTGGGCCATATTCCAAAAGATCACCAGGTTGACATGCCAACACCTCACAAAGGGTCTCTAAAGTGCTGAATCGAATGGCCTTAGCTTTGCCTGTTTTTAAAATGGAAAGGTTGGATACCGTTAAGCCTACACGGTCTGAAAGTTCATTTAATGACATTTTCCGTTTTGCCATCATCACGTCTAAATTTACAATTATGGCCATACTTATATCGTTAAGTCGTTTTCGTTTTTTAGATCAATCGCTTTTTGAATTGATTTTTCAAAAACAAAAGCCGCAGTACCTATCGCACTAAAAAGTAGGGTCAAAATCATGCTTAAGGCTAAAAATCCAGCAGGGTCGTCGTCTGAATGATGAAAAGATCTTATGTAAAGTGCCCCAAATACAATGAGCATCGCCAAGCAATAAGAATAGTATTTGATTTTTTGAATGGTTTGCAACGCTTCTGGAGTAAACAACTTATTTCGACCGATTTTTTTGAGCAATTTAGACCCTTGATACAAGCCTAGAAAAAAGAAAATAGAAGAAAAATAGCCATATAGAATAAAGGGATCGGAGTAAATTTCTACTAGACCTAGGTTTACCGCTCTTCCCTCCAAAAGAGGAAATCTCAATAAAATAAACAGGGAAAGAATGCCCACTACAAGCAAAACAAATTGGAGAAAAAGTAGGGAGGTTTTGTTCATCAATGAAAATAATATCTCTGTAAAAGTATAATTTTTTATTGTTTATCAATAATATTTTTATGTTTTTTATAAAAAAGGGGAATACTATTGTACCCTCTCTGAATCTGAATTACAAGAGTTGATTTTTTAAAAAGGCTATATTTGATATGATTGTCAAATTTTTGGAATGATGCATCTACAAAACCTTACATTATCTCAAACCATCGGGATGCTCCTTTTACTGCTTAGCGGTTGCGCACCCGTAGAAAAAAATAAAACCCAGGCAGAAGCCCAAAAAAGGCCTAATATTGTTTTTATTATTAGCGATGATCACGCCTATCAGGCGATTAGTGCCTATGGTGGAAGACTAGCGGAGGTGGCACCTACTCCCAATATAGATCGTATTGCAGACTCGGGTATTATGTTTACCAATTGTTTGGTGACCAATTCGATTTGTGGGCCTTCAAGGGCTACGATTTTAACAGGAAAACACAGCCATCAAAACGGATTTATTGATAATACCTTTGGCTCTCAATTTGATTTTAACCAACAAACGTTTGCAGAACTCTTGCAAGGTGCAGGCTACAAAACAGGGGTATTAGGCAAACTCCACCTTGGAGCCAAGCCATCAAAGGGCTTTGATTATATTGACATCTTACCCGGCCAGGGGTCGTATTACAACCCAGTGTTTATTAATGAAGAAGGGCAATATAAAATGGAAGGCTATACCACAGAAATAATTACTGAAAAAGCCATTCAATGGATGGATTCCATTAAATCAGATGCGCAACCTTTTATGCTTTTTTTAGGACATAAATCTCCGCACAGGCCTTGGCAGCCTGGACCGAATGAGATTGGAATGTACGAAGGAGTGACTATTCCCGAACCAGAATCTCTTTTTGATACATACACTGGAGACAGAACGGTAGCGGCGATGAACTTTATGTCAATATCAGAAGCAATGAAATTGGAGCAGGACCTAAAAATTACCTCGGGTCCACAAGGTGGATTTACCATTAAACAACAAAAAACTTGGGATTCCATCTATGGTCCTATCAATGAAAAATTCAACAAAGAAAACCTCACAGGAAAAGATTTAACACGATTTAAATACCAGCGCTATATGAAAGATTACTTGGCTAGTGTAGCTGGAGTGGATAAGGGTGTCGGGGAGGTGTTGGATTATTTGAACACTTCGGGCTTAGAGGAAAATACAATCGTGATCTATACTTCAGATCAAGGTTTTTATCTAGGTGAGCACGGTTGGTTTGACAAAAGGTGGATGTATAAAGAATCCCTACGAACACCCTTACTCGTAAGCTGGCCCGGGAAAATAAAAGCAGGCACTAGAACAGATCGTATGGTGTCAAATCTAGACTTTGCAGAAACCTTTCTAGATATTGCACAAACTGAAATTCCTAAGGATATGCAGGGAAAAAGTATTTTACCCATTTTAAAAGGAGAAATTCCTGAAAATTGGCGAGAAGCACACTACTATCACTATTATGAACACCCCTCCGAACACGATGTAAGAAGGCATTACGGCATTACAACGGATCGGTACAAATTGATTCATTTTTATTATGACCTCGACAAATGGGAGTTATACGATCTCGAAAAAGACCCTAATGAAATGCAAAATCTCTATGGGGATTCTGCCTATGCCGAGGTGAAAAGTGAACTTCACAATAGACTTGAGGTGCTTAGAACAACATATCAAGATAATGACAGTATTAGTCAAGCATTTATAAAGGACTATTATAAAAGGTTAGAAAAAAATCCATTGATTGAATATTGGAAGTTAGCCCCTAAAGAAAGACAACGGCTGTATCTAGAAAATTTAAAAAAAAGGAATTAATTAGCAAACTTTTTCAGTAAAGTTGTTTGGATTAAATTCACACGCTTTGAATAAATACAAACCCTTAATATGATAATTGGTATTCTAATAATAGTTGTTTTGTTAGTTCTTATTTTAGGGAGAATTACTTCTGCTTTAACTGCCTTAATTTTGGTTCCTATAGCTGGCTCTATACTTGCTGGATATGGAGTAGAAACCGCTAATTTTGCCCTTACTGGAATAAAGAATATTGCCCCAATTACGGCCATGTTCATTTTTGCAATATTATTCTTTGGGGTTTTAAAGGATGCAAAAATGTTTAAACCAATTATTGATTTCATCCTAAAAAAAGTTGGCAAAAACCCTACGAAAATTGTTATTGGTACGGCTCTCCTTGCAATGCTTGTTCACCTAGACGGATCGGGAGCTGTAACTTTTTTAGTTACAATTCCAGCGATGTTGCCCTTATATGAAGAATTAAATATTGATAAACGGGTACTTGCTGCAGTAGTAGCATTAGGTGCGGGTACAATGAACTTGGTTCCATGGGGCGGGCCCGTTTTGAGAGCAGCATCAGCACTAGATTTAGAGGTAACTACATTATACAAATCTTTATTGATACCACAATTTATAGGCATTATTTCTGTCTTGGCCATTGCTTTCTATTTAGGGAGAAAAGAAGCTAAAAGACTCCATTACATTAGTCCTATATTGAAAAACAAGGCTCTGAAGATGAATAAACTAACCGCTTTAGAATTTCGGTATTTTGTGTTTAATGTAATTTTAACTCTTGTTGTTATAACGATTTTAGTGCAAGCCAAATTTCCTCCTGCTTTAATTTTTATGTTTGGGACAATAGTAGCTTTACTAGTCAATTTCCCAAAAATAAATGATCAAAAAGATCGGTTAGATGCACATGCAAAATCTGCACTACTAATGGCAAGTTTGCTTTTTGCTGCAGGGGTATTTACAGGAATTCTAAAAGAATCAGGTATGATCAATGAGCTTGCTGATGGAATTATTTCTATAACTCCAAACCAGTTTGGCTCACAACTGCCTTTAGTATTAGGAATTTTGAGTATGCCATTGAGTTTATTTTTTGATCCTGATTCCTTCTATTTTGGAATATTGCCAGTTTTATCTGAAGTCGGAACCGCTCTAAATAACAGTCCATCCCAAATGGCTCATGCAGCACTAATGGGACAAATGACCACAGGGTTTCCATTAAGTCCATTAACCTCCTCGACCTTTTTGCTTATTGGTCTTTGTGGAATAGATTTAGCTCAACATCAAAAATTCACCTTCAAATATGCTTATCTAGTCACGTTGATTATGACTTTAACTTCTATAATTTTAGGATATTTACCTTTAAATTGAAGGCTGGCAAAAAAAATATAAGAATAGGGTCTGGTGCAGGGTTTTCTGGAGATCTTGTTGAACCAGCTATTGAATTAGCAAAAAAAGGATCTATTGATTATTTAGTTTTTGAGTGCTTAGCAGAACGAACAATTGCTTTAGCTCAACTTCAAAAAATAAAGAATCCCAATAAAGGATATGATCCTTTTTTGGAGCAACGCCTTAAAGCAGTATTGCCGATTTGTATAAAAAATAAGATAAAGATCATCTCCAATATGGGGGCTGCAAATCCAATCGCAGCAGCAGATAAAATTATTGAGATTGCCAAAGAATTAGGTGTAAAAAAACTGAAGGTGATTGCGGTAAGGGGAGACGATGTTATGGAATTGGTTCAAAATAAGGACTTTGTTCTTTTAGAAAGCAAGACTCCTATATCTAAACTCCAAAAACAAGTTGTGTCTGCGAACGCCTATTTAGGTATAAATCCAATAATTGAAGCCCTTGAGCTAGATGCAGATATAGTTATAACTGGAAGAGTTGCTGACCCCGCCATCTATATGGCACCACTTTTTTATGAATTTAATTGGAATAAAGACGATCCAAACATACTGGGAAAAGCAACTGCCATGGGACATTTATTGGAATGTGCAGGACAAGTATGTGGCGGGTACTTTTACGATTCTAATAAAAAAAGAATACCTGAACCAGAGCTATTAGGATTCCCTATAGCAGAAGTCAGCCAAGATGGTGAATTCAAAATCACAAAAGTTCCCAAAACAGGAGGCTTTATTTCAAAAGCAACATGTAAAGAACAACTTTTATATGAAGTACATGATCCTAAACGTTACCTGACCCCAGATGTGGTTGCTGATTTTTCAAATATCAGTTTCCATGAGATTTCTGAAGATTGTATTAAGATTTGTGGTGCAACAGGAACTTTAAAAACGGGTAAGCTAAAAGTTTCTTTAGGCTACAAGGACGGATTTATAGGTGAAGGACAAATAAGCTACGGCGGTTTTCAAGCTTATGAACGTGCTACTTTAGCTCTAAGTGTCATAAAGCGTAAACTGGTTCGCTTGGAATACAATGAGAGCGATACTAACTATGAATTAATTGGTTTCAATGCTCTTTCAAAAGACCATCCCATTGGAAAACCAGAAGAGGTAAGACTTCGTGTTGCCGTAAGAACAAATACTTTAGAGGAAGCACAAAGCATTGGCCAACATCTGGAGGCCTTGTATACTAACGGACCTGCTGGCGGAGGTGGAGCCTTCAAAAGTGTTAAAGAAATTATTGCTGTTCAATCATTTCTAATTGATGAAAATGAAGTTGATATCGATCTTACAACTAAAAGTTTGAATTAATGATATTAGGGGATCTTGCACATTCAAGGGCTGGAGATAAAGGAAATGTATCCAACCTGTCTCTTATTGTCTATGAAGAAAGTGACTATGAATTTATAAAAGAACAAATAACAGCTCAAAAAGTAAAAACATTTTTTAAAGAACGTATTAAAGGAACTGTAAGGCGTTTTGATCTTCCAAAAATCGCTGCCTTTAATTTTGTTTTAGAGGACTCTCTTTATGGTGGTGTAACAAGATCGCTTGCCCTTGACCCTCATGGTAAATGCCTTTCCTCCTATTTTCTTTTGATGGAAGTTGATGAAGATGCCTATTTAATTTACAAGAAATCTCTTCAATAATTAAATTCAAGGTAGTCATTAAAAAACGGAAGGACTGCATTTGGAATCCTGCCATCAACGGTATAAATACCGCTAACATGTGTCCCAATATACTCTTCAGCAAAATGGTGAATTCCTAAATTTTCCAGTCTCTGACTAAACATTTTACATTGTTGTGTAAATCGAATTCCTGCATTACGTCCCCAATCCATTTTGATTGCTTTTAATTTTTGAAGGTTTTCTAGATTCTCCTCCAACATATAAACGGGCATATTTTGATGCCATTTTTTCAATATTTCTTGATGTATAATTAAAGTTTCTCCCTTGTATTCAAAAGGCATGTCGCAGAAAAATGGAGGATTATTAGGATTGGAAGACCAAGATTTAGCAAATGCCAACATGACATATGAAAAGTAATGATTTGGTTTTATGTCTTCGTATGACTTATAGGATGATATTACTTTAAAAGTGTCACTATTTGGACCATATTCTCTTACCACATCTAAAGCCCCTGGGCTGATTGCATATACGCTACTAAAAACCTCAGGATGGTGCATTGCAATTTTTAATGCTCCATAACCACCCATGCTATGGCCTGTTATCCCTCGGCTTTCAGCTTTTGGAATTGTTCTAAAATTCGAATCTATATAATTAACCAAATCAAACGTTGTAAAGTCTTCCCATAGACCAAAATCATCTGAGTTCGAATAGAAGCTTCCTAAATAAGATGTCTTTTGATCACTGACAACCATGATAAATGGTTTGATTTTTTTTTGCTCAATAGCGTGATCAAGGACATTATAAAACTCATTGAGTACTTTATGGTTTGCAGTAAACCCATGAAGAAAATAAATGACAGGATAAGATTTCGTTGTGTTGTGATAATTTGGAGGTAAATAAATAGCAAGAGCTCTTTTAGGGTCCTCACCCATTTTATTTTCTAATGAAGGAGCATAAAGTGAATCATAAACAATAATGCCTTTCTCCTGAGCACGAATAAAGTTTGCAAAAACAAAAAATAGTAAGAGTAATCTTTTCATTTAATCGTTTTTAAAATTAAAATTTGATTTGATTGTAAATCTGAATTGATTGAATTAAGCCTAATTTAGCAATGTTTTTTAAATGCCCAGTTTATTTTTAAAGTTAAAGTATAATGAAAAAAAACGTATACATCATTTCTGCCAAGCGAACTCCAATTGGTAGCTTTGGATCTCAATTTAAGTCGCTTTCAGCAATTGATCTAGGAGTTCAAGCAATTTCCGCTGCCCTGAGAACAGTAAAAGTGTCACCTGATCGTGTTGAAGAGGTATTTATGGGTAATGTATGCTCTGCCGGCGTTGGTCAAGCACCTGCAAGACAGGCTGCTCTTCGGGCTGGTATTTCCAAGGAAGCTCCTGCCTCAACAATAAATAAAGTTTGTGCCTCGGGTATGAAATCAATTATCATAGGAGCTCAATCACTGCAATTAGAAGACAGAGATATTGTAATTGCAGCAGGGAGTGAAAGTATGTCCAATATTCCTTATTATGACACAACTGCTCGTTGGGGGGGTAAATTTGGAGACAAACTTTTAATAGATGGATTAGTGAAAGATGGTATTAGTGATGCTTCGGAGAACAAACCTATGGGTGTTCTAGCGGAATCTATGTGTGCTGAAAAAAATATCACAAGAAAAGAGCAAGATGATTACAGTATAGAATCTTATAATCGTTCGAAAAAAGCAACTGATAAAGGTTACTTTTCCTCTGAAATCGAACCGATAGTAGTAAAAACGAAAAAAGGTCCAGTTCTTGTTGAAAAAGATGAAGAATACACGCGTGCTGATTTTGATAAAATTCCAAAACTTAAACCTGCTTTCAATTCAGATGGAACAATAACCGCTGCTAATGCTTCAACGCTTAATGACGGAGCAGCAGCTATATTAATGGCTAACGATTCGGGATTGATTCAAGCTGGAATTGATCCTATAGCAAAATTAATAGGATATGCTGAAACATCACTTGATCCAGCACAATTTACTTTTGCGCCAATTGTAGCAACTAAAATGTTATTAGAAAAGACAAAAAAAAGGATCAACGAAATTGATTTATTTGAAATTAATGAGGCTTTCGCTATGGTACCCCTTCTTTTTTCAAAGGAACTCAGTATTGACTTAAAAAAAATTAATGTCAATGGTGGAGCTATTGCATTGGGGCATCCAATTGGATGTTCAGGAACAAGAATTGTTGTAACGCTCATTCATGCTTTGAAATCTAGAAAGAAAAAATATGGAATTGCAGCAATCTGTAATGGAGGGGGTGGAGGCACAGCTATTTTGGTCGAAGCAATTTAACTTTCAAAACTATATCCTAATCAACATTTTTGGCAAAGTGGTTTTTTACACTCAAATGCTGAATTACTACCTTAAATTGATCGCGATTCGCCAACTTAGATGTTAATCCTTAAGTTAAAACCTTCGTTTCATCTACTCAAAGAATTTCAAATTTCTTAATAAAGGATCTAGAAAATCTGCTTTGGTCTATCTCAAGTGATAAATAGCTTCTAATTTTTTTACCTCCTCTAAGGTTCTGCTGGGTGGGGTAAGACCCTCAGGAATCGGAAGCTGGGAAAATTTTTTAAAATAAAGCGTACACGCATCCCGCCACCAGAGGGCCTCTTTGGCTTGAATTTTCAAACGTCCTCTAACATTTTCATAAATAGGACTAGGGATCTGTGATTCTACGCTTTCCCAACGAGTATTCATTTGTTCTACTTCAGCTACCCCCTCATAGTAGCGCATTATTAACTCATCCCATAAAATATTTCCGGTGCTTAATTTAAAATCCCAGGGTAAGTGGTGAAACCACAACAGGTAATCTAAAGAACAGTTTTGGGGGTCTTTCCAGTTCTCTTGAACCTCAGGGTGATACAGATCCAATGCATCGCTGTATTTTCCGGTTCTGTCAAAACCAATTCCTGAAGCACTGGCTCTGTGATAGTACACAGAGGTCCAGTCGGGTCTTCCGCTCTTATCCAACCAAGGTTGGGGGCCGTAGTGATGTCCTTCTCCCATCATATGATGAAGGCCAAGAGGGTAGGTATATTTCACATAGGTGGCATGTGAAGACATCATTAAATCGGTAAGGGTACTGACTGCCTCTTCTTTTCGGGAAAGGCTTTGTACCACCCATTCTTTGGCAATGGTCGCAGCATCCATTTCAGGATTCCAAGCCAATCTTCCAAACGCATACCAGTTGGACTGCCCCATAGGATGTCCTGTCCAATTGGCATCCGATCCCGTATTGGCAACACCTGCCATCAGCGAGATTTCATGTTCAAAAAGACTTCCATCTATTACTTTGGCTACAGAAGAACCGGGTCCTTTTGCATAGGTGTCCGAACGCAAACACTCTTGGTACATCCCTCCTAAATACACCCAGTGGGTAGCCTGCCCTAAATATTCTTGAGTAATTTGAAATTCCATTGCTAAAGGAGTGTTAGGTAAGGCCCCAAAAAGGGGATGAAAGGGTTCACGAGGCATAAAATCTATTGGACCGTTCTTTACTTGCACAATCACTTTGGGATCAAAGGTTCCGTCTAGGGGTTTGAATTGCTTGTACGCTTCTTTAAAGCGATCGCCATTCGGATCTGCTTTGTATACAAAAGCCCTCCAAATGACTATCCCCTCATAGCCTTGAAGGGCATCGGCTAACATATTTGCACCGTCTTTATGGGTTCGCCCGTAATCTTGAGGTCCAGGTTCCCCTTCGGAGTTCGCTTTGACCAAAAATCCACCAAAATCAGGGATATACTGATGAATTTCCCTTGTTTTATCTTTCCACCACTTCCGTACAGCAGGATCTAGAGGGTCGGAAGTTTCTAGCCCTCCGAGTGTTTTAGGCGATCGAAAATTAACGGAAATGTAAATTTGGATACCGTAGGGACGAAAGACGTCAGCTAGGGCTTTTATTTTTTCTAAATATTCTGAGGTCAAAAAGCGTGAACTTGCATTGACGTTATTCAAAGTTACTCCGTTTATCCCTAAAGCGGCATTGGCTCGGGCATAGTCTTCATATCTTGGATCCAAACGGTAGGGGAGTTCAAACCATTTCCAGATGGAGGACCCGGCGTAACCGCGCTCGACTGTCCCGTTGGCATTATCCCAATGGTTTAGCATACGTATTTTTACTTTGGGCTGATCAACAACCGTAAAAGGCTCCGGCTTACGCAATTGCATTTCCCTTAAAAATGCATAAACTCCATAAAGGATGCCTAAATCTTTTTTAGCCTTTATGGTGGTGCCTTGGGGGGTATATTCGATTTCGAAACCTTCCTTACTCAAGGTTAAATCTTCGTCCAATTGGAGTTGTACTCCATACATCCCTTTCTGATTGGGAAGCTTCTTTTTTTCATGTGGGGAGTTGCCTAATAAACCCTGAAGTCCTTTTTGAAGCTCTTTTGAAGCGAGTTGCATTCGTTCAGTTGAGTCTGAAAAGCTAATAAATTGTAGGCTCTCGGCGTAAGCTGCACGTTCTGTTTCGTTTTCGAGTATGGAGTACCCAAGCCAAAGGGAACTGCCGTCTTGGGCTGTTGCCAAAAAGACAAAAAAGATGCCAACGAAGGAAAGTAGTGATTTGTTCATGGTTTTAATGAGTATTATAGTTACAGGTTGAATTTCCTTGCGTCCTAAGCTTGTTGTGAAAATTCAAGTTGTCATTAGGGTAAGGGAGTAGCTGAGACAAAACAGGTTGAAAACGGGCAAAAAAAAGGAAGCAATGTAGTTGCTTTAAAAATCCAAATACCATTATAAAATATTTCGTAAGCGTAATCTATCGGTTTTGCTTAAAAATAAAAACTTAAATTCGTTTTCGAAGAAACCAAACAAACTTTTTAAATAATAAGCACTTGACTTCAACCATCCACTACACCGTAACCATACTAGGGCTGTTTTGTATCCAACTTGCTGGAGCACAAAAAAAAATTTACCTGACTGAAAATACTGAGAAGGATCTTTCTCTAATAACTAAGGAAATGGTTGTAGTTAACCCACAGAGCCAGGACAGTATTTATTACAACGTCAACACCCCTTCACTTACGGCCTTCATTCCGCCTTATTATCTTGCCACTGGGACGGCAGTTGTTATTGCTCCTGGGGGAGCATTTCATATCCTTAGTTACAACAACGAAGGGACAAAAGTGGCCCAAAAACTGAATGAGCTGGGCATTGCAGCTTTTGTATTAAAATACAGTTTAACTTCCCTACCTCCCGAAAAACCACTGGAGACTTTAAGGGAACGAATGCAAAATTTTAAAACATTGGATTCCTTGAACGAAGCTACCGTTTCGAAAGCTACAGAAGAGGGCTTAAAGGCCGTAGCATATATAAGAAAAAACCACCATCTATTTGATATCGACCCTGAAAAAATTGGCTTTATGGGGTTTTCTGCCGGCGGTACGCTAACACTTTCAGTGGTCTATTCTGCACAAAAGGAGAACCGTCCCAATTTTGTAGCGCCTATATATCCCTACGAACCCGCAATCCTGGGGAGTACAGTTCCGCAAGAAAAAACACCTCTTTTTTTAGCTGTTGCCGCAGATGATGAGTTGGACATGTTGCCCTACAGTCTTAATATTTTCAATAAATGGAATGCAGAAGGGCAAGCTGCAGAACTACATGTTTACCAAAAAGGTGGCCACGGTTTTGGGATGAGAAATCAAAACTTGACCAGTGATTCTTGGTTCGATCGTTTTGCCGATTGGTTAAAAATGCAAGGCTATCTTCAAAAAAAATACCCCAACAAATACGAAAAACTTTACGGGCAAGAGGCGGTAGCTCAAGGAAAAATCGATCGGGTGAAACGACTGATGGATGATTATCCCGAACTGACAAAATACGGCGAAGAGGAGGGACTGCCCGAGCAAAAAATCAATGCCGTGTTTTTAGGGGATTCGATTACGGAAGGTTGGTTGCTGACAGATCCTGATTTTTTTGAAGAAAACACCTATTTAGGAAGAGGAATCAGTGGTCAGACTTCTGCTCAATTAGTATTGCGGTTTCGGCAAGACGTATTACAACACCGCCCCAAAGTGCTTGTACTCCACATCGGAACCAACGATATAGCCGAAAATACCGGTACGTATAAGCAGGAGTATACCCTTGGAAACATCAAAACCATGGTTACATTAGCGCAAGAAAACAATATCAAAGTTGTGCTGTGTGGGGTACTTCCCGCTACTAAATTTGAATGGAATAGAGCCCTTGGAAATCAGTCACAAAAAATTGTTGAACTCAACCAAGCCTTACAAGCATTCTGCTCTGAAAAAGGGATCCCATTTGTCGACTACCATCAGGTACTTAAAAACTCTGAAATGGGAATGAAAAGTGAATATTCAGAAGATGGGGTACACCCGAACAAAAAAGGGTTTGATGTGATGAAACAAACTCTTACTCCCGTCCTACTTGAAGTACTGAATCAAAGTAAGGAAGAGTAATTCTTTAAGAGTTCCAAGACTTACGCATGGATTCAAAAAAGTGCAAACTGAGCTTTAACGAAAATTCGAAAATTTTAACATTTTTTGAGTGCTCGATCTTGTCATTTTATTTTTAATTAATACTTTGAAGGACGGGAATTCAAAGGAAACCAAAAGCCCAAAAGAGCAAGCATTGAAAAATGATTTCTGAGAGTAAACGGGCTGAAATAGGGTACTTCTTTGGATTTTTGTACTGGGGGTAGGATTGAAATTC
>Ga0181595_10000575_pt1 | contig 40620 bp, 65 predicted proteins | sample 041ome_7_FD_145604 | JGI IMG/M metagenome (GOLD analysis project Ga0181595, IMG submission 145604) | Coastal salt marsh microbial communities from the Groves Creek Marsh, Skidaway Island, Georgia - 041401AS metaG (spades assembly) | ecosystem: Environmental > Aquatic > Marine > Intertidal zone... | reverse complement strand
GAAGAGCTTCGAGTATTTCTTTTATGTTTGCCTTAGTAGCTTTAGATAGTGTTTGCATTATGCAACCTCCTTAAGTCTAGAGTTATATATATGCTCAGTTCTATTCTTCTCATCAAGAAGAGGATTAAACTCTGTGGTGTAGTTATCCCAATTGTAAGCATTAAGTCTTTTCTTGGTTAAATCACCATAAAGAAAGATATCCATTCGAGCTAGTAGCATTTCGGTGTGAGATCTCATAAAAGAATAGTAAATATATTGAGCATCAACCATATCTTGAGTGATTGTGTCATTGTCTTCTTTAGTGCCATTCTGATATGCGATTGCTTTCCATTCGGAATAAAAGCTATAGTCAGTGATTAGCTCTGCTACTTGTCTTCTTGCTTTCTTACTGTTTAAGTTACTCATGTGTGTATCTCCTAAGTTATTAAAGTGTCGCTAGTTAATCAGTAGCGATGTAGACATTATAAAAAAATATCTATGAATATGTCAACCATTAGTTGTCAATTATTTAATCGGAGTTATAAGAGGGTAATTTAAGTAAAACTGTGTAAAAAAATGGTGTGTGTGTGGTATTCAAGGATGTATTGAAGGCACCAGGGTTGTATGCCTCTAGGAGCTCATACAAAGCTCATGGTGAGGTTTTAGTGTTTAATAAGGGGTAAGCTTAGGGTGAGTGATTTGAATCGCTTGTAGAGCCTTACAGGTCCATATCAACCCAGGCCCCCTAGTTTATAAGGTATTCATAAGGATATATATGTCTAATGATTTAATAGTTGAGGACTCAATGCCTCAAACCCCCCAAGAACAGGGGGATAAGGAGTCTCTTGCTCCCAAAAGGGGAAGAAGGGCACACCTTCCAGATACGAACACCCGGAAACGCGTTTATGATTTATCGTCAGTAGGAACAACGTATGAAGATATCGCCACTTCTATTGGAATCTCCTCAGATACTCTAACCAAGCACTATAAGGAAGAGTTACAGAAAGGTCGTATTGATGCTAATGCATTAGTCGCTGGTACCTTATTTGAACAAGCTAGGGAGGGAAATACTTCCGCAGCTATCTTTTGGCTCAAAACAAGAGCTCGATGGGCAGAAACACAGAAACATGAAGTCGGTGGCAATCCTGATGGAGAGCCAGTTAATATTAAAATTATTACAGGAATAGATTAATGGCTTGTAAAAAACATAAAGGTGGAAAGTCCAAAGGTCGTAGAAAATGAGTTTCGGACTTTTGGATCCTAAAACAATTCAACTGATGCAAATGATTGGAGGGGGGGTGCCTTCTTCTGATATGAATACAAATGTAATACCATCGTATAACTCGGTTCCCCAAAATTTGGGACTTTTATTTTCTGACCCAACGATGTTAGCTGAATACAACCCACCTGTTAACGATGTTCGGTTATTGAGTGATGATCAGTTATTTAGTCAGGATGAGATGGATCTAACTAACCAAGAGTATGTCGATATGGAAAATGAAATATCCCGTCGATTACAAAGAAAAATTGAAGCTGATGCTTTAAACAAAGAAAAACAGTTGGAATTAATAAGACAGAAACAAGTAAGAGAGGAAATGATTTAATGGCTAACAGGGGATTATATGCCAACATCCATGCGAAAAGAAAACGTATTAAGCAAGGTTCAGGAGAAACCATGCGAAAACCCGGATCAAAAGGAGCCCCAACAGCCAAGCAATTCAAACAATCAGCAAAAACAGCCAAAAAAACGAAGTCTTCACGATCTTCTAAAAAACGTGGGTGATTGTGTATGACTACCAAAAAAAAAGTAAATCTCTCTGTAGGAAGAGGGGAGAAGAGGTCAGTCAAACAAGGAGCTGGACTCACTGCTAAAGGTCGAGCTAAATACAACAAAGCTACAGGCAGTAAATTAAAAGCCCCAGTTACAGGAAAAGTTAAACCGGGAAGCAAGGATGCTAAACGAAGAAAGTCTTTTTGTGCAAGATCTGCCAGTTGGACTGGAGAACGAGGTAAAGCAGCAAGAAAAAGATGGAAGTGTTAGACGATAGCCCTTGTAATGGGGTCTGTCGAATGAAAGATAATCACTGTATATCATGTGGTAGGGACTACGAGGACTTAGCACAATGGCTATATATGTCTAGGGAAGCTAGGCTAGAAAGAATGGAACAACTTAAAAAGGAGCGATGACCCATATGGAGTCGCAAAAAACTTTGGACACAGGTTATAGACCTCGTATCCCTCAAAAACAAATACATAGCTTAGTTAAAAGCAACCGATTTTCAGTAGTAGTTGCTCATCGTAGGATGGGTAAAACTGTATGTGCTATTAACCAGCTGATACATTCAGCGTTAATGTGTGAACAACCAAACCCTAGGTTTGCCTATATTGCACCAACGTATAACCAAGCGAAGAGAGTAGCTTGGGATTACTTGACGGAATATACAAGACCACTTGGGGGAAAGGCTAACATTGCAGAATTACGAGTGGATTTTATGGGTCGTAGGATATCTCTTTATGGAGCTGATAATCCTGACTCTCTTCGAGGTATCTATCTTGATGGATGTGTTATTGACGAGATAGGTGACGTTAACCCTTCTTTATTTACTGAAATTTTACGACCTGCCCTAGCTGATCGACAAGGTTACTGTATGGCAATGGGTACACCTAAAGGTCAAAACCATTTTAAAGATCTTCGAGATCGTGGTGAACGAAACGATGGATGGTCATTATTAGAGTTTAAAGCTTCTGAAACTGACATTCTAAATAAAGACGAATTAAAAGCGGCCTATGATGAAATGGGCGAAGATAAATACATGCAAGAGTTTGAGTGTTCATTCCAAGCTCCTGTTGAAGGTTCTTATTATTCTAAAATGATGCATGACCTTGAAGAAAAAGGTCGATTTATTAATATAGAACGTGATGATCTAGCAAGAACATATACTGCTTGGGACTTAGGTATGGCTGATTCTACTGCTATTTGGGTAGCTCAGTTAGTTAACAAAGAAATTCGTTTAGTCGATTATGTTGAAAACCATGGGGTAGGTCTTGATTACTATGTTTCATGGTTACGAGATAACGATTGGATGTATGCCACACATATTTTGCCACACGATGTAGCTGTCAGAGAATTAGGCACAGGTAAATCTAGACAAGAAATGTTAGAAGATGCAGGTCTCTCTGTAAACATTGCTCCTAAATTTAATGTGGCAGATGGTATTCAAGCTGTACGACGTATCTTACCTCGTTGTTGGTTTGATACTGAAAAAACAAAACTAGGTATAGATGCTCTTCGTAACTATAGAAGAATGTTTGATGAAAAACGAAATGTCTTTCATGACAGACCACTACATGATTGGTGTTCTCATGCCTCAGATGCTTTTAGATACCTAGCAATAGGTCTTGATGAGGCTCCTGCTGAGCAATGGCATAAACCATTACAAGTTAACAATAATTGGATCGTATAATGAGTGAAAAATTAAAAGCAATACTAGACAATGAGATCGAAGATGCTATTGGCTATGTTGAATCTGAAACTACAGATGAGAGACAACAGGCACTAGAGTATTATCTTCGTGAACCTTATGGTAATGAAGTAGAAGGTAAATCTCAAATTGTTACTGGTGAAGTTGCAGAGGTAGTTGATGGTGCATTACCACAACTCATGCGATTATTTGCATCCGGGGACAAAGTTGTTCAGTTCGAGCCAGTTAATGAAGGCGATGGCCCTTTTGCTCAACAAGCAAGTGAATATGCTAATTGGGTATTCAATAAAGACAATGATGGTTTTATCATCATGCACAATTGGTTTAAAGATGCACTACTACAAAAAGTGGGTGTTATTAAATGCTACTGGGAAGATAAACTTGATGTAAAAAAAGAAGAATACAAATATCTTTCTGAAGACGAACTTGCTATTCTTATGCAAGATGAAGAAGTTGAGGTTGTAGCAAAAGAAACAGTTGAAACAGTAGCAGTAGAAGCAGTCAATGGTCCTAATGGTGAAGTGATTACTCCTGAAGAATATCAATACTACTACAATGTAAAACTCAAACGATCTGAAAATAAAGGTAAGGTCGTAATTGAAAATGTTCCACCTGAAGAATTTTTAATTTCTAAACGAGCAAGAAGTATTTCTGATTCACCATTTACTGCACATCGTAAGATGATGACTCGTGGTGAGTTATTGCAAATGGGTTATGATGAAAAGACAGTGATGTCTTTACCTGATGGTGATGCCTTAGAGTTTAGCCCTGAAAGAATAGCTCGATACACTCGTGGTGAGCAACCACATGACATGACATCAGATGATGAAGCAATGCAATTAATTGAAGTCTACGAATGTTATTTAAAAGTAGATGATGATGATGATGGTATCGCTGAGTACAAACGAGTTGTGTATGCAGGTAAAGAAATTTTAGAAGAAGATGAATGTGATTACAATCCATTCCATTCTATATGCCCAATACCAATTCCTCATAAATTTTATGGTCACTCTCTTGCTGACCGAGCTATGGATTTACAGTTAATTAAATCTACGATCACTAGACAGATGCTAGACAACCTCTACCTTACTAACAACTATCGTGTTGGTGCAGTAGAAGGTCAGGTTAACTTAGATGACTTATTAACATCTACGGCAGGTGGGGTTGTTAGAATTAAAAACCCTGCAGCTTTAGTACCACTGACAGTGCAATCCAGCGCTGGTCAATCATTCCCAATGTTGGAATACTTAGATGCAATTCAAGCAAAACGAACAGGTATTTCAGACTCACAACAGGGTCTAGATCCTGATGTATTGCAAAATGTTACTGCCGCAGCCGTCTCTGCGATGTCGGCAGCATCCACGGGCAAATTGGAACTAATTGCTCGAATATTTGCAGAGACTGGCGTTACCTCTTTATTTAGAGGAATTTTACATTTGTTATGCAAGTATCAACAAAAAGAAAGAATCATTCGTATCAATGGTGAGTTTGTGCCATTTGATCCTAGAGAATGGAATAGCACCTACAATGTAACAATCAATGTTGGTTTAGGTACAGGTCAAAGACAAGAGCAGTTATCTACTATGGCTATGATCTTACAAAAACAAGAACAGATTTTACAACAGTATGGTTTAGCTAATCCTCTAGTTAACATTAAACAGTATAGAGACACATTAGCTAAGTTTGTTCACATGGCTGGTTTCAAAGATGCTTCAGAGTTTTTACAAGAAATTACACCTGAAATGAATCAGAAACTATCTCAACCATCTGAAAAACAACCTGACTCTAATACACAGGCTGCAATGATTTTAGCTGAAGTTGAAAGAGAAAAAGCACAACTTAAATCACAAACAGATCAAGCTAAATTACAACTAGATCGTGAGCAAATGCAATTAGAAGCAATGCAAGATGCTTTAGAACTAAAACAAAAAGAAGTTCAACAGACTATGGATCTAGCATTAAAAGAATTAAAAATTAAGTTAGATGCTGAAAACAAAGATGCAAAATTAAAAACTGATCAATCTAAAACAATTATGGAAGCTTTAGAAAAGATTGAAAAATTAAACAAAGGGATTGAGTAATGTCTTCTCCAGCAGTAATTAATCAACTCCAACAAATGGGAGTGACTAATCCCGGAATGGCATTAAACTTTGATGCTCCTAGGGTACCAGCTACTACTACACAAGCTGTTAATCAAGACATGAATACTGATGAACTATTAGGACTAACAGCAAGTAGCAAATATCCTAGCTTACAACAAGTAGGTGATACAGGATATTACTATCGTGATAACTATATGTATGAGCCTTATACTGTTACACACTCTGCTCCTAGTTATATGGGTGGTATTTATGGATATGGCATGGGTGGTGGTGGATCTAATAGAGCAGAAGGAACTATTGAAGTTGGTGGTCAATCATTCAGACCTGTTACCGATGATGTAAATGTTAAAGGGTTTACTGCATTTACACCTGAAAGTGGGCCAACACAATATACACCTTCTATGGCTTATCTTTATGCTAATAGCCCTAGATATACTCCAAGCCCAATTGAAAATGTTGGCATGTATCGTGCAGCTAATGAAGCTTATGGTAACCAATATGGTGACATGCTTCAGCCTATTCAGGCAAATCTTTTGAACACTCCTTATGGTGACCCAAGGACTTCATATGGTGCAGCAAGGTTTTTAAATAACTCTGCTGACAATTTATTAGGAACTAATAATGACACGACAGGAAGCAATCAAGAATCTACTTCATGACCCACATTTTAATGAAGTAATCCAAGAATTAAGAGACAACCAAATAAACCGAATTATCCATTCTAACGAACAGGATGCTAAAGAAAGAGAACAGGCATACATTCGTGTAAAGACGATAGACGAACTCATGAATTATTTTGAATCCATCGCTAAAGATAGCGAGATAAAAAATAAAGCATGGAAGATATTATAGGCTTTTCTATAATGGCAACCCTTGCCTAAAGGGAACATTAAGGAAATACAATGAGTGAAGAAACCATGACTCCTGAACAAGGAAGTGGACCTTTAACTGTGAATGAAGCTGCAACAGCATTTGAAGGCATTTTATCAGCAGGTGAGGAATCTACGGATCAAACCGAAACTGTTGAGGCAGACGCTACAGAATCTGTTGAGGAAGTAGCAGTAGACGAAGAAGTTTTAGATGATGCAGAAATGGCTCTTGAAACTGACGAAGCTACTGACGAAGAAGTCGAGTACGAAGAAGAGGAACCTGAAGAAACTCAACGCTTTACAGTGAAAGCTGCAGGCGAAGAAAAAGAGGTTACCCTCGATGAATTGTTACAAGGCTATCAATATGGTGCTGATTACACTAAGAAGACTCAAGAATTAGCAGAGCATCGAAAAGCATTAGAAGTCGAAGCAAAAGCAATTACTGAGGCTCAACAAGTTAGAGATACATATGCTCAAAGGCTAAGAGGTGTAGAGGAGTTTTTAGAAGCTACAACACATCAGTCAGAAGACTTAGCCAAGTTAAAAGAAAACGACCCAATAGGATACGCGATGCGAGTCGCAGAAAATACCGAGAAAAAAGAACAACTAGCCCAGGTCCGAGCTGAACAGCAACGCATTGCTCAAGAGCAACAAGTGGAGCAACAGCAACGTATGGCACAGTATGTTCAACAAGAAGCACAAAAGCTTTCACAAGTCCTACCAGAGTTTTCAGACCCTGTTAAAGGTGAACACCTCAGAAATGAGATTCGCAGTTACGGAAAAAGTGTAGGCTTCAGTGACCAAGAGTTAGCAAGTGTATATGACTCTCGTCATGTAGAAGTCCTAAACAAAGCACGATTGTATGATTTGCTTCAAAAATCTAAACCTGCTGTAACTAAAAAAGTTGCGAAAGCACCAAAGATGGTTAAGTCAGGAACTAAGGTTGCAGAAACAAATAACGACGTGAACAAAAAACAAAGAACTAGGCTTAAGCAAACTGGCAGAGTCCGGGATGCCGCAGCTCTTTTTGAAAACTTTATTGAATAAGAAAGTGAAAATATCATGGCAACATATAAAACCGTTACATCCATAGGTCAGAGAGAAGACCTTACAGATGTTATTTATGACATCTCTCCAACCGATACACCATTTATGTCATCTGTTGGTAAAACAAAAGCAAATGCTGTTTATCATGAATGGCAAACAGATTCTTTAGCAGCAGTTAATGCGGCTAACGCTGCAGTCGAGGGCGATGATGCTGCATCAGCAACATTAGCTCCAACAGTTCGTAGAGGTAATAGAACTCAGATCTCACAAAAAACTATCCAAATCTCAGGCACATTAGAGCAGGTTGATAAGGCTGGTCGTAAATCTGAAAAAGCATATCAGCTTTCAAAAGCTTCTGCTGAACTTAAACGAGACATGGAAACTATTCTTTTATCTAACCAAGCTGCCGATGCAGGTTCTGCTTCTACAGCTAGAGAACTTGGTGGTTTACAAACTTGGTTAAATACAAACTATGAAGGCTCAGGTACTGCTGGTACTGGCGATGGTACAACTGCTCGTGTAGCTGGTACAGACGCTGCTTTCACAGAAACAATGCTTAAAAATGCTGTTAAGAAAGCATATGAAGCTGGTGGTAATCCATCAGTATTAATGGTTTCTCCAACACAAAAACAAGTTGTATCAGGTTTCGCTGGTATTGCTGAACAAAGATATATGGCTCCTAGTGAAGGTCAGTCAACTATCGTAGGTGCTGCTGATGTTTACTTATCAGACTTTGGTGCTTTATCTGTTGTTCCTAACCGCTTTATCCCACAAGATGTTGGTGGTGATGGTGGTGACACAGCATTTGTTCTTGATCCTGAGTATGCTGCAATTGCTTACTTAAGACCATTTGCTACAAATGAACTAGCAAAAACTGGTGACAGTGAAAAAACACAACTTTTAGTTGAATACACACTAGAAGTTAAAAACGAAGCTGCTCACGCAATTATTGCTGACTTAGCATAATTAACTAAGGATTGACCCTCTTCGGAGGGTCTCTCTTTTCCTATGAATGTACTTAGACCACAATTTAAACACAAACTCCTTGATGTTCATGGAGGAGCAAAGTTGCAAAAAAAAGTTAACCAAATGTTTCTAAGAATGAAACGATCAGGGATATTATTTTGGCATGAAAAAAACATTAGACTTCAATCAAAACGTCAAGCGAATCACTGAAGCATCTGATTTAGAAGATGGTGGATTAATTATCCAAACATCACAAGATGTAACTGATATCGTAGAAAAAAATAAAAAAGAATATAACGCAGACAATGGCAAATGGGGTGATGACATCTTTGATAATAAGATCGCATCTATACCATTAACCTGTATTGATGACTTAAACAAACAAGGCATTATGCGAGGATTTCATGTACTAGATCAAAAGAAATTTAGAGCATGGCTTAACCATCCTGATAACAGATTTTTCAGGACTAAAAAAGGAACAGTATAATGGCTGGTAATTTTGAAAACTACACCAAATTTAAAGAGTTGGTGGCTGAGTATTTAGGTCGAGATGATTTAACTGACAAAATACCTGTATTTATTAAGCTAGGTGAGGAGCGTTTACGTCGTGATTGTCGATTACGTCAAATGCTTAAATATTCTAGTGCTACTTTACCAAGTGGTGATGCAACTATAGCCATTCCTAATGACTTTTTAGCAATTAAAACTATTTATGTAGATACAAACCCAATTTATACATTGGAATATCAAACTTCATCTGCTTTTTATGATAATCCAGTAGTTAAACAGACAGGGCAACCATCATATTACACACTGATAGGTTCTGAGTTTCAATTTGGCCCAATTCCAGCTGGTGATTATGCATTAAAAATGATCTATTACCATAGACCTGAGGTTTTAAGCCCTTCTAATGCTTCTAATGTATTTTTATTATATGCACCTGACTTATTATTGTATGCATCTCTTGCAGAGGCAGAGCCATACCTTATGAACGATGAGCGACTACAAACATGGTCGGCATTGTATACCCGTGGACTCGACTCATTAGCTAAGTCTGATGATGAAAGCGAGTATCCATCCACACCATTAACAATTCAACTTAAATCGAGGTAAAATCATGGCAGAAATGAGTAATTACCTAGAAAATACTCTAGGAAATGCAGTATTACGAGGCTCTTCTTATACGAGCCCAACAACTATATATGTAGGTTTATTTACAGATGACCCACAAGATGACAACTCAGGTACGGAAGTATCAGGTGGTGGTTATGCTAGAAGACCAGTAACTTTTGGTGCTCCTGTAGATGGTTTATTTACAAGCAATGTTGATGTTAGCTTTCCACAAGCTACTGCAACACTTGGAACCATTACGCACATCGCATTATTTGATGCAGATGTTGGTGGAAATCAGCTTTTCCATAGTCCCTTAGATATTGCCAAGCTAGTAGAAACAGGTGATATATTTACTATAGGATCAGGACAGTTAACTGTTCGCTTTGAATAAGGAATAATCATGGCTTTAGTATTGAAAGACAGAGTAAGAGAAACAACAAATGTAACTGGTACAGGCACTATGACCTTGCAAGGTGCAGTTGAAGGTTTTGAGACATTTACATCTGCCATAGGTGTTGGAAACCAAACTTATTACTCAGTAGCTACTCTAACACAATGGGAAGTAGGGGTAGGTACAGTAGGGGCTGGCAATACTTTAACCAGAGATAAAGTTTTAGATTCTTCAAACAATGGTAATTTAGTAGATTTCACATCAGGTGACAAGGATATATTTGTAACTTATCCAGCCAAAAAATCAGCAACAAGAGATAACTTGTTAACATATTCAATCGTATTCGGGAGTTAAACAATGGCACGAAAACAAATACACAAATATACCTTTACACCAGCTACTAATACCATCGTATTAGAAGGCATATACAATCGTGATCGTATATTACTAATTAATAATGCGACAGACAATGATGAAATGTTTGCTTTCAGTAGCGAATTTAACTCATTAGCTTCTTATTCATTTGATGGCCCTAATGAAACGACTACACTCGTTTTAAATAAAGACTGTTCAGCTATGGATGCAGCAGATGTTCTGCAAATATGGATAGACACTGATTACACTGAAATTCAGCCATCTGAATCATATACCGACCCAGTATCTAAATTACGAGTTTCTACTCCTGAGAACTTAATTGATACCGACTTTGAATATGGTTTACAATCAACCAAATGGGAAACATTAGAATTAGTTAAAAACATTCCTACATTTTTCTCTCGTAATGGTGATGAAGATATTGAGATTGCTGATGTAACAACACAAGCCAACTCTAATATTATTGTAGTCAACACAGTTGATGTACACAACTTAGTTCAAGGTAACCCAATTATTGTCCAAGGAACTAAAAACAATAATGCAAATGGTGCTTTCGTTGTAACTAAAATTTTAGATGACAGGACATTTCAATATACTGCAAAAAGAACTATTGTCCGTGCAGAATCAATTAAAGATACTTATACTCAAGTATTCCTAGGATCTATCTATCAGGGAACTGAATTTAAACTATCTAATATTGATGGAGTAATAACTGACGGAGCAAGTCCATCTACATTAACTGTGTCTACAAAATATCCTATGGGATTTAACGCTGGCACATCATTCTTCTTAACTAACTCTGTTGGTCAGAAAATTATTACATTTGATGCAAGTCTTATAACACCAACTAACGTTATTAACATTAACACTGTTATTGATGTTAATGCTAGACATGGTGATACACCACATTCATGGAATATTGGTGCATGGGATCCAATGAACTGGAAACCAAAAGATGCTTTGTTCTTTGAACCGGGCACATCAGAAGTTACTATCTCAACTGCTAACGAGACATTTACTTTCCCTACCCCACATGGGTTTGCTGATGGTCAATATGTTGTTTATATGCATGGTTATGCAAACTCAGCTATTGGTGGTTTAACAGATACAAGACCTTATTGGGTCAGAAGAGTTGATGATTATACTTTCTACTTAACATTAGGTGGTGCTTCATCTACATCTAAAGTAAACATCACAAACACAGGATCATCAAATGGAATGATGCGACATTGTTTTGCAAAAGCATATGATCCTATTAGTGCAAACACATCAACTGAATATATTACATTTGCTGGTCAAGTTCCTTATGTTGAAACTGACAGAAACCAAGGTGTTTTAATGACATACACCACAGTTGGTGGTCTTCCTGTTATGAACAACACAGATTCCTTAGTAACTTGGGAACCCGGATCAAATACAATTATGTATACGTTAAGCGTTACAGTTGGCACCAATACAACTATGCGTTTCTCAAGATATCCAAACAACACTGTATACAACATAAACTCAGGAACTGTTAATGGTGCCATGATTATTATGGATATTAACCCATTACGTGACACATTAAGACATGCAAACCATGGATTAACATCAGGTGACGTCATTAGATTCTCAAGTAGTTCAACAGCACCAATTTCAAATAACAACTATTATGAAGTAGAAATTGTTAATGATGATTACTATAGAATGAGAAGATACGATACAACAGCTTTATGGAATCTTACAAACTATGGTAATGCTGCATCTAACGTAACTATTACAGGTAGAACATACCAAGATAATGCTGATCAGATTCAAATTGTTAATCATGGATTGTCTAATGGTGATGCCGTTGTTTATACTGACGAAGGTAATACTACTATTGGTGGTCTAACTAATGGTGTGACTTATTATGTGGCACAAGCTACAAACAACACATTAAAATTAGCTACTAATACTACCGGCTATAGCACACCAAATATTACATATAACAACTATTGGAATTCTGCTAACCGAAACGTAGGTTATACAGATCCAAGTTATCAATATATTTGGAAAACTAATCATGGCTTCTTAACAGGTGATCGTGTTGAATATACTTCAAACACTCCTGTCGGTGGCTTAAGAAATGGTGCTCATTACTATGTTCGTGTTATTGATGTTAACAGATTCTATTTAAACCACACATCAGCTGGTGCATTAGCTGGATCAGGGTTCCCGGACAGAGTTTGGTTCTCGCAAGTATTAACAGGATCATCAAGACTTCAAAAGGTGACAACTGTTGATATTAGTGCTGCTGGATCAGGAACTCAAAAATTCACAGCTAACGTAGATGGTGCTTCAGATGGGGTATATGCTTTAGCAACAAATCCTGATGCTACAACATTTACAATGTCAACAAATGCAACTATTCCATCAAGGAATATTCAGTTTGACCCAATATCATCTGTATCAATTGAAGAAGATGCTATTAGAATACCTGACCATTATTTTAGAACAGGTTATGAAGTTACTTATACGACTACAGGCACAGCAACAGGTGGATTAACACATAGTCAAACATATTATGTTATCCGAGTGTCTCGTAATTGGATTAGATTAGCTGCAACTTATGATGATGCTATTGATGGAACAGTTTATATTGACTTAACATCTGCTGGTTCAGGACTTGCTGGATTAGCAACACCAAACATTATTGGTGAGGTTCTAGGTCAAGGAACATTAACTATCGAAGCTGGATCAGATACGATTACAGGTAATAATACAAACTTCTCATCATTCTTTAAAACAGGTGATCAGATTTCTATATACGAACCTGAAACATATACAACAAGAACAGTGTCTAGCACAAACATTTCTGCTGATACCATGGATACATCAGTAAACCATGGATATTCAACAGGTGACCTTGTTATCTTAGAAGCTGTTACTTTACCAACTCCATTAGTTAATGGTGGTTTCTATTATGTTCGGGCACTTGATGCAAACACAGTATCTTTTCACCCAACACGAGCAGATGCTATTGCTAACTTAGGATTAATTAATATTACTGCTGCCGGTGGTGGTATTACATTAAAACGATTAAATAGTATTGGTGACACTCACGTTGAATCTGTTAAATCAGTATTAAGTCCAATTAAAATTAAATTAGTCGGTGAAATTGATAATGCTTTAACAAGCGTTGAGTATGCTGTGGGAACAGGTCTATTATTAAGATCAGATGGCTTTGCATTACACAGACCATTTGATGGTGGTGTTGAATTAATACCATCTACCAACCCTGATTCACAGATGATACGTCAAACTCGTAAATACTTCCGTTATCAATCAGGTAAAGGTATCCAAGTATCGTTTGCAGTGAACTTCAGCCCAACCACTCAGATTGAGCGTATTGAATCTGATGGCACAAGTGGGGTAACAACTGCTTACACAAGATACCCACATAGATTGTCAACAGGATTAAATGTTACAATTAGTGGTGCTCCAACAGTTATTGAAGGTGTAACACCAACAGATTTCTATAATGGTGTTCAAGAGATTACTGCAATACCTGACGAGTATAGTTTCCAATTTACATTAGCTACATTCCCATCTACCCAGCAATCAACAGGTGGCTTTGCAGAATACTATGTAAATTCTTGGACTAACTCAGCATTACGTTGTGGTTTATTTGATGACCAAAACGGCATGTTCTTTGAATATGATGGCGACGAATTAAAAGTATGTCGTAGATCATCAACATTACAGATTTCAGGAACAGTCACAGTATCATTTGGTGAGGGTGTGGTAACAGGTAATAACACTAAATTCCAATCACAACTTTCAGTAGGTCAGATGATTGTTATTAAAGGTCAGTCATATCTCATTACAGGTCTAGTGTCTGATACTACTTTATACATTGCTCCATCTTATCGTGGTGTATCGCAATCAGGTGTTGTTGTTACTAAAACAATCGATACCAAAATACCACAATCAGAATGGAATCTTGATAAAGCAGACGGAACAGGCCCTACTGGATATTATCTAAACCTTAACAGAATCCAAATGGCTTACATGGACTATTCTTGGTATGGTGCTGGTAAAGTTCGTTTTGGTTTCAAAGATCAAAATGGTAATGTGAAATATGTTCATGCATTTATTCACAACAACAAGTTTACTGAAGCATATTTAAGATCAGGTAACTTACCAGCTAGATATGATATTCAAAACATAGGTCAACCTACTTATGTTCCAGCATTAGCTCACTGGGGTACTTCTGTTATTATGGATGGTACTTTTGATGACGATAAAGCATATATCTTTAATGCTTCATCACAATCAGTTCAGTTAACAGGTACAAGTGTTCTATCAGTTTCTGCTAGATCAGCTTATACAGGCTACTACTATGCATTAATTGATAACAGATTAAGAGCAGTTGGTTATGCACTAGAAGCAACAGCTAACTCAACTTATAACTCTGCGACATCAGGATTAAGTATTAGTGGTGCTAATGTCACAGGCTTTTTAAGAGACCCATATGATGGCAGAATTGAACCAAGGCAGCCATATCAGCCTTCAATCTTTTCTTCTCAAGGATATACTTACAATAACCTTGCTTCTCGTAACTTAATTGTTCTTGATAGATCACCAAGTGGGACTGCTGCAACTAACAGCACTTACACAGTAACTTTATCTGCTGTTGCACAGCCTGTTGTTTATGACATTCCATTGATTAGTATTAGATTGGCTCCATCAGTTGACACAAACACTCCGGGTTTCCTAGGTGAGCGTGAAATTGTCAATCGTATGCAATTAATTCTACAATCAGTTGGTATCTTATCAACCCACGCTTGTGAAATTGTATTAAGACTAAATGGTCAAATCGACAACTCTGATTGGGCACGAGTAGTTAATCCATCATTATCACAGCTAATCTATCACAGTAACAAAGATAGTATTCAAGGTGGAACTGATATTTACTCATTCAGGGCTGAAGGTGGTACAGGAACTTCAGGAAGAACTCCTGTTGTTACAACAGAAACATTAGGCGAAGTTGCTACTCTTGGTAATGCAATTCTAGGTGGTGACAATACTTATCCTGATGGACCAGACGTTTTAACTGTCGTTGCTAAACTTTCAGAAGATCCATCAACTGTGACCACTTCTAACCCATTCTCAATTGTAGGTAGGGTTTCTTGGTCAGAATCTCAGGCTTAATAAATGTTAGGTCTATATTCATTAGGTTCTACGGCATATTCAACACGATCAGCCGAGACTCGTTATGGTACTGTAGCTATCAACGTTACAGGTACCTACGAAGTCGGTGAGACTCAAATCTTACAAGGTGGTACTGGTCGTATTGTCGTTACAGGAACTGTTACAACAAATGCTGTTAGATATAGAACTCCAGTTGGAATAGCTATTAGTGGTAGAGCTAGTTTCCAAATTGGTGGTACTAGAAGACCATCTAACATTGAGTTTGAATTAACAGTCAATGGAACAATGACAGCATCATCTTACAGAAAAGGTCAGGAGTGGACAGAACTTGGTAAAGGTTCAGAAACTTGGACTCATATACCTAACCCATAAGGAAATATAATGGCACGTACAAAGATTAGCGAATATGATTCAACTGCTGCAAATAATTCAGATGTAGACAGTATCAATATTTCGGAAGGATGTCCCCCAAGCGGCATAAACAACGCCTTACGCGAAATTATGGCTCACATGAAAGATTTTCAGACTGGGGCCGTAACTGGAAACTCATTATCGGTAGCTGGTGGTGGTACAGGAGCTGAAAATGCAACAGATGCTCGTACTAACTTAGGTTTAGGTGCTTTAGCAGTAGAAGATACAGTCACAGCCTCAGTTATTGGTGCTAATGCTATTACTACAGCTAAAATTGCAGATGGTAATATTACATCAGCTAAAATAGCAACTAACATTGATTTACAAGGTTCCCCAACAACTACTACACAAGCAGATACAGATAACAGCACTAAAATTGCTACAACTGCTTTTGTGCAAACATTGGTTGGTAGTGGTGCTGGTGTTGCTGGGTTTATAGCATTTGACGGATCATCAGGCACTGTTATTAAATCTGCAAACTGCTCATTAACAAAAGTAGGAACAGGAAATTACACAATTACTTTAGATGCTTCAATTCAAGATGGATCAGATAATTACTGTGTCGTTGTTGGCAATGTAGATCGTGGTGTATTAAGTCAATCTAATTCAGGTGTTACAACTGCTGACAACACAATGCAACTATTTAATGCTCATGTTAGTGCTAGGGCTGCGGATAGCTTTACATTAAGTGCTACAAGAGTAGTGAACAACTATATTGTATTCTCGGCTGCAGATGGTGATGGTAATGCCACTCAAATGTTTGGGATCAATGCAGTTGACCCAAGTTATGTTACACTAGCTATATTCAAGTAAGGTAAATTATGAAAAAAAATATATACTGGAATCAGCCTGTAGGCAGTGATAAGATTGTCTTTATGGTTACTGAAAAATCTTTAGATCAAGTAAAAGCAGAAGGCATCATTCCTAATGAGGCTGCAGTATTAATTAAAGATCATAAAGAATCACATGAAATGAAAGCAGAAGAATATGCAAAGCATGTTCATATAGATAAATGTAAATTTGACAACCCATCAAACCCTAGTGAAATTGTGTTTGATATGGATTTATTAAAAGCACATTATGTAAATATGTACAAACAAATTAGATCCAATGCTTTTAAAGTTTTAGATAGCTTACAAACTAGAGCATTAGCACAAAAGAATGAAGGCTTGGTTACTGAGATTGAGAATGACAAACAAGCATTACGTAATATGCCTGATAATTTAGATTATTCTAATTGCAACACAGCAGTCGAAGTTTCAAGAGTTTATCCACAATCACTTATGGTAGATTATGAAGAGAAATATAAGCGAAGATTTTAAACTTTATGTCGATGAAGTAGCAGACATATGTAAAGCAATTTCTAAAGATGTTATTTTAAATGCAAAAAAAATAGGACTGATAGAAAATCATGATTGGGAAGGTTTTACCGATCCTAGTTTTTTACAGAATATAAAAGATGATATACCTAACACTCCATTTAACTATTACGTTGATTTCGGTGGTTCTGTAACCAACAAATTTATGCACATCTTGCAAAAGGTGTATCCTGAATACAATATACATGACTCAGGTTATTATTACTATCCTCCTACAGGATATATGGGATGGCATACCAACTCTAATCGACCCGGAAAAAGGGTTTATATTACATGGAGTGATGGAGACTCATCCTTTAGATTTTTAGATGCAGATAATCAAGTACACGAAGATCCTGACAATGTTGATGCACCAACATTTAGAGAGTTTGATATACCTGAACTACCTAATAAATTTTGGCATTGTGTTAGATCAGAAAATGCTAACAGATTAAGTTTTGGATTTAGACTAGAAAAAAAATGATACATATTATGACAGGCGATTGGAAATTACCCAATTGTCCTGACATGATTATAGACTCACACTATGTATATTCATACATAAATTTTAAGAAATACAAACCTGAATATTTACCTATATCAGATATAGCATTTAAAGATATATCCAACATCGATGTAGAAGATTCTAGGTACCTAACAGCAGATACGAGCTTTCCGGGTATCGTTGTTAAAGACATGCCTAACCCACATAATAAACCATATAGATTGATTGATGGGCGTCATCGTATCCTAAAAAGGTTAAATGATGATAAAGATACAGTCAATGTCTATATATTAAATGAACAAGATATTAGGAAATTCTATACCGACTATGGCAAATACGAGATTTAACTTTAGTGAATGGTTACCTGACCAACCAGCAGTAGCGGGAGTATTGGTAGATGCTAAGAATGTCTATCCTACCTCAGTAGGCTATGCTCCTTTTCCTAACTCTGTAGACTTTTCAGGAGATGCTTCTGAAGCTATTAATACAGTGTTTGGTGGCAAGTATGGTGCTGAAGTAGTTATTTTTGCAGGTACTGATTCTACAATACACAAATTAGATGCTACTGACCTTAGTTTAGATGATGTATCTAAATCAGGTGGATATAGTGGCAAAGAGTGGAAATTTACTCAGTATGGTAAAGTGGTTATCGGAGCAAACAATCAGGCTAAATTACAAAAGTGGGAGATAGGTGGTGACTCTGCTTTTTCTGATCTAGATGCAAATGCCCCTATAGCTAAATGTGTGGCTGTTGTGAGGGACTTTGTTGTTGCTGGTAACATAGGAGCTGGATTGGAACCGAATAAAATTATCTGGTCCGATATCAACGATGAAGCTTATTGGCTTCCGGGTGACACATCACAATCAGATTATCAGTTCATTCCTGACGGGGGAAATATTCAAGCCATCAGTGGTGGTGAATTTGGACTTATATTATTAGAAAAATCTATCGTAAGAATGAGTTACATTGGTAGCCCATTGTTCTTCCAATTCGATGTAATCTCTCGTGGTTTAGGTTGTTTAGAAGGTAACTCTGCAACCCAATATGGTAATACTACATTCTTCTTATCTGATGATGGTTTCTATAAATGCGATGGTAATACAGTCGTAGGAATAGGTACAGAAAAAGTAGATCGTTATTTCTTTGATGATGCATTGCTAACTGATATTGACACAATGTCAGCCTCTGTTGATCCTATTAGAAAGTTAGTAGTATGGAACTATGCCAATGTGGGTGGTGGAAGATCTATTCTTATTTACAATTGGCAGTTAGATAAATGGTCAAGAGCAACAACACAAACAACGGGCATTGGAAGCTCTGTAACGACCACAGGTGAGACTTTAGAAAGTTTAGAGACCAACCTAGGCTATACTAATTTAGATACTCTACCAGCCTCTTTAGATGATCGTTTATGGATTGGTGGTAAGTTCTTATTCTCAGGATTTAATGATAGAAAAATTGTTACTTTTACAGGCTCTAATTATGACTCTGAATTAGTGACTCCTGACTTAGAAGAAGGCTATAACTCGTTCTTAATGTTAGTTAGGCCGCAAATTGATGAAGGCTCTGCTGATATTGAAGTAGCTTCTCGTAAAGAACTAAGTGACCCTATTATATTTGATGTAAAAGCAACCACTTCTACTGAAGGTCGAGCTTCTCTTAGAAGTCGTGGTAGATATCATCGAGTCAAAGTAAAGCCAACAGGTAACTGGAAAAATGCAGTATCTATAGATGTTGAGTTGAAACCAGCTGGTGGTAGATAATGCAGTTTAGAAGATTACAACCTGAGTTTGCTACAACTCGTGAAATTGCAGAAATTACAAATACAATATTAAATGGTAAGTTAAACTGCACAGGAACTGTTACATTAGATACATCATGGGCAACCTCTACTACACTGTATGACGAAAGAATCAGTAGGGACTCAAAGATTATTTTAGTTCCCTATTCTGATGCTGCGGAAACTGCTACGGCTCCATATGGTGAGTTTACTAAAAATACCGATCAGTTATCACCTAGTGTTGGTAATACGGCAGTTGTAGATTGGACTACAGAACATGATATAAATGGCATATATTTAGATTCGGTTAACACCTCTAGAATATATGTTAGAAACGATGGTATATATAAAGCATTATTTTCTCTGCAATTAGCAAATGCTAATAACGATGCAGAATATGCTGATGTATGGTTTAGAGTAAATGGCAGTGATGTTGCTGATTCAGGCAAAAGATTTGGTTTACCAGCCAGAAAGTCTAATGGTGATCCATCTCATTTAACTGGGACAGCAAGTCATGTGTTAGATTTAACAGGTGGTGACTATTTAGAGATAGCTGGGGCTACATCTTCTACTAATGTTTCTTTAGAACATTATGCTGCATCAACAACACCTTATACAAGACCTTCTATACCATCTGCACAAATAAGTGTTACATATATAGCACCATTTAGCATGGACAATGTTTATATATCAGCACAAACAAATGGTAGTGCAACTGTAAGTCACTTTGCGAATAACACATCGAGCTTAGTTTACGGCTACGTTATAATAGGTTAAACCATTAGTGTTTATCACAGGTTATGAATCTATTTATAGTTCCTACTACACATGTTCATCAGTATTGGCATTTTGCTGAACCTCATCTCAAAAGAGCTTTAGCAGTCGGTGATGGTGAATTTTCACTAGATCAATTACGACAGTTTGTATCACAAGGAAACTCTGTCCTATTACTAATTATGGATGATGACAACAAATGTCATTGTGCATTTACAGTTCAATGGGTCATGTATCCTAATGATCGTATTGCCTATATTACCTACATTGGAGGTAAAACAACTCACAAATGTTGGGAGCAATTCCTCACATGGGTTAAAAATAATGGTGGTACTAAAGTCCAAGGATCTACAAAGTTACCCGGAATCGTCAGATTATGGCGAATTAAATGGAAGATGAAACCTAAATACACACTAATGGAGTATAAATTATGATACACGATTATTTCCCTGAATTAGATGGAAATCAGTCAATTGACAATGGTAAAATGGGTAGGCAACTATTCAAAGGTGGAGGCGGTGGAGGTGGTTCGTCTGAAACTACACAACAGTTAGACCCAACTGTTCGTCCATTTGTCAAGTATGGATTAGAAGAAGCAAAGGCACTTTATCAAACAGATTCTCCTAACTACTATCCTAATCAAACATATGTATCTCCATCTTCACAAACCCAAACTGCTTTACAGGCTGCACAAAATCGAGCTTTACAAGGTTCTCCATTACTTCCAGCAGCTCAACAACAATTACAAGGCACTATTCAAGGTCAGTATTTAGGTAACAACCCATTCTTAAATCAAGCTATGTCAGGTGCTGCAAGTGCTGCAACGCAAAAATATAATGATGCAATGCAAAACACTCGTAGTGGTGCGGCCCAAGCAGGTCGTTATGGCTCAAGTGCAATGTTTGACCAATCATCTAGAAATAGTCAAAACTTAGCTAACTCTCTTGCTCAAGAAGCTGGTCGACTAATGTATCAGAACTATGGAGCTGAAAGAGATAGACAACAACAAGCAACTCAACTTGCTCCACAAATGGCTGCGGCAGATTATTTTGATATGCAACAATTACAAAATGTAGGACAAACAGCAGAAGACTACCAAAGACAAGCATTAGATGCAGATATTGCTAGATTTGAGTTTGAAGAAAACAAACCTTACACTAAATTACAATCTTACTTATCTGCTGCATATGGTGCCCCTATGGGTCAAGTATCTAAAACAGAATCTTCAGGAGGTGGTAAATAATGTTTGGTATAGGAAATTTTCTTCCATCATTTATTTTTAATGTCGCTCAAGGTAAAGATCCTTTAGAGGCTACACAAAATGCAATGATTGATGGAACAATAGGTAGTATTGCAGGTCAGTTTAGTTCAGCGATTGGCCCTAATTTTAATGTTCCTCAATTTGGAGCAGTTCAAAATGCTGCTAATGTACCTAGTTTACTAACAAATTCTCAGGGCATTGTAGATGCAGGTATGGGATCAGTTATCCCTATGGGAAGTAATGCTGGTTATCTTGGTCCAACAAGTATGATGGAAACATCTGCTTTAACTAATCCTGTTTTAAATAACCCATCTGTAACTAACTCTGCTTTAAATAATTCAAGCAATATTATGCCATCATACATGGATACATCAGGTCTTAGTTATGATCAAATTGCACAAATTCCGGGACCTGGGGGTTTTGAACCATATGTAACTACAGGTCGTGCAACTAATCCTTTAGGATCTACAACTGCAAGAACTGACATTCCTCAACTAGGACCATTTAATGCTGGACCTGACATGTCTAAAGTTATAACTCCTGAAGTGCAAGACTTAGCTAAAGCAGGTGGTTTTGAAGAAGTACCTCTGTATAAACAAGCCTCAGATAAAATTATTGATTACGTAAAAGATAAACCATTAGAATCTGCATTTATGGCAATGACAGTTGGTGGAGGTGTATATGAAGGCATGAAAGAGCCTGAGCAACAAATACAAACGGCTACATTAGGACCTAGACCTCAAAGTAACTTTAAAGAAATGAAAGGTCCAATCTTTCAAGTTCATAGATCACAACCAATTAAATCAAGATTAGGTTAAAGGAAAATATTATGTCAAATCCATTTGATCCATTAAATCCATTACAGGGTTTAGAAAACATTCCGGGAGTTAGCTTTGACGGGGCAGACAATTTTATCACCACAGGTGGTTTGCAAAAAGGTGCAAGAGGGTTACTTACAGGTATTAAAGAAGGATACAATCCTGCATTAACACTAGGATTGGCTGGTACTGAATTTATTGGTGGGCAAAGAGAAGCTGCTTCTAATTTAGCAAATATTGCAAAAACAAGACAAGATATTATTAAGTCAGGTGTAGATATTACTAATACAGGGTTAGACATCCAAAAGAAAAAGTTTGACTTTGGTAATGATCAAACTGCTAGAAATGCACTAATGATGTACATTAATCAATTGCCCGTAGAAGAACAGTTGATGGCATTAAGTAATACTGAAGAGTTTTCTAAAAACTTAATTGCTAGAACTAGCCCTACAGGATCAATTAAAGAATACGAGTATGCAGTAGGTCAAGGCTATCCGGGCACTTATGCAGATTATGTAAAAAATATTGAAAAATTCCGTGCTACTACATTTAACATGGGTACTGAAGGCTCTTATGCTCAAGCGGCAGGTAAAGGTCTATTTGAACAAGATTCAGAAATGATCAATAAAGCATTTCAACAACAAAACCTTAATAATGAATTAAATGTTGCTGCTGATTTGATTGCTTCAGGTAAAGCATACACAGGTGCATTTTCACCTCTTAAATCAACTTTTGGTTCTATACGAAACACAATGTTTAAAGATGGTAAGTTCGATCAATCAGTATCAGCGACTGAGTTCTTAAATGCCATTACAGGTAAACAAGTATTCCCAATGATTGGTGAGTTAGGTATTGGTGCTCGTGGTCTTGATACTCCAGCTGAAAGAAGATTCTTGCAACAAGTTATGACTGGTGACCCAAGCATGAACCCTGATGCATTAATCAAAATGAACATTATGGCAAAACGTAGACAAGCATATTTTGCTGACCGCTATAACAAAAAAATTGAATCAGGTGGTTTTAAAAATTATGAAAAAGCATCTTCAACAAAACTTGATAAATTAGAAATGGGTAATGTTGTACCAATTAAAGGAGCTAAATTTAGACAAGGCGATAAAATTGTTCAAGTCTTTAATGATGGGTATGGTAGATATGTTGACGAAAGTGGCAATGTAGATATGACTCAAAAAGCAAAAGACAAGAATGGAAATATTGTCGACTTTGTAGATACCGATTACACTCTTGTATCAACAAAAGCTCAAGTCAATGAACCAATGACTCCAGTGGGGAATCAATAATGGCTGCAAGTGAATTTGAAAGAATAGAAGAACCTACGATTAGCGATGTACCTGAGTTTGAAAGAATAGAACCTTCTTATGGTATACCGGGAGAATCACCTCCTATGGCTAATACAGAACGATCTCCTGTAGATGAGTTCTTTAGAAAACTAGGAATGGTTGGTCGAGGTGCTAGTGTTCCTGCTGTTGGAGCATATCTTGGAAGTAGAACAGGTAATCCATATTTAACTCTTGCAGGTGCAGGTGCATTAAGTCTTGCAGATCTTACAGCATTAGGATTAGATGCTTCAGGCATGGATATACAAAAATATCCATCTGATTATGTAAAAGATTTATTGGGTTTCCCTCAGCCTGAGACAACAACAGAAAAAGTGTTAGAAGCAGGTGCAGAGGGATTTGCAGGAATAAAACCATCAGCAGGTGCCTTTAAACAACTTGCAGAATCAAGCACAGGTGTACCACAGAAAATATTTGATTTGTTAAGTGTTGCTCCAAAGTCACAAGCATATGCTTCAGGAACAGGTGCAGGTACAAGTCAATATGTATTAGAAGATACAGGTGATCCAACGAAAGCAATGTTTGCTGGTTTAGCGGCTGGACTACCTTTTGCAGCAACAGCAGGTCGAGCTAACTTATTTTCAGGATCAAATGTTTTAAAAAATAAATCATCGCAACTATATAAATTTGCAACTGACCAAGGAGTTACATTTAAAAAACCTGCATTTATTAGTTTATATAATGATGTAGAAAGTAAAGTCAAACCACTTATTGGCTCTTTAGTAGAAAAGACTGATAAAGGTATGTACAAATTAAATCCAAATATTGGCTCTGCTGAAGTGGTGACAGGAACTCCTAAAACATTACGTTACTTAAATGAATTTAAAGTATTAACAGAAAAAAATGTAACATTAGATGATCTACAAACATTACGAACTAATATTAATAGATCAATTATGAAATCATCAGATGAAGAAGCTAATGCACTTAGAAAGTTAAGAGATGGTATAGATGACTTTGTAGACAAAGCTGATTCAAATGCTTTATCAGGATTTTCAGGTCCAACAAACAAAGCGGCCCAAGCTAAAGAGGCTCTCAATAAAGCAAAAGATTTATGGAGAAGAGGATCACGAGCAGAGTTACTTGAAGACATAAATCAAACTGCATTAATTAGAAGTGGTCGTTCAAGAAAAGAAGTAAATCAGATCATGTTAGATAAGTTGGAAACATTAAGAAAGCGTAGTGATTACAATAAAATGTTTTCACCATTAGAAAGAGAAGCAATTGATAAAGCATTAAAAGGTGGAGAGGTTTCATCATTCTTAAGAGGATTAGAAGGTGAGTTAGGGTTAGCTTCAACTACAATGGCTTCAGGCATGACTTACCCAGTCTATCAAAGTTTACCTGAAAATGTACAAGCATATGCTGCGGCCCTACCTATTATTCCAAGAATATTACAATCAGGAGCAGGTCGTGGGGCAGGACTATTAGAGCAAAGACAATTAGCTTCATTAGAAGACATGATTAGAAAAGGTGGCCCTTTAAACCTTGCTGAACAAGTCGGAGCTAATCTTATTAACCCAGCTCTTATTGCAGGTAGATCTACCACAGGCAGTTTAGGTGGCATGGCTGGACTCTTAGGGATATGATATGGGACGAATTAACACTTCCCCCAATCAATTTGTATAATGCACCAAAAGGAAATAGAAATGATAGAGCCCGATAAGGTAGAAGGTATGATTTGGGAAAACAAACATGGGTTATCTAAGCATGAAGCAATTTGTGTTGAAAGATATAACAACATGATTAACAGAATTGTTCGGCTTGAAAGAATTGCTCTTGGTGTAGCTGGTGCGATTATTTTCTTACTTGTACAGATTGCATTAAAATTGCCTGTATGAAAAGGGACACCCTAATTATAGTTTGCATATGTGTATTATGCTTTCTATGGGCTCAGTTAGCTTTTAGTGCAGACACTACTATTAAGTATAGTGGTATGCCTGTTCCATCTGCTATGGCTCCAAGTATTTCTGCTTTTGGTTCAGATCTTTGTCGTGTAGGAGTGTCAGGAGGAGCCAATACAGGCGTTATTGCACTTTCAGGTGGTGTTACCATCATTGATGAGAATTGTGAGCGTATCAAACTCGCAAAGGTGCTTAATGACCTTGGTTTAAAAGTAGCTGCAGTGTCAGTCCTGTGTCAGGATGAAAGAGTCTTTGAAGCTATGCTACAATCCGGGTCAACTTGTCCTATAAATGGAGCCTTGTCCGATGCTGCGACACGAGCATGGTATGAATTAAAACCTGAAGTATTTGAGAGGTTATATGGTAAAAACTGGACTCCTCCTACTATCACTTATCCTATGGAGTAATGTATATGCTTGGTCGTGTTGGTTTGAAAATGGCGAAGATGGTTGGTACTTGGAAGACACGATGTATTGCGAAGGCATATCAGTTGAAGAATCACTGTCTCAACATTATTGCGACTGGTATAGACCTGATGATCCAGTATGTGATCAATATCAAAACTTGGTGTGTGCAGAAGCTACTGAATTTAAAACAGAAGCTTGTCAACCCAATCATACAGGAGGTGTCAATTACAGCAGAAGTTATTCTTGTGCCACGCTCTCTTGGTCGCAGTGGACTGAAAGTAGTTCTAATTGCACTCCTCTACCTCACACTTGTCTTGAAAACATTGAGTCAAAAGTTATGGCATGTCCTAGTGGCTATGAAGGCTCAATTATGGAGCAAAGAATAACACAATGCCCGGATCCTTACGGAACTCCTATATATTCAGAATGGCTAGAAGAAAGCAATACATGTACTCAAAGCGTCAGCGATCCGATAAGCCCCATATCAGTAACGAGCCCCTCAAACCCTGTCAGTCCCACCCCAATAGGTTCTGCAATTGCACCACCGATTACTGTGGAGCAGACGAATGAATCAGTCGCTATGGAGAAACTGCAAGAATCGATTGAGGAGAGTCAAGATAAAACTCAAGAAGTAAGTAGTAATTCCGACACCGAGCAACAACAAGACGATGATGGGAGTGAGAAAAGTGGAGAGGATAGGGAAGACACATCTATCGACTCTACGAAAGAACTTGTTCATGGTTTTGGATTAACCCTTTCAATGAATATTTTAAATAAACCAATGGAGTTCTATCAACCACCATTGGAAGATGCATTTTCAATTTTACAGGAGTTTCCAATCAGTGAAGATACCAGAAAGTTTCAACTTGAACTTATCCGACAAGACGATATCGAGAATTATTATTTTTCTATTTCCGATTATACTTGGGAGCGGTTACGGGGCAGTAGTCTTTATTGAGAAAATGAATAAAACAATTGCTGCAACAAGTAAGTTTAAAGTCATTGAAGATTCTATTGCACAATTAGAGCACCATGTTAAGTCTATCAAAGAAAGACAATTAGAAAGTATGGATTCTAATATCAGATTACAAGAGAAAGCAAGTGATGCTATTGCTCTTGCACGAGAAGCCAACTCTATTGCAAAAAGTACACAAAGAGAATTAGAGGCAACTACAGATGCAACTAAGTCAGAAGTAAGAACAATGATTAAATCTGTAGAGGATAAGCTAGAGGTAATAAAACGAGCTACTACAAACCCTTTGGACAGAAGATGAAAATAGATATTCAGACAGTTAGGTCTGTGTATGAAATGCTTCGTAATATGCCTATTTTACGTGATGTTGGTTACCCTCCATGCGAGGAAATAGATTTTGAATTACTCGATGTATCAGAAAAGGTTATGGCTACTTATACACCTGACCCGGATACTATTGGTATCTGCCCGGAACGGCATCGTTTTTTAAGTTCACTAATCAAGTCTATGCTTCACGAGATGATTCATATGGCTAATCACTATTATGGTAAGTCTTATATAAGACATGATAAAAACTTTGAAGAATTAAGAAAGAAGTTGTCTGATGAGTTTGGTTTTGATGAAAATGAAATATAGGAGATAGTATGGTTTGGACAGCATTAATTGGACCTGTAGCAGGTCTACTCGATAAGTTTGTTGAGGATAAAGATCAAAAGAATAAATTAGCTCATGAGATAGCCACTATGGCAGAAAAACAAGCACATGAATCTAATATGGCCCAAGTAGAAGTCAATAAAGCAGAAGCATCACATCGTAGTATCTTTGTGAGTGGTTGGAGACCTTTCTGTGGTTGGATATGTGCAGTTGCATTGTTATACCATTTTGTTATTCTTCCATGCATACTGTTCTTTGCTGCATGGTTTAGTGTCACCTTACCTGTACCTGATTTTGATATGGGATCACTCATGACTGTGCTTATGGGTATGTTAGGTCTAGGAGGCTTGAGAAGCTTTGAGAAGAGCAAGGGGTTAACTAAATGAGGCTATCCCCACACTTTAGCTTAGAAGAGCTTACTCACAGCGATACGGCTACTAGATTAGGTTTTGACAATACACCTAATGATGAAATTATTGTTAACTTAACTTTTTTAGCGAGTCAACTAGAACATGTACGATCTATACTTAATCATCCTATTCTTGTTAGTAGTGGTTTCCGTTGTCATGCTCTCAATGATCATTTGGGAAGCAACAGAACTTCTAAGCACACACAAGGTTTGGCGTGTGACTTTATCTGCCCTAGCTTTGGGAGTCCCCGTGATATCTGCGACACTCTCATTGCTGCAGGCTTAGATTATGATCAAATCATATTAGAATTTGATCGTTGGGTTCATATTGCATTTACTGAAGACAATCCTAGACAACAAGCATTGATCATTGATAAAGAAGGCACTAGAGAATATAAGTAGTTTTGCTGGTAAGCAAGTCATGGTACTATAAATTATAGTGAAGATCCTACTTATAGATATAGAAACATCTCCAAATACTGCTCATGTGTGGGGGTTGTGGAATCAAAATGTTAGCTTGAACCAACTCATGGAATCCTCCTATGTCATGTGTTGGGCCGCCAAATGGTTAGGTGAGGAAGAAGTTCATTTCTCTTCAATTATGGAAACTACTCATCGCAGAATGATTCGTAAGGTTCATAAGTTATTAGATGAAGCTGATGCAGTCATTCATTACAATGGCACAAAGTTTGACATTCCCACCTTAAACAAAGAGTTTCTACTCTTAGGTCTACGACCTCCCGCACCATACAAAGAAATAGATTTATTAAGAACATCTCGTAATAAATTTAGATTCCCATCTAACAAACTTGACTATGTTGCTCAAGCTCTTCAGTTAGGTGAGAAAGTAAAACACATCGGTCATGAACTTTGGATTAAATGTATGAATAAAGACAAAGATGCATGGGAGATGATGAAAAAATATAACATACATGATGTCGTACTTCTTGAAAAGGTATATCACAAAATGTTAGCTTGGATTAAAAATCATCCAAATCAAAATGGGTACCATGAAGGTACTGTTTGTCCTAATTGTGGTGGAAGCAAACTACACAAAAGAGGTGTTTCCTGTAACTCAACCCATCAATATCAGAGGTACGTATGTCGAGATTGCAATACATGGAGTCGAGGGAACAAGTCTCTTCTGAGAGGCAAATCATCCCTAGTAAGCGTTTAAGGTTAATAATGAATATAGAAGAAATAGCAGAACATATGACCGACAAAATGGTCATCGGAGTCGAGGTGCTTTATGATGCCAATGCAATGATTTTAACACTTGATGATGGATCATCTATTGAGTTAGTTGTTGATAGTATCTTTGCCGAAGTTCCAACATATGATTCGTAAAAGTAAGTCTCGTACCCCCAGGTCCATCACATTACCCAATGGAGTAGAAACAGACAACTACTCTAAAGATTACATTCTTTATTGCGAAGCTTTAAATCTATCCAAGAAACCATTATGGAAACGTAGAGAATGGTTAGACAAATTAAAAGACGAGAGTCGAATAGAAACTCTCAAATACTGGTTGGAGTGGATATGGAAAGAACGATCGTTATAGCAATAACTTTATATGCAGTTTACTGTTTTACTATTTTAATTAAGTCGCTAGGTAGCGTAATATAATCTTCATGCAAACACACTGTATAGTCTGCTTTTGGAAAGTGTTCTTGTGCATATACATTAGCATGAGCACAACTTAAAAAGTGCCCAACATACTCTCCCGGTTCCTTCCCAGTCTCATAATGCATATACAAGACTAAAACAAATTCAAACATCTACCAATACATCACGAGACGTCCATTTCGTCTCATAAGATGTCCTTGTAACGTAATTCTATATTCATTTTCTTTAAACTCCTTTAAGTTAGAAATTGCATGTGGAAAGTCACCTTTATGAATAATAATATCTTTTACTTCATAATCAAGATACTTTAGTCTATTGTTTTTTTTGTAGTCTAAGCCTCCCCCACTCTCAGGAAGTACGATAGGAACTGTAAAGCTCCATTCTTTCTGATCATCTTCTTGCTCAATTCCTAGGGTATTCCTAGGATGATCTGTATGCCAATTTTGAGGACAATCTAAAAAAAATGGATCTGATTGAAAGATATGAAAAGATGGTAGTGCAAAATCATGACCAAGACCAACAGGCTCACCAACAATAAGCTCCATCGTATCTTGAACTTCTCGATATAATGCACCAAAGTTTGTAATTAGTTTTTTATTTAATGATCGTGACTCATCATAGTAGGCTTGAGTCTTTCCATCAAGATAAGCATTGCGGCCTAAAGTATAGAATGGTATATCGAATCTTTTGATCCAATACCTGTTTAATTTTAAAACATTAAAAATTGTTTCATCAACATCAAAATCAAGTTTCAATACGTAATTTATCATCTTTCAGTTTATTATCAGGAAAAACTTTGTGCATCTTCCCGGATACCTGTTGTTCAACTTCTACTCTAATACCATCAGCTTCTAGAAAGAAGTTTAAATTTAGCCATATGCCATCAATCGCTATTTTTTTTGTTATCATTCTTACAATACCCTTTGTTGTTTGCTATTCCAATTTCTGTGTAAACACTACACCACCATTGGTCTTCATGGTAAATCTTTGCTGTGTCTTTACACTTATGGCAAACTTGGTTGCTGACTTTAATCTTCGTCATGTAATGGATCTTCTACCCACTCTGATGGCGTAACCATTGGCGACTTAGGCTCAAACCTTTTCTTTGCTTCCTTATAAAATGATTGCCAAGTCTCATTGGCTTTATCCAAATCCTGTTCTTGCAATTTTGGATCTTCATGTTTCTCAAGAAATCGAGCTGCATATTTAATATGATTAGCCATATGTACACACTCAATACCTTTTAGCTTGTGCAACATATATTCAATTACTTGATAACACTCCAATCCAAATCTTACATACCACTTTGGTTTTTTTACTGGGTCAATCATCATCATAATCCTCCTCAAAGTCATCTAGAATATCACTACTATCATCCAATGTATCAAACTTCTTCCTACCAATGTAATACCTATGTATATCTTTTTGCATAGATTTTACAAAATCTAAACTATCGATATTTTTTCTTAAAACATCAATATCAACATTTACCAGCCAACAACATAACTCTAACATATATGAATCATTCATGATCCAAACATATGCTTTTCTTCTATTATAGTTTTTTCTTTCTTCATTGTTTGGTTTTTTAGATAAATCATGAACAGCTTGAACGAAAACTGAAACGAGTAGTCTGCCATCAGGAGTCTTTGAAAGCTCCTGTCTTAAGGCATCACTACCAAATCCACTCGTAATCATAAAAATCCTTAGGTGTTTGTAATGATGGTAACACGAAACTTATTCCAGTGTCGACTATAATGTAGGTATGTTAGACGGGTAATGATCTTTAATGTCCGTCCAACAAATTTTAACGAAGGGAGAAGCATATGTGGACAACACCATCAGCAACTGAAATGCGTTTCGGTTTTGAAGTAACAATGTACGTTTGTAACAAGTAAAAAAAAGAGGGCATCACTGCCCTCTCTTCATTTGATCTACTAAAAGACTAGAAAGGATCATCTTCTAGCATATCAACACTTTCAGCCTGAGGCTGAGTTTTTACACCACCCTGACCACTGTTTTCAAGCTTAGGAGATATAGTACAGGAGATGTAAGTGTCACCTTTACTATCTTTTTCGATCCAACCAGCCACCCTCCAATTCCTATCCTCACCAATTGAAGCTGGGCCAGTGTAATCAGGTGACTTTGGATTGTCACCCTTGTTAGTATTTTTGTAAATTGCACAGGAAATTTTTTCCATGATTACTCCTTATCTTTAATTTTATCTTGAGTTGAATCATTCATAGTTTCCATCAACTCACCTACCTCATTTAAGAACTCAGTGACTTCATCCTCTAGTTCTTTTATAAGTTTATCATCTCTTTCCACTCTTTGCACGTACATTTGTAAGTGTTCAGGAAATGATCCATTGTAGCTTACAAAATCACACCATTTGCGATTTGTACAAGCCATTTGCCACTGCATCTGATATAGGTAGTTTCTTTTAAATTTACCTGTTAGTAAAGTTTCAGTATGAGTATTTGGTTGAGGGCATTTGATCTCGATCAATCCATCCTCACCTACATATCCATCAGGACTAGCTCCTGTCATTGGAATAGTAGGGTGATCAACAAAACCTGCCTCCTCGACTTCACCATGAGCCAAGATGTATGACATTTTTGCTTCATCCTCAGTATCTATTCCATGTTGCATAGCGGCATTAATATATGTGTCAGCTTTTTTACCAGTAAGCCTTTCAGTTATTAATTGTATCTTATATGACTTACGAGTAGCTGACTCTCCAGTTTTAATCTTAGAAGTCACTGCACCCAGCATACTTGCAGTTACCTTACCAAGCCTAGCTTGAAACCACTCATCCGTTTTTTGTTCCATCTTTTTCCTCATCTTTCTTTATCTTATTTATAAATGGAAGTGCTTCTTTTCTTTCACTTGCAGTCATTTGGTTAAATACTTTTTTTAGTCCCTCCATACCACCATCCTCATAAGCCTCAGTAATCTGATCCTCAATAGATAGTGAGAACAGGTCCTCACCTCGATATACATACAAACCTAATCCAAATAAACTAACACATTTTGCTAAACATCTTTTTTGTGCAGTATTAATTGCCATTGCATCAGGTTTTTTTATGGCCCTATTATTTAATAATACCGGGAGTTGCTCGGTTAAAGTTTTACCAAAAGCTTGTACAGTAACAGATACCATAACTGTTTCATTATATTCTTGTGGAACGTTGTAACAGAACACAGCATCTTTATCTTGCTTTAAAAACAAAGTCCAAATATCTGCCCAAGACACATAATTGAATCGACCTTTTTGTTGAACATGTTTATCGACATTAATTTTATTTAATGCTTCAAAATCGTAGTTGTTATCAGACATCATTGTCTCCTTTCGTAAATGACCATATAACTTTATCATGAAAATATTTGACAAGCAATAGTTGACAATTAATATTTCACGGATTAAATTATCACTATTCATTAACTAAAAGGAGAAGAAAATGGATAGAGATAGTTGGTTCCAAGACATAGATCGTTATATTGACGATGGTTGGAGAAGGATCGAGGAAGAAGAAAGACAACAGAGGGAAGCTGATGAGGCTGTCGAGGAATATAAGAGGAATAAAAATGAAGCAAATTAGAATGAACATAACATTTAAAGAAGCTTTAGATGTATTCAATGGTGATATGAGGCTTATGGCAAGGACTTTAGGACCTGTATCTCGACAAGCTTTATACAAATGGAAGGCAGATAACAGGCTACCATCAACAAGAATACTTAAATTACAACATTACATATACGAAAATGAAAGGGACGATATGCAATTTTATAGCCATCACATAGGTGACTTTATCAAAAGCACACATTATTTAACACATGAAGATAGAAGTGTTTATCTTGGATTATTATGGTTGTATTACGATACAGAAAAACCATTACCAAAAAATATTTCAGAATTATCAATGAAAGTTAAATCTACAAATGAAGTTGTTGAAAGATTACTCTCAGTTTTCTTTATTGAGACTAAAAAAGGGTATGTCAATAAACGAGCAGAGGCAGAGTTATCAAGGGTTTACGAGAGATCTGAGAAGGCTCGACAAAATGTTATGAAGAGATGGAATAAGCAGAAAGATGATGCATACGATAGTAATACAAACGTAATACTACCCATTACCCAAGACCCAATACCCAATAATAATATAAAAGAAACTATAGAACAGACATTTGATGAGTTTTGGGAAACATGGCCCTCTAGTAAAAGAAAAGTAGATCGAGCATCATGTTTAGCAAAATGGAAATCAAAAGAGTTGTATAAAATAACAAGACTGATTGTAGATCATGTTATAGCTATGAAAGATGATCAAGAGTGGATAGATGGATTTGTACCTAAACCATCCACATACCTAAACCAAAGAAGATGGGAAGCTGGTACTGGAGATTCTAAAGTTGATTCTATTAATCCATTGTTGCAAGAAGATAGGAGTCATTCATGAAAGACTGGACAGCTGGTGAGATTGTAGATCAGCTCACTGTCACTAAAAGTGAGATTGATGAGTATACAGGTGAACGATTAACTGATTTTAAAGTCAAGGGTTCAGATAGTTATGTGGATGAAGTTGTCGAGTATTTATTTCACGAGCAAGACTCAGGATATGCAATGCCATTTAGTAGGCTTGATGATCAGTTTAGAATTCGTACTGGTGAGTTAACAATTGTTCAAGGTATATCAGGTCATGGTAAATCGATGTGGTTAAACCAAGTTGTTCTCTACCTAACTAAAATGACTAAGTGTTTGATTGCAAGTTTTGAGATGAGACCTGCTATTACTTTATCTCGAATGATTATACAGTCAGGCAACTCTAAACCTACTGAGCAATATGTAAAAGAGTTTTGTGAGGCAAAGAAAAACAAGTTATACATCTATGATCAAAGTGGAGTGACTGAATCTGAAGACATCTTCTCTTGTATTATTTGGGCTAAGGAAATCGAGGGGATAGATATTTTTGTTGTCGATTCACTTATGAAGGTCAGTGATGTGAGTGAGGATGATTTTGAAAGTCAGAAAAAGTTTGTAGATCAATTAGCAGTTTTATCTAGAGATCTGAAGGTTCATATTTTTTTAGTGGCACACACTCGTAAGGTCGATGAGATGATGAAACCTGATCCTGAAAAGATTATGGGATCTAGTCACATTAGAAACTTATCTGACAATGTGATTTGTATTTACAGAAACAGGCCCAAAGAATTTCAGATCAAAGAAAAAGGAAAAACTAAAGATGAGATGAAGCTTGTCCCGGATGCGTACATGATTGTACAGAAGCAAAGAAACTTTCCAGCCGAGCCACAACTTAATCTTTGGTTTAATGAATTACAATTAAGATACCGGGAGAAGCCATGAAGGGAGTAAAAGAATTTGTTCAGGATATAGAAAAACACTTTGGTGATATTACTCACCTTCGCATATGTTATCCTGATGGTACAATATCGATGTGGAGAAAAATCAATGGTAAATTTTACGCTTACAAAAAACAATCATCAGGACCTGCTACTCGTATTGCAAAAGTTAAATCAAGAAAAGCTATACACTATAGAGATCAGGGAGAGAAAGATTAAAAGAAGTACCGATCAAAATAAAAGATTGTGGAAGTTGTATACAGTCATAGGTGAGTCACTAGGATACGAGCCATTAGAAATGCATGAGTTATTAGCATTTAAATTCCTAGGAGAAGAAAAAGAAATTAATGGAGAAAAGATTTTTAAAGTACCATCTACAACATCTTTGTCTATTGATGATATGACTGAATATCAAAAGCAAATTGAAATGTGGGCAGCAACAACTTTTGGGATGCAATTTAAAGATGGTTTATAGAAATAAAAAATTACTAATTAAGTTAAGAGATTTACCTTGTATGTGGTGTGGAGCAATGGATGGAACAGTTTGTGCTGCTCATCGTAATCAAGGAAAAGGTATGGGGTTAAAAAATAGTGATGCACTGGTAGCATCTTTGTGTTTTAATTGTCATACTGAATTGGATAACGGCCCTAAATTGTCGAAAGAAGAAAGACGAGAATTATGGAATGAAGCCTATGTCCGAACTATGCAATATTTAATTGAGAATGAGATATTAACTCTAAAATAAATTACTTATCAGTTTGCAGTGGTATCGAAGCTGCCACAGTTGCTTGGCATGATTTAGGTTGGAACCCTCTCGGTTTTGCAGAGATCGAAAAGTTTCCAAGTGAAGTCTTGTCTCATCATTATCCCCATGTCCCAAATCTAGGAGACATGTCTAACTTTAAAGATTGGAATTTAAATGGAACAGTTGACCTTGTTGTCGGAGGAACACCATGCCAGTCATTCTCAGTTGCTGGTCTTAGAAAAGGACTTGAAGACCCAAGGGGAAACTTGGCACTTACCTTTTGTGCAATTCTTAATAAATTTAGACCCAAGTGGTTCGTTTGGGAAAACGTCCCGGGCGTCCTCAGTTCAGGTGGTGGACGGGATTTTGGTTCCTTCCTCGGGGCGGTGGCAGAACTCGGGTATGGGTTCAGCTACAGGGTGCTTGATGCTCAAAACTTCGGAGTCCCACAAAGACGAAGAAGAGTGTTTGTTGTCGGACATTTTGGAGACTGGAAACCTACTGCAAAAGTATTATTTGAGTCCGAAAGCTTGTTACGGGATTCTGAGAAGAGCACAAAAAAGGGGGAAAGTATTACCTCCGACATTACTGAAGGCCCTACAAGAAGTGGCCCAAATGCATCAAGAGTAACACCCATGCTTCACCAAAATGTTATTGATCCATTATGTGCAAGAGATTACAAGGGGATTAATTCTGATGGTTTAGCACATAAAGCCATAGTCGAAAAGATTGCTTACTCTGCTAACAAGGCTCCGACTCTTACATCAAGTGCTGCAGGGATAAGTCGAGTTGGCAATGACACAACTGCTGATAGTCAATATGTTGCATTGGACCTGTACAACCTTAGCATCACAGGAGATAAAACAACAACAGTGACAACAACAGGTGGTGGAACTTCCACAGGTCCCAGTGTAATGAAAACATATGCATTGCAAGGTGGTGGAACTACATCCCAGTCCGGGAATGGTAATGGTATAAATGAAGAAAAATGTTTTACTTTAAATCAAATTGATATTCATGGTGTAGCTAACTCAATGGCAGTACGAAGATTAACACCAACAGAATGTGAAAGATTACAAGGCTTCCCGGATGGATATACCAACATAAAAGAAAATTGTCCTGATGGGCCAAGATATAAATCGCTTGGAAATAGTATGGCAGTTCCAGTAATGAGGTGGATAGGCAATCGTATTTCTATGCAAAATGTATGAAGTCTCGCACGTTTTTTAAAACATTTACAAATTCGCTAGACCTCGCACGTTTTTTATGAGAATTATAAATTCATCATAACTGTAAAAAAAGGTAAAAAATGTCAAAAGGCTCAGGAAGAAGGAAAGAAGACACAACCAAAGTAGAAGCGAACCCATTTTGGGAAAATACAACATTTGCAAAAAAGCAAAAGGAAAAATATGGCAACAAGTCCGACTCAACTCACACTAAAAGAGATGAGAAAAAGGGGATTTAAAACCCTCCAAGTGGTAGAGTCATTTAACTTTTTTATTAAGCAGAGGAAAGATCTCTTCGGAGCTTGGGATGTGTTAGGAGTTTTTGAGGGTGTGACTGTTGCAATTCAGACAACCACAAAAGCTAACATGAGTGCTCGTATTCGCAAAATTGAAGAGTCAGAATCATTAAATGATCTTAGGGATGCCAACTGGGTGCTATTAGTTCATGGATGGTACAAAGAAAAAAACCGATGGAAACTAAAGGAGGTTGATGTCTCATGAATGTAGAGCGATTGATGGATCTATTAGAGTGTTGGTCAAGGTGGATGCGATCTGATGACCATGGGTTAGGATATCCTAAGAAATCCCCATTCTTGCAAAGTGGAGGAGAAAGCACCGAAGGAGCTTTTGAGGACATGCTCGATGCGATGGATTTAAAGCAAGTGATCACCATTGATGCGATTATTGAAAGCCTTCCACAAGATCAAAAGAAGGCATTGTTTGCAAGGTTCTTAAAATCTAGGAAACCAATGTATTATGAAAAGAATTTGGAGATGGCAATAGACAATGTATTGACTATAGCATCTCGAAGAATTGGAGACTAAAAAAGTGAATTTGCTGACCTTCGAGTAATGGTATAATCAGGGGGAGGGGATTCCATACCCTCAATTCCTTGTATTGATTAGAGAAAGAGCCCCCCATCACTGAGGGGCTTTTTTTTAGAATAGCTGAAAAGCTAAGATTGAAATAGTGAATAAGATTGAAATGATAATAAAGCTAAGAACATATAAACCGAAATTTTTTTTCAAGTGCTGCCAAAATGTTGGCTTGTAAAAAATCGGTTGTGGTTGATATTTTAAAAACTTGTCAGTGCTAATGTGTTTACCATTAATTCGCATGTTAAACCCTTCCATGGAAAAATAAAAAATAAATAATAAATAAAATATACCAAATTAATTTAAGCATCGATAATGTCCTCAGAATTACAAGCGATAAAGGAATTATCTGTATATGTTTCAATGGCATAACTTAACTCACCGACAATAGGTGACAAGATCGCTTGAAAGTGTTCCTGAAGATCATCGACTTCTTTAAGGCTCATATAGGAATTAGGTAGCTCGACTTGTGCTACCAGTGTTCTAATGACTTTGCCTTTTTGATCGCTTGATTGCTCTACTGAATACATTCTTAAGCTAATAAAATCCATTATTCTTTCTCCTCATTATTGATATGGGTTGAGATAACTTGCTCCCCTGTTGAATTATCAAGGCAAACTTCCCAATTGCCAATAGTTACAAAAACACATTCTTGAGTTCTGATGTCTATGATCATTATTTTCTCCTTGTGAAAATTTTATCGCATGTGAATGGTATAACTTGATTTTGATAATCAACATACCAAGCGAAGTTTTTTTGAAAGACTCGATATCCTAAGCCATATTGGTTAGAAGCTTGATTCATTCGATCTTTAGTGGTTTTAGTAAACCACCCCCCAGTTCGTAGTATGAATTCATTATCATTAAAAGACACCACATCGGTGTTGTGGTATTTAACATTAATAAAGTCATTTGATGGGTAAACCATCGTTTTATGTGTTCCAAGTTTGTGTAAATTTGCCATTAGTCATTCCCTTCCATAGGTGTGTATTGAGTTAAAATAAATTTAACCATTGTGTCGGTTAAATAATGGTATTGCTTCCATGCATCCACTGTTATGAAGTCATTAACATATGACATATAAAGCTCCTCAACTGTTAAAGCATGGTTAAACCCTTTTGGGTAATACATATTAAGTGGTAGTTTTTTATGCATTATTTGATCTCCTCAGAATACATTGAAGCTAACTCCTCGAAGTTAACATCATCGATGAAGTAATTAATTGCACCTTGAACAATGCTTTTGTGATCATCTTCATAATTACAATATGATCTAAATAGTTCTTTGAGTTCTTCTGCAAACTCAGAAGAGAAAGAGCACTTGTCGGATATCTCTTGCATGAGATCTAGATCAATCTCCGAAAAGAATTCGAGGTTCGCTTTCCAAGTAGCATAATTAGAATAACCATTATATTTTTGTGACATGTTTATCTCCTTAAAAACATTGATGAATATGAAAGTCTTTGAGTCTATTGCAATAGAAAGAAACCCAAAGTTCATTTTTAGTGTTGGTGATAGAAGCCATACAAGGTGCTAAAACTGACTGAGGAACTGTATCACCCTCTTGGTCAGTCAATACAATGTATCTATCATCATTCAATTGGATGGAGACTCCATAAAAGCCTCCACCGAAGTAATCGACTACCCATGGTAAGTCAAGAGCATTAAGCCAAGCCTTAACATGTTTGGTGAGTTTCGGTTCCATGATTAAGCCTCCTCAACTGTTCTATGATGTTTAGGATCGAGGTACTCATATTGCACCCAATACTCAAGTAGAAATTGCTCAACATCATGAAGTGATTCGGATTGGAACTCTTCCTTTTCACAACAGGTGTAATACTCACCACCATGCATCTTAGCAATCCATACGAATCCACCTAAATAGTGGATCATGAATTCTGCTTCGAGGTGGCTCATTTGAGAATCCCTAGTTTTAACAAACTTAATTGATTGGTAGAAATTGGTTTCCATGTCGCTCCAATTTTCAAAGTATTCCATTTCTTCCCATACTAAACCACCACCGACATAATAATAAATCTCATTGTCGATCATAAGTGAGGGAGTATTAGGGTCGAAGTAATCTTCTAGTAACTCTTCAAGATCCTCATCAATATCATTATTTGAATGGATAGCTTGAAGCTCGGCTCTTATAAGCATAAGAGTTTCATAAGTTACTAATGGATTAATAAAGCCATTCCAATAGTCACCCTTGAAGTGGTAGCAAGGATATGATCTGTTGAAGTTCCACATTGAAACATGAGTATATTCAAGCTTCTCATCGGTGGATTTAAAGTTCTCTAATTCTGTAGTCATTATTGTTTCTCCTTAATTAGGTTGAGCTCATCTTCAAGTAATTCAATTGCCATTTGCTTCCTAGTGCCAATGATCATTTGAAGATATGACAAAGTGTCAACATACTCTTGAAGGTTTAAAGTACCTCCAAGCTCCTCAAGTGTCTGAAGAGCTTCGAGTATTTCTTTTATGTTTGCCTTAGTAGCTTTAGATAGTGTTTGCATTATGCAACCTCCTTAAGTCTAGTGTTATATATATGCTCAGTTCTATTCTTCTCATCAAGAAGAGGATTGAATTCTGAGTGGTAGTTATCCCAATTGTAAGCATTAAGTCTTTTCTTGGTTAAATCACCATAAAGAAAGATATCCCTTCGAGCTAGTAGCATTTCGGTG
>Ga0181595_10000563_pt1 | contig 40995 bp, 37 predicted proteins | sample 041ome_7_FD_145604 | JGI IMG/M metagenome (GOLD analysis project Ga0181595, IMG submission 145604) | Coastal salt marsh microbial communities from the Groves Creek Marsh, Skidaway Island, Georgia - 041401AS metaG (spades assembly) | ecosystem: Environmental > Aquatic > Marine > Intertidal zone... | reverse complement strand
AAATGACTCTTCAACAAGCCAATGAATTTCAATATCATCAAGATTTTTTTTCAGATCACTTATAATAGGATTTGCGTGGACGATATCCCCAAGAGAGGATGTTTTGATAACAAGAACTTTCATTTATAAATTATAAACCAGTATGATAAAAATTCTTTTTTTAACTAAGGGCATTCATTCCTCATCGGCTCGTTACCGCGCACTATTTTATCAAGATTTTTTTATTAAAGATAAATATCTTACCGCTCATTATGGGCTTTCTAAAAAAATATCAAATTATTTGTTAGCAATAATCAATGCAGCCCGATTTGATATTGTATTTCTTCAAAGAAAACTCGTTCCTATTCCTTATTTCTTTATTTTAAGATTTCTTGCAAAAAAAATAATTTATGATTTTGATGATGCTATTTTTTTAAACAGTAATGGTGATTTGTCAAAAAAAAGATATAAGAGATTTAAATATATATGCGAAAAATCTGATTTGATTTTTTCTGGGAATCAATATCTACAATCTTTTGCAAAAAAAATTAATTCTCAAACCTTTATATTGCCAACCTGTATAAATACAAAGGCGTATCAAGTAAAAGCAAATAAATCAAAGGAATTTATTGATCTTGTCTGGGTAGGCCATAAAAGTACGATCAAATATTTATTAGCAGTGATTCCAAATCTTGAAAAAGCAAATGAAAAAATTAAGAAATTGAGAATTATTAATATTTCAAATGTAACTCTCTCAAGTAAAAAGATTAAAATTAAAAATGTATCTTGGAATGAGAGATCTCAATATCAGTATATTAAGTCAGCATGGCTAGGTTTGGCACCTTTGGATGAGTCCAATTGGAGTAAGGGTAAATGTGCATTTAAGCTTCTGCAATATTCAGCCGCGGGTATTCCAAGTATTTCCTCAAATGTTGGAGTTAATAGTGAGTTAATCAAGCATTACCAGAATGGTATTTTGATAAGAAAAAATTGTGATTGGCAACAATCAATTATTAAATTACTGACAGACAAGCACCTTTATCAAACAATGAAAAAAAACTGTCTTATTTTGGCTAAAGATTATGATTACAAAAACAATTATCAAGTAATCAAGAATTTAATAACCAATGAATTGTAATTTTTATCAGATTGCATACTCTATAGGCACTTCTGAGCCAAGCCACCCTGATTTTAAAATTTTTAATCAAATTGCTAACCCTTATAAGGATTTAAGAGAAACTCGACACATGATTGATTTTTTTGAAGCAGGTTTTGTAAAAGATGATAATCAGTTTTATGGTTTGGTCTCACCAAAATTCATAAGAAAAATGAAAATATGTTTTAGTACAGTCAGTAATTTTATTAATGAGAATAGTGATTATGATCTGATAGTTTTAAACTCAGATCCGAAATGGTCATATTTTTATTTAAATGTTTGGGATCAAGGTGAGTTTTTTCATAAAGGCCTTATTAAAACAGCGTGTTTAGTAAATCAAAATAATAAAATAATTGATTTTAATGCGAGACATGACAAAGAAAAATCATCATACTCAAATTACTGGGTTGGAAAATATTCTTTTTGGGAAAAATATATTCAATATTTAAAAGATGTAGATCATTTAATAAATAACCTACCAATAGATAAAAAACAGTTATTTTTTAAAAAGGCAAGCAATCACTTTGCTCCTATCTATCCATTTGTGCTTGAGAGAATGCTGTCAAATTTTCTATCAGCACATAAAGATATAAATTTTACTTCCCTTAAATATTCGCGCAAAGCAATCATCAATTCAGCAACATCACTAACTGATAAAATTTTATTATCAAAATATATTGATATAATCGATAGACTAGACGATAAGCAAGATATAGAAAAAATAAGTAATTTAATTACACAAATTAATGCAATCAGAAAAACCATAAGAGAACAAAATTCCCTACAAAGACTGATATCCAATGTTAACCTTTTTTTCGAATAAACAAGATTTTCAAAATTTTTCATTTGATCAATTATTTAATATTGATGGGTTGGTTATACGCAGTGGAAAAAATCGTGAAACATTAGAATTTATACATAATAAAAAAAGATATTACATTAAGAGATTTAAAAATGGCTCCATAATTAATCAAGTACTTTATAGATTAGGTGTAAAAAAATTTTGTAATGATGCCTTCAATGAATATCAAGCATATGCTTTTCTAAAAGATATTGGGGTATTAACTCCCAGGTTAGTCTGTTATGGAAATGAGCAAAAATTGCTCAATAATCGTACCTTTGTCATCTCAGAAAAAATTAATAATTTTATTCAGCTTGATACATTTCTTGAAACGAAAAATAGTAATTGCTCATTACAGCAACAAACTAATATTTATTCTGAATTAGTAAATATGATTAATAAATTGCATACAAATGGAATCATTCATCACGATTTATATTTATGTCATTTTTTAATGGATCTGAATAGTTTAAAAAATAATAAAATTAGATTTTACCTTATTGATTATCATCGGCTTGAAAAGAAAACATCAATCTCAAACACCTTATTAATTAAGGAGCTTGGCGATTTATTATTTTCAATAAAGTATTTTGGAAATCATGAGCTTTTTATACAAATTCTTAACAAAAACTACTGTGATTTGGAATTTTTAACCTCAAATTTCAAATTTATTGATAGACGAGCAAACCAATTATTAACTAAGTACAAAAAAAAGTATGGATAATTTTGGGGATTTTGAACTATTAAAAATTTTAAGAGAAATTCCTTTTCGAAGAAGAGTTTATTTAGCAAAGAAAGAGAATTCTTATTTTATTTTAAAAATTTTTAGCTTAAAAAAAGAGTATTTAAGAGAGCTTAAAGGAGCATTAATTTTAAATGAGTCAGATGTCCTGACTCCAAAAATTTTAAGCTTCGGAGAAAAGGAGACTGAGTATTACATTGTTTTTGAGTATATCAATAATGCAATTAACCTTGAGGATTATTTAAAGTCTAATCAAGGTTCAATAAAAAAAAATATTATCAAAGATCTTTTTCAAACTAACATGGCATTGCATCGATTAAATATTATCCAAAAAGATAACTATTTAAAAAACTATCTGATTGCAGAAAACAATATTTACGTTATTGATGGCGGGATGATAAAAAAAATAAAATTTTTTACTTCCTTGAGGAAGTTAATAAATCTTGCATTATTAGAATCAAAAATTGATCCAGATTTATTAAAAGAAAATATTAATTTTTATCAGTCAAAAATATCAATGACAACTAAAAACATCTTTAAACGCTATTTTATTCACAAGAGTATTCAGCGCTACTTAAAGAAAACATTAAGAACGACATCTGAATTTAAACGGCAATCTAATTTTTCAAGGCTTATTTTAAAGCGTCACGATTTTCAGTTTAATTTTAAAGAAATTGATCAATTATTAAATAAAACAGAAGTCATCAAAAATGGTAATACCTGCACAGTCTTTCGGCATGATAATTTAATTATCAAAAGATATAACCTTAAAAGTATTTGGCATTTTGTAGCCTTACAATTTAAAAAATCGAGAGGATTAAATTCATGGCAAATAACTAATGCTCTTAACCTGCTAAATATTTCAACGCCAATCCCTTATTTTTATTATGAAAAAAGATTTTTATTTTTACGCCTTAACACATACTTTGCCATGAGTTATGAGGATTCTATCAATATTAAAGATTATGAGAGTCAATTACAAACAAGCCAATCTAGAAGAAATTTTTCTGAAAAATTATTTAAATTTTTTAATAAGCTTAGCTTTTACAGATTCATTCATGGAGATTTGAAACACACAAATATTTTGGTAAATAATAAAAATGACGATATTTTTTTGATTGATTTTGATAAATCTTTTTTTTCTAAGTATCAATACATATATAATTTTAAAATTCAAAAACAGTTAAATCGTTTTTATTCAAATTGGGAGCCCGGTTCAAAGTGGGCAGCTTCCCTAAAAAAATTGGAACAAATAATATGATTATTTTAGGAATCTCTGGTGTTCTTGGGCATGATGCATCGGCTGCTTTATTGATTGATGGAAAAATTATTGCTGCAGCAGAAGAGGAAAGATTTATCAGAGATAAACATGCAAAAAATTTATTCCCAATTGAAGCCACTAAGTTTTGTTTGCGGCAAGCAAAGATTAACCCTAATCAAATTGATGTTGTGACCTTTCCTTATGCAAAGATTTCTTTTTTTAGCAAGGCTCGTTGGCATTATGCCAGAAGATATTGGTATGCACCGGATCGTTCTCTCGATGCCATTTTTAATGGAAATCGGCGCTTCAGAAGAAATTACAATAAAGCTAAAGCGTTAATGAATGAAATTGGCATAAGTAATGCAAAAATAGTACCGGTTGAGCATCATCTATCTCATGCATCAAGTGCATACCACTTATCAGGATTCAAAGAAAAAACAGCAATTGTTGGGATTGATGGCAAAGGCGAATATGCGACAACGTTTTTTGGATATGGAGAACATGGAAAAATACATAAGATAAAAGAATTTTATGATCCAGAATCCCTTGGCGGTCTCTATGGAGCAATCACTGAGTTTTTAGGTTTTGATATGCTCGATGGAGAATTTAAAGTCATGGGAATGGCTCCATATGGTGATCCTTCATTATTTGATTTTTCGAATCTTGTTTCATTCAAGAATGGGGAATTAAAAGTAAATACTGATTTAGTCAACGTCATAGGGTTCAGACGTTATAAGGAAAATGGTAAAGGCTATTATTTTTCTCCTAAATTTATTGATATGTATGGTCAAAAAAGAAATGGTGATGAAATTGATCATCCTTATATTCATTACGCTGCGGCTATACAAAAAAAATTAGAAGATATTGCACTAGAAATGATCGAGTATTATCTGGGAGATATTATTCGTGAAACTGGAAAAATTTGCATGGCGGGAGGAGTTGCCTTGAACGTTAAACTGAATCAGAAAATAATAAACTTACCCCATGTCAAAGAGCTCTTTGTTCAACCTGCAGCGGGTGATTCAGGAACGGCTCTTGGTGCTGCAACATACATTGCATCTCAAGATAAAAAAGATTCAAAAAACCTATCTAAAATGGACCATGTTTATTATGGACCAGCATTTTCTTCAAAAGAGTGTATGGAGGCTTGCAAAAAACATTCCGCAAAACCAAAGTTTACAAAAATAAAAGATCCAGCCAAGCTTGGGGCTGAAATACTCGCTGCAGGAAACCCCCTTGCTTGGTTTCAGGGGCGCATGGAGTTTGGGCCAAGAGCGCTAGGGTGTAGAAGTATTTTAGGCGATCCAACCACACCAAAAATTTCAGATAAAATTAATTCACAAATAAAATACCGGGAGCGATGGAGACCCTTTTGCCCTAGCGTATTAGAGGAAGATGCTGAATCAATCATTGGCTCAAAACATCCATCTCCGTTTATGACATTCACATTTAATGTGCAACCAGAGTGGATCAAGAGAATACCTGAGGTGGTTCATGAAGATAAAACAATCAGAGTTCAGGTTGTGCAACAAAAAACAAATAAAGTATACTATCAGTTACTTAGAAACTTTAAGAAATTAAAGGGTGTCCCAGTGGTTCTGAATACTTCCCTCAACAGACGAGGAGAGCCAATGGTCTGTTCTCCAGAAGATGCATTAAATATGTTTTTTGGATGTGATCTGGAATTCATGTTGATGGAAGATATCCTCGTTACAAAATAATAAAAAAGAATAATCAATGAAAAATTCTATATTAGAGCTTGCTGAAAAAATTAAAGAAAAAAGCCGTCCGACGCGAACAGCATATTTAAAAAGAGTGAAAGCCATGCAAAATCGTGATCGAGGCGCTGATCGTCTTGGATGCGCTAATGTTGCGCATGCATTTGCCTCTTTGCCTGTCGATAAAAGACTGACTATTATTGAGGAAAAAAAACCAAACATTGCTGTCGTGACCGCCTTTAACGATATGCTTTCCGCTCACAAACCGTATGAAAATTATCCTGACCTAATTCGAACAGTTGCTCATCAAAATGGCGCCACAGTCCAAGTAGCAGCTGGAGTACCTGCGATGTGTGATGGAGTGACTCAGGGTGAGCCTGGAATGGAATTAAGTTTATTTTCAAGAGATACAATTGCTATGAGCACGTCAGTAGGTTTATCTCATGACGTTTTTGATGGATCTCTTCTTCTGGGCATTTGCGATAAGATAGTTCCTGGACTTTTAATTGGAGCCCTTCATTTTGGACATCTACCTAGCATTTTTATCCCGGCAGGCCCAATGGCAACCGGAATCGATAATACATCTAAATCAAAAGTACGCGAACAGTATGCGTTAGGCAAAGTTGGACGGAAGGAACTTTTAGATTCAGAGTCAAAAGCATATCACGGTGAGGGTACATGTACATTTTATGGGACTGCTAACAGTAATCAAATGTTGCTCGAGGCCATGGGGCTGCACGTCCCTGGTGCAGCGTTTATTCATCCAAAAGATGATGCCAGAGACGTTTTAACTGGTGAAGCTGTGAGACTCCTTATAAATAATATCAAAGATAAAAAATCATATGCTTTGGGTGAGATGGTCGATGAGAGGGTAATTATAAATGCCATGGCTGCTTTATTGGCCACAGGTGGATCAACTAATCATTTGATTCATTGGGTTGCCATTGCAAGAGCGGCGGGAATTATTATCGATTGGACTGATTTTCACTATCTCGCAAAAGATGTTCCGCTTTTAGCTAGCGTATATCCAAATGGCATTGCAGATGTGAATCAATTTCAAGATGCCGGTGGTCCGAGTTTTGTTATTAGAGAATTATTAGATAATGGATGCATGTTTGATGATGTGCTCACCGTGTGTGGGCAGGGAATGGAAAAATACGGCCAGAAGCTATCCGTTAAAGAAAATGAAATATCATGGAGTAGGTTTCCAAAAAATTCAGGAGACGACTCAATCATTAGAACTCATGACAATCCATTCTCAACAACAGGAGGCTTAAAACTTCTTAAAGGAAATGTTGGCCGATCAGTTATGAAGACTTCAGCCATTCCTGAGGAAAAACATATTATTGAGGGCCCAGCCATGATTTTTGATTCGCAAGAAGAATTATTAGAGGCATTCGATGAGGGAAGGTTAGAAAAAGATTTTATAGCTGTTGTTCGATTTCAAGGACCAAAAGCAAATGGTATGCCAGAGCTTCACAAGTTAACGCCGCCTTTATCCGTTCTGCAAAATAAAGGTTTCAAAGTTGCTATTGTTACTGATGGTCGTATGAGCGGAGCTTCAGGAAAAGTACCTGCTGCAATTCATATGAGCCCAGAAGCTGCCCTAGGAGGTGCTATTGCAAAAATAAAAGAAGGGGACATGATCAGAATTAATGCGATTGTGGGTTCACTTAATGTCTTAGTCGATGAAGATACCTGGTATGAGAGAAAAATTGAAACTTTGTCCGAAAGTAAAAAACATAGCAATGCCCATGGGATGGGCAGAGAACTTTTTGGAGCATTAAGAAAAAATGTACTTACTGCTGAAGAAGGGGCTGTTACATGGATTTAAATAGAAAGAGATAAATGAATACAATAGATTTAGCGAATTATGGACCAGTAATCCCAGTGATTGTAATTAATAAAATTGAGGATGCTCTCCCAATGGCGGAGTCACTTTTAGAGGGAGGAATAAGAGTTCTTGAGGTCACCATGAGGTCAAGTTGTGCCCTTGATGCTATTGAATTAATTTCACATAAGTTACCTGATGCGATTACGGGTGCCGGCACTTTAAGAACAAAAGCTGACGCCATTCAAGCAAAAAATGCAGGATCAAAGTTTGCTGTAAGCCCTGGATTTACAGTCGATTTGTCTAATGAGTGTAAAAGGATTGATCTACCTTTATTACCTGGGGTTTCAACGGGGAGTGAAGTCATGATGGCGGCTGATGAAGGTTACGATTTTTTAAAGCTTTTTCCTGCAGTTGCAGTAGGCGGAGTTAATCTTCTTCGTGGCTTTGCTGGACCATTTGCCAATATTCAATTTTGTCCAACAGGAGGTATAAAAGTTGAAACAGCTATAGACTTTTTATCACTTCCTAATGTTCCAGTTTGTGGGGGTACTTGGTTGACACCAAATGATCTTGTTGAAAATAAAGATTGGGCGGGAATCAAAAAACTAGCCCAAGAGGCATCCTCAATTAAGGTTTAATGGATTTTTCAAAATATAAAACACTCATCTTTGATTGCGATGGGGTTCTTTTAAATTCTAACTTCAAAAAATCAGAAGCCTATAGGCTTGCTGCTTTAGATTATGGTGCATCAGAAGATCAGGCTAATGAATTAGTTAAATACCATATAAAACATACTGGCGTATCCCGTTACGTTAAATTTAAGTACTTTTTGACTGATATCATGATGCAATCATACGCTGATAAAAATTTTCAATTTTTAATTGATGCATTAAATAAACATGTGCTTCTGGTTTTAAATCAATGTGAAGTGACCGCAGACCTCGATAAGTTAAGAAAATTGACAGAAAATCAACACTGGATGGTTATGAGTGGAGGCGATCAGAATGAAGTCCGGACTCTTTTAACGCAAAAAAAAATTGATCATTTTTTCGATTATGGAATTTATGGAAGCCCTGATTCAAAACATGAAATTATCAATTATCATCAAACAACCAATGATGATTTTATGCCAGCGCTTTTTTTTGGTGATTCTGAATATGATATGACCACAGCTGAAAAATATAACTTAGACTTTATCTTTGTATCAGCATGGACAGATTTTAAAAATTGGAAAGAAGTGGTCTCAAAAAAAAATATAAAAACAGTAAGTTTTTTAAATGAGTTAATTATCTAAATGATCATCTTTTAAAATGCTGATAATTTCTTTCTTATTCATATAACTAAAATAATTTTTCAGTATTTTTCCTGCTGACCGAATATCAAATTCGGCATTAATGGCTTGAGTGGCATGATTAATATGGTTGACATATTTATTTAGATAATTAGATTTTAAAATAATCATTTCATAGCCAGCCTGTTTCATTTTCTCATGCAACACTTTTCCTGCACTTTCATTACCATCTGAAAATGATGATTTAATAGCTCTAATGTAGCTAACTCGATAGGCCGCACAATGGCTCCTAATGTAGTGGTAATTTTGATCAAACCTTTGGCGATTTATTTCTTTATTTAAAAAGATTTTTAAAAAATATTCAATTTTTTTCCCTAAAATTTTTAAAAAACCATCCATTTCAAGCTTCCATGAGCCGACTCCTCCTACATTTTTATTTTCAAATGGATGAAGTAAGATATTCAACCAATTAGGATGAATTACAAATGTGTCGGTATGGATTGCAATAACAAAAGGGGTGGTAACTTTTGTAAGAGCTAAATCTAAAGCTCTTGCATGTGACATGGGTCCACCTTCCCCTTTAATTCCTTTTCGCTCAATTAACTCAATCCATTTGAGACTTTTTAGATATTTTGTGGAATCATCTTTTGAATTATTATCAATCACAATGACATGAACTTTTTTAAGATCTGTATTTTTTTTAATTAATCTTAAACAAACTTTTGTGAGCTTCAGGGTTTTGTAGTTAGGAACTAAAACGGTCGCTATTTTTTTATTGCACATATTATTCTATTAGCTACTTCGCTTTCATTAATTTGGTTCATACAATTAAAATGATTCAAAGGACATTCTCTTTTGAAACATGGACTACATTCTAAATTTAAATAATTAATGAATGAATTTTTATTTACCGGAGGGGTATGTTTAGGATCTGAAGATCCAAAAAAAGACTCTTGGTTGAGTTTAAGAGCCGCAGCGATATGCATTAAACCTGAATCATTACTGAGGAAGTATTTAGAGAGACTAAAAATATCAATACAGTCTTTTAACGATGTTTTTCCAGTGATATCGAAACATTGAAAATTTGTGAGTTCATTAATGTGATGATTTATTTTTTCATCATTGTTTGAGCCCACCAGGAGAATATGAAACCCTTTTTCTATAAGCTTTATTGCGATATGAGCATATTTTTGTTGAGGTAAAATTTTGGCGGGGCCATATTCGGCTCCCCCTGCAATAACAACTAATTTATGATGGGGTATTTTTCTTTTAGATAAAAATTTAATCCCGCGGGTTTTATCAAATTTTATTGATGGGGGAATAATTTTAGGCTCGTAGCTTTTAGATTTTGAAAGTGCGGTAAATTTTTCAATAGTCGGTAAGACATTATTCTGAAAATTATTATTAATAAATAATCCGCGCCACTCCCCGATGTAGCCTGTTCGCAGCTTAATTTTTGCAAATAAGATTGAGAATAATGATTTAAAGGTATTTACTAAAAAAATACATTCATCATACTTTTCTTTTCTAAGCGAAAAACTCAGCCTAACTCTTTTGATCAGGTCTAATTTCCCATGAGAAAAATCTAGCGGGATAGTTTTATCAATTTCAGGAAATCGATTTGCAATATCAATTGACCATCTTGGCGCAGCTAAATGAATAATACATTTGGGATTTCTTTTTTTTAAATTCGAAAAAAGAGATTTGGCCATCATCATATCACCTACCCATGATGGACCAAAGATTAAGATTTTTTCACGATTCACTTTGGTTAATTTTTTTGATTATATTTGAACTGCTTTGTCCGGGGATTAGTTCTATGAGCTTTACTTCGCCCTTCCATTTTTTTATCTCTTTGTGACCAACGACTTCGGATACTTTATAATCATTCCCTTTGATTAATAAATCTGGTTGAATCAATTTAATTAGCTTGATTGGGGTGTTTTCGTTAAAAAAAACAATTGCATCAACTGAAGAAAGCCCAGCTAACACTTTTGCTCTATTTTGTTCATCAACAATAGGCCTTAAGGGACCTTTGATTTTTTTAATAGAATGATCTGTATTTAAAGCTAATATTAAAAAATCTACCTGTTTTTTTGCCTCTGCAAGATATGTAACATGGCCAGAGTGCAGAATATCAAAACAGCCATTGGTAAAACCTATGCTTTTATGATTTTTTTTGAGAATTTTAACTATTTCAAAGACCTTCTCTGCAGAAAAAATTTTTTCAGGATTGTCATTTAAGTCGTTTTCGAAAATATATGATTCCAAATCATTTAAATTAATCGCCTCTGTACCAATTTTTTGAATAACAATTCCAGCAGTCAGGTTTGCTAATTGAATAGAAGTTTCCATGTCAAGGCCGACATGCAATGCAGTTGCAATTGTTGCAATGACCGTATCACCAGCTCCAGAAACATCAAATACTTGTTTTGGTGATATGGCTGGAAATTGTTTTTTTGATTTAGCTGTAAAAAGACTAATACCTTTTTCACCATTTGTAACGATAAGGTTATCAATATGATTTTTTTGGATTAGTTGAATTAAATGTTTTTCATGTTTGTTGTCATTATTATCGATGCCAGTAAAGAGAAGAGCTTCTTTGTTATTCGGAGTAATTGCAAATGACTCTCGATACTTATCCATATTACTAGCCTTAGGATCGGCAATCACTTTCACACCGTTTTTATTAGCTTTTTTAATGATTTTTTGGCTCAAATCAACAGTGAGAAAGCCTTTGGCATAGTCAGATAAAATAATAATGGAAATATTTTTAGTAATTTGATTTATTATTTTTTGCTCATCATTTTTATTCAGGGAAATGGAATTACTATCAAAGTCTTGACGAATGAGCTGCTGATTTGAGGCAATACTCCTAACCTTGGTTGTAGTCCGATCACTTTTTTTAAAAACCAAATTTGATTTAATTTTCTTTGTTTTTAAGAGGTCTAAAAAGCTTTGGCCATTAGTGTCATTTCCAATTGCTCCAATTAAAGTGGTTTGAACTCCCAAATTTATTAGGTTATTTGCAACGTTGCCAGCGCCTCCCAAACGATTTTCAATTCTCTTTGCTTTTAAGATCGGAACGGGGGCCTCTGGGGATATGCGATCGATTTCCCCAAAAATATATTGATCTAACATTAAGTCACCAATCACTAAAATACTTTTTTTTGTGGTCCTAATCTTTGTAATCAACTCATTGTATATATGCTTGTTCATAAATATATATCTTCTTGTGATAGATAATTTTGATAGTAATCTGTAACGCCCTCAGATAGATTCATAAAGCTTTTACTGTAGCCAGAATTTCTTAATTTATCAATTTTTGCTTCAGTGAAATATTGATACTTGCCATTCAAATCTGAAGGCATATCAATAAATTTAATTTGATCTTCTGAGGCCTTTTCATTTTTAATAAGAGACAAAGCGAGCTCAAAAAAAGTTTGTGCCTTGCCAGTACCTATATTAAAAATTCCACTCTCGTATTTTGCGATTAATAAATGGACCATTGCACTAACTGCATCTTTGACATAGATGAAGTCTCGTAATTGTTCCCCATCTTTAAATTCCGGATGATTGCTTTTAAATAAATTGATATTGCCAGTATTTTTTATTTGATTATAAGCATGATAAACGACACTGGCCATACGCCCTTTATGATACTCATTCGGACCATAGACATTAAAAAACTTACAACCCGCCCAATAGGGAGGGGCGTCATTGTTTTCAGCCATTGATATTGCCCATTGGTCAAAAAAATATTTTGAATAACCATAAGCGTTCAGAGGGAATAAGTCAGATTGAATGTTATCTTCATAACCTTGCTTGCCATCCCCATAAGTTGCTGCTGAGCTTGCATAGATGAGGGGTAATTTTTTTTCTGTACAGAATTTCCACAATTGTTGTGAAAAACGAATATTATCTTGAATGAGACGCGACATTTTTTTTTCTGTCGTTGCGCTAATGGCCCCCATGTGAATTATCCCATCAATTTTTTTTTCAGGAATTTGTTTTATGAAACTGAAAAACTGATTTTTTTGGATGAATTCTTTGTATTTTCTTTTATGAAAATTTTTTTCTTGATTATCATTGGCCAGGTCATCACATAAGATCAGATGATCTTCCCTGAGAATCTCATTGAAGTGCCAGGCAGTCACGCTGCCAATCATACCTGCTGCTCCAGTGATAATGATCATGAGCTCTGCTTTACCCTCTGATAAGCTTCTTTTGTTTCTTTAGAGGCTTGTTGAATTTTAGATGGCTTAAATTTGTAATCCAACCAACCTTGAAGGTGTGACTCAGCAATTTCAAGCATTGCCTTAATCCATTCATCATTGTTATTTAATGCTGGGATGTATCGATATTTCTTTGGATCACCCCCATGTTCAGCAAAGATTTCACGCCCCTCCATGTTGATTTCTTCAAGAGTTTCCAGGCAGTCACTTGAAAAACCAGGACAAATGACATCAAGTTTAAGATTTTTTTCCTGACCCATTGTCTTTAAAGTTTCTGCAAAGTAGGGTTTTAACCACTCCGCTTTACCAAATCGAGATTGAAAGCAAACGAGTGATTCATTTTCTCTTAGTTTTAATTTATTTCGCAGTAAGCGTGCAGTTTTATGACATTCGCAATGATAAGGGTCACCTTGCATTAAGGATTTCATGGGCACACCATGGAAGCTAAAAATTAATTTATTTGATTTTCCATTTTTAATCCAGTGGTTTTGAATAGAATGAGCAATAGCATTGATATAAGAGGGATGATCATGATAATTTCTAATCACTCGTATTTCAGGAATATTTCTTGTTTTAATTAATTTCTTAAATAATCCATCCATGGCAGCTCCAGAAGATGAGGAGGCATATTGAGGATAAAGTGGAAAAAATAAGATTTTCGTACAATTTTTTGCTTTTAATTTATCAACCGCACTTGCAATCGAGGGCTGACCATAGCTCATCCCAATTTCCACTTCAAGAGGCTGTTTAAACTTTTTTTTGATTTCTTTTTCAAAAGCTATTTTTTGATTATTCAGGTTTACATAAAGAGGGGAACCCTTTTTTGTCCAAATGGATTGGTATTTTTTTGCACTGGCGCTTGGACGAAAAACTAAAATGATGAAATGTAGTATCCAACACCAAATAAAACGTGGAATTTCAACAACTCGACGATCCATTAAAAATTGTTGCAAATACTTTCTTAATGCTGCAGCAGTGGGTTTTTCAGGAGTTCCAAGATTGGCAAGAATAATGCCGATTTTAGGAATATCTCCATGGGTATATCCTGGCTCTTTTTGATAATAGCTCATGTGAATTTTTTCTGATTATTAAAGCTTAGCAGTTTAGCAGTAATGTCTACAATTGGAATAACCCTTTCATAGGCCATGCGCGTTGGACCAATTACACCTAATGAGCCAATAATCTCGCCATCAACCTCATAAGGTGAGGTGATAATGCTACATTCATCAAGACCATGGTAGCCAGACTCCTCACCAATAAATATTTGCACACCAGAGGAGCTTTGGCTTTTTTCCAGAAGGGCCATGAGAGCATTTTTTTTGTCAAAAAGATTAATAATTTTTTTTAAACCAACAAGGTCTTTCGTTAATTCTTCATTATCGATTAGATTTTCTTTTCCGCTAATGAAAATATTTTCATTGGATTCAAGATTAGAAGTATCCATTGCAGATTGCATTAAATCGAACATTCTTTTCTTGGTATCGATAATTTCATTATTGATTTTTTGATGTGCCTCTTCTATGGTTAATCCAGAATAGTTATTGGTGAAGTAATTTGAAAATTCAATCAATTCACTTTCGGAGTACTCCTTTTCAGCATTTAAAATCTTATTCATCACTTGGCCGTCACTCGTTACTAATATAGCCAATACTTTATCTTTAGAAAGATTGATAAATTCGATGTGTTTAAAAGTAGTTTTTTTTATTTTAGGGATTAGTATTAATCCAGCATGATGGGTAAGGTTAGAGAGTGTATCGGCTATCGTGTTCGTTAAGCTGGACGAAGAGTTTATTTTTCCTGAAATCATATTTACTTCGTCTTCGGATGGATTTTTAAAAACCAATAATGAGTCAACAAAATATCGATAACCTTTTTTAGTAGGGACCCGACCTGAGGATGTGTGAAGACTAGAAATAAATCCTTGGTCTTCAAGATTTTTCATAATATTCCTGATACTTGCAGGACTTAAATCAACATTTGCATGAGTAGATAAGGTTTTTGAGCCGACAGGTGCCCCATCGCTAATATGCTGATCAATTAAAACTTTTAAAAGTTGTTGTGATCTTTTATCCATCTGCGTTTATGCATTTTTATGATTAGTAGTTATGATTTAAATAGATTAAAATTAATAACCTGATTATATCAATAATAACCGGATCATTTAATTATGAGTTTTAAAAAAATTGCAATCATAGGTAAATATAATAACTTAAAAGAAGACCCAAATTTTTCAGGTAAATTAAAAGCTCTAATTGAATTTATCGACTCAAAAAAAATTCAAGTTTTTATAGAAGAAAAAACTCAACAACAGTTTAAATTAAACTCGTATGATTCCGTTGCTATATCTCAGTGTAAAGATGTAGATCTAATTATTGTTTTAGGAGGTGATGGAACTATGTTAGGTGTTGGCAGAACCATCTCCCACATGGGTGTTCCAATGGTTGGAATCAATCAAGGAAGATTCGGTTTTTTAGCTGACATCAGTTTTGATGCAATGGAAAAAGAGTTAACCTCGATTCTTGAGGGAAACTACATAACAGACGAGCGTATGCTTCTCAGTGTCAAAGTTATGCGTGATAATAAATTAATTTATGAGTCATTGGCACTCAATGACATTGTTATTAAAAGCGGTTCTAGATTAATTGAACTGGAGTTGAGTGTGAGTCAAAAGCTATTACATAATCAAAGATCAGATGGGATTATTGTAGCCACACCGACTGGGACGACTGCATATGCACTCTCTGCTGGTGGCCCAATTTTACATCCTGATTTAGATTCTGTAGCGATTGTGCCTATTAGTCCTCATACCTTGAGTAATCGCCCTATTGCAATAAATGCTGAGCAACCTATATCCGTTAAAATTATTGATATGGACGAGGGTTTCCTTAGCGTTGATGGACAGATTAAATTTCCTTTAGATTTGCGTGATCAAATTTATATTCAAAAATCTTCTAACTGTGTGACTATTTTACATCCAAAAGATTATTGCTATTTTGAGATGTTAAGAAATAAATTAAATTGGGGTTAGAGGATGTTGGTAAGTTTAAATATTCGTGATTATGTGATTGTTGATCAATTAGAGCTTAGCTTTAGTCATGGATTTACAGCCTTAACAGGTGAGACAGGCGCAGGAAAATCGATTTTAATTGATGCATTATCATTATCGCTGGGCTCCAGAAGTGAGAGTGGTTTAACTCGAAAAGGAAGTGAAAAGTCAGAAATTATTTCTGAATTCGATATATCTAAAAATTCAATTGCTATGGATTGGTTAAAAAATAATGATCTTTTTGAGGATGAATCACTTTTATTAAGAAGAATTATTTTTCCTGATGGGCGGTCGAAGGGCTTCATTAACTCTGTTCCTTGTCCGATATCTAAATTAAAAGAGGTTGGTGAGTTATTAATTGATATCTACAGCCAGAATTCTTTTCATTCGCTAATACAACCCACAACACAATTAGATATTTTAGATCATTATGCACAAGCTGGTGAGCTGGTTAATAAGACTAAAGACCTATATGCTGAATGGAAAGTATTGAAAAAAAAGAAAGACGAGTTTGAAAAAAATAAATTACATATTGAACAAGAATTTGAAGATTTAAAGCTGCTCATCAAAGATTACGAACAGCTAAATTTCAGTTTTTTAAATTGGGAATCAATTCAAGAAGAACATAAAAAATTAACCAATGCGAAAGAATTAATCACCACCATTCAAAAATGTAATAACCTTATTTCAGAGGATGATGTTTCCATCAATAAACTGCTTAAGGAAATTAGAAGAGATTTATCTGCTGCCTATCAAGTCGATAAAGGTTTAAAAAACGATTCTGCATTATTAGACGATGTTTTGATTCAGATCAATGAGCTTGAAAGAAACCTCAATCATTACTTAAGTCAATTTAGTGATGATGAGGGCAGGGTAATTGAATTAGAAGCTTATATTCAAAGCGTATTTGATTTTTCTAGAAAATATTCTATTCAGCCTGAAAACTTTGAATCCGAATATAAATTATGGCAAGACAGGTTTAATGAATTGAATAATGCCTTCGAGGACAATCAGTTTGATCTTCAAGAAAAATTAGCTTTTCAGAATTACTTTGAATGTGCATCTCAATTATCTGAGCTAAGAATAGACAAGGCAAAAGTATTAGCAGATAAAATCACATCATTTTTAAATCAATTATCTTTTAGTAACGCTGAATTTAAAATTGATATCAGTCAAGTTGAACCTCAATTGAGTGGAATTGATCAAGTTATTTTTCAAATAAGAACCTTTAAGGGAGCCGATTTGGCCCCCATATCAAAAGTTGCATCTGGGGGTGAATTATCACGTATCAGTCTTGCCATTAGGGTCGCCTCTGCAGAGAACACAAATATACCAGTGATGATTTTTGATGAAGTGGATGTTGGTATTGGCGGAGGTGTAGCCGAGATTGTTGGAAAATTATTAAAGCAACTCGGTAGTTTTTATCAAGTATTTTCAATCACTCATCTTGCCCAAGTCGCTTCAAAAGCAGATCATCACTTTAAAGTTTATAAGGACGAAAAAGAAGAATCAGTTATCTCAAAAATTGATCTCTTAAGCGATGAAGACCGGATTCAGGAAACGGCTCGGATGCTTGGCGGTATTGAGATTACAGCCACTACTTTGGAACACGCCAAAGAAATGTTGCATTGAGTTATTTATTTTTTTTATGGGGACAGGGCTTCTTCGTACAATCACCATAAAGATACAAAGAATGGTCAATAATATTAAAACCATTTTCTTCAGCTATAACCTTTTGTCTCTTTTCGATTTCGCTATCAACAAATTCTTCAACGTATCCACACTGAAGGCAAACAATATGATCATGATGAGATTCCTCATTTAACTCATAAACTGCCTTGCCACTTTCGAAATGATGCTTTAATAAAAGTCCAGCTTGTTCAAATTGAGTGAGCACTCTATAAATGGTTGCTAGTCCAATATCTTCACCATTATTGATCATGATTTTATATATCTCTTCAGCAGATAAATGTTTTTCTCTATTGCTTTCAAAGATGTTAAGAACTCTCAGACGGGGTATGGTAGCTTTTAATCCAGTTTTCTTAAAATCAACATGATCTTCCATATTTTTTCCAGTCATTGAATTAATTTATTTATCATCATGGTATATTATTCAACTCTATTATTCAAAGAAATATTTAAACTTTCAATCAATGCGAACAAAAACCTTTTTTCTAATTTTACTCTCTTTGTTGATTTCTTCTTGTTCTGTAAAAAACCCTATAGATTATTTTGAAGCAAAAATTTATAAGCTTGATGTGCAGCAAGGCAATATCATTACTGCTGAAATGCTCATGGGTTTAAAGCCAGGGATGACTCGGGCCCAAGTTCGCTATGTTCTTGGAACACCTTTAATTCAAGACTCTTTTCATAAAAATCGTTGGGATTATATTTATAAGATGATAAAAGACGATCAACTAATAGAGGAGAGACATCTGGTGGTAAAGTTTGAAGATGATGAATTAGTTGATATCAAAGGCGATCTCATAAACAAAGATGATGTCATGATTGGTGCTCAGACTGAAAAGCAATCAAAAGTGATTACCCTCACCAAAGAGGATTATGAAGAACAAAAAAAGGATAAAAAATCCATACTCAGTCGTTTAAAGTTTTGGGATGATAATGAAGAGGTGAAAGAAAATTCGCAAACAATCAAAATTTCTAAAGAGGACTATGAGGATCAGGAAAAAGATCAGTCGCTGTTGAGTCGTTTAAAGTTTTGGGATGATGATCCTGAGCCAAGTGTCAATGATATTAAAATGGAGACTTCATCAAAAGAAAATGAAGTAAAAGAAGCAGTGAAACAAATAGACACTTCTGAAGTTGAAGAAAAAGATATACCAAGTAGGAGTAGTGAAGGTGATATTAAAACAAAGACAGTTGAGAAGGAATATAAAATTGACGATGAGCAGTCGGTTAGTCAAAGTGTGAAGGAGGATATCATTAAGTCTTTACCGGATGAATCCGATCCGGCATATTTTGAGTTACTATTAGAGAAAATTGGATTTTAGTTATGGATAAATTAAAAATTATTATTTTGGGTTCGACCGGAAAAATGGGTCAAACTTTAATAAAACAGTTAGTTTCTGATGAATCTTTCGAGCTAGTGGGCGCCCATGAAATAAAAAATTGTTCTCATCTTGGAAAAGATGCGGGCTATTTTATTGGGATTGAAACGGGGATTTTAATAAGCAATGACTTAACGGATAACTTTCAACTGGCTGATGTCATTATAGACTTTACCCGACCTGAAGCCACAATCAATATGCTTAATTTTGCTGTTCAACATAAAATAGCCTATGTGGTTGGGACAACAGGATTTAATAATGATGAAATCAGTCAAATTCAATCTGCAAGTAAAAACATTCCAATTTGTATGGCACCTAACATGAGTGTGGGAATTAATGTCCTCATTTCATTAGTGGAAAAAGCAGCACAATTTTTACCAGATTATGATTTTGAAATTATTGAATCTCACCACAAACATAAAGTGGATTCACCCTCAGGTACAGCCCTCAGATTGGGGCAGGCTGCTGCAGAAGGATTAAAAATATCTTTAGTTGACCATGCGGTTTATACCCGCCATGGTCGTGATGAGCAACGCGGTAAAAATGAAATTGGTTTTTCAACCATTCGCGCAGGTGATATTGTTGGTGAGCACACAGTAATGATAGCCGGTGATGGCGAAAGAATTGAATTAACCCATAAAGCAACCAATCGAGGTAATTTTGCTGCTGGCGCTTTAAAAGCTGCTACTTTTCTGGCGGACAAAACATCCGGAATTTTTGATATGCAAGATGTTTTAGGTTTAAAGTAGTTAAATTTTTAAACTAAGACGTTGAACGGTTAGCTAATTTCTACTATAATTCAGTAGTTTGAAAGACAGCATTCTTTTAAACACCCCTTCGATCAAACTAACAGGAGTGTTCATTGTCGGAAACAACACCGGCCTTTCTAATCTTAAAAGATGGAACTCAGTTCCAAGGCAAATCAATTGGAGCAGATTCAAATTCAGTCGGTGAAGTCGTTTTTAATACATCAATTACGGGATATCAGGAAATACTGACGGACCCTTCTTATGCAGAGCAAATTGTCACATTAACTTATCCCCACATCGGAAATACAGGTACAAACTTAGAAGATTTTGAAAGCGCAAAAGTTTTTTGTAAAGGTTTAATTATTCATGATGAATCTCTCATCAGCTCAAACTTTAGAAACGAAACAGATCTGTCAAAATTTTTGAAAGATCAGGGTATCCCGGCCATAGCAGGAATTGATACACGTCAATTAACAAGACATATAAGAAAATTTGGAGCGCAAGCGGGTGCCATTATTATCGGCAATGATTTTAAAGACTCACAAAAATTCGTTGATAATTTTCCCGGCCTTTCTGGAATGGATTTAGCACAGCAAGTGACAACAAATAAAGCGTATGATTTTCATGAAGGTGAATGGGAGCTAGGATCAGGTTTTGTTGGTGGCATAAATAAAAAGTACAAAGTGGTGGCTTATGACTTTGGGGTGAAAAAAAATATTTTAAGAATGCTGGTGGCAAGAGGCGCTGACTTAACTGTTGTCCCGGCAAAAACCAGCCCTGAAGATGTTTTAAAACTAAAACCTAATGGAATTTTCCTATCAAATGGTCCAGGTGATCCTGAGCCATGTGATTACGCCATCAAAAGCATAAAGTATTTTATCGAAAAGCAAATGCCCATTTTTGGAATATGTTTGGGACATCAGTTGTTAGCTCTTGCATTGGGAGCCAAAACTAAAAAAATGAAATTTGGTCATCACGGAGCGAATCATCCTGTTCAAGATTTATATTCTAAAAGAGTTTTTATTACCAGCCAAAATCATGGTTTTACAGTCGATGACAATTCATTAAACGACAATATTGTAATTACCCACAAATCTCTTTTTGATCAAACTATTCAAGGCATAGAAACCAAGAATAAACTCGCTTTTAGTTTTCAAGGACATCCTGAGGCCAGTCCAGGACCAACTGAAATGGCTTATTTATTTGATCAATTTTTTTCAATAATGCAAAAATCTGAGGAACATTAATTGCCAAAAAGGAGTGACATAAAATCTATTTTAATTATTGGGGCAGGTCCAATCGTGATTGGTCAAGCCTGTGAATTTGATTATTCAGGAGCACAGGCCTGTAAAGCTCTTCGCGAGGAGGGTTACCGAGTCATTTTAGTAAACTCTAATCCGGCAACGATTATGACCGATCCTAATATGGCAGATGCAACTTATATTGAGCCTATCCAATGGGAAATTGTTGAAAAAATAATTGCAAAAGAAACTCCAGATGCACTATTGCCGACCATGGGGGGACAGACTGCTTTAAATTGTGCACTTGATCTTGATCGTCATGGAGTATTAGAAAAATACAATGTTGAATTAATTGGAGCCTCAAAGCAGGCTATTGATAAAGCCGAGGATCGTCAACTGTTTAAAGAGGCGATGGCTCGAATTGGCCTTGCTTCAGCACGCTCCGCTATTGCCCATAGTTTAGAGGAGGCTCAGCAAGTTCAGGCCTCGATTGGATATCCAGCAATTATTCGACCTTCATTTACCATGGGGGGAAGTGGCGGCGGCATTGCTTACAATCAAGAGGAATTTATTGAAATTTGTGAGCGGGGTCTGGATGCGTCTCCTACCAATGAGCTTCTAATCGAGGAGTCGCTATTGGGATGGAAAGAGTATGAGATGGAAGTGGTGAGAGATAGGAATGACAACTGTATTATCATCTGCTCCATAGAAAATCTTGATCCAATGGGAGTACATACTGGCGATTCAATTACGGTAGCGCCCGCACAAACCTTAACAGATAAAGAATATCAAATTATGAGGTCAGCCTCGATTGCTGTGCTCAGAGAAATTGGCGTTGATACAGGGGGTTCAAATGTTCAGTTTGCGATTAATCCGTTAGACGGTCGCATGGTGGTGATTGAAATGAATCCTCGGGTGTCTCGCTCATCTGCTCTTGCTTCGAAAGCAACAGGTTTTCCGATTGCAAAAATTGCAGCTAAGTTAGCCGTGGGCTTTACCCTAGATGAGTTGAAAAATGACATTACTGGAGGACAAACTCCCGCTTCATTTGAGCCATCCATTGATTATGTGGTAACAAAAATTCCAAGATTTGCTTTTGAGAAGTTTCCCAAAGCGGATAGTCATTTAACCACTCAAATGAAATCTGTTGGTGAAGTTATGGCGATCGGGAGAACTTTCCAAGAATCATTTCAAAAAGCCTTGCGCGGTCTTGAATCCGGGGTGAATGGATTATCGACAAAAACAAAAGATATAGATTTAATCATAAATCAATTGAGACAGCCGGGGCCTGAGCGCATTTGGTTCTTGGCAGACGGTTTTCGTTTGGGCATGTCCCTGGATGACATCCATCAAGAGTCAAAAATTGACCCTTGGTTTTTAATTCAAATTCAAGAGTTAATTCAATTAGAAAACCAAATATCTTCATATAAATTGAATGATTTAGATGCTGCAATTCTTCTTAAATATAAGAAAAAGGGATTTTCAGATGAGCGTCTGGCAGAACTAATGGGCGTCACCCAGAAGCAGATAAGAGACCTTAGAAACCAATTCAAAGTAAAACCGGTTTATAAAAGAGTGGATACTTGTGCAGCTGAGTTTGAAACATCGACGGCGTATATGTATTCCAGTTATGACCAAGAATGTGAAGCGCTGCCGACAAACAACCAAAAAATAATGATTTTGGGAGGTGGGCCAAACCGAATCGGACAAGGTATTGAATTTGATTATTGTTGTGTTCATGCAGCATATGCCCTGAGAGAAGAGGGTTATGAAACCATTATGGTGAATTGTAATCCTGAAACCGTTTCAACAGATTATGACACCTCGGATAGGCTGTATTTTGAACCCGTTACTTTAGAAGATGTTTTAGAGATTGTGGATATTGAAAAACCTGATGGCGTTATTGTTCAGTATGGGGGACAAACGCCTCTAAAATTAGCCAAAGCATTAGAAGCTAATGGTGTAAAAATTATTGGCACCAGCCCTGAAGATATTGATGTTGCCGAGGATCGGGAAAGATTTCAAAAGGTTTTAATAGACCTGGGATTAAACCAACCACCGAACAGAACTGCAAGAACAGCTAATGAAGCAATTCAATTAGCAGAAGAAATAGGGTACCCCCTTGTGGTCAGGCCGAGCTATGTTTTAGGCGGTAGGGCGATGGAAATTGTTCATGAGGAATCAGATTTGCAAAGGTATATGACCGAGGCTGTCAAAGTGTCGCATGAGTCACCTGTTCTTCTGGATCGATTCTTAAATGATGCTCAAGAAATAGATGTAGATGCAATTTCAGATGGAGAAAATGTTGTTGTGGGTGGAATTATGCAGCACATCGAACAAGCTGGCGTTCATTCTGGGGATTCTGCATGTTCATTACCTCCTTTTGATCTGTCAGAAAAAATACAACAAGAGCTGATTCAGCAGACAAAGCTTCTGGCTCAAGCGTTAAAAGTTAATGGGTTAATGAATATTCAATTTGCGATTCAAGGAGAGATTATTTATATCCTCGAGGTAAATCCGCGTGCGTCACGAACTGTTCCTTTTGTTTCGAAAGCAATTGGTAAGCCTCTTGCAATGATTGCGGCAAAAGTAATGGTTGGAAAATCACTGAAAGATCAAAATTTTGTGAAAGAGATAGTTCCTAATTTTTATTCAGTTAAGGAAGCTGTTTTTCCATTCATTAAATTTCCAGGCGTAGATACAATTTTGGGGCCTGAAATGAAATCAACCGGTGAGGTGATGGGGTCTGGAAAAACTTTTGCTGAAGCATTCATTAAATCGCAACTCGGGGCTGGAACAACACTGCCCTATAAAGGCAAGGCATTTTTGAGTGTTCGTAAGGAAGATCATGAAAGCATTATTGAGATTGCCCAAGCACTTGCTAAGCTTGGTTTTGATCTGGTTGCCACGGATGGGACAGCAAGATCTATTCAAAACCATGGCATGATCGTCGATCGAATCAATAAAGTGGCGCAAGGACGACCACACATTGTCGATATGATAAAGAATAAAGAAATCGATTTTATTGTGAATATTACTGAGGATAAAAAAGCAATTGCAGATTCATATACGATCCGACGCAACGCCCTCATGAATAAAATTACTTACTACACCACCCTTTCTGGAGCGAAGGCAGCTTGTGTAGGTATGTCTTATGTTGACGAACTGGAAGTCAATAGTATTCAAAGCTTGCATAAGTAAATTACTATCATTAAAATCCAATGACACCCCTCATGATTGTTAATCAACAGACGTGTGGATATAAATTTAAATTTCATAAAGGTTACAAATGGCAGGTCAAATTCCAATGACGCGAAATGGTGTCGAGCGACTTAAAGAAGAATTGCAACAGCTCAAAAGTCAAGATCGCCCAAATATTATCCAAGCTATTGCTGAAGCTAGGGCTCAGGGAGACTTGTCTGAAAACGCAGAATATGATGCTGCAAAAGAGAAGCAGGGTTTTATTGAGGGAAGAATATCTGAGATTGAAGCAAAACTATCTAATGTTCAAATTATTGACCCTGCGTCACTCAATGCTGAGGGTAAATGTGTCTTTGGGGCCACAATTGATTTGGAAGACTTGGATGATGAAAAAAAAGTGACCTATCAAATTGTAGGTGATGATGAAGCTGACATTAAATCCAATAAAATTTCAATTAGTTCACCGATTGCGCGAGCATTGATTGGCAAAGAATTGGGCGATGTTGTTGAAGTTGAAACCCCGGGCGGTATTAAAAGTTATGAAATCATGGATGTGAAATATATTTAAATGAATACTTTTTTAAAGCTTTTAATTGCACTCTGGGTGGGGTCTCTTTGGTGGATGATTGTGGTGGCAAACGTAATTTTTGACAAGGTCCCCACGAGCTATTTAGCTGGTTTAATTGCGGGACAATTATTTGAATATTTGAGTTATTTTAGTTTGGTTGTTTTGACTTTTGTGATGTTTCGTCTTTTTAAGGGGGAGGGATGGAGAGTTGTTAAGAATTCTCTTTTTTGGATCAGCTTGTTCATTCTTTTTATAGTTTTAATGAACCTTTTTGGGATAAAACCTTTTTTAGAAGCTTTGAAAATACAAGCACTTCCCAAAGAGGTGATGGAAAGTATTTTTGCTGATCGTTTTTCATTATGGCATGGCATCTCCAGCATTGCTTACTTAATCCATTCTTTACTTGCCACTTTTTTAATGCTTAAATGGCGTTAGATATTGTATTTATTTTTTTCAGGATTTAATTTAAAAAATGTAGCTTGGTTGCCGATGATCTGAATGAATTCAGATTCTGTCAATGATGATATTTCTTGAGCGAGTTGTTGTTTTATCGCCTTTGTTTCTCCCATGATCTTAATCTTTATTAATTCGTGAGCATTGATTGTCTGAATGACCTCTTTGATAAAATTAGGCGTGATGCCTGAATTACCAAGGCTAATGAAACTTTTCACATGGTGGGCGTGTGCTTTAAGGGCTTTTTTTTGAGCGTTATTCATAATAGGGCGCGTTTAATTTTTCAATAATTTCGATTAATGTTTGGGAACAAATCCCGAACAATGTATTCTACAATACATTCGGTTTAAATAAGGTTAAGTGAACATAAATGTTTAAAAATTTAAAGTCAGATTTTTCATCCAGTATCGTTGTTTTTTTTGTTGCCCTCCCCCTGTGCTTAGGGATAGCACTGGCATCTAATGCTCCCCTCATGTCTGGTTTATTAGCCGGAATTATTGGAGGTATTGTCGTTGGGTTATTAAGTGGATCTCAGCTTGGTGTGAGTGGACCAGCCGCAGGATTAACCGTGATTGTTGCCTCATCTATTTTAGTCCTGGGTTCTTGGGAAAATTTTTTAACCGCTGTCATTTTGGCTGGAGTCATTCAGTTTGCTTTTGGCTACTTTAATTTAGGCTTTTTAGCCTATTTTTTTCCCTTATCTGTAATTTATGGGATGTTGTCGGGCATTGGTATTTTAATTATTTTAAAACAAATTCCTCACGCGATTGGTTATGACTCTTCTTTTTTTGGTGAGGAAGAATTTGCTCAACTAAATCATGAGAATACATTTTCATCATTACTGAACGCATTTAGTAATTTTGATTACTTTTCAGTATTAATTTTTATTGTTTCCATAGCTATCTTGATTTTATGGGAGAAAAAATTAATCAATAAGCTGGATATTTTTAAAATCATTCAAGGACCAATTGTGGTGGTTTTTTTAGGGGCATTGGTCACCTATTTAAACCAAAAAGGGATTTTAAATTTTAATTTATCACCAGAGCATTTGGTGAATATCAATGATGGTAAGGCATTTACAGAATATCAATTGTTTAGCATCCCCACCGTTGAGAGTTTATTAAATATTGAAACTTACAAGATAGCCCTATTAATTGCGGTAGTGGCTAGTTTGGAAACTCTACTGTGTCTCGAAGCCACGGATAAACTGGATCCAGATAAAAGAATCAGCCCCCCTAATAAAGAATTGAAAGCACAAGGGTTAGGAAATGTGTTGTGTGGCTTTGTGGGTGCTTTACCAATTACTCAAGTTATTGTGAGGAGTTCTGCAAATATTAACTTTGGAGCAAAAAGTAAACTTTCTGCCATTTTGCATGGGGTTTGGCTGTTGGTGGCTATTATATTTTTAATCCCGATCATGTCCCTTATTCCTTTAGCTTCTCTTTCTGCAGTATTGATTATTGTTGGTTATAAATTAGCTAAGCCTAATTTATTTAAAGAGATGTATCGGTCAGGTATGGAGCAGTTCATTCCATTTGCGATTACCATTGTAGGGATCATTGCGGTTAATTTACTCAATGGTATTGTCTATGGGCTAATTGCTGGATTATTTTTCTCACTGTATCGAAGTTATAAAAATTCATATGAGTTAAATGATGCGGTGACCAATAAAAATGGTAACGAATATCATCATATTATTCTTGCCGAAGAAATATCATTTTTTAATAAAGCCAATTTGATAGAAAAGTTAGATGCTATTCCAAAAAATTCTGAGGTGGTGATTGATTTTAAAAATAACAAATACATGGCATTGGATATCAAAACAACATTAAAGGATTTTAAAACGAATGCCCAATCAAAAAACTTGAAAATAACTTTTGTTAATAATAAAAATAAGGAGATTTAATGTACAAACATCCGTCAATCGATAGAGATAAGATGACGCCCGCTGAAGGGTTGCAAATATTAAAAGAAGGCAATCAAAGATTTGTAAATAATTTGAGAGAAAATAAAGACTATCCTTCTTTGCTTGAAAAAACAAAAAATCAACAACATCCATTCGTCTCAATTTTAAGTTGTAGTGATTCAAGAGCCCCGGTGGAATTAATTTTTGATCAAGCCATTGGTGATATTTTCAGTGTTAGATTAGCTGGCAACATTGCCTCCAAAGATGCGATTGGCAGTTTAGAATTTGGAATTAAATATCTGAAAAGTAAACTCTTGGTTATCCTGGGACATACCTCATGCGGAGCAGTTAAAGCGTGTTGTGATCATTTTAAAGATGCCAGCATTACAGATGTTGTGGCAAAGATCACTCCATGCCTTGATCAAGAACAAACAACCGCAGATCTCAGAAATTCATCAAATGCAGAATTTGTGCAAAATGTCAGCGATTTAAACGTTAAACATCAGATCAATGAGATTTTAGAGCACAGCGAAATTATTGCAGATTTATATCAGAAAAATCAAATTTCAATCATTGGCGGCATGTACAACATTGAAAGTGGAGAAGTTCATTTTTTTGCATGATAATACCACTTGAAATCAAAGTTCAAGGGATAGGTGTTGAAAAAAATAAGAACCAAAGCAAACTGGATTAAAGAACATTTAAGTGATGAGTATGTTCAAAAAGCGCAACACGATGGCTATCGATCGAGAGCCGCCTATAAATTCCTTCAAATCCATGAACAATATAAGCTAATCAAGCCCAATCATCGTGTTGTGGATCTGGGCTCAGCCCCGGGAAGCTGGTCCCAGGCCATCAGCTCCCTCTTATCTGAAGAAGGAAAAATTTATGCGATTGATTTACTCCCCATGGATCCGATAAAAAACACGACTTTTATTCAAGGAGACTTCAGGGATAAAGCGATTCTGCATGATTTGGAAAAAATCATCGAGAATAAGCCGGTTGACCTTGTAATTTCGGATATGGCCCCCAACATTAGTGGTAACAAGGTAAGAGACCAAGCCATGATTAATGATTTAAATGAGTTAACTTTAGAATTCGCTCAGGATTGGTTGAAACCAAAAGGTAATTTTCTAGTCAAGACATTCATGGGTTCAGGTTTCGATGAGTTTGTGAAAAAATTAAAGAACCATTTTAGTAAAGTGATTATAAAAAAACCAGATTCATCGAGGGACAGAAGTGCAGAATTATTTTTAATTGGGCTTGAAAAACTGTAAAATAAATTTAAATCACATATTTTAAGGAAAAATATTGAATAACAACACATTAAAGACGATTTTAGTATGGCTTTCTATAGGGGCGCTGATGATGATGATATTCAATCAGTTTTCACCCACTAACCGCTTTGAAACGAAGCTAGTGTATTCACAATTCATGGAGCAAGTAAAATCTGGGAACATTTCCAAAGTCGAAATTGATGGAAGAAATATCAATGGCATTACATCAGATGGCAAAAGATTTTCTACTTATTCCCCAACGGATCCATGGATGGTGTCTGATTTACTCAAAAATAACGTGATAGTTGAGGCGAAGCCTGAGGAAAAACAATCCATGTTAATGAGTATTTTCATTTCTTGGTTCCCCATGATTTTGTTGATTGGTGTTTGGATCTTCTTTATGAAGCAAATGCAGGGCGGTGGAAAAGGTGGCGGTCCATTTTCGTTTGGAAAAAGTAAAGCCCGCCAACTTGATCAAGCAACCAATAAAACGACCTTTGCTGATGTCGCTGGGTGTGATGAGGCCAAAGAAGAAGTTAGTGAGTTAGTTGATTTTTTAAGAGATCCAAATCGCTTTCATAAGTTAGGCGGTCGAATTCCTCGAGGCGTTCTCATGGTTGGTCCTCCAGGAACGGGTAAAACTTTATTGGCGCGAGCTATTGCGGGTGAGGCCAAAGTTCCTTTTTATACAATCTCTGGTTCAGACTTTGTGGAAATGTTTGTTGGTGTTGGTGCAGCTCGAGTTCGAGATATGTTTGAACAAGCGAAGAAAAACTCCCCTTGTATCGTTTTTATCGACGAGATTGATGCCGTTGGAAGACACCGTGGTGCAGGCATGGGGGGTGGTAATGATGAACGCGAACAAACCTTAAATCAGTTGCTTGTTGAAATGGATGGATTTGATGCAAATTCTGGAGTGATTGTGATTGCAGCAACCAACCGAGCGGACGTTTTAGATAAAGCGTTATTACGTCCTGGTAGGTTTGACCGCCAAGTGGCTGTATCTCTTCCTGACATTAAAGGCAGAGAACAAATTTTAAATGTTCACATGCGAAAAATTCCGAGTGATGCCGATGTGAAGGCAGATATTATTGCTAGAGGAACACCAGGTTTCTCTGGGGCTGATCTAGCTAATTTGGTAAATGAAGCTGCATTATTTGCGGCACGACGCTCACACCGAACAGTGACCATGCAAGATTTTGAAGATGCCAAAGATAAAATTTATATGGGACCTGAGCGTAAATCTTTAGTGATGCAAGAAGATGAAAGAATTAATACGGCTTATCATGAATCGGGTCATGCCATTGTTGCTAAATCTTTACCAAAAGCTGATCCCGTGCATAAAGTGACCATTATGCCAAGAGGTTGGGCACTTGGATTAACCTGGCAATTACCAGAGTTTGATCGCTTTAGTAACTTTAAAGACAAGATGCTCGAAGAAATTTCAATTTTATTTGGGGGGCGTATTGCTGAAGAAATTTTTATGAAGCAAATGTCTACTGGAGCTTCGAATGATTTTGAACGTGCCACTAAATTAGCCCGGGATATGGTCACAAAATATGGAATGTCCGATAAGCTGGGGACAATGGTTTATAGTGATAATCAAAATGAGTCTACCTTTGGTATGCCATCAAAATCGATCTCTGAGGCGACGCAACAAAAAGTCGATGCTGAAGTGAGAAGAATTCTGGATGAACAATATGCGGTGGCTCGTAAAATTCTTGAAAAAAATAAGAAAAAAGTTGAGGCCATGGCAAAAGCTTTATTAGAGTTTGAGACGATTGATGCAGATCAAATTAACGACATCATGGCGGGTAAAAAAGTAAGAATACCGACACCAAACCTAAGTAATGGCTCATCCACAACTAACAAAAAAGGATCCGGTTCTGGACCTGCTGTAACTTCTCCACAACCGTCTGCAAAATCAAAGTAAAATAAGGTAGTTTTAACACTACCTTATTTATGTCATTACAAAAACTACTGAAGAAGAAAAAGCCTTTGATTATGGGGGTGTTGAATGTCACTCCGGATTCATTCTCTGATGGGGGTCAATTTAATACGACCGAAAAAGCTTATGATCATGCCCTTCAATTAATTGATGAGGGTGCGGATATCATTGATATTGGGGGAGAGTCTTCAAGACCTGGCGCTATTCCTGTTTCGTTTGAAGATGAAATGGATAGAGTTCTTCCAGTGGTAAAGCTTTTAAAAAAGAAATCTTCAATACACATTTCTGTAGACACCTATAAGTCAAAATTGATGCAGTTGGTTTTAGACGAAGGGGTAGATTTAATTAATGACATTAAAGCATTGACCGGGGAAAATTCCCTGCAAGTTATAAAATGCTATGAACATGCTATGGTTTGTATGATGCATATGCAAGGGGATCCGCTCAATATGCAAAATAATCCCAGCTATGAAAATGAGATTCATTTAGAAATCATAAAATTTTTTAAAAATAGACTGGATGTATGTTTACAATCTGGCATTAGCCTTGAAAGATTTATATTAGATCCAGGTTTTGGTTTTGGCAAAACGTTTGAGCATAATTGGAAAATATTTCAAAATATGGAGACCTTTACCAAACTAAACTATCCCTTATTAATTGGTCTTTCACGAAAGAGCATGTTAAAAAAAATTATGGGTGATCGTGAGGATTGGCTTGATGAAGCAACTGGTTTTTTCTCATCTAAGCTCGTAGATAAGTACCCCATGATTATAAGAACACACAATGTAAAAGTAACTAAAAAATATCTGGAAGATAGAAAATGAGAAAGTATTTTGGAACCGATGGTATCCGAGGACGAGCAGGAAAATTTCCAATTACAGTTGATTTTTTTACTAAGCTTGGATTTGCGGCAGGAAAGGTATTAACAAAAAAATTCCAATCCGCAAGTAAACCCAAAGTCATTATTGGTAAAGATACCCGTGTGTCTGGGTATATGCTTGAGTCAGCCCTTGAAGCCGGTTTTTCTGCGGCTGGAGTTGACGTTTACTTAACCGGCCCTATTCCAACTCCCGCAGTTGCCTATTTGACTAAAGCCATGAGAGCACAGATAGGGGTGGTTATTTCCGCCTCTCATAATCTCTATCAAGACAATGGTATCAAGTTTTTTTCCAGCACTGGCATAAAATTAGATGATGAGATTGAATTAGAAATAGAGGCAACAATTGATGCAATCGAGAATCTTGATTCTGAGATTATTGGTAAAGCAAAACGTGTAGAGGATGCTCAAGGCAGATACGCTGAGTTTTGTAAAAATACCTTTCCAAAAGATCTATCCCTTGAGGGATTGAAGGTTGTGATCGATTGTGCGCATGGGGCAACATACCAAGTTGGACCAAAAATTTTTAATGAATTAGGCGCTGAAGTGATCACGATTGGGGTCAGTCCTGATGGAAGCAATATTAACCAAGACTGTGGTTCAACGGATTTAGATTTATTGATTACAGAAGTTCGAAAAAATAAAGCAGATTTGGGCATAGCATTTGATGGCGATGGAGATCGTGTGTTGATGGTGAGTGCTCAAGGACAAATTATTGATGGCGATCAGCTTTTATATATTATTGTGAAAGCTGAACTCATTTCAGGCTCATTCCAGGGCGGTGTTGTTGGGACTTTAATGACAAACTTAGCGATGGAAGAGAATCTCAAAGCTAATCATGTGTTATTTGAACGATCAAAAGTGGGCGATCGCTATGTTTCTGAATTAATGGAAGAACGACACTGGGATTATGGCGGAGAAAATTCTGGCCATATCTTATTAAAGAAACATCACAGCACCGGAGATGGAATCATCTCTGCGTTACAGGTGCTCAAAGCCATTCAACAGCGCCAAATAAGCTTTGATGAGGCCGTTGCTGAAATAGAATTGTACCCACAAATTTTATTAAACATTGCCACAAATGAAGCAGTTAATCTGGATGCTGAGCATGTGCAAGAGGCAGTAAAAAATGCTGAGAAAATCATGCATGATCAAGGAAGGGTGCTGTTAAGAAAATCAGGCACAGAAGCAAAGATTAGAATTATGACAGAGTGTGCTGATCGAGACCTTGCCATGAAAGCGGCTGAGGCAATTAAAAAAACAATCTTTGGCTAATATTAACCAAATTTACCGGTAATATAATCTTCGGTTTCTTTTTTAGAGGGGTTGGTAAAAATTATATCCGTCTCATCAAATTCAATCATTTTGCCTAAATACATATAGGCCGTATAGTCAGAAATCCTCGCTGCTTGCTGCATGTTATGAGTCACAATTAAAATGGTTAATTTTTTCTTTAACTCACTCATGAGTTCTTCAATATTAACGGTTGCGATTGGATCTAGGGCTGATGTGGGTTCATCAAATAACATGATTTCAGGATCAGTGGCTAGCGCCCTGGCAATACATAATCTTTGCTGCTGACCGCCTGAAAGGTTATAAGCCAGGTCTTGAAGTCGATCTTTAACTTCATTCCACAGTGAAGCTCCTTTTAAGGCTTCCTCCACCTTGTCATCAAGAAGACGTTTATTGTTTTCACCGCGCACCCTTAGACCGTAGGCCACATTTTCATAAATAGACTTAGGAAAGGGATTAGGTTTTTGGAAGACCATACTAATCCTCATTCTGACTTCAATGGGGTCAACTTTTTTATCGAGAATATTTGTATTGTCGGGGTATAAGATAATCTCACCGGCATATTTATTCCCGGGATACAGGTCATGCATTCGATTAAATGATCTGAGGAACGTTGATTTGCCACAGCCAGATGGACCAATGAGGGCAGTAATCCTTTTTTCATACAAAGGAATGTTGATATCTTTAAGGGCGTGTGTTCCGTCTGCGTAATGAAAATTAAATTCTTTTGATTCAGCTTTTATTATTTCTTGTTTTTTTACCATAGTGAAATTCCTACCATTTAATTTTCTTTCTGATGTTGTAACGTAATTTAATTGCAATACCATTCATCAGTAAAGTGAGAATGATAATCACGGCTCCCGTTGCTGCAGCATTAATATGAAACGCATGTTCAGGTCGGGAGATCCAATTGAACATTTGAATGGGGAGGACCGTAAAACCTGCATCAAGCCATGCAAAGTTAATAAAAGGCACGACATCAGTCACAGGCGAGGGAGGTAAAAAGGCAATAAAAGTCAGTGCCCCAATCGTTATCACAGGTGCTGTTTCTCCAATAGCCCTGGCCATTCCAATGATGATTCCAGTTAACACTCCCCCCATGGCATATTGTAAAACATGATGAAGAGTGACTTGCCACTTGGTCGCTCCGACAGCATAGGCCGCCTCACGAATATGCACGGGTATGGCTCGAATCGCTTCTCGGGTCGAGACAATTACAATGGGGAGCATGAGTAAGGATAATGTAAGGCCTGCAGTTAAAATACTTTGCCCTAAACCAAATTCATACACAAATAAGCCGAGAGCCAGTAAGCCATAAATAATTGATGGAACACCCGCAAGATTTGCGACATTGATTTCAATCAGATCAGCAAACCAACCTTTTTTTGCATATTCTTCAAGATAGATGCCAGCGGCGACACCCATGGGGACTGCGACAAAAAAAGTAACAATTAAAACCAGGCTTGACCCAACCCAGGCAGATAAAATTCCTGCACCCTCAGCTTTGCGAGATGGAAAATTGGAAAAAAAATCTAAATTCATTTTCGGGTATCCATCTATGACTAGGTCTAAAAATAATACAAGAAGAGCCACTGCGAGCGTTGCGATCACAAATAAACCAACACCCGCAAAAATACTGTCATTTTTTTTATGTTGCTTTATTAGCTTGCGAATAGCATTTAAATCTTTTATGTTTTGATCACCAATAGCCAAGATTTAATACCTTTCCGTAAATTTTTTCCGAGTCCATTGACCCAAAATATTTAAAGATAAAGTCATAATAAATAATACGATACCAGCTGCAAAGATACTTTGGTAACCAATCCCCCCATGTTCCAAATCTCCAAGGGCAACTGAGACAATATAAGCCGTAATTGTGGCAGCACTTTCAACAGGGTTGAAAGTGAAATTCGGTTGCTGCCCAGCAGCAATGGCCACAATCATAGTCTCACCAATACCCCGACTGATGGCTAGAATATATGCGGCAATAATTCCGGATAAGGCCGCTGGCATGACCACTGTTTTAGCAGTTTGAAATCGAGTAGCTCCCATCGCGTAAGACCCCTCTCTCATCGCCATTGGGACTGCCCGCATCGCATCTTCCGCAACTGAGGCAATATAAGGGACAATCATAATTCCCATAACAATTCCCGGTCCAAGCATATTGAACGTCGGTAAGTCTGGATAAATTTTTTGCAATAAAGGAGTGACAAGTAAGAGAGCGAAGTAACCAAACACAACGGTTGGAACTCCTACTAAAAGTTCCAATATGGGTTTAACGGTTTCTCTTAATTTATGCGAAGCGAATTCAGAAAGATAGACTGCGGTAATGGTCCCAAGCGGTATGGCAACCAAGAGGGCTATTCCAGTAATGGTTACCGTTCCTGCCACTAGCGGGAGAATGCCATAATTTTTAATCTCAAAATTTGGGGTCCAAATGGTTGAGGTTAAAAATTCTTTGATTGAAACCACTTCAAAAAAGGGTATGGATTCTGTGACTAGAATAAAAACAATTCCAAAGGTGATTAATATGGCAATCAGCCCTGACAACATTAAGGCCCATTCAATTAATCTTTCAACAAAATTTCGTCGAATATTTTTTGCGAGAGCCTTACTAACTGTAGATTTTGTTTTGGACATGTTTTAAATAAAACTATTAAAAGCGCAAATAATTATTACACATAAATGGATCATCAGGACTAAAAAAAAAGGGGATATTTCCCCTTTTTTTTATGTCAATAAATCAATAAAATCCTAGTCCGTTGCTTTGTCTAGGATTTCTTTGACTGATAATCCGATGGCTGGACCATCTTTAAAAGCAGTTCCAGTTTTTAAAGTTTTGTAATGCGCATTGATCGCATCATACTCTGCCTTTGAGAAAGGAACATAACCCACTTCTTTCGATAGTTTTCCTGCATTTTTGAGGTAAAACTCAACAAACTTTTTCACTTTAGGATCAAAGGCCGCTTTGGCTGCATTTAAATATATAAACAAAGGTCTTGAGAGGGGATTGTAGGATCCATCCATGACCGTTTCTAGTGATGGCTCGACAAACTTACCCTCTTTGTTTTTAATTTTTACAGCATCGAGCTTATCTTTATTTTCAACATAGTATGCAAGACCGAAATAACCGATACCGCCTTTATCACCCGCAACTCCTTGAACTAAAACGTTATCATCTTCGGATGCGGTAAAATCGCCGCGAATTGATTTAGATTTTTCAATAATGGCTTCAGTGAAATAATCAAAGGTGCCTGAATCTGCACCTGGACCATATAATTTCAGGGGTTGATTTGGGAAACCTTCACGAATTTGATTCCAATTCTTGATTTTTCCTTGAGCGTCAGGACCCCACATTTTTTTTAGCTCTGCTGGAGACATTTCTTTGGCCCAATCATTACCCTTATTTACCACGACTGTTAGTGCATCAAAAGCCACTGGGATTTCAATGAATGATATGCCTGCCTCACTACATGCTTTCGCTTCTTTAGCTTTTATTGGACGGGATGCATCAGAAATCACTGTTTCACCACGACAAAATTTCTTAAAACCACCACCGGTGCCGGAAACGCCTACAGTGACTTTAATACCTGTTTCCTTTTGAAATTCTTCAGCAACAGCTTCAGTAATCGGATATACGGTTGATGAACCATCAATGGCAACAATGTCAACGGCCAAAACTGATGAAGTGAATGCGCTAGTTGCCAAGGTTGCTAAAACTGTTTTTTTAAGGGTTGAGACCATTCATAACTCCTGATAAAGATTAATAATAATTTTGCTAATTATATTGTTAAATTATGACAAATTTATGACAATTCTCCCTTTAACAAAAACAGGTTAAAATAACGCAAATTATTTACATAGATTAAAAAAATGGATTCAGAACAACTCAATCAATTAAAACAATCACTCACAGAAATCAGTGACCGATTCTCAGCCTTGCGGAGCTATCTTTGACCTTGATCATAAAAAAAATCAATTAAAAGAATTAACTGAGCAACAAGAAGATCCAAAAATCTGGGAAGATAATGCACTGAGCCAGAAGATTGGAAAAGAGAAAAGAATTCTTGAGGATACCATTCAGGAGTTTGAAAAATTAGATACATCCATTGAGAATAATCAGGAATTATTTGAATTAGCACAAGCTGAGGAGGATGACGCCACATTGCAAGACCTCTTACAGGATGCAGAAAAACTAGAGAAACAGCTCAATCAATTAGAATTCAAACGCATGTTCTCTAATCCGCTGGATCCTAATAATTGTTTTATTGATTTTCAATCAGGCAGTGGTGGGACTGAGGCGCAGGACTGGGCCAATATGTTGTTACGCATGTATCTTCGATACAGTGAGGAAAAGGGATTCAAGGTGGAGGTGATGGAAATTACCGAAGGTGAGGTGGCAGGGATTAAAGGGGCTACCATCAAAGTCATTGGCGATTATGCCTACGGTTACTTTCGTACCGAAACTGGCATTCATCGATTAGTACGCAAATCTCCATTTGATTCAGGCAGTCGACGACATACCTCTTTTGCTGGGGTAAACGTCTATCCTGAAATTGATGAATCTGTGGACATTGAAATCAACCCCGCTGATTTAAGAATTGATACTTATCGTGCATCGGGCGCAGGAGGACAGCATATTAACAAAACTGATTCTGCTGTTAGAATTACGCATGAACCGAGTGGTGTGGTTGTGCAGTGTCAGAATGACCGCTCACAGCACAGAAATAAAGCACAGGCGATGGATATGTTGAAGTCACAGCTCTATCGAATTGAAATGGAAAAGCGGAATCAGGAAAAAAAGGCGCTTGAAGACGCCAAGTCGGATATTGGTTGGGGGCATCAAATTAGAAGCTACGTGTTAGATCAATCGAGAATTAAAGATTTACGTACAGGGGTCGAGGTAGGAAACACACAAGGGGTGTTAGATGGGAATCTGGATCCTTTTATTACAGAGAGTTTAAAACAAGGGGTATAAGTTGGAAAATAATGACATTCAAGCGGTAGACGAAAATACCATTATTCAAGAAAGACGAGCCAAGCTTCAGGAGTTGAGACAGGCGGGAGTCGCTTTTCCAAATCATTTCAAGCCGGAGCATCATGCGCAAACGTTACATCAGGATTATGACGACATCGATAAGCCGGGTTTAGAAGAAAAAAATATTCATGTCGTTGTTGCGGGACGCATGATGTTAAAACGGGTGATGGGTAAAGCAAGTTTTGCCACCATCCAGGATGGTTCGGGACGCATTCAATTATATGTCGCACGTGATCTGGTCAATAATGAGCAAAATCCAGAACTCTATTCTGCATTTAAAAAGTGGGATATGGGTGACATTATTGGCGCAAAGGGCAAGTTATTTAAAACCAACACCAATGAATTAACCATTGAAGTGACGGAGATTATCCTGCTCACAAAATCATTAAGGCCGCTTCCCGAAAAGTTTCATGGACTGCAAGATCAAGAGATGAAGTATCGTCAGCGCTATGTCGATCTGATGGTGAACCAGGACACCAAAGATACCTTCTTAACCCGTTCCAAAGCCATGCAATCAATTCGAGAATTTATGGGGAACAATCAATTTCTCGAAGTTGAAACACCAATGCTCCATCCCATTCCAGGAGGGGCAAGTGCAAAACCTTTTAAGACTCACCACAATGCGTTGGATATGGAAATGTTTTTACGCATCGCACCAGAACTTTATCTAAAGCGTTTGGTTGTCGGTGGATTTGATCGTGTTTTTGAGATCAATCGAAATTTTAGAAACGAGGGATTAAGTGTGCGACATAATCCTGAATTTACCATGATGGAGTTTTATGCGGCTTATGCTGACTATCAGTGGCTCATGACTTTTACCGAGGATTGTATTCGTGCGTGTATCCAAAGTTGTGGTCTTGATCTCAAACTCACATATCAGGAAAAAGAAATTGATTTTGCTAAAGATTTTGATCGGCTAACACTGGTTCAGGCCATTGAAAAATATAGCCCTCAATATAAAGAGCAGGATTTGCAAAATGTTGAATTTCTATCCAAAGAAGTGCAGCGTTTAGGTGAGGATTTACCAACCAACGCGACACGGGGGTCATTACAATTGGCTTTGTTTGAAGCGGTTGCCGAAGAACATTTATGGCATCCAACCTATATCATTGATTATCCGACCGAGGTTTCACCATTGGCTCGTGCTTCAGATACTGATCCGAGCATCACAGAGCGATTTGAATTATTTATTGCGGGTCGAGAAATTGCTAATGGATTCTCAGAATTAAATGATCCGGAAGAGCAGGCAGCTCGATTTAAAAAACAAGTCGAACAAAAAGAAGCGGGTGATGATGAAGCCATGTTCTATGATGCTGATTTTATTCGTGCGCTTGAATATGGTCTCCCTCCAACGGGCGGATGTGGTATCGGCATTGATCGTTTGATTATGCTCATTACCAATAAACCAAGTATTCGCGATGTTATTCTCTTCCCCCACATGAGGCCTGAATAATCTTTAATTTTATCATTTTATAAAATTGTCATAATAGTGTCACATTTGATCTCCATAATTCACCTTAAGAATTATATGGAGATCTTAAATGAAACTTAAAAAACTAACTACGGCATTGATGTTGACTGGTTTAGCCGGTCTTCCTTTAGCGTCATTTGCTGACTCAACCGAAGATTTAGTGAATGCGCTGGTTACAAAAGGTGTGTTAACTGAAGAAGAAGGCGCCTTACTCGCAAAAAACAGAACCAAAGAAAAGAGTTCTGAAGCTAAAGTAAAAATGAGTAAAAAAGGAATTCAAATTTCAAGTGCTGACGATGCCTTTACCATGCAAATTGGGGGACGTTTACATGCAACGCTAGCTGAACATTCTTATGGCTCTTTGGGCGCTGGAGAAGAAGACCCTATTGACGGAACTGAAATCAGACGTGCCCGTCTTTATGCCAAAGGTAAGCTCTATAAAAAGTTTGGCTACATGGCTGAAGTGGACTGGGGTGGCGATAAAGTGGGTGTGAAAGATTTTTTTGGTACCTATAATCCAAACAAAAATTGGGAACTTACATTTGGTAACCAAAAACACGCCTTCAGTATGGAAGTTCAAGAGAGTTCTAACGATATTATGTTTGCTGAGCGATCTTTAGTTTATGGTATATCCGTTCCACATTTTGACCGAGCGGTGGGTATCAATTTAAAAGCAATGGGTGAAACATGGAACGTGCAAGGCGGTCTATACGGTGATGGCGTAACAGCATCTGTTGATAAAGATGATGCTGGTGATCAACGCCATGAAGGCAAAGGTGCGGCAATTAGGGGTACCTGGAACCCAATCTTGGAAAAAGATCGCATGGTGATGATAGGGGGAAGTTTAGGCTACCGTAAACCAAGTGATGAAAATAGAATTAATAATGACAAAGATAATAAATTTTCATACAAAACAACTAACTTTTCTGGGTTAAGCGTTGTGAGCTCAACTACACTGGATCGAGGTGATAGCTTCAAGATGGGTATCTTAGAACTTGCTGCCATGAACGGCCCTTTCTCATTCCAGTCTGAAATCAGTAAAGGAACCGTTGATCGCAGTGAAGGGAACGCTGACTACGATGTGAGTGCCTATTATGCACAAGTGGGTTGGGTGTTAACGGGCGAATCTAGAACGTATAAAGCGACCGATGGTGAATTTAAGCGTCTTAAACCATCGAAAAATTTTGACCCCGATAAAGGAACATGGGGTGCTTGGGAAGTTGCTTTAAGACATGATGGCATCGATCTAGATGATGGAGGCTATACTGGCGGTGAAGCTAAGCGTATGACTCTAAATCTTAACTGGTACCTCAATGAAAACATGAGACTGCTTGCGGGTTATGAAAGGTTCTATGATCTTAATAAGCTGAAGAGTGATGATGGAACAGATTTAGATCATATGGATGTATTCCAGGTTCGTGCGCAGTGGGCGATCTAGTTTAGATGTAAATAAAAATTCTCCTATAATTTTTAAAACCTGACTTTTTTAAGTCAGGTTTTTTTTGTACTTTTATTGTCAATCTAAATTTATTATTGTGGCTGTGATATTGCAAAACGCCATTGTATTTCTTTATCCTTTCATGAAGTAAATCTAGAGTTGAGGAAACTTTAAGAGGTGCTCTCGTCTTTAGACTGAGCGCCTCTTTTTTTTATAAAAAAATTATTCAGTATATGAGCGCATTCCTCGTTCATAATCCCAGCTTCAAATGTTGTGTGATGATTTAAAGTTTTATTGTTAACCAGATGATGACTTTCATGACAGCTGTTAAATTTATGATCCATAGCTCCAAAGAAAACGTTTT